>Ga0255043_10000047_pt1 | contig 18410 bp, 15 predicted proteins | sample BC1_12_9_MG_FD_182778 | JGI IMG/M metagenome (GOLD analysis project Ga0255043, IMG submission 182778) | Seawater microbial communities from Strait of Georgia, British Columbia, Canada - BC1_12_9 | ecosystem: Environmental > Aquatic > Marine > Strait | place: Canada: British Columbia | collected... | reverse complement strand
TACGCGGGATTCTCGAGGCTGATGGCCCGAGCGCCGCATGAGGCTTCGGGTTTGTCAGCTGGCGACGCCAGTACGCCGGCGCAGAGAAGCACCACCCCGGCACATACCACGACTACTCTCAGGACGTGCCGCATAAACTCACCTGATTGGTTTCGTCAGATTGGAGCTGACGGGCCCCGATCAGGGGTGATCCGGGTACACCCAGATCACGTAGCAGTCGTACGGCAGCGGCGCACAGCCATTGGGGTGGTTCGGTGTGTAAACCATCCACCCCACTTTTTGTACCGCGGCCTCGGAGAGGCTAGGAGCGATCAGGGCCGGCACGATTGCGCCGACTATCATGACCGCAATGACTAAGACACCCAGTTTTCTTTTCGACATGATCCGCCCTCCATCATGTAGTTGGGGTAAACGTATCGACACATTTTTCGAATGTCAAGGGTCTTTCTCGATATTTCCCTCCTTTTTTTGACCACGCAACACCGTGCGCCTGGTGACGGCGGAGGGGAAGATGGCGCCGTGGGGGCCGCGTAACCGTCGAGTTGTACGATCCCGTCCGCTGGGGTCGCTCATTCTCTCATTGACCGATAGGATCGCCGATGTGATCCAGGACACACTGGTTGCCGATAGCAGGACGCGGGGTACTGAGTCCGCTTCTCCCCATGAAGGACATGTTAATTTCTTCCGAGTGAAGGAGGACCGATGATTCGTCGTACCGTTCTTCTGGTCGTTTGCGTGGTCTTCGTAACCGCCGCGCCGGCGGGTGCCTTCGATCTCAACCTGGCCCTCGGTGCCGACTTCGGCGGTGATTTTGACCTCGGAGACTTCAGTGTCAGCTCGAACACCGGTTACAACCTGGGGCTGGAAATCACTTTCAAGGTTCCCCTCATCGAGCTCGGGGCCGGGCTCGAGTATGGATTTTCACGCGAAGCCAGTGCTGCCGATTTGAAAGCCAGCTATTACCAGATCTATGCCATCGGGCGGTTTTTCTTTGGCCCGGTCTACATCGCAGGACGGTTCGGCTACGCAAACATGTCGGTATCCACCATCCTCGACGGCGATTTTGGCGCTGGCGGTAGCTGGGGTCTCGGCGGCGGGGTTGAGCTCTTCGGGAAATTGAAGGCCGAGCTTCTCTTCAACAACATCAACACTGACCTCAAGTATCAAAGCTGGACGATAAGGCTCCTTTATACATTCTAGTTGGGCACGCCTGCCCGACTTTTGTATTTGAACCACCAAGACACCAAGTTCACCAAGCTCGCACTAAGATTTTCATTTGTGTTTCATTGCTTTATATGAAGAAGTCACAACGGTTTTGACATACGAGCTGGGTCGATGAAAACTCGCGACGCGAACAAAAAGTTACTCTTGGTGTTCTTGGTGACTTGGTGGTGAAAATGGGTGGATGGCTGGCCGCATAGCCGTCGAGCCGAACAGCCCCTAAAACGGAAACCCGAAATTGAGGCGGAAGCCCTTGATGTTCTTTCCCCAGCGGTAGCCGACGCCGATCCGCGGCAGCTTGATAAACCACAGCTTGACGCGTGGGGTGGTACCGAAGGTGAAGCCGAGCTCGTTCGTATATTGGATTTCGAGGGAATTTCCCTCGTCGCGGGCGATGAAGGCGTCGACGTACTGGCGGCGGATGTAGTAGAGGCTGAGATCACCCTGGCTGCCGCCAATCGTGAACGGCAGCGGATGACGGGCGTCGAAACCGAGCCGGATCTCGCCGAAGTCGTCCGCCACCGCGATGTCGGAGGTGAAGGTCGACAGATACTGGAATTTGGTGCCGAAGCTGAGGTCGAATTTCTTCACCGGCCAGGTAGCGATGGTTCGCATGCCCACCGACCACACCCCGAAACCGAGGCCATTGTCGAAGTCGCGGCCGTAGCCGATCTCGGCAAAGGGCTTGAGAATCCAGCCCTTCCCCACCGGAAGCAGGAACTCGACCCCGGGCGTCGCTGCGAACGACTGGAATCTGAGGTCGAGACCGACCGCTTCCTCGAGCGTGAAGTCGTAAACCCCGGCGTAGACGATGAGCCTCAGCCGCAGGCCCCAGTCGTCGTCGTCGGCCGAAAATATTTTGAAGCTGGCGGGAATGCGGACATCGTAGACCTTGGTATCGGGCGCGGCCGAGTCGCCGCCGGTGAAACCGAAGGCAAATGGATGGAAGGTTGGGGTTTCTTCGCCCTGACCGAAGGCGGGAACCGCAACTACCAGTGCGCCCGCAAATGTCAGCGAAACTCGGGCGAGAACCATGCCTGCAGTATATCGACGCTCGCGAGAAAAAAACGACCCGGCGTGAGGCCGGGTCGTTTGGTTTTCCGGGTGTCGTGTGCGATCAGCGCATCGTGGGCTTGAAGTCGACCCTGCGGTTCTTGGCCCGGCCCTCTGAAGTGTTGTTGGGCGCGAGGGGCTCATTGGGACCGAATCCCTTGATCGTCAACCTGCCGGCCGCGACACCGTTGGTCGCGAGGTATCGTTTGACAGCGTCGGCACGCTTCTCCGACAGCTGCATATTCCAGGCCAGCGGCCCGGTGTTGTCGGTGTTGCCCTGGATCTCGACCGTGTACTGCTGGTTCTTTTTGAGGAAGTTGGCTATTCGAAGCAAGACCTCCGCCGCCTCGGGCTTGATCGTGGCGCGGTTGACGTCGAAGAGCACCTGGCCCCTCACGAACCACTCATCGCCCGCGACCTCGATTCCCGCGATCGGGCAACCGGAGTCATCAACCGGGATGCTCCTGGGCGTGCCGGGGCATTTGTCGAGGTAGTCGGGCACGCCGTCGCCGTCGGAGTCGACTGGACAGCCCTTGGCATCGACTTTGGCGCCTCTGGGCGTGCCGGGGCACTTGTCGAGGTAGTCGGGCACGCCGTCGCCGTCAGAGTCGACAGGGCAACCCCTGGCGTCGACCTCGACGCCCCTCGGAGTACCGGGACATCTGTCGAGGTAGTCGGGCACGCCGTCGCCGTCAGAGTCGATCGGGCAGCCCTTGGCATCAACCTCGACGCCCCTGGGAGTGTCTGGACATGTGTCGAGGTGGTCGGGCACGCCGTCACCGTCGGAATCGGGCCACAGGAAGACATCGACCACGAAATCGGTGATGGCCTGTGACGACGTCAGCGCGCTCGCCGGCTTGAGATAACCGGAACCACCCTCCGCAACTACCTGTTCGAGGAGCATGCGTCCCTTGTTGGCGTCGCCGATCTGGACCGCGTATATGTCGATATTGTCGCCAAAGGAAGACCTCAAGGCTTCGGCAGCGGCGATCTCCTTTTTGTTCATGTCGAGACCATCGCTGACGATCACGATCGCCGTCTTCACGTCCCTGTTGAAGAGATCGGCGCCGGTGGCGTTGAGAGCGAGGTTGAGCGGGCTGGTGCCGTTGGCGCAATTGAAACGTGCGACACCATCACCAAAGGACGAGCTGAGGTAATTGCCGACCTCGATGATGGACACTGTTTTGCCCATGCTCTTGCAGAGCCCTCGACCGAAAGTACGCAGCCCTCCGTCGTAGCCGAGGTCTGGAATCGTCTGGTTCAGACTGACCAAAAAGTCCTCGGAGATCCCGAGCTTCCGTTGACCGTGCGAACGGTCTGCCATCGACATCGAGCCATCCGCGATCACTACGAACTGGTCAATCTTGCGAACGTATGTGTCGGTGTTGATCGAGCCGGGTTCGAAGCCCAGTTTGTGATGTGACGATGCGCAGGCCTGGGCAAACATTGCCGCGGCGAAGATCAGAACGGCGTACGAGGTGAATCTCTTCATCGCTCCTCCTCCTGTGTTGCGCCGCCGACCGAATCTCCCAGACCCTCCGTCGTCGTGTGTTCGACCCGGCGAATCCTCCCCGGTCGGTCGCAGTGGGCTCGCGTGCGGAAAGTCTGCCACAACCGCAATCCCGTCGCAACATCATCGCCTCGAATCCGTTTCACATATGAGACTTGAGGCTTCGATCCCCTGTGGACAGGCTCGGGCTGGCCCATTCACCAAAATGACGAGGGTGCTGAATGCGGATGGGCCGGTGCGGTCGTGGGGCCATCGATCTGCGGCACCGGAGGTGGGCGATGCACAGAACGGTTTTCCTCGTATTACTCGTAATGCTGGTGATGGCGCCGTCATTGGCAGGTGCCGCGGCCGGCGATGGAGATCTGAGGATCCTCACCTATCCTATCGGTCTGGTGACGGGCGAGCAGGTCTTCGAATTCGATCTCGGCGCGCGCCGGATGCCGGTTGATCTTTACCTCGACGGTGAAAAAGCGTGCACTGCAACCGCCGCCGAGCCCCGCTGCACGGTTGACCTGGGCGAGGCGCCGCACATCCATCTGCTCGAGCTCGTGCGTCGTGACGGCGGCCGGGTGGTGGCCCGCACCAGCCGCTGGGTCAACCGACCGGGTCAGGAGGCGGAGCTGGCAATCCAGCTTGCAGCCCGCAGTCCCCAGGGCGTTTGCGGCGGCAAGGCCTTGTGGTCACACCCGCTCAAAAAAGACCCCGTGCTTCTCGAAATAACGGAGAACGGGCGCAATCTCAGGATTCGCGAGGATGGGCGATCTTTCGCCTTCCCCTGCCCGGATGCCGAAGAGCCGCACGTTCTCGCGGCATCGGCGATCTTCGCCGACGGGCGCCGTGCCGAAGCGGTGGCCCTGTCCGGTGGGTTCGGTGGTTCGACCGAAGCCGGCCTGACCGCGATGGCTCTGTCGGTGGCCGACACAGGTGTTGCAGTGTGTGAGCAGGTGGCGCGCGAACTCGGCGACGATGTCAAGGTGGCTGCTGGTGCCGGTTTCGAGGTGGTCTTCGTTCTCGATCCAACGGCTGGTTATCGGACGCTGATGGCTTCGGGTTGGTCAAAGGGGATGATGCCCACAACCACCAACTCGACGAAGCAATTCGACTCCCTGGTGCAGCAAGGCTCCAAGGGTTCTGACGCCAGGCCCAAGAACTCCTGGAAACGGGCGGAAAGCAGCCTCATCGATGCCGAAAAAATGTGGTTCGTTCTACCCGACGAGAAACTTCAACGCGCCAACGGTTTTGCCCAGGGGAAGATGAACTGGTTGATGCTCCTTTTCCACTTCGGGTCCGTCAAGCTCGATCACACGCCGCATCTCGCTAATGCCGTCGCCACCTCCGGTCTGGTCGCGGCGGCGGGTCCGCGACGGCGGGCGGTGGTGCTGGTGCTCGGCAACAAGGCCGAACGCGACGACAGCACGTTCACCGCCGAACAGGCTCAGACCTACCTCGCCGAGGTCGGAGTGCCTCTTTACGTGCTGCGGAGCGGAAAGCTGCGAGAAGACGGCTGGCCCGCCGGAGTGCCGATCAAAACCATGGAGTCCGTGGCGGATTCCCTGGAGACAGTCAAGAATGACCTCGACCGGCAGTGCGTCACCTGGTTTCCCGGTCAGATGAGCCCCAGCCAGATCATGGCCATGCTGCCGGATGGCGTGGACATCGCAGGCCGGCGGGGCGCGGCGCAGGCTGATGGAGATACGGTGTGGCAACGGGCGGAGCTCGATGAGGTCGGAGCCGAACCTATGGATATCACGGTCGCCGGTACCGCCGGTGAGCCGGTTGCTCGAGCGCGGGTCGAGGTGACGGCGGTGACCGTGCTCTTCGCGGCCCGGGACGCGGGCGGTGATCCGATCACCGATCTGAACGCGGAGGAGATCGAGGTGAGCGAGGACGGGGAACTGGTGAACGTGTTGGGTCTCACGCGGATGCCCAGGACGGGCGGAGCGGCCGACAATTCACTAACGCCCATCGTAACGGAAGGAGAAGCCGAGGAGATCCAGTCGATCGGTGCGGTGCCGGTGTCGATATACGTGGACCGCAGGCTGTCGGGCTCGAAGGAAATATCGAGCGCCATCGGGGCCCTGGCGGACCGCTCTGAGTGGTTGGTTTCGCTCGGCCCGGTCGACGTCGTGCTGGCGGAGAATGAAGTATCCGCGGTGCTCGAGGGCTCTGAAGATTCGGAGGAGATCCGCGGTGCTCTCGCGCTACTGGCCGCGCAGCCAGGGGGGCGACACGCCATCGAGCAGATTCGCACCCGGTTTCTACGCGACATCCGGGAGTACCCGAACCGGTTGACGCGGCAGGATATGGGCATCGAGGAAGACACCATGGCGGGCGATCCTGCCCGCGCCCCAGGGATCGCAGAGGGGCAGGAGGACCCGAAGTTCGAACGATCGAAGGTGTTGACCGCGGCCCGCAGTGCGATCTTCGAGGAGGACGGCCTGCTGAGACAGTCGATGGGTCGTGTCAGCGACTGGGCCCTGACCTGGCCGTCGGGGAGACCCCGGATGCTCCTGGTTGTCGGCGCGGGTTTCGACGAGGACCCGGTGGACTTCTACCTCCCGTTTGTCGAGCGAATGGAGACCCAAAGCACTGCCAGGGCCCGCGAGGATTTCAGACGCTTCCGACAGGCGCCGAGGGTTGATCAGGTGGGGCAGGACCTGGCGGCGGCGGGCTGGTTGGTGGTGCCCGTGGCCTCCCGAACCACCGGCTCTCAGACTGGCGCGGCCGAGATCGGCGGCGGCGACCGATTCCAGATGTTCATGAGCGCTCAGCCCGATGCGATCCGAACCTCCTACGCCGAGTTCCTGCTTCTGGATCCTCTCGGTGCGCAGCGGCACCTGGCGGCTCCCAGCGGAGGTGAAGTGGCCATGGGCGGCGATGGTCTCGATCGGCTCATTGAGTCCAGCTCCGGCTGGTATCAGCTGAGCTATCAGATCGACCGGCCCCCCGACGGGGCCAACCACCAACTCGCGATAGCCTCGACCCGCCCCGATGTTGACATCCGATCGACCTCGGTCATCGCCTCCGAGACCCTCGAGGGCGAAGCGGCCGCGCGGGTGCGGCGTCTCCTCAACGGGGGGTCGGATGTTGGTGAAATGGTGGTGGAGATCGATCTCTCGCAGCCCGAGCGGGCTGCGGAAAAGCAAATGGCAGCGGAGGCGACGATCACGATGCGCCTCGACGCCATTTCTCCGTTGCTCGTCGAAGGGAGCTGGCGAAACCTCCGCGTGTCGGTGGGCGTACTCGCGGGGGACGAGGAGGCCTTCATCCTGCACCGTATGGAGACCGTTGACGGAGTCGTGGATTCGTGGGGCTACCGGGTTCCCCTGCGATGGCCCGCGGGTCCGGCCCGGCTAGCGGTCGTGGTCGAGGACCTCGGCACGGGTGCCTGGGGTGGCGTGACGCAGGATCTTCGGTAGAAGTTTCCGAATGCACGTCCGGTGCCGGTTTTCTCGAGGGCGTGTATCCTCGGGCGCATGAGTGACGCCACATACCGCCCTGAGTCGTTGGTTTTCGAGCGTCTGCCGGAGAGTGAAATGGCCTCCCGCGGGCGCTGTTTCTTAGACCTCATGGCTCGTCGCCGCTCGGTGCGCGAGTTCGATCCCAAACCTGTGCCTCGTGAGCTCATTGAGACCGCCCTAGCGGTTGCAAACACAGCGCCATCGGGTGCCAACCGCCAACCCTGGCAATTCGTTGCGGTCTCCGACCCGGCCGTGAAGGCGGAGATCTGCAGAGGAGCAGAGGCCGAGGAACGGGAGTTTTATGAAGGTGGGCGGGCAACCGAGGAGTGGCTGGAAGCGTTGGCGCCGCTTGGCACAGATTGGCGAAAGCCGTTTCTAGAGATCGCGCCATGGCTGGTGGTGGTCTTCAAGCAGATCCACGCGGTCGGCGCGGACGGGTCGAAGCTCACCAATTATTACGTCAACGAAAGCGTCGGCATCGCCTGCGGTTTATTCATCGCGGCCATCCATCAGATGGGTCTCGCGACTCTCACCCACACACCGCAGCCGATGCGGTTTCTGACCCGAATCCTCGACCGGCCGGATAACGAGCGTCCTTACATTCTGTTTCCAGTCGGCTATCCACAACCCGATTGTGAGGTGCCGGAGATCTCCAAAAAGGATCTCGAGGAGGTCAGCACGTGGTTCGAAAACAGATGAGCGCATCTCACCGGCGAGGTTGTGGGAGTGACGCCTATTCCTTGTCGAAGAAACTGCCGACAAACGATGACAGGATGCTGACGATCAGAGCGCCGAGCACCGCCCACCAGTAGCCCGAGACTCCAAACCCGGGCACGACCTTCGATGCCAGCAGGAAGGTGAAGCCGTTCACCAGCAGATAGAAAAGGCCGAGGGTGAGGATGGTGATGGGTAGCGTCAGGAGAGTCAGGACCGGGCGAACGAGGGCGTTGACCAGCCCAAGTACAATGGCGGCGATCGCCAGGGCCTGGTTGGACTCGATGTGTACGCCGGGCAAAATGTAGGCAGTCACCCACAGGGCGAGAGCGATGACCAGCCAGTGGATCAGAAAACGCTTCATTGAAAAACCTCCTTATCCCGATTACTCATCTGATTCCAGGGCGAATAAGCTCGCCGATTTTACACCTTCTCGGGTCCCGCCCTGTGGAAGGCACCGGGCGTTGCCGGCCGCCAGCCGTTCGCGGTCGAGACCGTTGGATGGGGTTTTCGCTCCCCAAACACCAGAGTCGTCAGTCCGTCCTCGGTGTCGCAGCTCAGCACCAGCCGGCCGGCCAGAAAGGTGTAGCCCGTGGCGCCGGCGAGAACCCTTAAGTAACGCCTTTCGAGACCCATCACCGCTTCCGGGCAGGCCATGCGGGTGGCGCCCATGCCGTTGAACGCGAGCTCTCCCGGATTCGGTGCCATGACCCCGGCAAAGTAATTGTTGCAGCCGCTGCTCCCCGAGACCCGGTCATCCTGGAATACCATGCTGATCTCGACATCATCGGGCATTGGCTGCCCCCGGCCGAGCTCGAGCAGGACCCATTCGCGGCCTTCGAGGTCGGTCAGCGACAACGTCCCGACGGTCTCGTCGGCGATCCGGGTCAAGCCGCCCTCGCCCAGGGTCCAGGTGACCAGGGCCTTCTGGGTTGGGCAGCACGCAGCGTCCTCTGGGCCCGCCCGGATGATGTCGAGAGTTGTCTGGCCGTCTTCGATCGCACCGGATCGGACCTGAACCGGGTCGCCAATCAGGGACGTGCCGAGATTGGCGATGTCGTTATCTCCACTCGCCACGGCTGCGAGGAAGAGCCTGGTTCCGGATCCGCCCGAGCTCTCCCACAACAGCGTCACGGCCTCGTCTATCCCGTCTCCATCGAGGTCGCCGGTGAGAACAAAGTGGTCGATCAGACCGACTGTTGGACGCGATGCCCCACCTTCGACAAACGGCTCACCCTCCCACCGCCCACCGATGAGGGTCACGGGTTCGTTCATGATGCCGGAGTAGGTGGCGTTGGCCAGCTCGACAACTGACGGTGTACCAGACTCTTTCCCCGCAACTGCCGCCGGACCACCGTGAGTGCCTCCGCGGCTGCAGGCCGTGGCCGCTATCAGTAATAGAGTGAACGCTCGGGTTCTACCTATCATCTATTCATTCTCCGTTGCCGGCTGCTGCGGTCGCGGCAGCCTCTCGGGCTGCGTGCTCGCTGATCTCGATCTCGCGTTCAACCGCAGCGAGTTTCTCTTGAAGGAATTCAGAGTCTTCCTCGCTGAAATGGAAGATGTTGCCACCCTCGGAGTAGCGGAGGGCGAATCGGATTCCCGCACGGGCACGGTAGAAATCGCCGGCCCTGATGTGCTCGTCGATGTCCTCGAAGATCGACTCGCGTACCACCCGGCGAGCCCTCTGCTCGGGTGACAGAATTGTGAAGCCGGTGATGGCAAGACTGAGCGCCATGCGGTCCTTCTCGGCCATCTCGAACTCCGCCTGGAGGTCCGCCAATTGGTTCTCGATCACCTGCCGTTCAGGTCCGGGTTCGAGGCTTTCGCGCTGCTCCAAAAGACCGGGCATCTCAGTTTCGATCTCCTTCAGTCGTTCCTCGATCTCGTCGATGAAGCCGTAACCGGTCGCGACCCGGGCGTTCTCCACCGAGGCTTGGAAAGCGGTGGCGAGAGCGGAGATCACGATCACTACGGCCAGGGTCGCCAGGATCGCCGCCAGACGTGGCCTCCGCCGTGACCAGTTGGCAAACCTTTCGAACCTTGTCGGTGCGATCGCCGACACCGGAAAAAACTCGCGGTAGCGGCGGAGGTCCTCGGCCAGCTCGACGGCGGAGCGATAGCGACGGAAGGGGTCCTTGTCGAGGGCCTTCATGGTGATCGCCGACATCGTCCGGCTGACCCGCGGGTTCAGCTTTCGAGGCGGTTCCGGTTCGTGGTACATCACGCCCTTCATCGAGTCGACCGCGGTCTCGCCCCTGAACGGGTTCACCCCGGTGAGGATCTCGTAGAGCATCACTCCGAGCGAGAAGACGTCGGTCTGGCGGTCCGACTCGGCGGAGTGGCCTGAAGCCTGCTCGGGCGACATGTAGGCCGGGGTGCCCATCACCGCGCCGACGCGGGTTCGTTGGGAATCGGACTGACTGCCGTCATCGTCCTCGACCAGCTGCTTCGCGAGCCCCCAATCCATGACGTAAACAACTCCGAGATCATCGACCATGATGTTTTCCGGTTTGAGATCGCGGTGAATCACCCCCTGGTTGTGGGCGGCGGCCACCGCCTGGCAAAAGCGAATGAAGATCTCGATGAAGTGAGCCCGGTTGCTCCGATCGAGGAGATCGTCCGGGATACGTTCGTCCAACAGCTCGCGCAGGGTCTTCCCCTGGACACGCTTCATCGCGTAGTAGCAATCGCCGTCGGGAAGGAGGCCGGCCTCGAAGACCGAGGTTGCACCGGGATGGTCGAGACCGGCGAGGATCTCGGCCTCGGCGAAAAAGCGCTGGCGGATGTCCTTCTGCGCAGCGTACTCGGTACGGAGCCTTTTGACTGCGACGGGGCGCTGCAGCTGGACGTCGGTGGCCTGGTGCACCACCGCCATGCCCCCCTCGCCGAGGGTTTCGCCGATCAAATAACGATTGCCGGAGGACGAATCGGTCCGTTTATGGGGCTCGATGTATTCGGAAGCCCCTATGTTTCCGGATCCGTCGCGGTCGAGAAACCGGGTGTCGTCGACGGTTTCGCCATTCGGCGATCGGTCCGCGTCGCGTTCTTCGTCTCTATCTGCCATCAGCGATCTCCTGTCGATTCTCCACGGCGCTGCGATGCTCGTTTCTTCAGCGCCGCGTCAGCCGGGCTCGTTTCGATCGCTCATTGTACCGTTGGTCTTCTCTCTGAGCGGCGGTGGCGAATGTGGGCTATATTCTGCGGGTGTCTGATGTGAGTTCTCCCCCGCCTGATGAGGACGGACGCCGTCCGGGTTACCTGGTGGAGGTTTGGCGCTCCGTCTTTCCACGGCCGATCGTACCGCGGACGGAACGCGAGCGACGGCGGTCGATCATCCAGTTCTTCGTACTTCACATGCGGCCCGTGAGGGTTCGTCGAAGCACCCTTCCCTACACACACACCTTCGGCCTCGGCGGCAGCTCGTTGATTCTTGTCGGCCTCATGATCGCCACCGGTGTATTGATGATGCTTGCATACGAACCGACACCGGAGCGGGCGTACGATTCGGTCGTCGGTTTCCAGGATCAGTTTCTTTTTGGCGGTCTGGTACGGAACATCCACCACTGGAGCGCCAATATTCTCGTGGCGGTAGTTCTCCTCCACATGCTGCGGGTTTTCCTTACTGGAGGCTTTCACGGTCCGCGGCGATTCAACTGGGTGATCGGGCTCGGGTTGTTCGCAGGGGTCTTGGCCGCAAACTTTACCGGATATCTCTTGCCGTGGGATCAGCTCGCCTTCTGGGCCGTCACCATATGCACCGGGATGTTTTCCTATGTGCCGTGGATTGGCGAATGGCTGCAGGGCATGGCTCGTGGCGGCGCCGAGATCGGGTCGGCGACCCTGGTCATCTTCTACGCCTTTCATACGACCCTCGTGCCGGTGACCCTGGCGCTGCTGATGGGTTTTCACTTCTGGCGGGTCCGAAAGGCGGGGGGCGTCGTTGATTCGCGGCCTCCGGATGAAGTGGCCGACGAAAAGCCGGACTATGTTTCGACCTTGCCCGAGCTTTTGATGCGAGAGCTCGCCGCAGCGCTGGTTTTGATCGCCTTCGTTGTCGTGCTCTCGGTCTTCTTCGACGCGCCCCTCGGTGCGCCGGCCAATACCGGGATGAGCACCAATCCGGCCAAAGCCCCGTGGTACTTCGTGGGCTTCCAAGAGCTTCAGCTCCACTTCCACCCTCTGGTCGCGGTGGTGATCATTCCGGTCCTTGTCGCCCTGGCTCTTCTCGCCATTCCGTATCTGCGATATCCCAAAGAGCAGTCCGGGCCCTGGTTCCTGACCGCCACCGGCCGGCGAACCGCCGTGTTGGCCGCAGCCGCAGGTTTCGTCGTGACAGCGATCCTGATCGTTCTCGATGAGTTGGTGCTCCAACCGGGTGCGGGGCTGCCGTCATTGGTCGGGCGCGGCCTCGTGCCGATGGTGTTATTGGGTGCGGGGGTGTTCGGCTTCAGGAGCGTGTTGATCAAGAGGTATGGCGCGAGCAAGGGGGAGGTCATACAGGCGGCCTTCGTCCTTTTCCTCGTTGCCCTGGCGGTGCTGACCGTCACCGGTGTCTGGTTCCGCGGCCCCGGCATGGCCCTCATCTGGCCCTGGGGGTGATGGGGTGTTGTGTAGGTTTTTGTTTTTAACGCAGAGGCGCAGAGGTGCAGAGGCGCAGAGGTTTTTCCTTAATGAGGAAGACCTCAGACCAAAAAGACCTTCTCTGCGTCTCTGCGTCTCCGCGTCTCTGCGTTTTTTTCAGATGGCGGTGCCGATCGGAGGAGTTTCGTGAGCGGCACCTCGGCCGAAGCATCGAGGAGGGGTTTTCTCGGCAGAGTGTGGCTGTTGCTCGGAGGGGTGGCCGTCGCTGAGGCGGTGTGGATCGTCGGTGATTTCTTCAAACCCCGACGGCGCCGGGGGATGGGCACCGACACCGGCTCCGTCGTCATCGCCGGGCCGGTTGATCGATTCGAGCCCGGGTCGGTGACCGCCTTTCCCGAGGGCAGGTTCTACCTGGCGCGGCTCGCCGATGGCGGCTTCCTCGCCCTCCACCGTGAGTGCACCCACCTCGGCTGCACCGTTCCGTGGATTGCCGCCGAGAACAGTTTCGTGTGCCCCTGCCACGCCTCGTCCTTCGACATCACGGGTGATGTCCTGAGTCCGCCGGCGCCGCGGCCGCTGGATGTCTTTCCGGTTCGCATTGAGAACGACATCGTCAAGGTAGACATCAGGAGGGCCATCAAACGGCAGAGCTTCACCTCGTCACAGGTGGTGCGCTCGTGACGAACGATCCTCTCGGCCGTTGGAGGCTCGTCGGCGTCGTAGCCACTGCGGTGATCGTCCTCAGCGTTCCGGCGTGGGTGATCCGCCAGGGGAGCGCGGCGGACCACGCGCAGACGGATGAGACCGGCGTCGGCTTTGTCGGTCGCGAGGCATGCCGGCCGTGCCACGAGGCGGCCTTTTCGAGCTGGCAGGGCTCTGACCACGACCTCGCGATGGATGTGGCCACGGCCAACACGGTGCTTGGCGACTTCGACGACGCGGTCTTCCTTTCGAAGGGCATCACTTCGAGCTTCTTCAAACGAGACGGTCGTTTTTTCGTCGAAACCCAGGGGCCGGACGGCGAAATGGCCGACTTCGAGATCACCCACACCTTCGGCCACGAGCCGCTCCAGCAGTATCTGGTGCCATTCCCCGGTGGTCGGTTGCAGTGCCTCTCGATCGCCTGGGATTCGGATCGGGGTGGGTGGTTCGACCTCTACCCCGATCAGGAGATTCCGCCCGACGACTGGCTCCACTGGACCCGCGCTGCGCAGAACTGGAACGGCATGTGCGCCGAGTGCCACTCGACCAATCTCCAGAAGAACTTTGACGCCGCATCCAACACCTACACCACCACGTGGTCCGAGATCGACGTCAGTTGCGAGGCCTGCCACGGACCCGGCTCGGATCATGTGGCGTGGGCCGAGATCCAACCGATGGCGCGACCGGCGATCGACGACTACGGTCTGGTCCTGCGCACCGGCGACATCAGCTCGCAGGAGCAGGTCGAGCTCTGCGCCCCGTGCCACGCACGGCGCTCTGAGCTCGGCGACTGGGACCACTCGACCCCGGCGCTCCTCCACAGCCATCTGCCATCGGTCCTCGATGCAGGGCTCTACCACGCCGATGGTCAGATCCTCGACGAGGTCTACGTCTGGGGCTCGTTCACCCAATCCAAGATGTACGCCAATGATGTGCGGTGCTCGGACTGCCACGACGCACACAGTCTGAAGCTCAAGTTCGAGGGCAACGGTCTCTGCCTGCAGTGCCACCGGGCTGACGCCTACGACACTTCCGACCACCACTTCCACAAAAAGATTTACGAGGGTAAGCCCTCCGACGGCGCGCTCTGTATCAAATGCCACATGCCGGAGCAGCCGTACATGGTGATTGACGCGCGCGCCGACCACAGCCTGCGCGTCCCTCGGCCCGACCTCAGCCAGGCGCTCGGTACACCCAATGCGTGCTCCCAGGGCGGCTGTCACGGTGACAAGCCCCTGAGCTGGTCGGTGGACGCATTTACGAGATGGTACGGCCAGGCCAAAAAGCCCCACTACGGACCGACCCTCGCCGCCGGTCGCGACGGAGGCCCGGAGGCTCGGGGCGACCTGGTGCGGCTCGCCGGCGACGCCCTCTATCCGGCCATCGTCCGCGCGACCGCGCTGTCGCTCCTCGGTCAGTACCCGGGCGAGGAGAGTACCCGCGCCTTTGCCGTGGCTCTCGCCGACCCGGAGCCGTTGATGCGCCACACTGCAATTAACAGCGTCGTCACCGCCTCTCCCGAGGAGCTTGTCGAGCTGGTGGCGCCCCTCCTCTTCGACCCCATGAAGGCGGTGAGGATGCAGGCGGCGGTGCAGCTCGCCGATGTGCCGGATCAGCTTCTGAAGCCTTACCAACGGGAGGCTCTCTCCGAGGCCCTGGCCGAGTATCGGATGGCCATGGAGCACTCGCTCGACTTCGCCTTTGCCGGCCACAACCTGGGCAACCTGGCGGCCCGTCTTGGAGACATGGCGGAGGCCGAAAGGTACTACCGGACGGCGGTTTCGATCGACGATCTCTTCTACCCGGCCAAGGCCAACCTCGCAGTGCTCCTCAACGGCCAGGGTCGCAACGGCGAGGCGGAAACCCTGCTGCGCTCGATCCTCGATGCCTACCCGGAGCAGTACGAGGTGGCCTACTCGCTGGGCTTGCTTTTAGCCGAGATGGGCCGGTACATCGAGGCCGAGTCTTACCTTTCGCAGGCCGCTGCAGGAATGCCGGAACACCCAGGTGCCGCACGCAATCTTCGAGCAATCCGTGAGTACCTCGCCCAACGCGGTGGATCTACTGAATAGCTTGGTTTCGTTGAGTCGAGGAAAATCGATCCCCGACCGCCGAAAACACATGCATGGACCGCCGATGACCGTTGTACCTGGGGCATCCGGTGCAGTACACTACCGGCCCAGTTGGTTCTCTGAAATATGTGACGAGCCTACAAAGTTTGGTTTTATTGAAAGGAGTACGGAAATGAAGAAAGTGCTCGGACTCGTATTCGTATTGGCGCTGGTTGCGACGCCGGCCATGGCGCAGAAGGTCACCGTCGACTATGCACATGACTTTGACTTCAGCGGTGTCAAGACATTTCAGTACGTCGACACAAAGGAGTCCAACTCGAAGAATGAGCTGATGGCGGGACGCATCGTCGACTCGATCAAGAAAGAGCTGCGCGAGGGCGGTCTCACCGAGGTCCAGGAGAACCCCGATCTCTTTGTGACCTACCACGTCACCACGGAAGAGTTGTCCTCCTTCAACACCACCAGCATGGGATACGGCGGCTACGGCGGCTACGGCCCCGGCTGGGGAGGCTGGGGAGGCTATGGATACGGTGGGATGGGGGGTATGGCATCCTCCACCACCTACGAAACGAAGTACACCGAGGGCACCCTGATCATCGACGGCTACGACCCGGCGGACAAGAAGCTGGTCTGGCGCGGCACCGGAACGGTGACGGTCAAGTCCAAGCCCGAGAAACAGATCAAGCAGGTCGAAAAGATCCTCACCAAGATCGGCGCCAAGTGGTACAAGATCCTTGCCGGCCAGGGTAAGTAAGCTCGGCCATAATCGATTCGATCAACGTCCGGTCGCCGTGCTATAGTCCAGTCCGGATTTTTTGACTGTCATGCAAGAGCGGGGTCGAGAAAACGGCCCCTCGAAAGGAGCTGAGAAATGAAGAAAGCACTCGGATTTATTTTTGTTGTGGCCCTGGTTGCGACACCGGCCATGGCGCAGAAGGTGACCATTGACTACGCCCACGACTTCGATTTTGGAAGCATCAAGACCTTCCAGTACGTCGACACCGAGGACAGCAACGTCAAGGGCAATCAGATGATGGCGGATCGCGTCGCCTCAATGATCATGAAGGAGTTGCGTGAGGGCGGTCTCACCGAGGTCCAGGAGAACCCCGACATCTACGTGACCTATCACTTCACCACCCAGGATCGAACCAGCTACTCCACCTCCAGCTTCGGCTACGGTGGTTACGGTGGCGGCTGGGGTGGCTACGGTGGCATGGGTGGCATGGGCACCTCGACCACCACAGCGCACAACTACACCGACGGCACCCTGCTCATCGACGCGTACGACTCCACCGACAAGAAAATGATCTGGCGCGGCACCGGCACGGTGACGGTCAAGTCCAAGCCCGAAAAGCAGATCAAACAGGTTGAGAAGATCCTCACCAAGATCGGCGCCAAGTGGGACAAAATCCTCCACGGCCAAGGCAAGTAAGTCGATCAACTCCGAATCTGAAAGACACGCCCGGTCGCGATTGCGGCCGGGCGTTTTGTGTTTCGGGCGCGGAGACGGTTTAGAAGCGAATCCGGACGTAGAGGCTGAAATCGTTGATGTCGAGATTGATCTTGGCTCTGAGCACGTCGTCCTCATCCGGGCTTTCGATGCCCTTCCAGTCGACGTCGGCCGTTGAGAGGTTGATCGCGGCGCCGAAGCCCCAGTTTCGGCTGGGGATGAACTCGCCCGCCAGACGACCGATGTACTGCCCGCCCTTGATGTCGCCGATCTTCACCTCGAGCCAGCCGAGAGCGGCCTTGACGCGCCACCGCTCGCCAAAGAGACGGCGGTACTCGAAGTTGATATAGGGCAGAGGGGCGGTGCCATTGATCTGTTCCTCGAGCTCGACGTTTTCCACGGTCAAAGTGGTTTTCAAGTCCATAACCCGAAAACCGAGACCGAAGCCACCCGCCCACTGCTCCTTGACCCACGGGTAGTAGGTGTAATCGACGGCCAGGGTACGGATGTCGAAACCGAGGGTGACGTTGGCTTCAATGGGAATGATCTCGCCGCCCCACTCGATCTCCTCCAGCACCTGAGTTGTGGAGTCTCGTTTGACGTCCTGCCAGCGGACCCCGAGGCGGTGGCGACGGCCCAACTGCCACTCGAACGAGATTGAAGGCACGATTTCTTTGTCCGGCAAGCCGAGGTCGTCCTCGAAGCTGAGCGTAGTGCCCTCGCCGAGGCTCTCTGAATCGAGCCTGATAGTGGTCGAAGTGGACACCCAGCTTCCCTCGAGCTTGAAGTTGAAGGTGTCGAAGAGGGGCTCGTGAACGCCCTGGGCGGCTGCGGGGGAGACGTTCAACGCCAGGGCTAGCAACGCGAGGATGGTAGCGAGACGACGCATGATCAGCCTCCAGTCACTCGGCTACGGTAGCACGAGCTAAAGGAGCCTGTAGTGAATAAAATCAACGGTGCCTTTCGGGTGCCGTGAAGGCCCTTTTTCGTTGCATTCTCGGCCCGTACTTGGAGTACTGCTCCTCGAATGCGCCTCAAATTGCACTTCACGGCCCTCCGAAATCCATCCGCCATCTATCCACTGCAGGCTCCTAGCGGCGCTTCTTCTTCGAATTCTTGGAGGGATTGCCCGATTCGCGGCCGATCTGTTCCAGCGCTTCCTTGCAGACCTTTTTTTCAGCCGTGACGCGGTCATACATCCCCTTGGCTACCACCGAGATGCCAAGGGTAGCAACGGCAACCCCGGTCGAGGTGACGGCCTCCAGAGGCTTGAGCTCGACCGCAGGGTTGGCGAGCGTACCGCCGAGCTTGATGTAAGGGTTGGTGATCATGCTCGCCGAAATACCAATTCCTTTGCGCGGTTTGGTCACCCAGTCGATATTGAGCTTCTCGGTGCCGAGGTCGATACGACCCTTGCCGAGCATGGTCATCTTGTCGCTCTGGATAGCCATCGGCTCGAGCTTCGCGAGACCGTTTTCGAAGGTCACCAGCATGACACCGCACTGCATTTCGGTGGCCACGTCCTCCTTGGCGAACGGGTTGAATGCGTTGACCAATGTGAGCAGGATGTCCGTCGTCACGAGGTCGAGGACGCCTCTGTCCATAACCCCCTTGCCGATGACCACCTGTAGCGATCCGTTGGC
>Ga0255043_10000046_pt1 | contig 18573 bp, 17 predicted proteins | sample BC1_12_9_MG_FD_182778 | JGI IMG/M metagenome (GOLD analysis project Ga0255043, IMG submission 182778) | Seawater microbial communities from Strait of Georgia, British Columbia, Canada - BC1_12_9 | ecosystem: Environmental > Aquatic > Marine > Strait | place: Canada: British Columbia | collected... | reverse complement strand
TTGCCGGCGTAGCGAATCGACCCCTCGTCCGGGGGAACGAACCCGTAGAGCATCCGGAGCGTGGTCGTCTTTCCCGCCCCATTCGGGCCGAGGAGCCCGAGGACAGTGCCGCCCCGGCAGGATAGGTCGAGATGATCGACGGCGACCCGGTCCCCGTAACTCTTGGTCAGGCCGCGTGCTTCGAGAATTGCTGTCGTCATCGTGAAACCACCCGGGAAGGTGACGGAACATGCGTGAACATCCTAGAATGGCAAAGCGATCGCGCACGTTTCGAAACCGTGGCGATGCGGAGCACAGATGGCCCACCCGCCTAGAGACAACGATGGCAAACCTCTGAAGAGTGTGGGACGTGTGTTGGATAGCCGTTGGATGATGGCTTTCTCGGTGCTGGCAGTTCTGGTGGCGATCGCCTGGGCGCTGCTAGAGCGCGGCCCCAACGCACGCCCCCCAGAAACGCCCGAGACCGATGTGGTGATGGCGACCGTGGAGCTACTCGGCGTGCCGCCTGGGGCCGAGGTCTCGCTCGACGGCAGAAGAATCGAGAACACCGCGTTCGGCGTTAAGCCGGGTACGCGGCATGCGCTCGAAGTCACCGAAGCCAGCGGCCGCAGTTGGCGCCAGGTCTTCCTCGCGGAAGGGTCGTTGTCATTGGTGGTCGAGCTCCGGACGCATTTCGTCGAGGTCGAGGTGTCACCTAGCGATCGGGAAACCGAACAGGACTGACCTCGTAGCCGCGGAGCTGCGCGGACACCGTCACGACGCGATCGCTCACCTTCGATCGCATCGTCGAGCGCACCGACACGGGGCCGACTCCCGGGCAGTACACGGTGCGCACTTCGAGCTCGAGCTTGCCGCCCGTCTCCAAAACTTCCACGCATCGATCGAAGGTGCCGGCGGGCATCTCTACGGTTGCGCCGGTCGAGGTCACCCGCGCTGTGCGCCTTCCGCGGCCGGGCCATGTCGCACCCTCCACGAGCGGCGCCCGGACCAGCCACGCATCCCCGGGCGGTACCCGAATTCCCTCGGGAAGCACTTCGTAGCGCACGATCGCGCGCCCCGTGCGCACCTCCGCGATGCGCCCGTCGAACGCCTCGACTCGAGTGATCCCAAGCGTGGTTGAAGCCTCACCGGTATCGACGTCATACGACCACGCGTTGCCTGTTTGGAGGGGGTAGAGATCGCTTGGCTCGATCGTCGTCTGCGACGAAGGCGGAGGACTTTGGCCTGCGCAAGCCGCCGCCAGACAGAGCGCAGCAACAGCGCCACGAACACCAGAGGTCATACGAGGTGAGGGTAGCACCTCCGATGTAGGCAGTGAGCGCATATTCGCGATGGGCGAACCTCCTGTTAGGATGCAGGGGTGACCACAAAGAAAACGATCCTCGTTCTCGATGACGACCCCTCGGTGCGACACATGCTCCAAGTGCTGCTCGAACAGGACGGGCATGCCGTGATCGCCGCGGGAGACGTCCGTTCGGCGCTCGCGCAGTGCGCGGTGCAACTGCCGGACTTGATGGTCGTCGACCTGATGCTTCCCGTCGAAGATGGCGAGATGTTCCTTCGCGAGTTCCGTCGCCGCTGGAGGCACACCGAAGTGCCGGTCATCCTCTTGAGCGCGAGTACGGCGCGGAACGAAATCGCGCGACGCCTCAGCGTCGAAGCGACGCTCCCGAAGCCGTTTTTCGCAGAGGACTTGCGGGAGCTCGTGACGACACTCAGCCGAGATCGAGAGACGGTCGCGGCCGGCTGACAATCGAATCGTCCGGCCGCGCCTCGCGTGGTATGAGCGGCGGCATGGATCAAGTGTACGCTGATGGGTTGTTCTGCGACGAAGTCGTCTTGATCACCGGGGGCGGGACGGGAATCGGCCTCGTCTCGGCAACGGAAATGGGCCTCCTGGGAGCCAAGGTCGCGATCTGCGGAAGACGTCCAGAGCCCCTCGAGAACGCGGTGGCCGAGCTCGAGTCCAAGGGCATCGAGGCGTTTGGCGCCCCGTGCGACATTCGAGAGCCCGAGGTGATCGTCGGCTTTGTGGACTCGGTGCTCGCGCGCTTTGGTCGCGTCGACGTGTTGATCAACAACGCGGGCGGGCAGTTCCCTACGACCGCCGAGGCGCTCTCGCCAAAAGGCTTCGCCGCGGTCATTCGCAACAACCTCATCGGCACATGGAGCATGACGCACGCCGTCGCCAACAAAGCGATGATCCCACAGAAGCGAGGACGCATCATCAACATCATCGCCCAGATCATCCGCGGATTCCCGGGCATGGTGCACACTGGCGCCGCTCGCGCGGGCGTCGACAACATGACCAAGACGCTTGCGGTGGAATGGGCGCTCCACGGCATTCGGGTCAACGCTGTGGCGCCCGGCGTGATCGTCACCAGCGGCACGAAGCAGTACCCACCTGAGCTCCTCGACACCGCGGAGAAGGCCAACCCGTTGCATCGGCTCGGCACTGCCGAGGAAGTGTCCCACCTGATCACGTATCTCGCGTCGCGTTATTCCGACTTCGTGACGGGCCAAACGTTCTACATCGACGGCGGCGCCAGCCTGTGGGGCGACCAATGGTTCCTCCCGGAGGACGTGCCGAAGTTCCCACCCTACCCGGTCCCCGAGCGCGGTTAGGGCGCGGGCTTCTTCTTCTGGAAGACGGTGAGCACATAAGCGCAGCCCACTCCGACGAAGTAGAGCAGCACGAGCGGGATCAGCATCATCACCATCGTGTACACGTCCTGTGGCGTGAGCAGCATCGAAATGAATGCTGCACACACGATCCACCAGCGCGAGAACTTCAGCAGCTGCTGCCAGGTTACGATGCCCGCGCCGGCGAGGAACGTCACGATGACCGGCACTTCGAAGACGATGCCGAACGCGAGCAGCATCCTCCGGAAGAACGGCATGTAGTCTTTGACGAAGAGCGTCGCGACCAAGGTTTCGTCACTAAAACCAAGCAAGACGGTGAATGCCTCGGGAAATACGAGCTTGTAGCCGAACACCGCCCCACCAACGAAACACAGCGTCGAGGCGATGATGAACGGAATGGCGAGCGCCTTCTCCTTCTTGTAGAGGCCGGGCGCGATGAACATCCAGAGCTGCCAGAAGATCCACGGAGAAGCGAGAAGCAGACCGGCGATGAGGGAGTTCTTCATGTACATCATGAAGGCATCCGCCGGCCCGGCGAATCGCAGCACGGCTTGACCAGGCAGTTCGAGTTTCTCCCAAGCCGGCTGAAGCGGGGCAACCAAGAAGTCTTTGATCTCCTTCTTGAAGACCCACCCGATCGCAACGGCCGGAATCAACCCGATGATGGCGCGCAGCAAACGCGAACGGAGCTCGCCGAGATGCTGGAAGAACGTCATCTCCTGGTCTTCCTCGGCGACCGGTGGCAGCTGGGGGGGCTTCGGGATCTGGATCTGGTTGGCCGTCATGGATGCTTTGCCTCGGCCGGCGCATCCGCTTCGGCCGCGGGCTCTTCTGCCGCAGGCTCTTCGACCACTGGCACGGGCTCATCGGGCGCTGCCGCGGGCGGAGCTACGCTCGCTGCTTTGGGTTCTTCGACGCTCGGCGGTGGAGGCGGCGCCTTGTCCGGCACGGGGACGGGCCGCGCCTTCGGCGGGCGGATCGGAGGAGCACGAAACGGGTCCCCTTCACGCATGAGTTCGTCGAGCCCGATCGCGTCCTTGAACTCACGGCTAGCGTTCCTGACCTGGCGAAGCCCCTTGCCAACGGTCCGCATGAACGCGGGCAGCTTGTCCGGGCCCACCGCCAACAGGACGATGACGAGGAAGAAAGCTAGCTCCGTTGGGCCAACGCCAAACATGAGCCCCAAAGATGAATCGTTGCACCCCCGAAAGGCAACCGGAGGCGCCCGCAGGCGGCCCGGAGGAACAACCGCCCTGTATTGACGCGCGTCACGACGCGAGACGTATCTGACGAAGGCGTTCGACCGCCCGGTTCATGGTGCGGACCCGCCTTTCGTACTCGCGCGTCAGCTCCTGAATGCGGTTGGCTGCCGCCAGCGTCTGCTCCGAGCTCTCCGAGTGCTTCCGGTGAGACTGATGGAGCTGAAGGACCATATCCGAGATGTTCTCGATCGCGCCCGTCATCTGGCGCCCGCCCTCGGCCTGCTCCTGACTGCTGCGCTCCATCTGCTGAGTGATCAACCGCATGTTGTCAGCGCTCTTCATGATCAGCTCCGACCCACGCGCCTGCTCGGCAGTTGCCGCGGCGATCTGCTGAACCGTCTCCGCAATGCGTCCGATCGCATCGGTGACTTGCTTCGAGCCCTTGGCCTGCTCGACGGTTGCGCGCGCGATGCCGCGCACCATGGCGGTCGATTGCCTGGACGACTCGAGGATCTTCTTCAGAGCGCTCTCTGCCTCGGCGCTCACCGTCACGCCTCGCTCGACCGTGCTGGCGCCACGCTCGACCGCTTCGATGGCGTTCTTCGTCTCTTCCTGAATCGTCTTGATCAGCTCGGCGATCTCCTTCGTCGACGCGCCCGCACGCTCGGCGAGGTCCTTGATTTCGTCCGCGACGACCGCGAAGCCCTTGCCGTGCTCGCCCGCCTGCGCAGCGATGATCGCCGCGTTCAACGCGAGCAGGTTGGTTTGCTCGGCCACGTCGTCGATGACGTTCAGAATGTCGCCGATTGCCTCGATACGGTCACCCAAGTTGGAAATCGTGCTCACTGCTTGAAGTGAAGACGACTTGATTCGGTTGATCTCGTCGGTGATCTTGTGGATCGATTCGGCCCCTGTTTCCGCGTCGTTGGCAACTTCCTCCGAGAGGCGCGCGGTCTCGTTGGCGTTCGACTGAACCTGGTCGATCGAGACATCCATCTCGTTCATCGAAGACGATGTCTCTTCCGCAGTCAGCGCGAGCCCGTCCACGTTCCGCGCAACCTCTTTGATGCTGTAGGTCATCTCCTCGATCGACGACGCGGTCTCGCGAACGCTCGACCCGAGGTTGCCCATGTTCTCGGCGACCTCATGGTTCGTCGCCGTCATTTGCAGGATGCTGGAGGAGCTCTCCTCCGTGCTCGACGAAAGGGCCTCGACCCGGTCGCTGATCGCCTGCAACGAGATCGCCATCGATTTCAGGGCACGAGCCGTCTCTTCGACGGCCACCATCTGCTCACCGAGGCCACTCGAAAGCGCCTTCACGTTTTCGCCGATGACATCCTCGACCTCTTCGATCTCCCCGTGGATCGCTCGAATCTGGGCATCGACTTCTTCGATCTCGATCGATGGCGGTAAACCCGACCCGATGATCAATAGCCCGAGGACTCCGAGGACTGCCGCAACGACGCCGGCAATGGAAGCTCCCTGTGCGCCCGCCAACACACCCGAGGCAACCCCGACGGGCCCCACGACGAATGCGAGTGCGAAGCACAAGAAACCCGGAACGAGATAGCGACTCTTGGCAATTGCCCGAAACATGACCCCCCGTAGCGAGCATCAGAGTATCGAACCCGGGGAGTGGCGGGCAAGTCCCCCGCGCCTTGATCGAGGGTTGGCCCTCCGAGTGGGGATCTTCCGTTCAGAGGGGGTTGGTCAGTAGCTGCATCGAGAGCTGAAGCGCCAGGGAGTAATCCCCCTCCATTTTGAGCTTGCCGCCCAGGAACAGCTCCTGAACCGTGAGGTCGCCGCGTTGGACCATCTCCAAGTCCGAGAATTGGAGCTCCGTCGTGAAGCCCGGCTCTTTCGGCACCTCGGGCACGTTGAAGCCGATGCGAACCTCGACATCACCGAGGTCGGGCACCCCCCGAAGCGTGACGAAACAGGTCAGGGGCTGCCCCGCAAGCGCGTCCTCGAACCGCTTCGAGGCGGTTTGAGCGGCCCCGATGGCCACGTCATCATTGTCGAGGGCACCGGTTTTTGCGATTTCCCCAAGCAACAGCGTGGCGGCATCGCCAGGAAGCGCCGCGGTGATCCTGATGGGCACCCCATCGGCGGGAGCATCGCCCGAGGTCAGCACCCCCGCGCTGGCCGAGAGCACGATCGGCGATTGATCGTCGATCTGAAGGCTGGCCGCTCCGGTGACGCCTTTGACGTCATCCAGGATGCGCTGGGCGCGCTCATCGCCCCCGGAGGCGCGGCTCTCGAGGACTTCCACCCCCCGGGTGAAAAGCTTGGGAAAGCTCTCCCGGAGGAACTCTATCGGTAAAACAGTCATGCGGCGCGGAGTGTAGCCAACAACACGAACCGCACCAAGCTGGCGAAATCGACCAGAATCGGCCACCATCATGACGATGTCGGAAGAGGAGCACCGGCCTACTGTCTTGATGGTGGGCCAGGGCGAGCCGATGCAGACAGCGTTGGGGGAAGCGCTTCGGCGCCATGGAATATCCGTCGCTGGTTGTGCAACGGCAGAGCTCGAACAAGCCGTTCGTGTGTACGCACCGGACTTGGTCGTGTTGATTGGCGATGCAGCGGTGCGCGGAGGCGCGAGCGTCGTCCGACGCATGGCCGCGAATCGGGCGACCGATGTGCTGCCGGTAGCTGTCGTCTCGAACGATGCCGTACTCAAACACGAAGGACAGGAGTTCCGAACGGGCGCAGTAGCGATCGTTCCACGAGGCGCTGGCGCGGACACCATCGCGCGGAGGCTCGCCGAGCTCGCGGACGAGGTGCCGGAGCGGCCGGGGCTGGTGATGGGCGAGATCAACGAACACAATCTTCAAGACGTCGTCGACCTGGTCTCCAACGACATGAAGACCGGGATTCTGAGCATTCGCTCGCCCAAAGGCGTGCTCGAAGGCATGCCGTTGGTCGTCGAGACCGAACGCGCCTCGGCGCACAACACGGAGCTGATCCTCGATCGCTTGCGCGAGGCCATGGATGAGTCGGAGTCTCTGCACTACGAGTTCCACGAGACGAGCGGCGGCCGACTCTCCACGCTGCCGATGGCTGTGGAACCCGAAGACGTCGACCTCACCGGGCTACGAGGCGCGCGTGTGGTCATCCTCGATTCCGACGAGCTCCGTGCAGAAAAACTCGCCCACGTCTTGAGCGCACGCGGCGTCCAGATCGCAGCCGCGGACTTTTCGACCGCAGTCATTCCGAGAATCCGCGAAGTCGATCCGCAGGTCGTCGTGTTGGACTCGAGCGCGGTCGGCGGCCAAGGCATCGAGTTCGTGCGGGCCATGCGCAAAGACCCGCAACTTCGCTGGGCGTCGATGTTGGTGGTGCGCTGGGAAGACTTCTGGCCGACGTCCGCGTCGGACGCCGAGCCAGATCTGGCACAACTGGCCAGCCGTATTCTCCCCATGATCGACCAAGATGCCGAGATGGCCCGCAGGGTCGAAGACGAGGTCGACTTCGACACCAGGCTCGAGCTCATCGGCCCGGGGCGCCTGGTTCGCGCACTTGGCTCGATGCCGGGTGTTCGCCATTTGACGATCGTCGGACACAAAAGGAACGTCGAAATCGACATTGCCGACAACTCCATCGTCGGCGCGTACGCGACGTTGCGCGAGGGCACCACGCAAAGCCTACAGGGCATGCCGGCCCTACTCGCGCTTTGGGGTCTCAACTCGGGCCGCGTGTCGGTCCGCGAACAAGACCTGCCTTCGGTCGCCAACATCATGATGCCTATCGACGAGGCGCTCGGCGTGGTGTCCCATCAGCTCGGATTTGCGGACGGCGCCCGCAGTATCGAGGTCAACGCCGCGACGATGCCGCCGGCCGAGCCTGAGGTGGAAGAGCACGCGACCGTGCCACCTGGGGCCGCCCCCCCCCGCGGAGCTCGAAGACGCGCGAACGATGGCTCCGCCACGCTTTCAGCATCTGCAGGCGGCGGTCGGTGGGCTTCCACCCCAAGCGTTTCCCGAAGAAGAGGGGCCGACGAACAAAATACCGCAGATGCTCGGCCGGGTGGAGACACGGCAACAACCCATCCCGGCAACCCGGGGGGTGCAAGAGCACCACGGCGACGCGGACCACATCGACCACGCGGTCACGCGGGCGCCAAAGGCCACACAACTCGGTCTCGCGCCGGCGTTCGAAGTACTGCCGGAGGAGGGGGGCGACGCGGAGAGGGCAATCCCCGTGCCGCGCAAGCCGACTCCCCCGCCACCTCCACCGCAGAGCCGAAAGCCGGGTCCGGCTCCGATGTTCCAGGCAGACGACGAGTTCGACCCCGAGCTGGCGCGGATGCTGGAAGGCCCGGCGACGCTTCTAGCGCCGGCGCCCAGCTCTCACGGCATGCCCGCATGGATTCAGGTGCTGCTGCTGGTGACCTTGCTTGCCGGACTCGGCGTGTTCGGCTGGCAGCTCTGGGTGCGAACCAACACCGACGCTGGGGTCACCTCGGAAGCCGAGGGCAGCAAGGGCCCGATCACCGGGACCGTCAACGGACTCGAAGCGGTCGAGGAGGACGGGGCCGAGCATGCGGAGGCCCGAGGCACGGCTCCGGCGGCGCCGGAGGAAGTGACCGAGCCAGTCGCCGAAGAGCCGGTGGCTGTCGAGGCCGAGCCCGAGACAGAACCCGCGTCGAAACCCGCGCCGAAACCGGCGCCAAAACCGGCCGCCACGGAGGCGAAGACCCTTGCCGTGCCGACCCAGAACTTGCCTCGAGATCCGGCGAAGGCATCCGACGTGCTCGTGCACCGCGCGCTCCCGATGATCCGGAGCGGCAAGCTTCGCCTTGCTGAAGCGACGCTCGATCGCGCTTGGGAGCTGGACCCGAAGAACCCGCAGGCCATGGCGGGCTACGCAACCCTATACATCGCCAAGAACGAGGGCGATCGGGCGGCGAAGTGGGCCAAGAAGGCGGTTCGCAAGCGATCCCGTCGGGCCGAGTATCACATTCTGTACGGTGATGCGTTGCGACTGGAAGGCGATACCGACGCGGCCCGCAAGGCGTGGCGAAAGGCGTTGTCGGTCGACCCAGGAAACAAGGCCGCTCGGGCTCGCCTGGCCAATTAGTTGCCCAGTGCGGAGCGTCGGGCCTAGCGTCGGCCCATGGCGAGACGATTCTGGTGGGTTGGCTTATTGGTTGGGCTGTATGGCTGCTTGATACAGAACCTCAGCCCCGAGACACGAATGCGCGATTCGGTCATCGAGCTGAACGAAGGCGCCCGATGGGGCCGCATGGACGTTGCGAGCGGGTTTGTGTCGCCCCCGTTCCGACCGCAGTTCAAGCTCTCCCACATGCGCTGGGGCCGCGACATCCAGATCGCGGACACCGAGATTCTCGGCATGAACCCTCACACCGATGACGAGGGCGAAGGCGCGTTCTCACGGGTGGCGGTCCGTTGGTATGATGAAGACACGATGGTCCTTGCGAACACCGTGATTCGACAGACGTGGCAGAAGCACAAGCAAACGTTTCTACTGACGAACGAGTCGATCGAAAGCGGGCATCCCGGTTTGCTGGTGATCCCGGAAGTCGAGCAACCGGCTCGACCTGCAGGCGAGCAGGAGCAGTACGAGAACTTCGAAGACGACTCTCAGTGGAGCAGCGTCTACTGATTCAGTCGATGCCGATTGCGCTTCGCACTCGCTGAATCGTGCCGTGCGCAATCTGGCGCGCTTTGTCGGCGCCCGCGTGGAGGACCGCATCGAGCTCTTTCTCGTCGGCACGAATCGATAGATAAGCTTCTCGCTTGGGGCCGATCTCCGCTTCGATGGCCTGGAAGAGATCTTCCTTCGCGTGACCCCAGCCGTAACCCCCCGCGGCGAGCTTCTGCTTCATTTCGGGTGCCTGGTCGGGAGCGATCAACGTGTAGAGCTCGTAGACCGTGGACCCTTCGGCAGCCTTGGGCTCTTCCAGGCTCTCGGAGGTCGTCTTGATGCCCATGATCACCTTGCGGAGCTTCTTCGGCGACTCGAACAGCGGGATGCCATTGCCTTTGCTCTTGCTCATCTTCTCGCCATCGGTGCCGGGGACGAGCGGGGCTTCGCTGATCAACGCCTCGGGTACGACCAGGGTGCCCTCACCGTAGACGTGGTTGAGCCGCATCGCGACGTCACGTGTAAGCTCGAGGTGCTGCTTTTGGTCTTTGCCGATCGGCACGACGTCGGTGTCGTAGAGCAGAATGTCGGCCGCCATGAGCGCCGGGTAGTTGAAGATGCCCACGTTGGGTGACTCTCCGCGCGCTAGCGCGTCTTTGTACGCATGACCGCGTTCGAGCTGACCGGTCGCGAGAAGACAGCCCAAGACCCAGGTGAGCTCGAACACCTCGGGAACATCCGACTGCCTGTAGAGCAGCGTTCGCTCGGGATCGAGGCCGCACGCGAGCCAGGTGGCCGCCACGTCACGAATGTAACCGCGCAGCGCGTCCGCGTCGCGAACCGTCGTGACGGCGTGATAGTCAGCGATGAAATAGAGCGTGCGGTAGTGGTCGACCAGCGACAGAGCGGGTCGAATCGCGCCCAAGTAGTTGCCCAGGTGCGGCAGGTGCGTGGGCTTGATGCCGGTGAGAGAGGTCTTCACGGGGCGTGAGATTGTCCCATGTGGACAGGCACGGCAACCGGGGTAAGGTGGGACGCTCCAAAAGAGGAAACATGACAACTCGTCCGTTCAAGGTTTTGGGAATCCAACAGGTCGCCGTCGGCGCCTCGGACAAGAGCGCCCTTCGTCGCCTGTGGGTCGACACACTGGGTCTCGCGCCACACGGGAACTTCAAGAGCGAGAAAGAAAACGTCGACGAGGACATCGTGACGATGGGCGCCGGGCCTTTCACGGTCGAGGTCGACCTGATGCAGCCCATCGACCCTGAAAAGAAGCCCCGGGTCGACACGCCACCGCTCAATCACATCGGTCTATGGGTCGACGACATCGACGCAGCGGTACAGTGGCTGGGCGATCAGGGCGTACGGTTCACCCCTGGCGGGGTTCGTGCGGGCGCCGCAGGCCACCGCGTGTGCTTCATCCACCCCAAGGGCAATGAGGCGGCCCCAATCGGCGGCGAAGGCGTGCTGATCGAGCTGGTCGAGGCCCCTGCAGAGGTGCGCGACGCGTTCGAGAAGATCAGTCTCGCTTCCAAGCAAGCTTGAGGTCCGACACTTCGATGTCCGCCTTTCTCGGACGGACGATCACCTCTTCGACCTCGGGCGGGTCGAGCTCCCCGTCGGCCTGAAGGGCACGGACCTCTTCTTCGAGCTCGATCTCGAGCGCCCGGTGCGATTCTTCGAGATCTCGCACCTCGTCCTCCGCACGACGCACGTCTTCTCGCTCGCGGGCAACCCGGCCAGCTCCACGCGCCGCGGTCGTGGCACTCCGCATGCCGCGTCCGCCGAAGATCGCGCCCAGGACGGTAGCACCCATCGAGATCCCGGTCTGTAGCTTCTGCTGGTCGTACTGGCTCTGCTCACGCTCGACTCGGGCTTCCCCACGGCGAATCCGTTCTGCCATCCGCTGTGCCTTCTTGGCGTACCGCTCGCGAAGCTTGTCGATTGCAGCATCGCGTTTCTCGCGCCTTGCGAGCTGCGCTCTTGCCGAGAAATCGGCCTTGCTCTCGTCCGGCTTCGACTGAAGCTTCAACGCTCTGCAACGCCACAGTGTCTTCGGGCGATTCTGGTAGAGATGCGTCTTGATCTGCTTGCCATAGCTGCGGAAGCGCGCCTTGCCGACCGAGCCCGAAGGTAGCGTCACGAAATCAGCGTCGTCTGGGGCATCATGGTCGAGGTCGAGGTCGTCCGGGCCGAAAAGCCCTGCCGATTCCCAGGACAACTCCTCGTCGAGGGGCGCGAGGATCACGTGCTCTTCCCAGGTGTCGAGGCCCTGAGACGCCCGCGCGTAGTGGAGAGAAACCGTGGCCACCAAATGCGGGCGATAGGTCCCGGAACCTTCGCTCAGGAACGCTTCCTCGATGCCGGCAGGCAGAACCGGCCGCGTTCCCCGGGAAGAGGTGGCTCCGCCCTTCGGCTTGGCTTCGTGCGGCGCATCCGGCGCGGCGCGATCGACGGTTGGGCTCAAGAGCTTGATCTGCTGCCGCGTGAGCGGCCCGCGCAGATACGACATGGCCCACCGTGTATGGAACAGAACGGGTCCGTCGTCGTGGGCGTTCTGCAACACAAACACGCGGCTTCGAAGCCCAGCGAGTAGGCGTTCGATCTCCCCGCGATCGAGGGAGCTGCCCCCGGCGGAGGCCGAGCCTTCCAGCCCGTCGACGACGCGCGCTACGTCGCGCTCGGTTTGGAGCCGGCCCAGGAACCACGTGCCGCAGTTCGACAACGCCTTGTAGTCGAGGTCGACGGGATTTTGGGTCGCGAGAACGACGCCGAGCCCGTAGGCGCGGGCCTGCTTGAGGAGGGTGAGCAGGGGCCTCTTCGAAGGTGGCTCTGCGACCGGCGGAAGAAACCCGAAGACCTCGTCCATGTACAGGATCGCACGAAGGCTCGACGTTCCGGACTGAGTGCGCACCCAGGACACGACCCGGTTGAGCAGCGTGCTCACGAAGAACATGCGCTCGGCCTCGCTCAGGTGCGCGATCGACAGAATCGTGATTCGGGGCTTGCCGTCCTCGGTCCAAAGCAGGCGTTGAATGTCTAGCGGCTCGCCCTCCAACCACGCGGCAAACCCCGGGGACGCCAAGACCCCGTTGAGACGCATCGCCAGCTTCTGCCGATCGGAGGCCGGATAGAACGTCTCCAAACCCATGACGCCAACCCGCTCGAATGGAGGGTTGGAAATCCCGCGGATGAGATCCCCAAGCTCGAGGGCTTCGCTCTGAGACCACGCGTGGGAAAGCAGATTGGACAGCAGGATGTGCTCCTTGCTGTTGACCGGATCAGGGTCAATCCCCACCAGCGCGAGGAGGCCGGAGACGGCACCCATGATCTCATCGCGTTGCTGATCGTCGTCGGCCTCACCGCTCGGGGGGTCGAACGACTCCAGCACGCGAAGCGGTCGGCCCGCAGAGCTTCCCGGTGTGTAAATGCCAATGTCGACGGCATCCTTGAATCGCGCAATTCGCGCACCGTCCTGCCCCCACTTGGCAAGGCCCTCGCGCCAAAGAGAGGACACCGCTTCGGCTTGCGCCGCCACCGAGCGACCCTTTCGCTCGGCTTCCGCAGGGTCGATCCAGGGCTCGAAGTCGCTCGCCCGAAGCTCGGGAAAGGTGAGTAAGAGGTTCCCGAGGTCACCCTTGGGATCGATGCACAAGGCGGGGATGCCATCGATGGCCGCTTCTTCGAGCAGAGTGAGACAGAGGCCGGTCTTGCCGCTTCCAGTCATCCCAACGCACACGGCGTGTGTGGTGAGATCCTTCGAATCGTAGAGAACGGGAATCTCGTTGGGCTCACCGCGGTCCGGCTCGAAGTGCCTTCCCAAGTAGAGCTTTCCAAGCTTCTCGAAGTCGATCACGGCTTCGGCTCGCTGGTCCTCTCGTGAGCAAGAAGCAGCTTTCGGGCCATTTCGTACTCGAAGAAGCTCACCATCTTCGTGTCGAGAACACGTTGGAACTGATCACGCGCCCCTTGGCGATCGCCAGCAATGAAGAGGCGCGAGCCCTCGTAGTAGAGAGCCTCTGTCTCCTCGCCGATACTCGAGGCGACACTGATGAGCCCCGCGTAGTCGAGGTCGCCGGCGCCGAAGCTCGCAAGCTTGCCCCACCAATTGGAGCTCCCGCCGAGGCGCCGGAGAAGATCGGTGTGGTCCTCGGCCGGCGGTTGACCCGCACGAGCGGTGATGAGCTGAATCCACAGCGTGAAGTAGACCTTCCACTCGGGCGGCAAGGTGAGCTGCAACTGGGACCTACGCCAGACAGAAGACGCGAGCTCGAAGTCGGGCGGGGCCGAGACGAGATGCGCAAGGATGCTCGCATACACGTCGCGCCACTGCGGCGCATGGGACATCGCGTTTTCGAACGCATCAACCGCCTCTTCGTGACGGCCCAGGTTATCGAGAAGAACCCCACGCCGCAGCTCGACCAGCGCAGCGGTAGGTCCGTCGACCTGGTCGCGCGCTTCGGTCCACGCCCTGAGCGCGCCCTTGTAATGAGCGGTCATCTCGCGGCCTTTACCCTGGGTGCGCGCCGTGTTGCCCAAGTTCTCGAGAATGTCGGCGCGCTGAAGGTCGTCGGCAAGCGAGTCGGAAGGCGCGAGCGCCAGCGCGCGACGGTAGCGTTGCTCTGCTTCGTCAGGACGACCCGTGCGCTCGAGCAATAATCCAAGCTGCGACAAGGCGCCCGGGTCCTCGTCTTTTTCGAGGCTCTTCTCGAAGCGCTCTTGGGCCTCGTCGGCGTGGCCAGCGTTCATCTCCAGCATACCGATCAAGAACTCGAGCTCATTGGGCGCGATGGGTGGCTCGGAATTCTGCCACCGCGCCTGTCGTTCGGCGAGAATCGTCTCCGCACCGCGCGCAAGGGCGCTCGATCGCTCGGGGTGCGGGTCCGCCAGCCGGGTCTTGATGAACTCGTCGAGCTGGCCGAGCGCCTCGTCGTAGAGCTCCATCATTTCGGGTGCCAGCTCGATCGCGATCACGTACCAGGCGGTTGCATCAGCGAATTGCTCCGAATCGGCTGCCACGCGAGCCATGCAGGTCGGAAACCGATGGTCCTGAGGGAACCGGACGAGCGCCGACCTGCACAGGCCTGCCGCAACGTCGGCCCGCGCCACGCGATACCCTTCGACGAGCTCGAAGGTCGCTGCCGCGCCGGTCTCATCGGAGCTCTGGGCCGCTCGCATCAGGTCGAGCAGCCGAAGCTGAAGCTCGCCTCCAGCGCCCATCGACTCGACCTTCGTGATGGCCGACTTGATGTCGCCGTGCGCCAGGTAGACCGCCGCAACGTTCAGCGGTGCCAGCCTGAGCTGACGCTCGCCGCCAATGCCGAGGCGGTGGCGATCTTCGGCTGTCTCGGCAGAGACCGCGTCGCGCCCAGCGATGTGCAATCCAGCGAGCGTGTCGAGAACTTCGGGAGCCGGGGTCAAGTCCGCGTGGTCGCTCCAAACCGAAATGAGGCCAGCGTATTGCTCGGAGACCGTGTCGAGGTTTGCGCGCGCTTCGCGTCCCCACGTCGCGACAGCGTCGTAGCGACGCTGGTAGAGCGCGTCCCCAGTCAGGCGTTCGAGCATGAAGTTGGCGGCGAGAACGTATCCCTCGTCACCTAGGCTTCCGCCTCGATCGGCGATGTGCTTTGCGATCGGCTCGACGTACTTCGGAAGAACACCTGCCGCGTAATCGGACGGAGAGAGCAACATCGTGAGGCGGCTGACCTCGAACACGACACCTTCGTAGTCTCCGACGTCAGCAAGGCTCTGCGCCTGGGAAAGCACCGACGCGATTAAGCGGTCTCGCAACGCCAGGCGTTCCGGATGGTCGAGAGGCATCCGCAGGAAGCGTCTCGCCTCATCGGGATACTCCGCTTGAGGGATGGGCTCTGCGGTCTGAACGCGGGCGCCGGTGGTGGTCGATTTGGAGTGGGCACACGCAACCGTGAGGCTCAGCAACCCAAGAATGAACAGGAAACGGATCCTCATGCTGCCCAGCCGCTATAGCAGGGTCCGCCGATCAGCACAGGCTCATATCTTGCCCGGTCCCTAGGGGAACGTGTCAGGCTACGCGTTGTCGTGGGCGGATATCTGCAAGCTCTGGTCATCGCGCTGGCGGTCCCGGTCCTGAATCATCTGTTCATGGGCCTCGCTGGTTTTCTGCAGCTGAGAAGCTTTTCGGCGACCTGGGGCGAAGCAATTCAGGCCGCGGCCCAGGCGCCGCTCAACTACGCGCTGGTACAGGCCGCGAGCGTCGGGGTCATTTTCATCGTCGCGTTTCCACACAGACGCCGGGAGGACGGGCTCCTGGAATCCGTGCAGGTGCGCCCGCTGATCGGAGGAATCGTCGCCCTGTGCTTCGTCGCCGGGGCGTTCATGCAGCTACCGCTCGCGGAGCTCGGAAACCTCGTTCAAGAGGTTTGGCCTGTCAGCTTCGACGAGCTGGCTCGGCGTCACAGGCTCATCAACCCGACGACCTGGTGGGGTGGAGTCTCCGCCCTCCTAGCGCTCGTCCTGGTCGCACCAGTCACCGAGGAGCTGCTGTTTCGAGGTTGGTTGCTTCAAGACCTGAAAGAGCGGTACGGAGCACGTCGCGCGTTGGTCTGGAGCTCGGTGCTATTCGGGTTGGCGCACGTTGAGCCGGCAGCTGTTCTTTACGCGACGCTCGGAGGCCTCGTGCTCGGAGCGGTTGCCCTGCGGACGAAATCCACGTTGGCCAGCATCGCAATGCACGCCGGAGTCAACGCCATTCCGTTGTTGCTGCCTGCAACGCTGGTTCGCATCGAAGGGTTCAATACACTGAGCCACCGTGTCGAGCACATCAGTTGGTGGCTGTTGCTACTCGCCGTCGCGGGGGCATCGGTGGCGCTACTGATCGTGTGGAGGTCGACAGCCGACGACGGGTGAGCCAATCGAGAGGCCCTAGACGCGTTCTACGTCTAGGACGCCCTTTAGTTTGGCGACGCCTCGCATGATCTCCCGCAGGCGATCGATGTCGCCGACTCGGAAGTGGAACATGTTTTCTGCGCGACCGTCCCGCGACAGGCACGATGCTTCGCTGATGTTGATGCCGTTGGCGGAGAACACGGAGGACACCGAAGCGAGGATTCCCGCCCGGTCGTCGGTCATGACGCGCAACGAAACGGGAAGATCGACGTCGACGTCGTCGGCCCAGCTGACCTGGACGCGGCGCTCGGGATCGAGCTCCAACACGCGGGGGCACCCTCTTCGATGCACCGAAACCCCGCGACCGCGGGTGATCCACCCGGTCACGGGATCGCCCGGGACAGGATTGCAGCATTGAGCAAACCGCACGAGCATGTTGTCCATGCCTTGAATGCGGATGCCGGCGCCGTCGACATCGCCGGCGACGCGCTGGACGGTCCGCTCCAGGAATCCCGGACGCAGGCTATCACGCTCGGTGTCTTCGCTCGGAATGACCTCTTCCATCACCGTCGGAAGCGCGAGCTTTCCGATGCCGATGCGCGCGTAAAGCTCTTCTTCCGTGCCGGCGTGGAACCGCGAGAGGACTTCCTTGGCGCGCTTGCTCTTCAAGAACCGTGAAAGCGACATGTCGTTCTTTCGCAGCTCCCTTTCGAGCAGCTCCTTGCCGAGCTTCACCGCATGCTTCCGCTCTTCGGTCCGAAGGTAGGCACGAATGCGTCCGCGGGCGCGGCTGGTGATGACGAACTCCAGCCAATCCTTGCTCGGGTGATGGTTCTTGCTGCTGATGATTTCGACGACATCGCCGTTCTGAAGCTTGTGTCGCAATGGGACGATCGCACCGTTGACACGAGCGCCGGAGCATCGATGGCCGACCTCGGAGTGAACCGCGTAGGCGAAATCTACCGGCGTAGCGCCGCGCGGAAGAGTCTTGACGTCTCCTTTGGGCGTGAAGACGTACACATCCTCCGGGAAGAGGTCGACCTTCACGCTCTCGTAGAACTCTTCGGGGTCGGCAACGTCCTTTTGGAACTCCAACAATTGACGAAGCCAGACGAAGCGCGCCGCGTCCTTGGGGTCGATTCCCCCTGTGTGTTCTTTGTACTGCCAGTGCGCGGCGATGCCGTAGTCAGCGGTCCGGTGCATCTCGTGCGTGCGGATCTGGATTTCCACGCGGCGGTTTGCCGGCCCGATGACTGTCGTGTGAAGCGACTGGTACATATTGGACTTCGGAAGCGCGACGTAGTCCTTGAAGCGCCCCGGCACGGGGGTCCAGTCCGAATGAATGACGCCGAGCGTGGCGTAGCAATCGGCAACACTCTCCGTAATGACCCGGAACGCAACGAAATCGTGCACCTGCTCGAATCCAATGCCGCTCGACTTCATCTTGCGGTGAAGCGAATAGAGATGCTTGCGGCGCCCGCTGATCTGCACCGAGAAGCCGCGGGTCAGCAACATCTTCTTCAGCTTGGAGGTTACCTCCGCGATGTAGCTGTCGGTGTTCTTGGCGACTGCCCGGACCTGCTCGTCCAAGACCGCGTAGGCCTCCGGCTCGAGGTGTTTGAAGCTCAAGTCTTCGAGCTCGGCTTTGAGCCATTGAATCCCCAGACGCCCAGCAAGCGGCGCGTAGATCTCCAGCGTCTCCCTGGCGATCCGCTCCTGCGAGGACGTCGACATGTGCTCGAGCGTCCGCATGTTGTCGAGACGGTCCGCGAGCTTGACCAGGAGCACGCGGATGTCGCGCGCCATCGCGACGAGCATCTTGCGGAAGCTCTCCGCTTGCCGATCTTCACGCGACGCGAAGTTGACCTTACCGAGCTTGGTCACGCCATCGACGAGGAAGGCGACCTCTTGACCAAACACGGTCTCGATCTCGGGGAGGCTGACTTCGCAATCCTCGACGACGTCGTGAAGCAACGCAGCACACACGCTCGACGCATCGAGCCGCATGTCCGCGATGATGTCCGCCACGGAAACCGGATGGATGAAGTACTCATCACCCGACTTGCGCATCTGCCCGTCGTGCATGCGCGAGGCATAAACGTAGGCCTTGTTGATTAGATCGGTATCCGCTCGGGGATGGTATCCCTTCACCTTTTCAAGAATATTGGTGAGGCGGACCATGGCGGCGCACTAACAGGCAACTCTCAATTTAACACTGTCTCCAATTGGTGCCAAGGTTGTGACCCTT
>Ga0255043_10000045_pt1 | contig 18730 bp, 15 predicted proteins | sample BC1_12_9_MG_FD_182778 | JGI IMG/M metagenome (GOLD analysis project Ga0255043, IMG submission 182778) | Seawater microbial communities from Strait of Georgia, British Columbia, Canada - BC1_12_9 | ecosystem: Environmental > Aquatic > Marine > Strait | place: Canada: British Columbia | collected... | reverse complement strand
GAGGCCGAAGTTGAGCCCGTTACTGAGCCCGAACTGTCTGAGCCTGAGATATCTGAAGAAATCGAAGAAGAGATCACTGTTGCTCGAAAACTGCTCCCTGGAGAAGAGGAAGATGCTCCATTAATTCCCGAAGATATGCTCGTCACACCCAAACCTCCAGGGGAATCCCTCCTGGAAGAATTTGATCGTGCAAAACTCGGAGAGTTTGAGGATGGTGAAGCTGGAGCTGGAGATGCTGAATGGACACGATATGCTGACAAAAATGCCCCGGAGTTAGCAAAAAGCAAAATCGACATGGACGCTTTGCCAGCACAGGCGGTTGGCTTAAAAGAGACGCTGAGCGACCTGCGACAAGCTGAATCCTATAACCTTCAAGGAGAGTCCAATATAGGTAAAAACCTTTATAATAATGCAATCAAGGACTTCTCCCGTGCCCTTGATATCAATCCAAATTATGTTGATGCCCTGATAAACAGGGGTGGTGCCTATGCCAAGCTTGGAAGATTTAATGATGCCCTTATGGATATCAACCAAGCCCTGAAATTCGAGAAAAAAGATTCTGAGCTCTACAACAAGAGGGGCGAAGTCTACATGCAGAATAACATGTATGATCAGTCTATCATGAACTTCACCGCTGCAATTGTTCTCAACCCTATGTTCAGCGATGCCTACCTGAACAGGGGGAGAGCCTATTCGGAGAAAGGTATGCCCGATGAAGCAATGGCAGACTTTAATCATGCAATAAAGGCAGACTCAGATCACTCTTTCACTTTTATTGATCGAGCAGCTCCCAGTATAAATATTGATGAAAATTCAGACGTCAATGTGGAAAAAGCTGAACAATTCAACAGGAAGGGTTTGGCTGATCTGGAAAGTGATAAATTTAAAGAGGCAGTAGAAAATTTCACCCATGCAATCAATCTTTCTGTAAGTGAAGCAGATAGCTATATTAATAGAGGCCGGGCATTCCTCAAGCTCGACAAGCCTGATGAAGCTATGGCTGATTTTAACCAGGCTGTTCTTTTTGATCCCTTGAATGCACCCCTATACTTCTGGCGTGCACAGGCCTGGAAACTTCAAGAAGACCTGTTCAACATGAAAGAAGACCTTAAACTCTCCTGTGAAATGGGCCATGCGCCTGCCTGCCTTGAGTACAAAAAACTCAAGTCCACAAAGAAATAGACTGTAATTATATTTTTCCAGCTAAGAATTGGTTAAGTCGCAAAAAATCATAAAATGGCTAAACAGCGAAGTGCCATTCAGGATGTTTTTTGCAATACCATCAAGAATTAAGCAAAAGGATTCGGAACTCTGGAGTTATGGTTCCTGTGGGCAGCAATATATTCTACCATTAACGTATTAAAATCACATAAAAAAACCGAACCCAAAATCCAGGCAGCCCGGTTCATGCAATGCAGCCCGGCTATTTGCATGAAACCCGTGGCTTTCCGTCCCTGCCTCACAACAGGTTTGGCTTTTATTACTATTTTTTCCGCTGACAGCTTATCTTCTACAAATATCAATGTCAATCAAAACCATTGGTTTTGCGACATAAGTCTCACCCGAAAATTCTCATTTTTCTTTCTTCTGATACAGGGAAATTACCCATAGTTAACCAGAGCCTGAATTATATGACACCGACTTATTAAAATCTATGGCTTCGGTTCATAGCCTCTTCCCATCCCCGGAATCTGCTGGATAGGGTTTCTCGGCCCCTGACCCTGTAACGACCCCATACCAGGAGGCTGGGTCATCATAGTTGGTTCCTCCGTGATTAACGATTTTGCACCAGTGCCGTGACCGACCAGAACCATGGTTGAACTCTCTGCGTCTGAAGTAACAACACCGAACGGATGCACATCCTCGGAAAACTTGTACTCGGCATACACCTTGCCTGCCGTATCCACTATCTGATGCAGGCTGACATCAAAGGTGCCAGCAGGTACTGTTGCAGACCCAACGCCTGTCTTTATATTTTTCAGATTAAGCGTGGGACTTGTTGGAATGCCACTCCGCTGTTCAAACATATGGCTTGCCATCCTGCGCCCCATAAGGACGAAATCCCGAGGCATCTCCTGGGCAGGATTTGCTCCCGATTTCATAATAAGTCGGAGGATATTCTCAGGGTCGTTTGGATCACCCTTTACAAGCATCTTGACAAGATTGCTGCCCTCTCCCTCACGGTTTTCAACCTCATACCAATAAGCATCCGCTTCAATACCAACAATCGACATCCTCATTACTGAGCGCTTGCCTGTTGACTTGTCAAATATGGCATATTCGGACCAGACTCCGGATTTTGGGGAAAAGGTACCAAACAGCCGTGGAATATCCCGTTGCTCTTCAGCTTCGACAGCTGACAATATAGAGGGGATGAAGAAACAAATTGTTAGAATTACCATGGTCAAATATCTGCCCATTACCCACCTCCGTTTCTAAGATTCACGATAGTCTCTAATTCATTACCAACAGCATTATAATAAAATTTGTTCCAGCACCGCTGCAGATTCCCGTCAACTCCAAAGATATACCATTTCGCACCCCATGCTTTCATAACGCGGCATCAGTTTTATTATTATAGTAAAATTCCCGAATGATCTTCCAGGCCTCATCCGCTTTTTCAACGCAGTAAAACAGATTTTTATCTTCAGGGGCGATTACGCCTTCACTTACTAAAAAATCGAAATCTACTACCCTGTTCCAGAAGGTTTCCCCAAACAAAATTACTGGCAGCGGCTTGATTTTCTTAGTTTGAATAAGAGTAAGTGTCTCAAAAAGTTCATCCATTGTGCCATATCCACCCGGGAAAGCCACAAGGGCTCTGGCCCGCATGAGAAAATGCATTTTACGAATGGCAAAATAATGAAACTGAAAACAAAGTTCAGGAGTGATATATTCGTTAGGCGCCTGCTCATGGGGCAGAACAATATTCAGTCCTATGCTTTTGCCTCCTGCCTCATAAGCACCCCGGTTGGCCGCTTCCATAATCCCTGGCCCGCCTCCGGTAGCAACAACCAGGTCGCAACCATCATCCTTAAGGCAGTAATCCGTTATAAGCCGGGCCAGTTCTCTTGCCTCCTCATAATAATGTGATTTACCCAAAACACTTTTGGCGCAACTTACCCGCAGACCTGCCATATCGTTAAGTGGTTCTCTATTGGCCTGAATTTCCTCTTCCTGCACATGTTTCATCGCTGTTTCAGGATCCGGAATCCGCGATCCTCCGAAGATAACAACAGTTGAATTTATCCCGAGATCCTGCTGAATCAATTCAGGCTTCATAATCTCAAGCTGCAGCCTTACACCCCGCAGTTCATCCCGTAACATAAACTCCGAATCATCAAAGGCCAATTTGTAACTCTCGGATAGTGTCTGTTCAGATATAACACAGAGTGTGGCATCTTTAATACTATCACTGGCAGAAGGAAAACATTTCGGTAGTTTTTTTTCAGGCATTTATCCTGCCTCCTATTGAAAAATTCTTTATCATACCTAAATCCGCAACAAAAAATATTCGAAGGCTCGTTTATTCCCTGAAAGGGTTCTTACCCGGAGTCTCGCATAGCTCGTTTATACCCTGAAAGGGTGCTTACCTAAAACGGATTACCAAGAACCACTATACTCTACCTGCAACCTCCAATGGGTGCAATATATCGAAAATAAAAAAAAGGCCGGGACACAAGAAATGCCCGGCCTTCAATACTACACATGCAGAATTTTGTTATTTAACATGACACCCTGTACATTTGGTTGGCCCCTGCTTGCCATCTACACCCTGCTTATGACATTCTTTGCAGCGTGCATGAAATGCTGCTTTCGGAGTCTGCAGTTTTGGATCGGCAAATTCACTGTTGTGACAACTTGCACAACGAAGCTGCATATTGTTTTCCATCACCGCAATGTCTTTATCAGTTAAGGGTTGGTGATCACTGCCATGATGGCATTGCCCACAAGCCACATCCATATTCAAGTGCACTGGATGGGAAAATCGTGCTGATTTTTTCTCTCCTTCAATAATGATCTCAGCTTCCGGTGCTTTCATCCCAGCAGCCTCAGTGCCAACTGATATTCCTGCAAAAAACCATGTTGCTGACACGGTTAATAAGACCATCAACCATATTTTCTTCATTGCCATTCCTCCTTTTTTAGAATTAATACATGATACCCAGCTTGCCTGTGTGAGATTATAAGAAATACGCATACAAGTAATAGATGATGTCGGGTCATATTGCAGTAGATGTTGATCGATGTCGACCCGACATGCTATATATATAATGTCATTATAAGTGTTTGCAGGAACATTAATATTTGGGTAATAATGAAAAATCCTGTGCAGCTCTTACGCACTTCGGCTACTATTACGCACCTTGAAACTTACTGAAAACTTTAACAATTAATTATTCCTCTCAGGATGAGTGAACAGATATTTCCAGGCCCCTCTCAAATGGTCAAAATAGACGGTTCCAAGGTACGGAGCCTGCGTGAATCTAAAGGACTCACGCAGCTCTATATCGCTACGGTAGTTGAAGTCACCACAGACACCATCTCCCGTTGGGAGAACAAGCGTTATCCGTCAATCAAAGAGGAAAATGCTCTCAAGCTTGCCGAAGCGCTTGAAGTAACCCTTGATGACATTCTTGAAAAAGAAGAAGAAATAACAAAACCCGAAGAAACGGTAACTGTTGCTGTCCCACAAACTAAGGTGCCAAAATCGAAGCAGATTTTTTTATGGCTCATGCTCCTGGTCATTGTCCTGCTTCTGCCGTTTATCTGGTATAGTTTCAAACAACCTGAACCGGTCACCATTTCCGCTACTCGGATCCTTCCACCACATATCCCGGTTGGGCAACCATTTCCAGTCATTATTCAAGTAGAAACAAAACAACCGGGTCTTTTTTCGCTGATCTTAAAAGAAACGCTTCCAGCAAACTGCGACCCCATAGTAAGTGGGCCACCTTTTACCGGTATAGATAAAAAAACCGGCAGTCTCAAGTGGATTGCCAGAACAACCGGACAAGTTACAACCTTTGTCTATCTGGCAAAAAGACATATCGTGGAATCAAACACACCAGGCGATGCATCTCTGCGATTCAGCGGCACTGTCACCCTCCGTGATAAAAAATCTTCGGAAACAACCATTGCCGGCTCACTGGTCCTCCCCCTCGCTGACTATCACTGGGCAGATGCCAATCGTGACAACCGTATTGAGGATGCTGAAATCCTGGACGTTTATGACACCTTCAGTTGGCTCGACAATGTAAAATATGATTGGCAGGAAATCGATGCTATCTGGTCCGGAAACGGCTATCACTGGGATAGCAGCAAACAGGAATATATAATTCTGCAATAATTAGTGCATGTAATACGGCACTAATTATTGCCGGCAGACAGATATAATTTTCAGTAAAACATGACTTAATCTCAAAAGGCAGACTATTTACAGCCGGCGAATTGAGTGCCTGGCCAGTTAAGCCCACATTATAAATCCTGTTGCAAGTCTATCTCTTTTCCAACAGTGCTTTGTTATAGGCAATTCTTGTTTCATTGTTAAAACAGACAAAGAGTACCCTTGCCAATCCCTTGTTCTCAGCCAGCTCTCTTTGTGTTTCCCTGATGGCTATATGGGCGGCCCGTTGTTTAGGAAAACCGTAAATACCGGTACTGATTGCCGGAAAAGCAATACTTTGCAGGTTATACTCCCTGACAAGTTTAAAACTTTTCTGATAACAGCTTGCAAGCAGATCATCTTCTCCAGTAGCCCCACCGCGCCAAACCGGCCCCACTGTGTGGATGACGTATTGAGCGGCCAGGCTATGCCCTTTGGTTATCCTGGCCTCTCCAGTTGCGCAGCCGTCAAGTTTTCTGCATTCCTCCAACAATCCAGGCCCAGCCGCACTGTGTATAGCGCCATCCACGCCACCACCGCCCAAGAGGGAATTATTTGCCGCATTAACAATACAATCCACCTCAAGTGTAGTGATATCGGTACTAACCAGTTCTATTGTGTTATTCATTGTACAATTCTTGTCATGGATGAGATTTTACATTCTATTATTATGAGATGTTTGACAGTTTTTTGATTATATGTCATTTTCATCAATAATATTTATGACTTTACCGGGCCGAAAGCTGTCATTTCCCTTTTCAACAAATTTACTGAATACAGAGGAGCATTATATCATGCTGAGAAAAATTTTCTTTACTGCACTTGCTCTTTTATTCATTTCTGTTCCGGGCTTCAATCAAACCATGGCTGAAGATGGCTCTCCAACCTGTATACAGCTGGATGAAAAGGTCAGTGGCGACATGATAAAATATTCTTTGCATGGTGAGGCCAACGGCCCTGTTTTTTTCAGTGGCATTAGCTGTGCCGTAGAACACCGTAACAGGGAACTCTGTGCCATGGAAATGGTCAGTTTTGATGCCACTTCGAAGGTTTATGATTATTATACTGCAGAAGAAATTGACATAAGCAAGGCCTATTTCTGTCTCGACGAGAAAAATAACAAGGCGCCTATTGTGGCATTCGGTTCTAAAGAGAGTGCTGAAAAATATGCGGGTGAAACTGAGGGAAGTGTAACTCTGGATTATACCGGGCTGACTGACAGAGAATTCAAGTAACCCCCTCCTCCCTTGCCGGGGCATGCAGCCCCAGGGGTGCCAACACATTTTTTTCTGCCCAAACTCTTACTTCCTCAGAAGATTCGCCCCGATCCAACCTGCTACACATATCCTGAAACTTTGTACCAATTTCTCCATTTTTCCTGCGGCTTTCCAGTCGCGCCTTTTCAATCAGAGACCAATCACCATTCCCCCAAAATTGTTTACTGGCTTCAATTATCTCAGGACAGAGGAGCTTACGCATTCCATCTAAAAAAGAAACGTAAAAGCCCAGTGAACTTTTTTTCTCCCTGGCAAGAATATGACCAAGAAGTCCTTTCGGGTGGGTATCGGCAAGAATATCCTTTACTGCCCTGGCAACCAGTTCCAGAGCCGAGGCAGGAAAAGCAGAAATTGTTTTTTTTACCACGTCACTATCCAGGGAGTTTTTCTGGCTTTCACCTACCTCGTGATAAATAAAGATCTCCAGTTCCTGATCAATTATGGTATCAAAAACATCAATCAACTTTTTCCGGTCAAGGTCACAACCATCCTTAATTAATCCATAGCAGGAAAGTGCCTGCTGCATGGCGATCTTACAGGAAGGCTTGATCTCCTGGATCTGATCCCAGAAAAAAAAGCGCAGCGGCTCCTTTCTTATATATATCACACCATCCTGCAGCATGGCGAAGGGACTGGAAAGCTCACGGGCTTTTTCTTCTCCCAGTATCAAGGTCGGACACCCCTCAACCATTCGATCTTCAAGGACTTTGGCAATGAAAAAAACCGCCTTCATCGACCTGCCATACCCAGCGCCGTACACTTGATTGTCAGAGGAAAGAGACCCATTGATTTTTGGAAGCTGAAAGGGATCAACGTTTTCGCCGTTGATGGGAATCTGCAAAAGCGGCTTTTCCTGTATTGTCTCCCAGTATTCTTCTTTTGCGGCGATCCAGTCCAGAAGAACAGGAGAATCCGGCTCCTGCCACGGCTCAAGCCCGTTCTCCCACTTGTACAAATTACGCAATTTCAACACCAGGGTACAGATGGAGTAAATTCCATTGTCCCTGGCATCTGAAATATCACAATTATATTTAACTGTTTTTAAAAAAGAAGAATCTGCCATTTTGTATAGTATATTGGAAAAGCTTTAGCCCCTCCCGTTAACGCCTTCCTCTTCTTACCCCTATTCCAATAGCTGGGCTCAGATTAGGAGTCCACACCTGGATTTTGTTTCCCTCTAAAAACTTCACCGTTGTTTGTGATTCAATTGAATACCAGGCACCAACTCTTTTTCCATTCAGATCCAGAATATAGGCCGCAAAATACCCCCCTACCCGATAATTCTGTTCAGGTGCTATGGTATCAATCCATTTTCTCATCTGCGCGTAATCAACATTAGGAACTCCCCTCCACAGATTTCCAGAGTTATCCAACTCATAATCCGTGTGAACTGCCAGAATGGCGGAAGGCGCATCAAACCCTCCGGTTGAGTAATATCTGTGGTCAGGCAAAACCTCATACCTAAGAAACATGTTGTCCAGATCCCTATTCCTCTCCAGTTTCCCGAAATTACCCCCGGTAGCACATCCTGCTAAAAGAAAAAGTGCAAGAATGGTTGCCAGCGAAATGAACAATCTATCCCGGTTGATGAATATAAAAGACGTTTTTCCTATCATGGCATGTTCCTCCTTATATTTTATTAACTTCTGCAACTTCTTTCGTCACTGAATGTAATATTCTTATATAATTTATAAGATAATCACCCCCCATTTTTTTTGCTAGTCATTCGATACTCCAAACACTTTTTCGCCAATGACACAGGTCCTCCCTTGACAGCACCTGTTATCTAATGTAACCATCTGTAATATCAAAATTTTTTGATTTATAATTATAAGAATTTTCAAGCTGATACTAACAACCCGTTTCATCCATGCTCAAACGTTACCTGGCTAAAATACTTGACCAGCTTGCCCCTCGAGAGGGGCTTATTCTGCTGGTAATGGCTGTTGTGATAGGAATATCCACCGGACTTGCGGCTGTGGTCTTTATCCGTCTCATTGCATTCATCCAGACCTTTTTCTATGGCGGCGGCGAGAAAATCCTTCCAGAGTTAGGCCGGCTATGGCTAATCCTGATTCCGGTAATAGGTGGACTGCTGGTGGGGCCGATCATTGTCAAATTTGCCCCTGAAGCCAAAGGCCATGGAGTTCCTGAGGTTATGCAGGCCCTTATTCTAAGGGGCGGCCGCATCCGGCCTCGTGTTGCCATAGCAAAAATTATCGCCTCTGCCCTTTGTATAGGGACGGGAGGGTCAGCAGGACGGGAGGGACCGATTGTCCAGGTAGGTTCCGCCCTGGGGTCTTCTATTGGCCAGTGGCTGCACCTGTCGGATGCAAGGATCAAGAACCTGGTGGCTTGCGGCGCTGCTGCAGGCATTGCAGCGACATTCAATGCACCGATTGCCGGGGTGGTTTTTGCCATAGAGGTTCTACTCAGTGAAATACAGGTAACCGTTTTCGGCAACGTAGTAGTTTCAGCGGTGGCTGCGTCCATTGTGAGCCAAATTTTTCTTGGCGCCCGCCCTGCTTTTGAGATTCCCGGCTATGTCATGCACTCACCATGGGAAATTCTGCTCTATGTTATTCTTGGTCTCCTGGCAGCACTTGTCGGTATTCTTTTCATACGCATGCTCTATTATTCTGAAGATGTGTTTGACCGACTTGCCATACCTGAATGGCTCAAACCTGCTACTGGCGCTCTGCTCCTTGGCATCCTTGCCTTTTGTTATCCATACGTGGGTACCATTTCTTATATTTCCCCAAATGATATGGCTTTGGGACTACCTATTTCTGAAAATTATCCACATATTTTTGGTTCAGGCTTTCTTTTTCTTGAAGAGGTACTGCAGGGACGTGCACCTTTTTTTCTGCTTTTTCTCCTTATTTTTCTCAAACCGCTGGCAACTTCATTTACCCTGGGTTCCGGCAATTCCGGTGGTGTCTTTGCCCCCTCACTTTTTACTGGTGCCATGCTAGGAGGCTCCTTTGGTTACCTGGCAATGCATCTCTTTCCGAACCTCAACATCGAAATCGGGGCCTATGCCCTCGTCGGCATGGCCGCTGTCTTTTCAGCAGCGGCCAGAGCACCACTAACCTCCATGCTTATTGTCTTTGAAATGAGCAATGACTACCGACTGATCCTGCCTCTAATGGCAGCAGGCATGGTTGCTTCGACTTTTGCCCAATGGCTGCACTCCGATTCCATTTACAGTCTGAAGCTCACCAAGCGCGGCATCCGTTTTGAGCAGGGAAGGGATCTGGATATCATGCAGACAGTACAGGTTGAGGAGGTAATGAACAAGGCACCGGTCACTGTGCAACAGGAGCAGAGTGTTGCTGATCTTTTTGCAGCCTTCCAGGAAACCCATCTAGGCGGCTTTCCTGTAATGGCTAATGAAACAGAATTATACGGCATGGTCACCATGCAGGATATGGAGCGCACCATCCAGGAGATGGAGCGGACCCTGCATAGAAAAGAGGTCAACTTAAAGGACCTGAAGGTCTGGGATGTAGCAACCCCTCACCCTGTCACGGTTTTCCCGGATGAACCTATCTGGTCAGCCATCAGAAAAATGGCGCCCCGCGACCTGGCCAGACTACCGGTAATTTCAAGAAACAATCCAAAACAATTAGTCGGGGTCATCAGCCGCTCCAATATTGTCCGGGCTTATAATGTCGGTCTGATGCGCAAACAGAAAGATGAATTGGCCCAGGACCGTTCAGCCCTTCGCAAGGTAACCGGTCTGGAATTCACGGAAATCAAGGTGGAATCAAATTGTTCGGGTACCGGTAAACGACTGGCTGATATCTCCCTGCCCAAAAACACCAATCTCGTCTCAATCCTCAGGTATGGTACTGTTATCGTCCCTGATGGCAATACAAAAATCCTTCCCGGTGATGTCATAACTGTGCTCTGCTTTTCTGACCAGATAGAATCTGTTAAAAAAATCTTTATCTGTCACGACTGAGTCAACAGGAAGAAAAGCACAAATTTATAGAAAGGGGTTTTGTATTTCCCACAAAAAAATTTCAAATACTGCTTAAAACAGCTATGACGCCTGACATTCTAATGCACCATTGCTCTTTGCATTAAGCAGAAAAAGTCTAACACGCTATATCCTTTCAACCATCAGAAAACCTGTTCACATATAATTCTCAATCAGCAAGCTGATCAACCCAAAGTGAATGTCAGGATTACTTTGCGGCCAGTAATTGCTGTTGGCAAGATATGTAGATTTTGATTAACGTCGAAGAGTAGTTTTTGATACGTAATCTTCTCAGATAATATACTTCTTCTTATGAATGGCCAAATTTAATGTTGCTTTTAATATTTTTTTCTATCATATTTATTGATCAAATGTCTATTCAGGTTCTTTAATCCCCAAAAGAAACATGAGTCATTCAAAAATACATAACCTAAATCTTCAATCCTTACAGAAGCATACACGCAGATTTGAAATCCTACAGGAAATCCAAAAAAGGATTGGTTCCGAAAGAGATATAGACAAGCTTCTGCCCCTTATTATAAGAGAGATATCCAAACTAATTGAAGCGGATCGGACCTCCCTCTTTTTATTGGACTTTGATACAATGGAGTTGCGGGCAAAATTTTCAGAAGGGGTTGCCAATGATTCGATAAGAATAAAATTACGAATGGGCATTGTAGGTTGGTCAGTACTATCAAAGCAGGTTGTCAACATTGCTAATGCCCATGAACATCCTTACTTCAATCCTGATATTGATCAGATTCTAAACTATAGAACTGAAAGTATTCTCGTTGCTCCAATAACCGACAATAAAGGATATATTGTTGGGGCACTTGAGTTGCTTAACAAGGATACAGGTCGTTACAATGATGCGGATATAGCCTTAATTAGAAATCACACCCACAAGCTTGGCCATAAAGTTAACCACCCTTTTACTGACATGGGTTTCAGTGAAGCAAAAACACTGATTCAACAGCTGATGGATCAGACCTGCAGCGAACGTGGGTCGATTTTCATAGTTGACCAAAATACCAGCCAGCTTAGCTCTCTATATGCCTACGGCCTTGAAGAGTCCGATATAAAACTCAACCTCAATCTTGGTATTGCCGGTTTGGTTGCTGTTACAAGGCAAGTGATTAGTATTAAAGATGCTGTTAATGATGTCCGTTTCAACTCAAGTATTGACAAAAAGACTGGTTACCAGACAAAGACAATCTTAGGCCTGCCCTTAATAGATCATAACGACGAGACCATAGGCGTAATCGAAGTAATCAACAAACATAATGGCACATTCAACAGTGCCGACATTGATATACTTAAGGGATTATCTTCAATAATAGCTATAGCAATCGTTAATGCAATAATGTTTGCTGAACAAGAAAGACAGTTTAAGAGCATTCTAGAGGTTATGGCGGCTTCTATTGACGCAAAAGACAAATTAACTGCTGGCCACTCAATTAATGTCACTCGCTTTGCAATCGGAATTGCCAAAGAGTTTGGGTACAACGATTCTGAGATTGATGTTGTGAGAATAGCAGGACTTCTTCATGATTACGGAAAACTAGGAATTGACGACCATATACTAAAAAAACCAGGAGAATTAAACGAGAAGGAGTATAAACACATAAAAAAACACGTAACTCTTACCCGTAATATCCTTGAAAAAATGAACTTTACTCGCAAGTATAGGAATATACCGAGTATTGCTGCTTCTCACCATGAAAATTTAGACGGCTCGGGCTATGACAACGGCCTAAAAGCCAATGAAATTCCTTTTATATCAAAGATCATCACTGTTGCCGATGTTTTCGAGGCCTTGACCGCAGACCGTCATTATCGGCGAGCTATGCCGACGGCAAAGGCATTGTCCATACTTCAGAAAGGGGTTTCTGACGGAAAATATGACGGCAATATAGTTAATGCCCTGATTAGTTATCTTGAGTGAGATCCATAATTTCAACTCTATAGCAAGTGCAAATCAACTTTAATACTATAAAAGGCCAGCGTAATATCATTTAAAAACATGCACCGTTTTAGTGGTGTCAAGAGCAGATTGTTTGCTGGATAAAAAGTGGCTTTTGACTCTTTTGTCTATTTAGGGTAGAAAGTCAACTTCGTGTGAACCAAGTGGGTGGTCTATGTATTGACCGTTATCTGCAAGGCAATGAATATTATTGAACACCTGGCATACGGTACGGGAAAAAAATTAAAGAATATAGGAAAACTGACGGAAAGTTTTATAGTGTTTTTTGCAGTTTATTTTTTTGCTTCATAAAAGGAATTTTTCAATCTGGATAATTGTTTATGAAAATGTTTAATAAAGGAATATTTATCACAGTTGTTCTCTGCTGTTTTACGTGGGGTATACCTGGACAAGCTTCAAGTCAGTCGACCTCTCCGGCAGCTGAAAAATCGTTCGCAGAGTTATCTCCCTCAAAAGAACATAAAAAAATTAATGACGATATTGTTGATCACCTTCGGCATAGTCATTACCTGAAGGTCAGCATTGATGATCAGTTATCTTCCAAAGTGCTCTATCGTTTTCTGGATGAACTGGACCCGAGTCACAGCTATTTTTATACCAGCGATATTAAGGAATTTGAGTCGAAGTACCGCTATACGCTGGACGATGACTTTAAGAGCGGTAACCTGGCACCGGGTTTCGAGATTTTCAACAGGTACCAGCAAAGAGTAATTGAGCGTCTGACTGACATTGTTGAATTGCTCGAGGGGGGACTTGACAATTGGAAGTTTGACATTGAGGAAACCTTACGGACCGACCGTAAAGATATTCCGTGGCCGGACTCAGAAGCCGCCATGAAGGAGTTATGGCGAAAACGGTTGAAGAATAATGTGCTTAACCTGAAACTGACAGACAAATCACTTGAAGATGTCCAGGAAACACTCCTTAAGCGTTATAAAAATCAGCTCAACCGTATTCTGCAAAACAGTAATGATGATGCCTTTGAATTTTATATAAATTCCCTTGCACTCTCATTGGATCCCCATACCCAGTATTTTTCACCGCACCGGAGTGAAAACTTCAACATTAACATGAGCTTGTCATTGGAGGGTATTGGTGCAGTCCTGCAAGCCGAGGATGAATATACCAAGGTTCTGCGTTTGATAGCCGGAGGGCCCGCAGAAAGATCTAAACTCCTGAAGGCGGCAGACCGTATTGTTGGGGTCGCCCAGGGCGCTGATGGAGAGATGGTTGATATTGTCGGCTGGCGGCTTGATGAGGTGGTCAATAAAATAAGGGGTCCCAAGGGAACTCTGGTGCGTCTGGAAATTATCCCGGCGGATGCTGTGGATAACCACCAGACAAAGGTTATCAAGATAGTGCGCGATAAGGTCAAGTTGGAGGAGCAGGCAGCAAAGAAGGAAATTATTGAAATTAAGCGTGATGTTGATACCTATAAGATCGGGATTATCGATGTCCCCGCTTTTTATGCGGACTTTAAAGGTATGCATGCCGGTAATCCGGATTACACGAGTACGACAAAGGATGTGCGGAAACTCATTGCTGAGTTACTGGTTGAAGGTGTCAAAGGTATCATAATTGACCTGCGTGATAATGGCGGTGGTTCTCTGCAGGAGGCTAACAGCCTCACCGGTCTTTTTATCGGCCTGGGCCCGACCGTTCAGGTTCGGAATGCAAATGGACGTATAGATATAATCAGAGATCATGATCCGAAACTTGTATATTCCGGGCCACTTGTTGTCCTGGTTAACCGTATGAGTGCTTCGGCTTCCGAGATTTTTGCCGGGGCAATTCAGGATTATAATCGAGGTATAATTCTTGGAGGGCAAACGTTTGGCAAAGGGACGGTTCAGTCATTGCTGCCTTTATCAAAAGGGCAGTTAAAAGCCACCACAGCAAAATATTATCGTATTTCCGGTCAGTCCACCCAGAATAAAGGAGTTCTCCCGGACCTGGAATATCCAGGTATTTTCAGTGTGGACGATTTTGGAGAAAGCTCTTTGCCTGAAGCCATGGCGTGGGATAGGATAAATTCAATACCATACCAGACATATTACAAAATGGATGATCTGCTGTTGTTGCTGAAGAACAGGCATATTGTACGCAACAGGATGAGCCAGGATTATCAGTATTTTTTAGAAAGACGTGAACGCAGCAACGAAATGCGGCAGAAAAAGATAGTTTCTTTGTCTGAACAAAAAAGAAGAAAAGAACTTGAGGAGGCTGACCAGTGGCGCCTGGAGCTGGAAAATACCCTGCGGCTCACTAAAGGGGAACCGCCACTGGAGAAACTGTCTGATTTAAATGAAGATCAGGCTGATGACGCCCATTCGTCTGCAATAGATGTCAAGGACCCTCTTATGGTCGAGGCTGCAGAAGTGGTGGTAGATTTTGTTGAATTACTTAAAAAGAATGTAGTTCAGCGGTAGTATTCAAAAAAGTTCAACAACCCATTATGTGTCGCATTGTAAAAAGCACCCTGTCAGGGCATAAACACGATGCGGACACATACCTCGGTAATCTTTTGATTTTATTGAGCCCTGTTGTCGACTAAGAGACTTCGAAGTCTGCGCTTATCTGCCGGAGATTAAGGATTGCGAAAAAGATAAGCTCCAGGGGAATGAAGCTGGATTCCACCACCAGGTTGCCGCTATACAGACAATTGTTCAATGATGATAATTTCGTAGATAATTGTAGACTTCGAAAATATTCAGGTATCAACGGGGCCTGATAAAATCAATATATCCCGACGAGATACTTGTTGTCAGAGTGATTTTTTCGAGGCTGGCAATAATGGATTAGTGTATGATATACCCCAGGTTTTTCTTATGCGGGCCCCTGAAACCATGATGGTGGGAAAAATGGTAAATATAAAAAGTCTCTCTCTCTTACTTGGTGCTGCGGTTCTTGTTCTTGTTTTTCAGGCAGGTTGCACAAAAAATGATGGGCAGCAGGCTGTGGAAATTGAGGAAAAGAGCAAGATCGAACAGATGACCGACCAAGCGGCAGAGACAGCGGTAAAAAAGATACGGACCCCCATGGATAAAGCCCGTGCCACCCAAAATCTTGGTGATGAGAGGCTGGAATCAATGGATAAGGCCCTGCAGCAGCAATAAGGTTCACTCCAGTAGTTGCCTTTAATCCAGCCCCCATTCCGGTTGCTTTCCTTTCCGGTAAAGTTTCAAAAAATAAGCACATTATGCGCTGTTTATTTCCTGTCAATTTCTTATTGCGTTGCATTAAATAAGGAAGATGGATAGGAATGTTTATATAAAGTGGTATGGATTTTGTTTGATTCTTTTAGGCGGGGAAATTACAGATTTGCAATAATAGAGTATGTTTTCTTAATTCAGGTTGCCTTGCAATCAACTAAAATGAATCTCCCCGCAGCAAGCTACGGGGAGATTCATTCTTTTTGAAAATTCTGCCAGCAATTCCAGGCCCTGGCCACTAAAAGCTGCCATGGTACCAACTCCACCAAAAAGTTGACTTACCAGGACCCGTTTTCTGCACTCCTGGAGCCTTTCTCCATTTCACAGCATTTCATCAAGCCAGACTGCAATTTTGAGGCCCAGGGTAGTGGGCAGGGCGTGCTGGCCATGGGTTCTTCCCACAATGATAAGATTGCGGGTTCGTCTGGTCAAACCTATCAGCTCCTTGATAACCAAGCAGAGATCCCGTTCAACAATTGAAAGAACCTCCTTAATTTCAAGTGATTGTGCTGTGTCTTGAATGTCCTGTGTTGTGGCACCATAATGGATATAGGCTGCAGATTGAGATGTGGTTGCATTTTGCCAGGCAGAAAGGAGGGGTATCAATGAATGGTTTGTACTCTGGATAGAATGACTGATCTCCTTTAAGTTGAACTGGTGCAGATCAGCTGTCTACACCAGTTCTTCAGCAGCAGAAAGAGGGATTAATCCGAGGTTTGCCTGGCTTGTAGCCAGGGCAACTTCTACATCCAGCCAACGCTGGAGTCGACGGCGATCACAGAAAATCAAACGGGCCTCTTCAGTGCTGTAACCTGTCCTGTAGAATCTCGAATCAATTATATGGCTACGTAAGGAATTGCAATCCATATTTATAAAACCTCGGGATCTTGCTGCTGCTTCGCCTCTACCTCTGAAAGGGTGTCATCGACGATTTCTGCTGCCAATCCGCAGTACCGTTCCGGTTTCTCAAGATACTCAAGATCTTCTTGTGCAATATACGGGCCAATGTCTTGGTCTTGAAGCAGAATATCCTTGAAAATTTTACCCCCGCCTCCAACCAGTTTAATCAGAGCCTGCAGTTTTTTCTGGGCATGGGTTTTGCCAATCTTTTTTGCCAGCCTGAACAAAAGCCATTCGGAAACAACAAGGTCTTTTTGACTGTAAAGATTTTTAAGCATGCCCTCCGGGCTGATTTCAAGATTTTCAAGAACAGAGATAAGGTAATGGAGACCAGTCCCGGTATAAATTGCGATTTGAGGCATGGCCAGCCATTCGGACCATAATGCCCTGGCATCTCTTTCGTGTTCATGGATCATGGAGTCCGTAACCACAGGGACCAGGGCCCGTGCGTGTCGGGAAAGGACAGCAATGCGCTGGCTGATAACAGGATTTTTCTTATGGGGCATGGTGCTGCTGCTTTGGGCCTTATCCGGTGCACTTTCACTCAGTTCCCCGATCTCCGTCTTAGAAAGCTGTATTATTTCCGAAGCTATCTTTTCAAAGGTTGAACAGAGGATGCCGTATATAGAGGCTGCTTCAGCAATTGTATCCCGTGATGTGTGCCAGTTCGGTACTCTACTTGAAAGGCCAAGTTTTTCAGCGCACAGGGTAGCAACTGTAAGTGCCTGGGGACCGAGGGCGGCCATGGTTCCCACCGCACCACTTAATTGTATGGTGAAAAGCCGTGGCCCAAGGGATATGAGCCTTTCAATGTGGCGCCTTATCTCTGCAACCCAGATGGAGACTTTGAGGCCGAAAGTCATGGGCAGTGCCTGCTGGCCATGGGTTCTGCCGATCATTGGAGTATCACGATGATGCCGCGCCATGTTGATCAGCAGTTTTTCAAGCTTTTTTATATCCCTGTAAATTACAGCCAGCGCGTCTTTCTGTTCCAGTATCTGGGCGGTGTCAAGAACGTCCTGGGTCGTGATACCATAATGGATATATTCGCAATATCCCTCGTTACAAATTCCCTTCAAGGCCTTGATAACCGGGATGAGGGAGTTTCTGCTCTGTTCGTATTCCCGGGCCACTTCAGAAATGTCAAGATTTTCAATGCAGGCTTTTTTAACTATTTCATCTGCCGCCGCCTTGGGGATAATGCCCAGTTCTCCCTGTACTTCAGCAAGAGTCGCCTCGATTTGCAGCCAGCGGGCAATTCGTGTTTTTTCGTCAAAAATGTTTGTGAGCTCGGAAGTGGAATAAAAACCGGCCTGAATCTGGAAATCAATTGGATGTGCTGGCATGGCTATGTCCTTGTAATGAAGTGCTTAAAGTTACGAGTGAGCTAAAGTTTCAAGTGCCTAAAGTGAACTAAAGTTAAAAGTGCCTAAAGTTAGTTTTAGCGGTCAACGTTCAGTAATCAGTATTTAGTTTAAAATTTAAGTTTAATGTATATGACCTTTAAAAAATCACTATCTGTTTTAGTGTCATTTCGAACGAAGTGAGAAATCTGATGCGTTGGTTTGAGAATATTTGACCTTAAGATTTCACTCGTTGGTCGAAATGACAGTTGTTTTTTTACTGTCAACTGCCAACTTGTTTACTTTTCACCTTTACCCTCTGTGCCTTAGTGCCACTCTGTCTTATTTTATCAATTCTGCATTCTACATTTAAAAACCCCTGTTTCTCCGGTTCCTTGATTCAATCATGCGTTGGGTGCTTAGAAAATTAAGCTGTGCCTCGTCATAGTCAGGTTTTAACCTGAGGGCTTCTCCGTAATGCAGAAGGCCTCTTCAAGCTCCCAGCGCTTGGCTAACCCATTACCGAGATTTACCAGCACTGATGGGCTATCAGGGCTAATGCTCAGAGCCATTTTATATTGGATTATTGCCTCTTTAGATTTGCCCAGTTTAATATATGAATTGCCAAGATTATTATACGCTT
>Ga0255043_10000042_pt1 | contig 19139 bp, 22 predicted proteins | sample BC1_12_9_MG_FD_182778 | JGI IMG/M metagenome (GOLD analysis project Ga0255043, IMG submission 182778) | Seawater microbial communities from Strait of Georgia, British Columbia, Canada - BC1_12_9 | ecosystem: Environmental > Aquatic > Marine > Strait | place: Canada: British Columbia | collected... | reverse complement strand
TTTGACATTTAAAACAGTCCGACTTCTTTCAGGCTATTACGCTTTTGGAGTAATTCCTGTATATTAATTTTATCAACATTTTCTTTTATTTTGTTCTTTTGCCTTTCCCTTTCAATAATTTTGAGTGCTTCATATATAAGTTGGGTAAAATAATCTACGTCCTTTGTACTTCGTATTAAAGTCATAATGTTCTCCAGCTTAAATTATGATTTAACTTTTCAAAATACATCGGCAGGAGATTATGCCGTTTTTTTTGTTATATTTATGATGATTTTCTTTTTTATAGGTAATAATATTTTAATATTTCTTGTATGTATAACCTATTAAAGGACCCAGAAAAGAATGATAGCGCCCGCAACAAGTATTGTACAAACGAACCATCCCAATATTATAAGTTTTTTTAACAGCGAGTGATGAGTTTCACTTATATTATCATTTGCAGTTTGACGCATTTGTCGTGGTATTCTGGGCGGTCCTTGTCTCAACTTTTTATTCCAATTTAAAATTGTTGATAATTATTTTATAATTGATCAAGAAAACCTTCTTTCATGTCTCCAGAAAGCCTTAGGACCTTGGAAAGACTGTTTTTGTCTATCCAGATTCCACTGCACTGTTCACACAATACTATCTTTATATCTGAAATAATCTTCTCCTCGAGAGACCGGCTGCAGCGTGGACAACACATAAAGTGTATATCAGGGCTTTCCTTTATTGCTGCTTCTAAAAGCTTTTTACGTTCTGCTTCAATATCTCTAAGTTTTCTAACATCCAGCTCAATGAATTTATCCTGCCCCATCTTATTCTTTTCCATATCTATTTTAATAACTTCAGACTTGCTGACTCGTTATAAAATACCGGTTTTGTTTTCAAAAAAGCAGCAAAAAGCTATTTGTTGTACCAATAAAGGTCTCATAATAACTTTCTGATGCCTGTTGCATAATCCTGTTATATTTAAAAATAATATGCTGTATACATACAAGCTTACCGGCAAAAGCAGTAAAGACAGAATATGTCAAAACTTTTATTAAAATTGTCATCGTTTAAGCTCCTTTATGCTTAGATTACAAATAATTATAAAAGGGGGTTATGCCAGAGGACAAGGAGGGGGGTTATGTCATGACATAGCCTTTAAACCCTTTTTTAATTATAATTATATGGGGATAGCCTTACAGAACAATTACAGAATTATTACATTTGTGTAATGAAAAACGATTATTGGGGGAGTTTTTTTGCTGGAAAACTGAGAAGAACTGTGGTGCCTTGCGTGGGCTTGCTTTGGACATCTATTGTTCCGCCATGCAGATCCATAATGGATTTTACAATTGCAAGCCCTAACCCGCTTCCTCTCGTGTCATGAAATTTGGCACTTGATGTTCGGTAGAATCGTTCAAAGATATTATTTAGATCTTCAGCTTCAATTCCAATACCGTTATCACTGATTGAAATCACTGAAAACTGATCGCCATCTTCCTGAACATTGATATGAATACTAGCGCCGGAAGGCGAGTACCTGAATGCATTAGAAAGAATATTGGTCACTGCTCTGCGAAGCAGAACCGGATCAGCATAAACCGATCCTTCCCCGCTGCACTGAACGCTAATTTCTTTTTCTTTAGCCAGAGCATCATAATATTCCAGAACATTCTGTATTTCATTAAGTGCATCAATCTCAGTTCGGTCAAGTTTAATATCTATATTTTCAGCACGTGCCAAAAAGAGCAGCCCTTCAATCATATGCGAAAGCCGTGTATATTCCTCTAGATTTGATTCGAGTATTTGTTGATACTCCTCTATGTTTCGGGTTTTAGTGAGGGCAACTTCCGTTTCTCCCATGAGATTATTGAGAGGAGTTCTTAATTCGTGGGCAATATCAGTTGAAAAACGTGAAAGTCTGGTAAAAGAATCTTCTAATCGATCAAGCATTTCGTCAAATGATGTTGCGAGAACTGTAAGTTCCTGAGGCCACTTGTTTGGAGCAAGTCTTTCGTGAAGCTGTGAAGCCCTGATACGTTGAATAACAACGGCAATACGTCTTAAAGGACTTAACCCACGACGGGCAATAAATATTCCAATAACACCCGCCAGTAACATCCCAATAAACAACACAAGGTATATCTGTTTCCGATACTGTTTGAGGATGGCCTCTTCAGCCGTAACATTAAGAGCAGTGTTAATAAGCACTTTGTGTCCAACACAGTCATGACACTCAGCCCAGGCTGACATCAATATAAATATTGCACCAGAAGTTGACTTAAACCTTCCGGTTACCCATGGTTTTTCATCGACTTCATGAGGAGGGGTGAATGGCAGCATATCCATCATATCGCTTGTTTCCGACATCATAATTACTTTGCCATCAGTGTCTACAATTTTCACCAGATACTTATTGAATTGATAGTTGCTCCCCTCCTTTACTTCCTGTTCTAGTTCCTGAATATCATAGTGGGATGATTTGATAATGCTTCTAAAAAGTAATATTTTATCGGCCAGAAAACGTTCGTCTTTGCTTTTAAGGCTTGTAAATAGGGCGTAATATAAAAATCCGGTTGTTAGTGTCAGCATCACAAAAGCAGTGATGGTATACGCAAGGGTCAAATGCGTAACAATTGAATATGCCTGAGGTATGTGTATAATTTTACTTTTCTTCAAGGACATATCCAACCCCTCTCACGGTGTGTATGAGTTTACTAGCAAAAGGATCATCAACCTTGGATCGTAGTCGGCGGATGGCGACATCAACAACATTTGTATCACTGTCAAAGTTCATGTCCCAGACCTGCTCAGCAATCATAGTCCTGGAAAGAACATCTCCTGAACGCTGTGCCAGCAGGGCCAGCAGAACAAATTCTTTTTGTGTAAGTTCTATCTGCTGTCCAGCCCGTTTGACCTTGCGTTTCAGGAGATCAATCTGCAGGTCTGCGATATCAATTGTTTGGGGCTGCTGAATCGGAGATCTGCGCAGAACAACCCGGACACGGGCAAGCAATTCAGAAAAGGCAAAAGGTTTCACCAGATAGTCATCTGCCCCAAGTTCAAGTCCCTTAACTCTGTCCTCCACACTGTCTCGGGCGGTTAAAAAAAGAACAGGGGTATTGCTGTCTTTCTGCCGCATTTCTTTAAAAACAAACCAACCGCTTTTGTCGGGCAGCATAACATCAAGGATAACAAGATCATAGTCTGACTCATGTTTTTGCAACAACCCTTCTTCAGCGGTGTGCGCCACATCAACAACAAAACCGTTTTCCGTAAGTCCTTTTTTAAGAAAACCGGCAGTTTTTTTCTCGTCCTCTATTATTAGGATACGCATCTTTAGTCTGTTTAATTAATTTTTAGAGAAATACATGTGTCCTTTTAATGTTATTTATGAAAGTTGACTAAAGTACAATCAACACTACCTAGGTAACTTTTACATTTTAGAGGCAAGCAAAAGTCAACATAAGAGATAATACCCTTAAATAATAATCTTCCTAAATTGTTACCATAATCATAGGTAATATTGAATAAATTAATTTGGAAGGCTAAATTTTTGAATTATTTAATATTACAGAAGTATCTTTGAATCATTTTCAGAGAAAACAGAATCAAGGGTCTGGCACGCAATATGAACTTTTGGAATTGTCAAGATCCCCCATGGTTATATAGATTAAATACCCTTCTGCTACTTAACCTTGCTTCTCGTCTGCTCAGAGCAGTTGTTATTAACACTTTGTTTTATCGTTTACTTCTCCGCAGGCTAAAAGTCTTGATTACTATTTAGTTGAAAGCGATTTTATTTTAGGAACAAACTGTATTGAATCCTGAGCAATTTCTTCTTTTGAACGCATTACCTTTTTATCATCGAATTTCTCCATTGCTAATAGCTGGTAAGAGGCCACTACCTTTCCGCCTGCCTGTTCTACGCTGTCTTTATGCTTTTTCCTTTGGTCTTTTTTTTCAGAAGCGTTCGTCGTTGTAATAATCACCACTTTTTTTCCAGCCAGACTGTTGGTTGCCAAGAATTTTTTAATGGCCGGGCTTAAGCTTCCCATCCAGATGGGAGATCCCAGAATTATCTGTGAATAAGCAGAAAGATCAACGGTTATCGGGTTTATTTCTGTATCCATAACCAGTTTGGTCCCCATACTGCCCATTGGTGACATTCCATTGGATTTTTTCATACTCTTATCGGCTCCCATAGTGACACTGCCGGGATCGTTTTTCAGATCCTTTATTTCCCGGATATCGGCTCCCAAGGACTTTTGTAAAAATTCGCAGACCGCCCGAGTATTGCCGGTATATGAATAATAAATGATTAAGGTATTGGTTTTTTCTGTTTCAGCTGCCCATACTCCTGTAACGCAAAAAAGAAAGGTTCCTATTGCCAGTATGGAGATCAACACTATTTGTGTGGTACAGATCTTAAAAAAGGTCATTTTTGTTTCTCCTCTTAAATTTAATTCCTCGATGCTTTTTCGTCAGTACTTCTGATTACCAGTAATAAATAATAAAAAACTGGAGTCTGAAAACCTTAAAGTGTTGGCGGAAAAAAGTAAACACATGCTGCAAGATATATCAGATAAAAAGAAAGCAGCACAAAACCCTTTGAGCGGGTCAGGCTGTTTCCATTCCTGAGCATGCAGAACATAGAAACAACCATAATTATCATAACCGGGAACATAAAAGAAATATCTCTGGCACCAAGAATAAGGTCATTAGCAATAGCAGAAGCACCGGCAACCAGACAAATATTAATTATATCAGACCCGAGTATATTACCCACGGCTATTGCTCCCTCGCCTTTCCTGGCAGCAGTTATACTTGTAGCCACTTCTGGAACTGAAGTCCCAAAAGCGACCAGTGTCATTGCTATAATAGATTCAGAAACCTGAAATGAACGTGCAATTACAGTTGCCGAAACAACAATATAATCACTGGCAATGATAATGCCCAACAGAGAAAAAGCAAAAAAACAACAATGTTTTGCCAGAGATTTTTTACGGACATCATTATCTGCCCCGTCCTGTTCTGGCAGAACATCCGGTTCTTGATACAAGTGGTTCTTGAAAAGAAAAAACAAATAACCGGCAAACAGAAACACAAGGATAACGCCTTCCATTCTGTTTAAGGTCTGGTCAAGAAATACAAAAGCATAAGCAAGAACCGATATAATAATAAGAAATATACCTGAACTTTTAAGCACCGAAGGAACAATCGCAATGGAAGAAACAGCAAGAATTCCTGCCAATGAAAGCGCTAGCCCCTCATTGCAGATTACAGAACCCACTGCATTTCCAAGGGCTATCTTTGGCGAACCTTTAAACGCCGCAATCATCGAAACACAGAGCTCAGGCACTGAGGTTGCGATAGAGACAAGAAGAAGACCGATTAATATTTTGGGAATTTTAAAATCCTTTGCGACGGCAATAGCACTGTCTACAAAAATATCAGCACATTTAAAAAGAAAAATAAAAGAAATTATGATAACAATCCATGCGATGGGAAGGCTGTGCTGGATATAGGATTCAAGAATGTGCATAGGGCATCAGCTTTCGTTTTAATAATATTATAGCAGTCACTTGGCAGGCACATAAAACATCATGCTTTTATTCAACGCCCATAGAACACAGATTACTTTACTTATTAGATTCATTTAGAAAATTTAACACACTAAAAATACCATTGCAAAGCATGGTTAATTCTTCAAATTATAAGAAAACTTCAAGGGCACCATGTTCCCAAAGGATATTCAATCCAATACCAATTAACACAATTCCTCCCAAACCTTCTGCACAGCTACAAAGATACGATGATTTTCCAATACTTCTGCCGATTTGTATACCGACAATAGTAAAAATAGCAGCGACGGCACCAATGATAAGTGCCGGAAACCAAATGGAAATATTTAACATTGAAAAGCTCAAGCCAACGGCAAGTGCATCGATACTGGTGGCGACAGAAAGGATGATTAGCGTTTTACCTCTGGTAGTGTCATTTTTATTAAATTCTTCCTGTCCGTGGTGAAAAGCGTTCCTGATCATATTGCCACCCACAAACACCAGCAGACCGAAGGCGACCCAGTGATCATACTGATCGATATATGACCGAAAGGTTAATCCGGCACTCCAACCAACAATCGGCATGAGGGCCTGAAAAAAACCAAAATGCCAGGAGAGACGAAATATATGACGAAAAGTTATTGTTTTTAATGTAATACCGCTGACGACAGCAACGGCGAAAGCATCCATCGCCAGCGCAAAGGCGATTCCAATAAGGGTCGTAAAATCCACGTTTGCTTACCAATCCAGACAACCAAGATTTTGGTCGTATTAAAGATAATTATTGTTGAAAAACGTTTTAAGATGGGCGGAGGTCTGTGACTTAATTTCTTCTTCTGTCTTGCCGTCCACTTCTACAAAATAAACCCTAGGATTTTACACCATTTGATTCTACAGCACTCCAGATAAAGATACATCCTCAGCCCTGATTCCCTTGTGACAAAACAGAGTCAAGGGACTGAAATAATGCCTTAATAACATTGGGTTGGTATTTGCCAACCGGAACACCGTTGTAAATCAGTGCTGTCTTGCCCTCTTTGATCTCACTTACATACGGAACTGACCAGTCTGGATAATCTATGTCATCATAAACATTATAGGCATTAAAGCCTTCATAGTTTTCCTGGGCATGCTGGTGAAGAGTATCAGAGTTTTCAGCAAAGTACTCGATAGGTAGACTGATGATATAGTCATAGCCATCCTTGACTGCGTTATGATACACACGATTTGTAGATAGATATTTTTCCTTAGGGTCCCAGATGGGGTTGGCAAATTCGTCCTGACACACAAGTACCTGAGTTCTTTTAAAATCATATTGTCCCAGCAGCTGTCCGGCCTCTTCCGCTAGTTTGTCCCGGTAAGGGGGCGCAAGCTGTAGCCATGCCTCCCAGTGGAAATGATCCCACGGCATGCCATGCACAGTAATTGCAACGGTTACATCAGCGCCCGCAGGAAGTTTATCCAGCCTGTCTTTCAGCATTTCAAGAAATGCTTGTCGCATTGGTTGAAAATGTCCCATAGGAGGAGCAATAATGACTTTAACTTTTTTACCGGAATTCTCGCACTGCCATTCATGTATATATTCAAAACAGTGATAAAAGCTGGAGTTGAATTCTTCAAAGTGAGAATATACGATCATGGGCGACGAAAGCACGATCGTCTCACAGCCCGCATCCAATAAACCATAGAGTTTTGTTTTCATCTCGTAATAGTGTAGGCTGTTTTCAACACAACACGCAATGTTTCCGTATTTTTCCTTAAGTTTGGCAAATACACTTTTTGTTATTTTCATTGATTCAGTCCAGTGGGGTAATTTTCCCTGTTTGAGTCCACCATAATACCACAGTCTGGATCTGTTGATTGTTTTGCCGGCTAATGATGGCATTCCGCCTTTGCGTTCGGAATAAATAAAATATCCGTGATCTAGATATATTTGCTTGGATGGCGGTACCCATTTAACCTGGCCTTTTTTGTATTTTTCTATATAAGGCTCTCCATCTACATCGCAGTCATTGCCAAAAGGATCTACTAGCTGCGTAGGCATAAATTCTTCTTCTTCATGGTGCCTGATTAAGTCTAGCAGGGCAATGCCCTTATCTTTCTGGGCTAACAGCCGAAAGGGCCACGGAATGATAACGCTGAATATCTTTTTGGTAATATTGTAAAAGAATCTGTCGTCATGGGTTTCTGGCATAATCAGGCCAGTCACAAAAATACCCACTTTCCCTTCAGGAACTGAGTCCTGAGTTTTGTAGTATTCAAAATAGTCAGGCACAATCCGCCTGTTTTTGTATTTAAATAGTCCGCACATTGTGGCTAAAATAAAAATAAGAAATAGAATAAAGATCAAAACAGAAACCATATTTTTACTCCCCCTAGTTTATAATAAAATCTCTACAAATACTGAAATTAAGAACATTTTCAGTGCTTTCTCTATAAAGACTAGCTGCTTAGTGCCAATATAACATAAAAAAACAAAGCCTAATTCCAACTAAATTACCTAGTATACATTAAATAATTATTATAAATTTTATGTCATAACAGTTTATTACCCAAAATTTAACCATGTGCAGTCAAAATGTAAAGGAATTTTAAAATATGAAATTTTTAAATTTATCATCCAGATTAAAATTTATTTTTCTACTTTGTCTATAGGACAAATGCCTATAAATAACAAAAATTTCTGCTCCGTTTTGTGTTCTCACCTTACTAGACTAAAAATAATTATAAAAGGGCTATGTCAGTGAAAAAGAAGGGCCTTTCATGACATAATCTCTAAGCTCTTTTTTTGGTTTAATTTTACTTGGGAAATCTTACAGAATAATTGCAGAATCATTACATTGTTGTAATGAAGTTTTATATGTCAATGGATATATTTATTTTGAAAAGGTTAGGATGTTTTTAATTAAATTTAAATACAGTATTATATCTCATTGACAAAGTCAATATTACTCCAGATAATCTTAAAATTTAGTGATTTTCAAAATTTCATATTAGCGATAATAACTTTAAAATATTCTACTTCAAGAATAGTTAATGTTACCAGAAGTAATATGAACTTTTGTCAAAGTTAAGAGTATAGTACGTAATGTTGATTCTGGGACTTGTTAAGGGTACTCGTGTTTATATTAACAAGCTAACCACAGTCTCTTTGTTGAAATGGGAAGAAGTTTTACTGTTTAACAAAGATTACGTCCTTAATTGATGTAACACATATAAAAAGCCGTGATCTATACTTTTATCTGACACGGCTTTCTTATGTTCCGTTGAAATACCAGTAATGGAATAATACCCTTACAATAGTTAGCAAAGAACGATATGCTGATCAAACTCTACTGATATAAACAATCTTTGCCACAGTCATTATGCTTATGGTGAATATCCTCTAAATCACTTGTTTTATATGCAAAGCTGATCTCATAAATCTTAGCACTTATTGGGATCATAAATTTAATATCGAATTCATGAACAGATTTAATCCAGTCTCCTTCAATAAAAAAACTATTAGTTCCTTTTTTGCGACGACTTGGTACCATGTCTGGCTTAAATGACAGATTTTTTTCACTCTTGTCAGAGAGTATCATTAAAGCATCAATTTTTTTAGCCTTAATCTTTTTAGGGTCTTCATGAATATCGGAAACCAGTAAGAAAATTTTTCCTCGCCTATGGTTTACTACTAATTGTGCATGGTAATCACCAATAGCTTTTGTACGAGAGTTAAAATGCTGATGGTCTTGAGGGGCCTCAGAAATGATCTCTTTATTTGTTCCAGCACATCCAATGGTTAAGAAAATAAATCCTGAAAGTACTAATAATAAAATTCTTTTCATTATAGATATCCTTTCATTTAGACTATTATAATATATTTTTTACTTATTCTATGGTTGAGTTTTTCATGAAATGTTACTCTTTGCAACTTTTACATGCATGTACGGTTGGGGCGATAATTGATGAGAGGTTGGATGTTTATCCCAGAACAGGCAACAAAACCTATTTTCAAGGAACTGCCTTTTAAAAATAATTTTACAAGGTTAGAGATTATTGCCTTGTCGCTTTTCGGGTGAGATAAAAAATTAAACTCCCAGAAAAAGCCATAAAAAGAAATCCTGAAGCCAGTATAATACGGTATATACTGCCAACAAAACCACCACCATGATGAATCGACTGAAGCATGCTCTGACTATCTTCAGTTTCATCTCCATGGTCATGAACAACTGCTTCTGTTTCTCTTACAACAGCTACATCTTTTTCTGGTTCTATAGCCCTTTCTTCAACCATTGAGATAGGTTTTTCTTCATGTTTGTCAGAAATTGTTACAGCATCAGTGTGCGCATGACTGTGATTAACTGCAAAACTCAAGAACATTCCTGTACCTGCCTGAAGAAAAATAAAAAATGCCAGAATAATACCAATTGTTTTGTGAATCTTCCTCAAATATAATTGGTTCATATCTTTCTCCTTAGTAAAACAGGTTAAAGCGGCATTGAAAAAAATAAATTAATTTTGCATGGCGAACTACTCTTGTCTTTTAGTTTCCGATTTCTATAATGTCCTCAGGAGTACAGGACCGAGAATAGATATAAATATAATATAAATCGAATAACTTTTTTTAATCTTTTACAATTAATTTAGCTGTGCTGGATTTTCACAATCCTTTACTTTCTTTTTTCCCACCAAAAATTCGTCGATTAATATAGTCAATCCCAACTTTATCCACCACCTGAGACAAGAAATGTTCTCCGTCCTGTTTCTCACGGATGAGGCTGACCACCGCATCAAGGGTTTTGAAAACATCCTGACGTTCGCCCATTCGAAACACTTCCTTTCCTATGGTGTACATACGGCCAAACATTCCGCCGACAAAAATTCGGTAGCCCCTCTTTTCAAGTTCAATTGTTCCTGTAGGACATTTTTTGATGCAGGCACCGCACAGTTTGCAGAGTCGCTCGTTAATAATCGGCTGACCTTCCTTCTTAAAGCTGATGGCACTGTCCCAGCAGGCATCCATGCACTTTTTGCAGTCCACACACTTAACCTCTGGGTTGATTCTGGGTTTTTCAACTCCCCAGATCCCCATATCTTTGGATTCCCCACCGGTACAGACATTGGCGCAGCTTGAGATGGAAATGGTAAATTTATTATGCAACATGAGTGGGCCATGTGACTTGTCTGCTAAAAGTTCGGTTAGGTTATAATCTTCCAGAGCGTCAATAAGGGGTTGAGAGATTTCACGTACATCTATAATCTGCGACGGACAGCCAAAGTACTTACTGTGGCAAGTCTCAATCTGATACAGACAGGGTTTACCCTCCTTCTCTGTAGGTGGCAATTCAGGCATTCCTTCACCAGAGCTAAAACATTCAGTTACTCGCTTGATCATCTCTTCGCCAAAGAAATCTGAGTAATCTTTGATAGTCTGTTCGACTTCAGCCTGTGTCACAACATCTTTTTTTTTGGCACGAACAAGCTTTTCCGCATACAACCGGCGCATGTCGATCTGATGGGGCCCAGCAAGAACGTTTTCATCAAAATAATCCAGTGCTTGTTTCTCCCATTCCATTTCTTTGTCTCCATTAAAGTGTTAAAACCCAATCACAGATTTCTTATTAAATTTCATAATTTCACATTTTGTAACTATGCATTAATTTATGGTTCGCCCCATAGCAATGAATAAATCTCTAGTGATAACACCCGGATGGCCTTTTTCCTCTGCTATTTTTTGAGCCAAAGGAATTATTCTTTTTATACACTCTTCACCATCCTCCCTTTCAATCAAAATCTCTGCCAGAGACTGTACCACGTGGGAACACCACAAACCTCTTCCTTTAATCTGTTCTTTTACTTTGTCTACAAGTTGAAATTCTTTTTCTACCTGAACCTCACATTCTTTTGCAAAGTCAGGATTACACAACAGGCAGGCTGCAGCATGGCTCATTTCAAGTTCCTTTGGTTCCGGAGGATTTTCTTCTATTTTCTTGTATTCATAATTTATTCCCAAATCTGCAAAGGCATTGCTGATGGAGATGGGTGTCACGCCCCGAATACCTTCTTTTCTAGCCAGTTCTTCAGAACGTGCCTGAACTTTCTTGGCGGTTTCAAAAGAAACTGTACCGTCTGACATTGCGGCGCTCAGGACAAAGCGTGCATGACAACACCAGTGTATGGTTTCCGAATCAACGACATCGTCATGAAAAACACCGGTAATATCCAACTCAGCTCTGCAGGTCTCGGCAAGCTTTGGCGGACAATAACCACACATCTTGATGTAGTCATTTGAATACTTTGGAACCCACTTTTGTTCATCTGGTTTAAACGCATCTCCGTAATTCTTAAAAAAATCTTTCCTGCTCATCTTATTTTTAAAGTTCTCAAAACACGTTGAAGAACAAAAGACAAGATCCTTTAACTCAATAAATTTCATTACCAGGTCTTTACCACATTGATGACATAAAATTTGATCTTCACTCATTTTTATACCTCCTTTTGTTTTAGTTTTATTAAATATTTGTATGTCTTAAAAAAGTTTTGTTTAGCCTCCTTATTGTAAGAATCAACGTTACTCAAGACAACCTAAATATTTCAGCTCTCTTCAAAAGAAACATAAGCGATAATAATGTTAAATATTTCGGGACTGAAAAAAATCATATATTACTTTTAGTAATATGAAAAGCAGATATTTGAGCTGAGTACGGTGGAGGGTATTGACGACAGGCTCATACAGATAGGAGAAGTTTGGATCGGTGAATGAACTTAGAAAATTTTAAGATATTGGCTGAATTATTGAGAATTAAGAAGTTTTCTCTTCCTTCAGCAACTCATACACAGCCTTAAGTAAATCACTGGTTTTAAAAGGTTTTTCAAACGTATATTGAGCCCCAAAACTTTTGGCTGTCTCTAGATAATACTTGGGATGCCCACGGCCCCCTCCAGACATTGCAATGATTTTAATATCTGGGCAGATCCTTTTCAATTCAATTATAGTTCCAAATCCATCTTTATCCGGCATAATTATGTCAGTAATAACTAGATCAACCTGATTGTCGTTAAACAGATTCATGCCTTCTTTACCATCAATGGCAGTCAGTACGTTAAACCCTTCGCCCATAAGCCTTTCTTTTAAAAAGTCGAGGATTGGTTTTTCGTCATCAATAATTAGAATACTTGCCATTAATTAAAACTCCTTTAGGTTTAATTGCCTAATGTATAATTAAATTTTAATCGGTACAAACTACAAGAATCATTAGATTTTTTGTAAGCAGACTTTTCTGTACTAATAATATGATTTGTAAGAATACTTCATATTATCAGGAGTAACATGAACTTTTGCAATATTTAAGAATATGGCACGAACTGTTGATTCAGTTGTCAAGCAAATTAACAGCTTTGGTTAATCGTTCTTCATTTCCATAATATAATCATCCACAAAGAAACCACTACCTATATCTTTTTTGACTTCTTCAACAACTACAAAACTTTTTCTTAAATACCATTCAATGGTATCTTTATTATGTTTGTTAACAGTAAGCCAAATCGTTTTAATATTACGTTCTTTGGATAACTCTTTCAAAAATTTAAGTGCTGAACCGCCAACCCCTAATCTTCTAGCCTCACTTTTGATATAGATTTTGCTTATCATCATTCGACTTAAATTATCTTCTGATAACAACCCTAGATATCCTACATTCTTATTATCGTTTGAAATAATATAATACTCATAACCACCGTTTAACTGTTTTGCAATGGCATTAGAGCTTTGAAGTTTATCTAGCATATAATCTACTTGATCTTGTCCAATAATGGAGACAAAATGCTGATTCCATATCTCATTAGCAAGAGTAGCTACAGTATCAATACTGGTTTGATCTATAACTTTTTCAAATGTATTCATTTATTAAAATAATTTCATATACATGATTATGTGTAACACTATAATCAACCACATGGTTATTTGTGTCGGCTGAATTAGCATGTTTGGGGAATAAAAATTTGATGCTCTGGAAGCTTCAGAGGATAGCAATACCCCTCCCACGCAGATAGTCCTTCAAATCTCCGATTCCAATGATCCCAAAATGGAACACAGACGCAGCAAGTAAGATTGTAGCGCCAGCTTTCACTGCCTGATAGAAATGATCCAATTCCCCTGCTCCACCGGAGGCCACTACTTCGGCCGAGACAGCCTCTTTGATCGCTCTGATCACCGGCAGATCATAACCGGTCTGCACGCCGTCACCCGCTTTGCTTGTCGGCAGAATAACCGGAACACCGTATCCGTCAATGCGCTTTGCCCATTCAATCGCATCTGCGCCAGTGGCTGTCCGTCCACCATCAATATATACTTCATAGCCTGAGGGCATGGCTGCATTCTGATCTACATCAATGGCCACCGTTACCTTCTCGGCACCCAACTCTTTAACCATTTCTCCGATCAGTTCAGGCTTCCGAAAAGCAGCACTGCTGGTCGATACTTTGTTTGCTCCTGCGGTTAGCACTAACTCAGCCGATTTTACATCAGAGATACCTCCGCCAACGGTGAATGGCACAGTTGTGACTTCGGCAACTCGTTTAACTACGTCGAGCATGGTAGCTCTACCTTCCACCGTAGCTGTGATATCCAGAAGCGCCAGTTCGTCTGCGCCAGTCTCACAATAAGCTCGTGCGCATTCGACCGGATCACCAGCGTCTCGTATGTCCACAAAATGGACTCCCTTGACAACACGACCGTTCTGCATGTCCATACAAGGCATGATTTTAATTCCTTGATCCATGGTTTTCCTCCTCTTTATTTTGTTTTATATATTTACTCTTTTCCCTTATTAGCTATTAAAAGTCAACAGTAGCGATAATACTATTGAATATTCTACTTCAAGAATAGTTCATAGTACCAGAAGTAATATGAACCTTGGCAAGAATTAAGAGTATGGCACGAACTGTTGAACTTGAAGTTTGTTAAGGTTACTTGTGATTATATTAACATTAAATGTTTTGCCTTTTCACAGGTATCACCATGACGTCCTTTAAAATTACCAATTGTAAATGATTCCGTTTTTTGAGAGCAGGTCAAGTTGATCAACAAGTATTATTCCGGGTTTATGATAGACCGTACTGTTTAATCTTATAAATCAGTGTCCGGCGACTGATGCCAAGGATCTGTGCTGCACGAGTCCGGTTGCCATTAGTTTGGCTAAGAGCTTGCTGAATGGCAGATAATTCACTTTGGCGCAATGAGGTAAACTTGTCTGCTGTGTTCTTAGAAGGATTTTCCTGTATTTTGCGGATTGCCGGAGGTAAGTGCTCTGGAAGTATGATGTTTGATCCTGAAAGAAGGGCTGAGCGTTCGATGGCATTATGAAGCTCACGGATATTGCCGGGCCAGTGGTAGGTGCTCAGTAATCTCGAAGCTGCTGGGGAGAGTCGCTGGCCTTTTCCTTTTTCTTGCAGGAAAAGACGGGCCAGAGGTTCAACCTCTTCTAACCTGTCTCTCAAGGAGGGCAGTTCAAAACTAATAACGTTCAAACGGTAATAGAGATCTTCCCTAAAAGTTCCTGTTTTAACTGCTTTTTCAAGGTTGGTGTTGGTTGCTGCGATTAGACGAAAATCAACTTCTTCTTCGCAGGAGCTTCCCAAGGGTGCAACACGGCCAGATTCAAGCACACGCAGCAGGATGGTCTGTAATTCCAGCGGCAGGTTGCCGATTTCATCCAGAAAAATCGTGCCTGCTGCGGCCTCTCGAAAATAGCCTTTTCGATTTGAATTGGCGCCCGTAAAGGCTCCTTTCTGATGGCCAAAAAGCTCGCCTGACAATAAGGTTGAGGGAATGGCGCTGCAGTTGACAGCCACCATCTTCGACTGGCTGCGCCGGCTGGTGCGATGTATGAAATTAGCCACAACATCTTTACCCGTTCCGCTTTCTCCAGTCAGCAATACTGTTGCGTCGCTTGAAGCTACACGAAAGGCCTCATGAAGCAGTGTCTGCATGGCAGGGCTTTTGGCAATTATTCCTTTCAGCTGGTTTTCCGGAAGGTTCGGCAGAGTTATTTCTACTGTGTTGCCCAGTGCCTCACCCACTGCGATCAGCATCTCATCCAGGTCAACCGGTTTTTCAAGATAATCCACCGCACCTAGCTTAAGCGCATTGACCGCATCCCGTATACTGGAATAGGCCGTAACCAGTAGAAAAGGAAGTTCTTCAGATTGCTGACGAACTTTAGTAAGAAGTTCCAGCCCGTTCATTCCCTGCATGCGGACATCACTGATCACCATAGCCGGTTTTTCTTTCAGCATAAGCTCCAATGCCTTTTCAGCTGATGGTGCGGTTTCTACCCGATACCCTGCTTCTGAAAGAGTGTCGGCATAAAGCTGACGGAATCGTTTTTCGTCATCTACTATTAAGATTAGCTGTGCCATTATGTTTCTGTCCCTTTTTTGAAACGGTAATTTTTGAAATAGTGAATGTCGTTCCGGAACTGGACACGGAGTCAAACGTTATTTTCCATCCGTGATCTTCAACAATACGTTTCACAATAGCAAGGCCTAAACCATGCCCGTCTGAATGGCCGGTTGTATAGGGCTTAAAAATGTCAGAGCTCAAGTTCTCGGGGATACCTGAGCCATGGTCACTAATTGTGAGAAGGGCCCCGTCTCCATCGAGTTGAACCCGCATTTCTATTTCAGATCCGGCAGGTGAAGCCTGTAAACTGTTAATCAGAAGATTTATCAGGAGCTGTTGCAGCATTTCCGGATCTGCCATTATATAAGCGGGTGCAGACTGGATTTCTAGTTTTATACCCGCTGAATCACAATCCGGCTGAAGAAGACCTGCAATGTGTTCCAAAAATTCGGAGGTCTTTACGGGCTGTATCTGGGGGGTCCTGGATTTTGCATAGGTCATAAATCTTCCCAGACGGTCACTGGCGGTATCAACCTCGTTCATGATGCTTTCACTGATTGATTCAACCTCTTCCGGGCTGATATTTCCTTTTCGAATTCGCTGTGCAAGCCCTCTGATGATGCCCAGAGGATTTTTAGTTTCATGGGCGAGTCCTGCAGCGGAAAGTCCCAGTTCTTCAAGATGGGATGCTCTGGTCCGGGAGGTTGTCAGAGATTCTTTTAGAGAGCGGTTACGCATTGCAAGACACCATGCCATCAGCACGACCAGTACAGCAAAAGCCCCGGAGTAGCCAGTGAATCTCAGCCGTTTTTTGGACTCAAGAATTGTCTGGCGATAGGGCTTGTCCGATATCCCGATGATCAGCGTCTGTTCTTGATCTCCAAAATTGAGATCCCCGATACCTGAACCGGGACCATGATTGTGGTGACGGCCGCCCCTGCCTTTTCCGTGCATGATGCATTTTCCCAGACGGACGGATTCCCAAAGGGTGAATACGCCGGGAATAAACTGATGTCCCATGGTTCCCGGTTTTATGTCTGGCAGCAACGGGTGTTCTCCGGCACTTACGGCAGTAATATTCTTAAAACGAACTTGTACAAATATTACGCCAGTACTTTCAACTACGTTTTCAAGAATAGTTTTTAATCGGGAACTGGCATATTTGCCCTGATAGACCTGGCTGCGGATGCTGCCCTCGAGAGATTTAAGAACAGCTACGGAAGATTCACTCATATGGTTCAATGCCCGTTGACGGGCATAGTTCATTTCGTGGTTGGCCCAGATTCCCAGAGCGACCAACATCAAAAGAGCTAGAAAAAATGGAAGGACATACAACTTTATTGTCTGCATAATTTGTAATTATGTCACATAAATCAGAGGGTAGAAAGAAATTTCTACCCTCTGTTATGGTTAGTAATTTAATAAAGAGTTACCACCTGCAGCCACGCCGGTGTCCACGACCATGACCTCTTCCATATCCATGACCGTCGCCATAACCGTATCCTGCCGGACGATCATAGGACATTGTGTTGAAGCCAAAATTGCAGCCGGACGGAACCTGGGTCAATTGATCGGCTGTTAATATTTTTCGAGCTTTTAATTGGTAGGAAAGACTTTTTTCACCCATTTTGACCTGAAGCGTTGCGATCTCCTTTTGAAGTGCTGTAAGCCTTGAAGCGTCAGGTGAGGCATCCAAAAACAGACGGTCTGTTTCAAGCTGCTTTTGAATGATGGCTTGACGCACAGAACTGAATTCTTCTAAATGTTTGCTTTGCAAATCGTTAAATTCTTGTGTCTGATCCTGAGTCATGTTAAGTCCCGGCTGGATGCCTGGCCAGTCCGTGCGGCAGTATCCTTTACCCCACTGTGCCTGAGCACTGGATGTCCCAGCAAGGAAAAGCAGGGTTATCAGAGTAATACACAGATGTTTTTTTATGGTTGATTTCTTCTGGTTCTTTTTCATTTTTATCTCCTTTTAAAATTAAGTGATTGTGATGTGTGTGTTGACACTTAGATGAGTTGCAAACGTTGTGCCAAGTATTATGGAAGGGATATCAGGCAGTTATGAGCAGCAAGGGTGTGTAAAATCTGCGCACCTGTAATAAAGTGCGCAAATTTTGCGCATAAAAATTAGGCAAGCAGAAAAAGTTAATATTTCAGGGGAGGCTAAAAGTCAACAGTAGCGATAATAATGTTGAATATTTTACTAAGCTAAATTGTTAACATAATCATAGGTAATATTGAATATATTTCTTTGGAGGCTGAAAAGTTAATATTACCAGTAGTACCTTTGAATCATTTTCAGAGAAAACAGAATCAAGAGTTTGGCACGAAATTTTGACTTTGGGTTTTGTTAAGAGTACTCGTGGTTATGTGTAACTGTTGACTGGGCATCGGAAGAACGCCGTAAGGTTGATTGGTTCGTTAATTAAGTTTAGATACCTCCTCAAGGTTTATTGATAAAAATTTTCTGAGTTGGCATTTGCACTTATAGATTAAACTTACTTTTATTGAGTGTTCACATGAAAATCGTTGATTGTCATTGCATTTCAGTAAATCTGCTGATTCATTATATTTAGCTTCACATAAGTTATTCCCTGGTTCGAAAATACACCGATAATACTTAGAACATTTTGTTATTCCCTTTAAGCGATATAACTCTTGACGAATTTCCTCATTCATTTTTATACTCCTGTGAGGATTGCCTTTTTTATTATAATTACAACTAACTACTCTAAATTAAAGTTACCTTTTAATTGTATTGACCAAAACTTCAAAAGTCAACATTACTTCAGGTATCTTTAACTTTTTAGGGATAGTCAAAAGTCAACAGTTGCGATAATAATGTTAACTTTTACCTTACCTAAAAAAGTTCATATTATCATTAGTAACATTAACTTTACTCCTGAACTCTTTCTCTGACAATTCCCACCATTTTTTCTAAATCTTCTACTCTAAGTTTCAGTAAAAAATCTAGATTCTCCTGGGTATCTAAAAGTCCTTGCAGTATCGTAATCAGTTTTTTCCGCTCCATGTTCTCATTCCTTAAAAATCTCGTTCTTTCTAACCTAAGAATAACTCATCCTAAAGTTTTTTATGGGATTTTGTCAAATTATAATAAACGTTTAGAATTTCTTATTCAAAAATTTTCGTGACACCGGTTACACTTCAAACCCAAATTCTTCCTGCTAAAGTATCCATTCAAACATCCGAATAAC
>Ga0255043_10000041_pt1 | contig 19207 bp, 12 predicted proteins | sample BC1_12_9_MG_FD_182778 | JGI IMG/M metagenome (GOLD analysis project Ga0255043, IMG submission 182778) | Seawater microbial communities from Strait of Georgia, British Columbia, Canada - BC1_12_9 | ecosystem: Environmental > Aquatic > Marine > Strait | place: Canada: British Columbia | collected... | reverse complement strand
TTGAAAATCGGAGCCGGGAGAATCAGGCGCCGACAGATGTCAGGCACCGATATCGTCGTTGTGGCACCCAAAATTGTCGTGGGCACCTAACCGCTCCCGGCTGCGAGGGACTGAGGGATCTCGAGGCGATCCACTGGGACGGCCGCCTGGAGCGCTCGCGCCGCCGATCCGATGGGTTCGCGGCGATGTCCGCTGGGCACGACCATCAGCGAGGTCGGCAGGAAGTCCTCGAAACGGCGAACGACCCTGAGCCACTTGTCGGTGCTCAGGGAGCTGTGCATTTCAGAGAGGAGATTGCGCCATTGCTCCGAGTCGGGCTCGACCGCGTGTAGCAACGAGTCCAGAAGGGACAGGGTGTTCTCGATGGGCATGTATGACACGAGCACGCCGATCAGATGCGGCCGCTCGAGGATGCACATCTCGTAGGCGCCCTTGAGCATCTCGAGGTGCTGTTCGACGTCCAGTTCGGCCAACACCGGCAGGAAGTTGGCCTCCTCGTAGTCGAAGTGCTCGAATTGACCTTCCCTCAATTTTCCGCACGCCGAGGCGAGGTCCTTCAGGGTCTGTTCACGCGAGCCGGGCTCTTCACCGAGGGCGCGGTCGAAATGTTCAAGCAGGGAGTTCATCGCCTTCTCTTCATGGTCGTGCTGCCCGACCGCCTCCGCGGTGAAGGTGGAGTCCCCCTTGGCGGTATCGAGGGCCGGAAACAGCAGGAGGTTTTCAAACTTGGCGTGGAGCGCGACGGCGCGAAACAGGAGATAACAGAGGTCACGCGCCTCCTGCAGAACGTTGTTGTTGTGATCTTCTCCGACGGCGACGGCGGATGTGCGCGCAGTGAGATCGTTCCATATGCCGCGAAAACCGGAGTGGTGAAGACGCCCGACCTTCATCGGTTTGCCGTACTTGGCCTTTGCCGCATAGAACTGTCGAAGGAGATGCCTCTTCGGTGCGACCTCCTGGAACGAACGCCGATTGACGACGCGATCCACCCAGGCGTTGAACTCGTCGTTCGCCAGGAAGATCTCGGGCACGTGGTCGCGGATTTCCACCAGGAAGGGGAGGCGATAGAGAAACGGTGCGATGTGGCCGTCGGCCTGTGAGAAGTGATCGCCCCCCAGGAATGGCCCGCCACTCGCGGCGCGCGCGAACTCGACCTCTGCCAGCGCCCGGTCGAGCTTCTCGCGGAACTCCCGTTGGATGGGCGGCTTGCCGGCCAGGATGACCTTGGACATGCACCGGAAGAGGGAGTCGAGCTTGGCCAGAATCTCAGGATCGCTGCGATAGGCTTCTCCCGCTGCGCCGCTCTGATCGATCAGGTAGTCGACGGCATCCGACGAGTCCTCGATGAGATCGCCGCCGCCGGCGGGAGCAAAGACCGGCCATTCGCCGCCCGTGTTGGCCTCCCGAACGGCCGCGGGGATATCTTCGTTGAACGCGAGGGAGATAGGCGCTCCCATCTCATTGGCCGCGATCTGTACCCGATGGGTGAAGGGGCAAAGGTGCCCATTGCTATACAGCGTGCCGAGTGTCATGCAGTGCCTCCAGGCGTGCTTCGAAAAGCGATCTGTGTGTGTTGTAGAGCGGTCGAAGTATAGCAGATTGAGTTCCAGTATCAATATTCATGGAGGATATGGCATCCATAAATCGCACCGATGAAGGGCGAGACGTGTCCCGTCCGCCTGGTTACGGACGCCCTCCTGGCGTCGTGACACACCGTCGCGAGCGGAGGGCCGATTGTGGCGCAGCCGTCTTAGCTACAGGGTGAGGGCGATCTTTCCCCTTTGTTTCGCCGCCGGAACCGGCGTGACGGGTGCTCTGGCTGACAGGGTACCCATGGACGGGCTCCTAACTCGCGGCGTTTCGAACGATGAACCGCTCGCCTGTCGTCTGTTTGCCGTCCGATCCAGCAGCACTGGCCAGATCCTGGCCTTCGTCAAGGTAAAACCAGTTTTCACCGTCATAGACCCGAGTAGGGGCTTGTGCACGACGGAGGACGTCGATTGCTCGCATCGGGCCAAGCTTCTCGCCATTGTTGTCAATCCAATAATGCATAACGGCCTCCCTGGCTTCTTTTCTGCAATGCTGATGCCAGGTTTTCTGCCATTGAACAGGCGGTTTGTTCGTCCGGAGTGTTCTATTACGGGACAATCCCCTGGATCGGCGATGTGAGAAAACGTATATCGTGGCCTATACTCTCGCGAACTATGCATCCGAGTCTCACAAAAAGGGGGGACGCTATGAAGGTAGCTTTGATCTGTTCGGGCGCGCGAGGAATCCGCCTGTTGACGATCTTGATTTTGCTGGTTCTCCCGGCGTGTTCGCCGGGTACGGGTTCGACGGATGCTCCGGCGCCGGTCGATCTTCAGTCAGGAGTAGCCGACGACGGGGTGCGGATGATTCCGGTGGAGACGCCGATGGGGACCTTCCAGGTGTGGACCAGAAGGGTCGGCGAGAGCCCGACCATGAAGGTGCTGCTGCTCCATGGAGGACCCGGCGTCACCCACGAGTACCTCGAGGCGCTGGCGGACTTTCTACCCGCGGCGGGCATCGAAATCTATCTTTATGACCAGCTCGGCTCATACTCCTCGGATCAGCCAGACGAACCGGATCTGTGGCAGATTCCGCGCTTTGTCGATGAAGTGGAGCAGGTTCGCCATGCCCTGGGCCTCGGTCCAGATAACTTTTACCTCTACGGTCACTCGTGGGGCGGGATTCTAGCGATGGAATACGCGTTCGCACACGGCGACAACCTGAAGGGGCTCATCGTCTCAAACATGATGGCTTCGATCCCGCTTTACAACCGGTACGCGGAAGATGTCCTGATGCCGCAGATGAACCCCGAGGTCCTGGCGGAGATCAAGGCCATCGAGGCGGCCGAGGACTACGCCAACCCGCGCTACATGGAGCTCCTGATGGAGCACCACTACGTCCACCACTTCCTGCGGAAGCCGACGGATCAGTGGCCGGACGGAGTGAATCGAGCCTTCGAGCACATCAACCCGAATGTGTATGTGCTCATGCAGGGGCCGAGCGAGCTCGGTGCCAGCGGACGACTGCTCGAGTGGGACCGCACGGGCGATCTGTCGCAGATCGAGGCACCGACCCTGGTCATCGGCGCAACCTACGACACCATGGACCCCGAACACATGGAGTGGATGGCGAACGAGTTTCCAAACGGGCGTTTCCTGCTCTGCCCGAACGGCAGCCATGTCGCGCACTACGACGATCAGGAGATCTATATGGAGGGCTTGATTCGGTTTATCCAGGAGGTGGATGAACAGGACGTGCGCTGAGGGCGTTCGCCTCGGCAATGCCACAACGTGACAGGTGGTACCCGTACGAAGTCCGCGGCGTCGTCGAGCCTGCCGCCCTACGAAGCCTCTGCCGTCTCGGGTGGTGAGTCCTTCAACATCTGGAGAATCGAGCGGCCGATTTCAATGGCAATGGGCGGGTCGTAGTTTGACAGCACGACAACTGTGTAGCCGTTCTTGAGGTCGATGCCCAGAAACGAGTTCAATCCGGAAGCGCCACCGGCAAGCATCAACGGCCTCTCCGGCTTCTGGTACTCGTCTCCCAACTCGCCTTCATATCTCCTGAAGAAGAGGTTCGTGTGTTTTTCGTCCAGCAATATGTCGTTCCGCAGCGAGAGGTCGAATTTCAGCAGATCCCGCGTGGTGGAGTAGCCGCCGCCGGCCGGTGTCCCCCTGGGAGGCAGCATGTAGGAATTGCTCCATAGGTAGCCTTCGTGGACCGGATCACTTGGGTTGTTGTTCGTGTAATTCGAGGCAAGATTTTTGGCCGGACCATCTCTGTGATACGAATCGGTGTTCGTCATCCCTACGGGAACGTACACGTGCTGCCGGATGTAGTCGTAGTAGTCCTGACCGGAGGCCTTTTCGATGACGGCACCGAGGATTTCGAAGCTCGTGTTGCTGTGCTCCATCCGGGTTCCGGGTTCGAAGTCCAGCGGCATTTTCTTCAGGAAGTCCATGTAGTCGTCCACGGTCCGCAGGCGAAACCACGATTCCCGGTAGGTATCGTTTGTCCAGTAGTCGCCCCAACCCGATTTCATCTGTAGGAGGTGTCGGATGGTCACCTTCTCGGCCGCCTCAGTGGAGAATCCTTCGAGGTGCTTGCCAAGAGTGTCGTCGTACGAAAGCTCACCGCGCGCCGCCAGCTGTGAGATGGCGACGCTCGTGAACAGCTTGTTCAGGGATCCGATGTTGAATTTGGTGTCGAGCCGGTTCGGAACCTGGAAGTTCTTGCTCGCCAGCCCGTACGCCTTGTGAAAGATCGGTTTTCCGTCCCTGGCGACCAGGACGACGCCGGAAAAGCTGTTCTCCTCCGTGAGACTCTGTGCGTACACATCCAGCTCATCGAACGTGGAGAATGGAATCTCTGCCGACTGCGCCTGCGCCGAAGAGACGAGTCCGACATGAGCGGCGATCAACGCGGCGATCAGCGGGGTGGCAGAACAAGTTGTCCCTTTTCTCATGGTTGTCTCCAGTCTCGTGTTCCACACTGATGTGTGGATCGAATTGCTGACGGTGTTTGTTGCCCCGTCAGGCGTTGAATCATGGGGGCCGATTTGGACCTGTGGTTGAGGCCCCATGCTGTCAATCTACGGTGGTTACGGCGCCAGGGTTTCGGGATTCGTTTGAAGGGGTTGGTTCGGCCCGTCGACGGTCCTCGTGTTATAAACACTCTTTGGTTGGGTCCGACCCGACCACCCGCATCAGGCCGGAATGACCGGCGAACCGGAGGGCCCGATGAGAGTAATCCCGCGAAGGGGCGTCGGGGTATTGGTGGCGCTCGCAATCCTCGCTGTGCTGGCAGTGCCCAAGCTGATCCAGCTTCGCCCGGCCTCTGGACCCGCCACCCCAGCGTCGGTAGGGGCGATCCTGCGGGTCAGGGTTCATCGAGTTGCTCCGACGCACCTCACCGAGCGCCTCGCAGCCACCGGGACCGTGCGCGCCAACGAGCAGGTCGAAATCGTCAGCGAGATCTCCGGCAAGATCTCCGACATCCACTTCGAAGAAGGGAGTCGGGTGACCGCTGGAGAGTTGCTCTTGAAGATCGACGACTCCGAGCTCCTTGCCGACCGGCAGCGGGCGCTCTACCGCGTCGAGCTCGCCGAGCGTGCCGAAGCCCGGCAACAACAGCTCCTCGACGATGGCGTGATCTCGAGTGAGACCTACGATGTGGCCCTCGGAGAGCTCAACGTCCTGCGCGCGGAGCTCCAGCTCATCGAGGCGCAGCTTCTGAAAACGGAGATCCGTGCACCGTTCAGCGGTGTCATCGGTCTGCGTTGGGTGAGCCCGGGGAGCTATCTGTCGTCGCAGACCCGAATTGCCTCGTTGAACGACCTCGACCCCGTCAAGTTGGATTTCACCGTGCCGGAGAAGTACTCCGCCTTGATGAAGGCGGGCGACGAGATCTCGTTCGCCGTCGAGGGGTTCGATCGAACTTTCCCGGGGACGATCTACGCCATCGAGCCGAGCGTGGACGCCTCCACCCGGTCGCTACGGATGCGAGCCCGGTGCCCCAACAGCGATCGTGCGCTCGTCCCGGGGGTCTTCGCCAACGTCGATCTCATTCTGCGCTCGATTCCGGACGCCTTGACGGTGCCGTCGATCGCGGTCATCCCGGAGCTTGGCGGCAAAAAGGTCTTCATTTTTGAAGACGGCACTGCTCAGCCGCGGTCCGTCGAGACCGGCATCCGCTCGGACACCGCGGTCCAGATCACCGGCGGCCTTTCCGAGGGAGACCTCGTCATCGTCTCCGGCCTCCTGCAGTTGCAGCCCGGCCTCGTGGTCGAGATCGAAGAGTCACGAGCCGAGGCCGGTTCGACGTCATGACGCTCTACACCCTCAGCATCCGGCGTCCGGTGTTGGCGATCGTGATGTCGATTACGATTGTCCTCTTCGGCGTGCTCGGGTTTTCTTTCCTCGGTGTGCGGGAGTACCCGTCGCTCGACCCGCCGAATATCTCGGTCTCCACCTCCTACCGGGGAGCCTCGGCCGACGTCATCGAAAGCCAGATCACGGAGCCGCTCGAGGCGGCGGTCAACGGGGTGGACGGCATCCGTACCCTGACCTCGACCAGTCGCGACGGCCGCAGCACTGTCCAGACGGAGTTCGACCTCGGCACCGACCTCGAACGTGCCGCGAACGATATTCGCGATCAGGTATCCCGAGCCATGCGCGACCTTCCGCCGGATACCGATCCTCCAATTGTCTGGAAGGCGGATGCCGATGCGTTTCCTATCGCCGGGATCAGCGTGCGAAGTGACAGGCGCAATCTGCTCGAGCTCGGCCGCATCGCCCAGGATGCGTTCGTCGAGCGCCTGCAGACTATCCCCAACGTCGCCAGCGTCGATGTCTGGGGCGAGAAGACCTACGCCATGCGGCTGTGGATGGATCCCAACAAGCTCGCTGCCCACCGCCTGTCGCCGATCGACGTTCGGGACGCAGTTTTTCGCGAGAACGTCGAGCTGCCGTCAGGTCGGATCGAAGGTGAGGAGGTCGAGCTTCCGGTGCGGACCATGAGCCGCCTCGACACACCCCAGGGCTTCAACGACCTCATCCTCAAGAGCGAGGCCGACCGGATCGTCCGCCTGCGCGATGTCGGTCACGCGGAGCTCGGTCCCCGCAACGAACGCACCGTGCTGAAGCGCGACGGTATCCCGATGGTCCTTGTGGTTGCCCGCCCGCAGCCGGGAGCGAACTACATCGCGATCGCCGATGAGTTCAAGCGTCGCGTCGAGGTGATTAAAAAGTCTCTTCCTGCGGACATCGAGGTTTCGTGGGCCTGGGACGCCAGTCGATTTATCCGCAAATCGGTGGCGGAGGTGCGGCAGACCATCCTCATCGCCTTCGGCCTGGTCATGTTCGTCATCTTTCTCTTTCTCCGCGACTGGCGAACCACCTTGATCCCGGTGGTGGTGATCCCGGTATCGCTGATCGGCTCGTGCTTCGTCATGTACGTGGCCGGCTTCTCCCTCAACGTGCTGACCCTGCTGGCGCTGGTCCTGGCGATCGGTCTGGTGGTGGACGACGCGATCGTCGTCGTCGAGGTGATCTACGCCAAGATCGAGGCCGGCCACGAGCCGCACAGCGCCGGCATCGAGGGCACCAAGGAGATCTTCTTCGCGGTGGTGGCGACAACCGTGGCCCTGGTCGCGGTCTTCATGCCGATTCTGTTTCTGGGTGGGTTGGTCGGACGGCTCTTCCGTGAGTTCGGCCTGACCCTCGCCGGGGCGGTCATCATCTCCTCCTTCGTCGCCCTGACCTTGACGCCGATGCTGTCGACCCGTCTTCTGAAGAAGCGCGCGCGGCAGCCCTGGCTCTACAGAACCTCGGAGCCGTTCTTCCGCGCCCTGGTGACTGACTATCGGGAGAGGTTGACAACCCTCCTGCAGCGGCGTTGGCTGGCAGTGCCCGTCGTCCTGGTGTGCCTCGGCCTCGTGGCCCTGTTCCTCAACGTGCTGCCGCGTGAGCTGGCGCCAATCGAAGACCGGAGCCAGGTCAGCCTCAACGCCCGCGGTCCGGAAGGGGCGACCTTTGCTTATATGGACCGCTTCATGGACCGGCTGAACGCCCTCATTGCCGAGGAAGTCCCCGAGACCGACAACACGATCACTGTCACCGCGCCGGGTTTTGGAGCCGCCTCATCGGTCAATTCTGGATTCGGGTTTATCAGCCTGGTCGAGGCCGACGAGCGCGATCGGACTCAAGGCGAGATCGCCAACGCACTGGCGGTCCAGGTCAGCCGGCTGACCGATGCGCAGACCTATATTTCGCAGCCGCCGACCATCGCCGTCGGCCGGCGCGGGGGCCTCCCGGTCCAGTTCGTGATTCAGGCGCCGAACATGGAGAAGCTGCAGGAGTTCCTGCCGCCCTTCCTGACAGCCGCGAGGGCCGAGTCGACCTTCACCTACGTCGACGTCAACCTCAAGTTCGACAAGCCGGAGCTCCAGGTCTCCATCGACCGCGAGCGGGCGCAGGACCTTGGCATCTCGGCACTGCGCATTGCCCAAACTCTGCAGCTGGCGTTGAGTGAACAGCGGCTGGGTTACTTCGTCATGGACGGGAAGCAGTACGAGGTCATCGGGCAGGTGATGCGCGGCGCTCGCGACGAGACCATCGATCTTCGCAACCTCTACGTCACGACCGAAGGCCGGCAACCGGTCCTGCTGGACAAGCTGGTGCGGGTTACCGAGACCAGCAGTCCGCCGCAGATCTTCCGTTTCGCTCGCTATAAGTCGGCGACCGTGTCGGCGGCGCTGGCGCCTGGGAAGACCATCGGTGACGGCATCGAGGCGATGGAACGCATCGCGGAGCAGGAGCTGGACGAGACCTTTGCGACGACTCTCGCCGGTCAGTCGAGAGACTTCGTCGAAAGCTCCACCAGCCTCCTCTTCGTCTTCGTGCTGGCCCTGGTGCTGGTCTACCTGGTCCTCGCCGCCCAGTTCGAGAGCTTCCGGGATCCGCTGATCATCATGTTCACAGTTCCGCTCGCCTTGGCCGGCGCCCTGTTGGCCCTCTGGTATTTCAACCAGACGATCAACATCTTCAGTCAGATCGGCATGATCATGTTGATCGGTCTGGTGACCAAGAACGGGATTCTGATCGTCGAGTTCGCCAACCAGCGCAAGGCCGCCGGAAGCCCGGTGACCGAGGCCATCATCGAAGGTGCGACGGCGCGTTTCCGGCCGGTGTTGATGACCAGCTTCTCGACCGTGCTCGGCATTCTGCCGATCGCGCTCGGCCTCGGGGCGGGAGCGGAGAGCCGCATACCCATGGGCGTGGCGGTGATCGGCGGCCTGCTCGTCGGGACGCTGCTGACGCTCTTCGTCGTCCCGGCAATGATGTCCTTCCTGACCAGCAAAACGGGCCGGGTGCAGCGGTTCGCCGATGATGGGCAGGAAGCCGTTCTCCTGTAGACGTCCGCCGGCCTTTTTGTGGTGCAGGCGTCTCGCCTGCACATCCGAGATTGTGGTGCGGCCGAGACGGCCGCACCACAATCTCGGAGGGCGGATTACCTCCCGCCCCTACATCAGCAACGACCGAACACTGGGTAGGGGCGGCATAAATGCCGCCGGTCCGTTTACAATCCGCTGGTGGAGGAGACATGGATTCAGGAAACATCCCGGTGTTGAGTGTCTCTGGAGAAACGATTCCTCGCGCATACGAGAAAGCCATCAAGGAAGTCTGGGAAAAGGGAGTGAGTGTTCGAACCGAATATGATCACCCCGACGATCCACCGAGCCGTGATGCCACGGTGATCATCACTGTCGAGAATCCGTTCGGGCAGCCTCGATTCCACCGCTCCTTTGCCGATGGTCTGGGTGGCCTCTCGGAATATGTCATGGAGGTGGTCCACGGCGCCCACGATTACTGGATCAAACCGCGTGAAGAGATCTTGAAGGGCGTTGAAAGCACGGACACCCGCTGGACCTATACCTATCACCGACGTCTCTTCGAATATGAGATGGAGGACCGGGTCATTGATCAGGTGGATTACATGATCAAAAAGCTTTCCCAGGCGGGGTTCAGCCGACGCGCCCAGGGAATTACATGGAACCCGGTCCTCGATCCACCGACCGACCATCCCCCGTGTTTGCAAAGAGTCTGGGGAAGGCTACTCGAGGACGATGCGGGAGAACTGGTCTTCAACATGAACACGCATTGGCGGAGCCGAGATCTGTACAAGGCGTGGTTCGAGAATGTCATCGCTCTGACAGCGCTCATGCGAAAGATCGCGGACCGGATTTCTGAGGAGACCTCCCGGCAGGTTCGGGTGGGTCGCTATGTCGATATCAGCGATTCCCTCCACATCTACGGTTCTTATTTCAGGGAAATCGAGGGGAATGCAGAAAAAGGCGTCAAGAGCTTTTTCGAGCGATTGGAGAGCCGGTCCTTCGAAGAGAGAACGTGGACCTCTGATTTCGTCCGGCCCCACTTTATCGACGATGGTGTCGGCAAAGGACTGCGTCCAATGCTGGCCCGCGAGAACGACATGCCGGAAGCGGTGAGGCAGGCCGTCGCGGACGAACTCCAGGCGATGGAAGACGAGGACTATGTCGTCTAACTGGTGCCACTGACCACAACCTGCGAGAGAAGCTGTCAAACCGAGCAAAAATGCGGTGTAGGCGCCGGCTTCAGCCGGCGCAATCGCGCCGTTTCGATTCTCGATAATGTGCACGCGAGACGCGTGCACCACAATAGCGGGCAATTGTGGTGCAGCCCTCTCGGCTGTACACGATGGCGAGACATCTGACATAGCAAACGACGGATATCGAACCGAAGAAGGACGGCCCACGTCCCAACGGCGGATTGGTTGGCGTTTTACCAGTCCTCGAGGGGTAGGTCGAAGCAGCTGTTCATGCCTGTCGCATAGCGGAACTGGAACGCGACCTCTTCAATCTCCAACGCCCTCAGATCGTCGGCCCGAGAGGATGATCCGAGGATCAACGCCGGGTTCTCGGTTCGTTGTTTTTTCTTCCACAACAAGCTGGGATTCGTGTCGACTGCGAAATTACCTTTGAAGTTCGTCCGGCTTTTGGCGAGTTGCCCGTCGAGCATTGTGTACAGGTAACCGGTCTCGTCGAAGTGCTTGGTCGACCCCGCCTTCGGCACCGAAAGCTCGAAATAAATCCCGCCGTCATCGTCCCTGGCGACGGTGGTGCAGTGGCTGCCCTCGGTGGAGATGTCGATCTCTTCCACGATCTTTGGCAGACCCCAGATCTTGGCGCCTCGAATCTGGTTCTCGAGCGAGGTCACCGGCATCGAAAACACGTAGTAGCCCTTCTTTTTGAAATCCATGACCAGGGGCAGCAGCGGTGGGACGTAGCCGGCGTTCACCATGATCGGAATGGTCATCGCGATCTCGTTGTAGGGGGTGAGGTTCATCACGGTCTTGTACTCGTAGCACGAGAACAGCACGACCGATCGGCCACCGGGCATCTTGACCGGTTTCATCGAGGGGTGAGGCATGATTTCTTCGGCCCGGTCGTAGTCGCAGAGAAAGATCGCGATCGCACAGGTGACGTCAGCGTAGAACGTGGGGAAGGAATACTTCTTGGAGAGCCCTTCTTCGAGCTCCAGAGGGCTGGAGGCAGGGCGCACATCGAACCGCTGAAAGAACGGATTGCTGAAGGATTCGGCATTGTCAACGAGACCGGGATCCAGATTGGTGTTGGGTTTCATCGAGAGGCGAATCTACCACAATGAGGTACCGTGTCGGCATGTGGATCAGGAGACTCCCGTTGGCGCTCTTCGTCGTGGCCCTGGCCGTTCCCTGCGGTTCGGGCGAGGCGGGGACTCCGGTGTGCGGGGTCAAGGTCGTCAACAGCTATCCGCACGATCCCGGGGCCTTCTCCCAGGGGCTATTTTTCGCCGACGGTTTCCTCTACGAGGGCACAGGTCGTCACGGCCAATCATCGCTGCGCCGCGTCGATCTGGAGACCGGTGCCGTGGTGCTGGAGCAGGAGCTTGCCGAGGAGTTCTTCGGCGAGGGAATCGCGCTTCACGGTGAGCGGATCATCCAGCTCACCTGGCTGTCCGGCACCGGTTTTATTTACGACAGATCGACCTTCGAGCTCCTCGGCACTTTCGAGTACGAGCACGAGGGCTGGGGTGTGACCGGCGACGGCCGCCGCCTGGTCGTCAGCGACGGCTCCGCCAATCTCCGCATCTGGGACCCCGAATCCTTTGAAGAGGTTGGGCGGCTTCGGGTTCACGATGATCAGGGTGCGGTCGAGGGTCTGAACGAGCTCGAGTTCGTCCGCGGTGAGCTGTTGGCCAACGTCTACCCGGGCGACCGTATCTCGAGGATCGACATGGTCTCCGGAAAGGTGAACGCCTGGATCGACATGCCGGGTCTGCTCGGTCCGAGGCTCGATGGCGCCGGCGTGCTCAACGGAATCGCATGGGACGAGGTCGGAGAGCGGCTCTTTGTCACTGGCAAGAACTGGCCGCGACTTTACGAGATCGAAATCACCGGCTGCGGAGAGCGCCCGTTCCCGACCGGCCCGTGAGCAGGCAGCCGATGCGCCAACATCCTCGTTACAGCACGTCCCAGCCGTAGCCTCCCCGTTCGTAGGCGGCCTCTGCGAGGCCCTTGATGAGCTCGTCGTCGTTGTCGTCGATCCTGCGGAAGTTGTGCCGTGCGCGGAATCGCACTTGTCCCGCATATATCTTCGCGATCCCGATCTCCTCGGCTGCGGCATCGACGCCCTTCTCCTCGATCTCGGCGGTCACCCGGCTGATCACGCACGCGAGCACGAAGAGGTCGATCATGACGTTGGCCAAACGGCTGGTGGCGAATTGCTTGCCGATGATGTTCTTGCCGTGCTTGCGCAACAGGCGGTCGGTCATCGCCGCGAGGTCGCGGGCCGCGTCCTCGAAGATGTCGGCTTCGGCCTGCAACGCGACGTGCGCCTTTGACATGCGCGGGTTGCTGACGGGTAGACCGGTGGCCCAGGTGGCGCGCTGCTTTGCGTATTCGTAGAGGAGCCCGAAACCCTTGATGGGGTCGTCGAAGATGCCGCGCAGCGAGCCTGCCATCTCCTTGAGCCGCTGGCCGACATCGTTGAGCGCGCTGAGGGCGATGAACAGGCGGAGAATGTCGTTGGTGCCCTCATAGATGCGGTTGATCCGGCAGTCGCGGACGACCCGTTCGTACGGATACTCGCGCATGAATCCGGTTCCGCCGGCGGTTTGCAGGGCTTGATCGGCGCTGCGCCACAGCGCCTCCGAGGCAAAGACCTTTGTGATCGCCGCCTCGATCGAGAAGTCGTCGTAGTCGCGGTCGGCGAGCGCCGCGATGACGCCAACGGCGCTCTCGGTGGCATAGCAATCCGCCACCATGTGTCCGATCTTCTGCTTGACCAGCCCAAAGCTGCCGATGGGCTGGCCAAACTGGTGGCGCTCGGTGGCGTGACCTGCGGCTAGCGCGATGAGGGTCTTCATGCCGCCGACGCAGCCGCCGGCGAGACCGGATCGGCCGTTGTTGAGGATGTTCATCGCCACCTTGAAGCCGCTGTGGAGAGGACCGAGCAGATTCTCCTTCGGTACCTTGACATCTTCGAAGTAGACGGTGCAGGTGGAGTTAGCGCGGATCCCCATTTTGTCCTCGTGGGCGCCGACCGAGACGCCGGCCATGTCTCTGGTGACGATGAAGGCGCTGAGCTTGGAGCGCGCCTCGGCATCGCCTGTTTTGGCGAAGACTGTAAAGAAATCGGCGATGCCGCCGTTGGTGACCCAGATCTTGGAGCCGTTGAGGAGGAAGTGATTGTCCTTCTCCTCGGCACGGGTGGCGATTGAAGCGGCGTCGCTGCCCGCGCCCGCCTCGGTCAGGCAGAAGGCCGCGATCATCTCGCCGGATGCGAGGGCCGGGTAATAGCGGTCGCGCTGTTCGTCGGTGCCATAGAGCTTGAGGCCGCGCATGCCGATCGACGAGTGGGCGCCGATCGTCACCGCCACCGAGGCATCATGTCGCGCCACCTGTTGGACGGTGCGGGAGTAGGCCATGCTGCCGAAGTCCATGCCGCCCTGGGCCTCCGGGATGACGAGACCGAAGAGACCGAACTCGCGCAACTCCTGGATGAACTCGGTGGGCATTTCACCGTCCACGTCCCAGCTTCGAAAGTCCTCGGCATGTCCCTCGAGGACCGCGTCGACGGCGTCGACCACTGCGGTCAGGGTGTCGCGTTCGTCGTCGTCAAGGGTCGGATAGGGGAAGAGGACATCCTCTTCGATCTCCCCCGCGCAAAGTGATCGCATGAAACTGATGCTGGTGTCGGGCATGTCGCCTCCTCGTTGGCCGTTGGTCGTGAAAACGCGGTCCCAATCTGATGCCGCCCGGGCGGAGTGTCAAGATTCGGGACGACTGGGGATAAGAGCCGGAGGAGAGTTCGAAAGGGAGAGCGGCGCTATTGCCGTATCGAAACCGAAAAAAACGGGAGGGCGCACGCCCTCCCGATAAATTGCAGATGTCACGCGGATTCAATCGCTGTGCATCATCACCCGGATCAACCGGTCGTAGTGGGTTCCGTGCTCGATCATCTTCATGTAGGCGAGATCGCGGGCCAACTCATCGCCTTCAGAAACCTCCGCTTCGGCCTCCATAAACGCCTTTTGGACTTTCTCGAGGTTTCCCAGATCGTTGAATGTGATCCAGGCTTCGTGGGTGAACGAGCTGTCGGAGTGCACGGCCTGCTGGGCCATGCCATAGCCGGTGATGACCCCGCTCTCCAGGAGCTGGTCGTAGATTGGGACGTTAAAGCTCTTGTACATCTTCATGACGTCGCCGCCGTGGCCGGGTTTCACCGTGTAGGCGGAGAGGCGCAGATACTTGAAATCCTCGTCTGGGACAGACTTGGCGACCGTGTGTCGCAGGAGCTGAGTTTGATCAGCGCCCGGTTCAATGGCCGCCACCCAATCTGCGATCATGGCGCCGAGCTCCTCTTCAGACATTCCTTCGTACCGCGCATCGAAGGCGGCTTCGACGGTGCCCATTCCAGCCCAACCGGGCATGGTGATCCACATGGCGTAGTCGTAGCCTCCGGGACCGGCCAGCTCATAGCCGAGGGCCCACGACAAGGCTTTGCCATCCGCCACCAACTGATCGAAAAGCGGTTTGTTGTATTTTTCGAAGGCCTGTTCGAACTGAGGGCCGGCACCGGGTTTGACCTTCATCATGCCGACCCAGGTCAGCAGCATTGGTTCCTCCTGGGCGGCGACGAGCGTCGGCAGCAGCAGCACCGCCGCCATAACGAGCACAGACGTCAATCGGGAGCGAGTCATTCCATCCTCCTCTTCAGTCGCGGTCGACGCCGAAACGGCCACACCACGGGCCGCATCTGGCGGCTTCCCTATTTCTCGGTTGTTATAGTGCGCGGAGTATAGCAGATCTCGATATCAACCAGGGTATGGGTGACGCCGTAACCCGCCCCTCCAGGACGCCGGTTTTCAGCGTCTCGCCGCGAGAGCAGTTCCCTGGCGGCGAGGGTCGCCGGCGCCGGCAAAGCTCCGCCGTGTCGGGTCGAAGATGACCGCATTGACGGCGCCGCAATTGATGAAGTCTCTTCTCGTCGCCGGATACTCGACCCGGTGCACGATGTGATACCCGCGCTCTTCGAGGGTCTCGACCAGTGCACCGGTGTTGGGGGGAAAGACCTCGATCAGGATGCCGGGCTCCTTCCCAGAATCCCACACGATGCGAGGGGCCAGTATCGCGTTGCGTACGCCGAGCTCGTGATCCACGACGTTGCTGATGACGAGTGCTACGATCCCGGGGATCCGTTTACTTCCTGAGCTGCCCAGCGCGATGACCAGACGCCCTTCTTTGAGGACGATTGTCGGTGACATGTCGGTGGGACAGGCAGCGCGCGGCGTCAACGCTGACGGATGACTGAGGTCGTAACCCTCGAGAAAACTGTTGTACACGATGCCAAGTCCGGGTGCCATCGCCCTGGCGCCGAAAAAGCGCCCCATCGTCTGGGTCAATGACACGACATTTCCGAATCGGTCCGCCACCGACACCTGGGTGGTGCCCCCCGGTGGCTTGTAGAAACGGCTCTCCTGCCCCAAGGCTTCTGAGGACAGGGCGTGGTCAAAGCTGATCAGAGTGGCCCGTTCAGCCGCAAACGGCTTGCCGGTATATATCGTGTCAGGTGGTCGGCCAGAAACGCCGGAAGAGGAGGTGAAACGGGCATGGTCCGATATCGCGATTTGGAAGGCGTCGGCGTATGCCTGCAGCTGATCTGCTGACGTCTCGGCCAGGAAGTCGGAGGGGTAATGCTCGAGGACGTTCAGGGCTTCGATGACGGCGCCACCGGCGCCCGGCCACGGGAAGGAGATCACCTCCGCGCCCCGGTAGGTTCCGCGCAGAGGTTGCCGCTCGGTCACGCGGTAGATGCCGAGGTCCCCAAGAGTAATGAACCCGCCCCTCCTCGCCATGTCCTCTGCGATGAGTTGCGCGATCCCTCCACGATAGAAATCTCCGGCGCCGACGACGCCGAGCCGTCGCAAGGTCTTGGCCAGGTCCGGCTGCCTGATCCGGGTTCCGATATCGGGAAGGTCCTGGCCGTCTTTGAGAAGCAACTGCCGCAGGTACTTGGCTTCACGAATGGTATCGATATATTTGCTGATCGCTGCGCGTTTGGAGCTGGTTACCAGGAATCCCTGCTCTGCAAGGGCGATCGCTGGGGCCATTACCTCAGACAGCGATTTCGTGCCGTACCGAGCCAGGGTGTGGTCTAGCGCTGCGAGGGTCCCGGGGGCGGCCGCCACCTTGATCCCGTGGAGCCGGTCCGTCGCCTGGAGCTCGACGAGCTCGTCCCTCGATGTACGCAACGGAACCCGCGCTGTGCCGTCGATCGCGATATTTCGCCCATCCGCCAGATGGAGCACAATGTAGGTGGTGCCGAAGAGGCCGGAGGAGCCCGGTGCGGAGGCGCTGGCCGCGAAAGCGGCCGTGACCGCGGCGTCGATGGCATTTCCGCCGTCCTCTAACATCAGCACGCCGGCCTGGGTGGCTTCCTTGAAACCGGTGGCGACGACCCCGTAGGGTGAGTGGGTTTCCACCGTGTCCAGCGAGGTGATCGGAGGAAGCTTTGACGAGGCGGTGCAGGCCTGCAGGGCGACTGCCAGCGCGGCTGCGCCCAAGCCGACTCCCGTCCACCACGCTGCGCGGGTTCTCGTCATGGCATGGGCCGGCGTATTGACTCGATCACGTGGGCTAAAAATCAAATCGGATGCCGAGGCGCACCGAACGCGGGTTCTGATAGAGAATGCGGCGGCCGAAATCCGGGTTGTCAACCTGTGGCCTGAGCTCGGTGTTCTGGTCATAGTCGATCGCGTCCTGCGAGTTGAAAACATTGAAGATGTCGGCAACCAGGATCAATCGCCCCCCTCCGAGCGGGATCCCGTAGTCGGCGTGGATATCGAACGACCAGGCCGACGGCGTCCGCTTCATGAAACCGTCTTCGGTTTCGATCCCCGACCCACGCGGCGCCTCGGGGATGTCGCCGGCACGGGCGAGGACGGGATCGGCCGCAAACGGGGTCAGTGGCCGTCCGGAGGAGGCCAAAAGACCCGCGCCGAGGTTGAGCGAGCTGGTGACGTTGTAGCTGCCCCACAATTTGAGTTGGTGGGGGCGGTCATTGGGGAGGGGACCGGCCCCGAGCTCGCCGAGATATCGTATGTCGCCCCGGAAGCCGTAGACGGGCACGCCGATCTCGGTGTAGCTGGGGTCGTTCGTCGGATAGTCGAACATCGACGAGATCGCCGGGTTCGGTTGGAGATTGTCGTTGCGGAAGAATCCCTCGTACGTCCCCTCGAGCTTCGAATAACGGTAGGAGCCGACAAACGACCAGCGCCCCGAAAAGCGTTTGTGGGCGGTGAACTCCAGCGACTGATATGTGTGAACGGGGTCCTCGAAGGCGCCGACGTCGAGCACGGTGTCCGGAGATCCCTCCCGCGGGTTGCCGATGTAGCGCTCGGCATCCGCGGAGTCGCCGGTGAAGTAGAGCACCGCTGCCGCCGTGCCAAGGTCCTCCAACACGCGAGGCATGTCGCGGTAGAGATATTGGATCCCCAGGGTGAGCTGCGGCAACGCCTCGAACTCGAAGCCGGCCACCGCCTCCTGGATGTAAGTTGATTTGGCGTCCGGGGCAACGATGGCCGGGCTTCCAGACGAAATGATGAGGTGGACCCTGGTGCCCAGCGCCTCCACCCCGTTTGGAATCGGCTCGGTCAGTTCGGGGTCGTAGTAGTCGGCCCAGATGACACGACCGCCGCCACCGAAGGTCAGCAACGCCAAATCGTTTGGGATCCTCGCGAAATACACACCGTAGCTCGCGAAGACCTTCGTGCGACCTGAGCCGGTGGGGTCCCAGGTGATGCCGAGTCGTGGCGCCCAGTTGTCATCGAAGATGACGCTGTTTGCGTCGCCGATGAGCTCTTGCTGTTCATATCGAAGACCGGCTGAGATCGTCAGCCGGTCGTTGACGAAAAACTTGTCCTGCGCGAACACCGCTCCATACCGCTGCTGGCTTGTTCGCACCGGTGTGACGCCGGCTCGGGAGATGCGATAGACCGTCCCAAAGTTGGCGTCGGGCAGGCCGCTGATTCTCACGCCGGACCCGGTCTCGACGCCGTTGGCCAGGGTGTGCCTCGGGCCCGTCGAGGCAAAGACGGAGTCCCAGGTGACATCCTCGTAGCTCACTCCATAACGGATGTCGTGTCTGCCGATAATATTTGTTGATTTGAGCTGGAACTGGAGGTTTTCTCCTTCGTGGTCGCCGTCGTATCTCCCCATTCCACCCGAGTACTCCGGTGGTGGGTTTGTGTAGTTGATGAGCTGCCACTCGTCGACCGAGGGCGTCTCCGAATAATCGTGGGCTGCTCGAGCGGCGGATGCCTCGACCAGCCACGAGTCCGTAATGACGCCGTGATAGCGAAGCGATTGAAAGTGTCCACCGAAGTTCAACGAGCTGAAAGCGGCGGTGTTTGGGTAGAGCAGCGCCTCTCCGTATTGGGGGCCTTCCAGCCCCTCCCCGGGGTCGCCAAAGAGCGAGAGGTCGAGGCGATGGCTGCTGGTTGCGTTGAAGGTGATCTTGCCCGCATAGGACATATACTCGCGCTCCCGATCGACCTCTCCCAAGCTGGCCAGGGGATAAGCATCGGGTGCAATCATCGTTGTCGTCTGGCTCTGATAGTTGATTGCCGCGAAGAAAAACGCCTTGTCGCGCGCGATCGGACCGCCGAGGCTGAATCCCAGATCGTTGGATGCCTCTTGAGTGATGTTCGCGTTGCCCGCTGCAAGGGTGATCATGCGGCGATCACTCTCGAGCCCACCCGGGCTCACATAGGCGAAGCCGGTCCCGTGAAACTCGTTCGAACCGCTCTTGGTGATGACGTTGGCCGCACCTCCGGTCGAGTGGGCGTGCTCAGCCTCCGAACCACCGGTCGTCACCTGGACCGTGTCGATGAACTCGTAGGTCACACCGGTACCGATGGATCCGTAACGCGACGAGAAGATGCCGAGGCCGCCGAAGCGAGGATCGGCGATGTTGACGCCGTCGACGACATACTGGTTCTCGAGCCCGCTGGCACCGGAGATCGAGGGGTTGGCGTGGCCCGCACCACCACTCCCGGAGACCCCGGGCGCCAGATAGAGGGTGTCGCTGAGCTGCCGA
>Ga0255043_10000040_pt1 | contig 19397 bp, 16 predicted proteins | sample BC1_12_9_MG_FD_182778 | JGI IMG/M metagenome (GOLD analysis project Ga0255043, IMG submission 182778) | Seawater microbial communities from Strait of Georgia, British Columbia, Canada - BC1_12_9 | ecosystem: Environmental > Aquatic > Marine > Strait | place: Canada: British Columbia | collected... | reverse complement strand
TGACCTGGCCCTGAGGACCAGGTTTTCTGCCCTGAAATAAAACTCTTATTCACTGGCAGGACAGACTTTAATACATGCCTGGGGCTTGGCGCTGAAGAGGGAAATGCTCAGAAAGGTCAACGCAGAAGGAGGTACACTATGGCTGTCTGGAAATTTTCAATCCAAGGAAGCAAGGTTCGTTACGGCAACAAAAAAAGGGAAAAGTTAACAGAAGATGGCTGTAATGAACCTCACAAAAACCGTTACTGGTGCCCAAAATTACAGTGATTTCAATGTGAACCCTGCCCACTCGTAAATCAAAATGAATGTGAAAATTTTGAAATTATGTGCGGCGCCCTGTAATTAAGATTTTGCAATTTGTATTCCATGCAGGGAATGATTTTCCTGTTAATTTTTAGACAGGCAGATCAACTCTCCTGCACAATTTTGATTTGCCACTGAAATCCGTATATCCATTTCATTGCAAGAAGGATTAGTGCCCAAGGCTGCCATAGCAGCTTGATAGGCAATCCCAGGATCATTATTCTCCTCGCTCAGGTGGGCCAGCACCACATGTTCAAGTTTTTCATGCAGCAACTCTTTGAGAAATAAAGACGCCTCTTCATTATCAAGATGCCCCTGATTCGACCGTATCCTCTGTTTCAGATATGGTGGATAGGAGCCGTTCTGCAACATTTCAATATCGTGGTTACTCTCGAGCACGAGCCCTTTGCAGGATGCCAGTCGATGACGTATGAGTTGCGAAACTTTTCCAGTATCAGTGCAGTAGCCAAAAGAAGCACTACCGTCAGAAACCCGAAAGCCCACCGGATCCTGGGCGTCATGTGATATGGCAAAGGGATGAATTTCTAAATTGCGGATTTGAAATGACACGCCTGTTTCAAATTCATTATATAAATAAAGTTTACGTACAGTTTTGGAAGCAGCAGAAAATGTTGCCGGGTTGGCATAGACAGGCATCTTTACCCTTCTTGAAAGAACGCCCACCCCATGGACATGGTCATTATGCTCATGGGTTACCAGGATTGCATCAATAGAAGAAAGATCTACGCCGATACTTGCAAGTCTTTTCTGCAATTCAATGCCGGACATGCCTGCATCAATGAGGATGCGCATTTCCCCGGACTCAAGATAGGTGGCATTCCCCCTGCTACCGCTTCCCAGAACACAAAACTTCATTCCTTATCCTGCATAATTGATTTTGAAAATATTTTTTTGTAAATGACAAGAATAATCTATTTGCCGGTGTGCCCGAATCCGCCTGACTGGCGAACTGTTTTGTCCAGTTCTTCAACCAGGTGCAGATCAGCCTTTTGCACAGCGGCAACAACAAGCTGGGCTACCCTGTCACCGCGCTGAATGGTGTACACCACTGGTCCAAGGTTGATCAATCCGATCTTGACTTCACCACGATAATCAGCATCAATGGTTCCCGGACTGTTTATGACTGTCACCCCATGTTTTATTGCCAGGCCGCTGCGTGGCCGCACCTGAATCTCAAACCCTGGAGGTATGGCAACAGCAAAGTTGGTGGGTATCATTTTTATTTCACCAGGAGCCAATTCAACAGGCTCTGCAACCGCAGCCGCAACATCCATTCCTGAGGCATGCTTGGAATGATAGGTGGGCAGGGGGAAATCAATTGCATTTTCAGGATCAAGCCAACTAAATTTAACGGTAACAGGTTTCATAACAGTTCTGTTTTACTCTTAGTCAAAACTCATTCTTTACATGGGATTTTATGACTTCCAGTCAATCCCGGCCTTTTCAAGAGGGCCAAGCCCGGCAAAGGTTAATTCCTGTCTGCCGAAAATCTTGTCTGCAAGCCGAAGAATATCTTTACCTGTAACATGATCAATGGAATCTACCACCTCTTCAAGTGAAATGTACTTGCCAAAATAAATCTCATTTCTGGCGATACGTGTCATAATTGCTTCCATATTTTCCATAGACAGAAACATGCCGCTTTTAACAAAGTTTTTGGTATTCAACAACTCTTCTTCAGGTACAACTGTATTTTGCAATGTGCTGATTTCACGTGCGATAAGTGACAGCGATTCATTGACAGATGCCTTGTCAACTCCAAGATAGATTGCAAGATAACCACAGTCAGAATAGGAATCAATATAGGAATAAATGGAATAGGCTAAACCTCTTTTTTCCCTGATCTCTTGAAAAAGCCGGGAACTCATATTGCCGCCAAGAATGACATTGAGCAACATGTACTCAAAACGGTCTGCATCAACCACAGACAACCCGTAGGTTCCTAAAAGGATATGGGCCTGCTCCAATGGCTTGGTGTAAATTTTACTGCTGGCTGGAAGCAGGGGGGCCTCATTGCGCTCCAGGACAGGACCGCTCTCCTGGCCAAATTTCTCAAAACCGTTTTGCCATAGAGACACAAAATCATCATGATCAACCTTGCCAGCCGCAGCAATAACAATTTTATCGGCTGTATAATATTTCTGTACATACTCCTGGAGCTTTTTTGAATCCATGGCCGAAACAATTTCATGACTGCCAAGTATGGTTTTGCCAAGTGGATGTTTGGGCCAGAGTAATCCTGCAAAAAGATCATGAATATGATCGTCAGGCATGTCCTCAACCATATTTATTTCCTGCAGAATAACCTGGCGTTCCCGTTCTATTTCCTCATCAGCAAAAAGTGAATTACCAAGAAGATCTGCAAACAATTCCAACAGCTTGGGCAGATTACTGTCCAAAACAGTAGCATGGAGACAGGTGTTCTCCCTGGTGGTAAAAGCATTGGCTGAGCCGCCCAGCACATCACATTCCCTGGCAATATTCTGGGCTGTGCGGTTCTTGGTGCCTTTGAACAGCATATGCTCTACAAAATGAGCCGAACCGTTATTGAGGTCATGTTCATCCCTGGAACCAACGTCTATCCAGACACCAACTGAAACCACCTGGGAATGGAGCAGGGATTCGGTGACGATCCTGATGCCATTGGGTAGGGTTGTTTTATTAAACATATGATAATAGGGAAAATTGAGACGAATGTCTCAAAAAATAGGCAAGGGGCCCCGTGAAATCCAGCAGAGCCCCTTGCCGTTTTTGAATCAGTTATTTTCTTCGGCAAGTACCGCTTTGCGGCTCAACCTGATTTTACCACGTTGGTCAATCTCAAGAACTTTTACCCTGACCTGATCTCCTTCTTTCAGGATGTCGGTTACCTTCTCCACCCGTTTATCGGCCAGCTCAGAGATGTGAACCAAGCCATCTGTGCCAGGCATAATCTCAACAAATGCCCCAAAATCCTTGATGGTCTTAACAGTGCCTTCGTAAATCTTACCGACCTTGGCTTCCTCGGTAATCTCTTCAATGCGGGCAAGCAGCTTTGCAGCAGTATCACCACTGGGGGTAAACACTTTTACATTACCATCATCGTCCACTTCAATTTTTGCCTCAAATTCAACACTGAGACCTTTAATAATTTTTCCACCGGGGCCGATGATATCACGGATCTTATCCGGGTTTATTTTGACAGTAAAAAACTTCGGTGCATGGGGGGCAATATCTGCACGGGGTTCGGTAATAGCCTCATGCATCTTGCCAAGAATATGCAACCGGCCCTCTTTGGCCTGTTCAAGAGCATTACTCATGATTTCCCGGGTCACCCCGCTTATCTTGATATCCATCTGCAGCGAAGTAATTCCTTCAGAGGTTCCAACCACCTTGAAATCCATGTCACCCAGATGGTCTTCATCACCGAGGATATCAGAAAGAATTACTGTCTGATCACCCTCCTGAATTAACCCCATGGCAATACCGGAAACCGGATTTTTAATCGGCACACCGCCATCCATTAAGGCCAGACTGGCACCGCAAACTGTTGCCATGGATGAGGAACCGTTTGATTCAAGAATATCAGAAACAACCCGCATGGTGTATGGAAACTTCTCTGCCAATGGCAGGACAGCACTGATACCACGATCTGCCAGGGCACCATGACCTATATCCCGCCGGCTCGGACCACGCATGAAGCGCACTTCGCCAACACAGAAGGGCGGGAAATTATAATGCAGCATGAATTTTCTAAATGTCATGCCGTCCAGGGTTTCAACTCTCTGCTCATCCCCTTCACTGCCAAGAGTGGCTGTCACTAAAGCCTGGGTCTCACCTCTGGTAAACAGTGCTGAACCATGGGCGCGGGGCAGACAACCCACCTCGCAGGTAATGGGACGCACCTCGTTAAAGGCCCGGCCGTCAATACGGGACTTCTCAAAAACTATTTTATCCCGCATCATCTTTTTCTTAAGGCCACTCAACAGGTCCTTGACTTCATCAACACAATCTTCCTTCTCATTTTCCAATTCAGCAACAACCCGTGCCTTCAATTCATCATAAGCCCGACCGCGCTCCATCTTGTCGACAGTGGTAATCACCTCGATCATTTCGTCAGCGGCCACGTCCTTAACTTTCTGGGCTAAAGCTTCATCAATTTCAGGCTTTTCAACCTGACGCTTTGTTTTTCCTAAGGCACCCTGAAGTTCCTCCTGCATATCAAGGAGTATCTGCAGTTGCTGGTGGCCATAAAAAATCCCCTCCATGACCTCTTCTTCTGAGAGGTTATCAGCACCACCCTCAACCATAACAACTGCATCACGGGTACCGCCAACCACAATCTCCATCCTCGAAACTTCCAGTTGATCGTTGGTTGGGTTAACCACATATTGCCCATCAATATATCCAACCCTCACCCCGGCAATGGGGCCCTGGAAAGGAATATCAGAAATTCCCAGGGCAGCGGAGGCGCCGAGCATGGCCAGGACATCCGGGTTGTTTTGCTGATCAGCGGAAACCACTGTGGCAATCACCTGTGTTTCCGTCATCCAGCCCTCTGCAAACAGGGGACGCAGTGGCCGATCGATAATTCTGCAGGTCAGGGTTTCTTTTTCAGTCGGCCTGCCGATTTCACGCCTGAAAAAACTTCCCGGGATCTTACCGACTGCATAAAACCGCTCCTGGTATTCGATGGTCAGGGGCAAAAAGCCCATGTTCGGTTTTGGCGCCTTGGCCGCTGTTGCAGTAACCAACACTACGGTTTCATCATACGTAACCAGAACAGAACCATTTGCCTGTTTGGCCATTTTGCCGCTTTCAATGGTCAGTTTTCTGCCACCGATTTCGGCCTCAACTTTTTTATACATGTATTCTCCTTCTAATTTGTTTCAGCTACAAGCGCGACAACCTCCTGCTCCTGGCAAGGATCATACTCACTTCAATCTGAATGTTTTACTGCGAGCATCCCTCTCCAGCCAAAATCACCTCACCGCACCGGACAAAACCGGGTAAGCGGCAGAAAATTTCAGCTGGCAGAAAATAGAGCGCGTTTGCTGAACCTTTGCTTCCGCCTACTTGCGGATTCCAAGTTCCTTAATTATGCCGCGGTACTTGGCAATATCCTTCTGTTTCAAGTACTGCAGAAGTCTTCTCCTCTGGCCGACGAGCTTTAATAACCCGCGGCGGGAATGATGGTCCTTCTTATGTACCTTGAAATGCTCAGTCAGATAGGTGATCCGATCACTCAGTAATGCAATCTGCACTTCCGATGAACCGGTGTCTGTATCATGTGTTTTAAACTTTCCAATAATTTCGCTTTTCTTTTCTGCTTGCTGTGCCACAATCATCCTCCTGTCGTTTGTTTCAAAAAAGTGCCGGTTAATTCCAGGTTTTATCCTCACGGGGTAGTAAATCTAGTGGCATACCCCGAGACCAGCCTGATTATCCTCATTAATTGTTGTCTGTATTGCCAGCGAGTAATTCCTTCACTGTATCCACCGGTATCCGGTATTTATCCAGCAAAGGTCTGGCTGTTTCCCCTGCAAACAATTTTTCTCCGGGCAGAGTATCACCTATGGAAAAAAGTCCGTTGCGAGTCCTTTTCAATTTACTCAGATGCGCACCGCATCCTAAAAATTCACCAATGTCTGCTGCAAGGGTCCTGATATAGGTTCCTTTAGAGCAGACAACTCTCAATGTCAATGTATCATTGTCCTGAGATACACAATCCAGCTTTTTAATGTTTATTAAACGCGGCTCCTTCACCACTTTAATGCCCTTGCGCGCATAATAATATAAAGGCTTGCCCTTGTGCTTTAAGGCAGAGTAACTGGGTGGAGTTTGCATCTGTTCTCCGGTAAAGTGCGCCAAACACTCTGCAATAACGTTCTCTGATATATCAGGCACCGGGCTCTGTTCAATAATTTTCCCTTCAGGGTCCTGGGTATCTGTGCTGATTCCTAGCTGCACAGTCGCCTCATATTCCTTATCTCCTACCATTAACTGAGAGATAAGCCTTGTAGCCTGTCTTCCGGCACAAATAACCAGTACTCCGGAGGCAAACGGATCCAAAGTGCCAGAATGCCCAACCTTCTTTATGCCCAGACTCCTCCGTACCAGTTGCACCATACGAAACGATGAGACCCCTTCGGGCTTGCAGACCGGGAAAACCCCTTCCAGGGATAACGCCGTACTATGACCAGGTACAGGAAGTTTACTACTTACCTGTGACTCCGGCTTGTTTTCTGCCTCAACTGTCATCATCACAATCAAATAAAACTCTTAGTCTGCAGACCATCGCGACTTCAGTGTCCGCTTAAGCTCCTGCAGGAGTTCTATATTCACTTCAGCCAATTTTTTATCTTTTATACTGTAACCTGATGCATTTCTATGTCCACCGCCGCCAAACTTCAAAGCCACCTGGGAAACGTCACATTCTCCCTTGGCCCTGAGGCTGACCTTGATATAGCCATCCAGGGTTTCCTTTAAAAAAGCGGCCACTTTAACCGAACGCACCGCCCGGGGCAAGTTGATAAATTCTTCAGTATCCTCTCTCTTGGCCCCACTTGCCTCAAACATTTCACTTGTAGCTGTAATAACAGCTATCTGCCCTTCAGAATAAAGCTCAAGAGAACCGAGGACATTTTCCAGCAACCGCAACCGGTTTGCCGAATAGTTATCAAAAAGCTTACCGGCAACTTCAGAGGGTATAACACCTCTATTCACGAGATAACTGGCAACTTGAAATGTATACGCTGATGTTGATTCATATTTAAAAGAACCGCTGTCAGATACTATTGCAGCATAGAGGTTATAGGCTGCATTGTATGAAATATCAGCATTAAGGGCCAGGGCCAGATCAAAAACCATTTCTGCTGTTGATGACCGACTCCCCTCAACCCAGCTTATATCTCCAAAGTCTCTGTGTCCGGCATGATGATCGATGACAATGAATGGGTGTATCTGCAAGAGCGCATCCACCTCATGACCGAGCCGAAAACGGTCTCCGCAATCAACTGCAACAGCGGCATCAAACTGCGAGAGATCTGGAAGATTGTTGTCGAGCTGTTCTGAGCCGGGCATGAACTCGTACATACCCGGAACAAATTCATTACAATAATAAAAAATGTTTTTTCCTAAGGACTCCAGGATATTCCCCAGAGCCAGTTGCGAACCAATGGCATCAACATCTGGAAACACATGGCAGACAACAAGTATATTCTTTGCCTGGAACAGTGCTTCAACGATCTGATCAGGAACCTGTTTCGGAGGATTCAACATCCGTCTTAATCTCCTTCAGCAACATCTCCATTTCCTGCTGATGAATCATGGAACGATCCAACTTGAAAAGCAAATCCGGGGTAGCTCGCATACCCAGTTCCCGAGCAAGGTGACTGCGCATAAACCCCTTGGCTCGGGCCAATCCTTCAGCAGCATTCTTAATCTGCTCTTCATCGCCCAGGACACTGTAATAGACAATCGCCTTTCGCAGGTCCCTGGTCACTTCCGCTGTAACTATAGTTACATTGCTCAACCTGGGATCTTTGACCCTATGGAGCAGAAGAAGTGCGATCTCATTCTTTATCATATCTGCAACCCGCTTCGGCCGCTTATTACCTGCAGCTGCCCTATTAAACGGGTATAAACTTTTTTTAGGATGAACCGCCATCATCAATTTGCCTTTTCCTTGCCTGTTCAACAACACGATCTTACAAGCTGGCTTCAATCTCTTCCATTATAAAGGCTTCGATTACGTCTCCGACTTTAAGATCATTGAAGTTATCTACCCCGATACCGCATTCGTAGCCGCTTGCCACTTCCTTGGCATCATCCTTGAATCGCCTCAATGAGCCTATTTTCCCGGTGTAAACAACAATACCGTCCCTTAAGACTCTCACCTCGGCATTACGGGCTATTTTCCCATCAATGACATAACTGCCGGCAATTGTTCCAATCTTTGGAACCGAAAATGTTTCCCGCACTTCGGCACTGCCAATAACCACTTCTTTAAATTCAGGATCCAGCAAGCCGACCATGGCTTTCTTTATATCATCAAGAGCATGATAAATGACGTCATAGAACCTGATGTCAACGTGCTCTTTGCTGGCCAGCTCTTTTGTTTTTACCGGCGGTCTGACATTAAAGCCTATGATTATCGCTTCAGAGGCGGAAGCAAGGAGAACATCAGACTCAGTAATTGTGCCTGTTCCTTCATGCAGGACTTTTACCTTAATGCTTTCAGTACTCAGCTCCTCTATTGCCTTGCCAAATGCTTCCAGAGTTCCCTGAACATCGGACCGTAAAATAACCCTGAGCTCCTTAACATCCCCAAGTTCCATCTGTTCAAAAAGCTTATCCAATGAGATCTTCGTTGCAGAGCCCAGTTCAGATTCCCTGACCTTCAGTTTCCTGGACGCACTGATGTTCTTGGCCATTTTGTCGTCCTTGACGACGTTAAACTCATCGCCGGCCTGGGGAACCCCGGAAAGGCCCTGTATCTCTACCGGTGTCGCCGGCCCTGCTTCCTTGACCTGTTCTCCCTTGTCATTAATCAGGGTACGAACTTTACCGGAATGCTGACCAATAACGATTGGTTCTCCCAACCTCAGCGTTCCTTCCTGGACAAGAACTGTAGCAACAGCACCTCTGCCCTTGTGAAGTTGCGCCTCGATGACACGACCCCTCGCTTTACGGTTAGGGTCTGCCTTTAACTCGAGAATTTCTGCCTGCAGCAGAATATTATTTAACAGGTTATCAATACCGGTACCCTTTTTAGCCGAAGTTTCGCAATAGATTACATCACCGCCCCACTCCTCAGGTGCCAGTCCCAGTTCAGCAAGTTCCCTTTTGACTCGATCAGGGTCTGCATTGGGTTTATCAATTTTATTTACCACCACCACAATGGGCACCTTGGCCGCCTGAGCATGATTGATAGCTTCCCTGGTTTGATCCATGACCCCATCATCCGCTGCGACAACCAGGACCACCACATCAGTAACCTTGGCGCCGCGGGAACGCATTTCAGTAAAGGCAGCGTGGCCGGGAGTATCCAGAAAAACCACATCTCCCTGGCTGGAGCGGACATAATACGCACCGATATGCTGGGTAATGCCACCGGCCTCTCCTAAGGCAACATCTGTCTTGCGGATGGCATCAAGAATAGAGGTCTTGCCATGGTCAACGTGTCCCATGACGGTGACTACCGGAGGCCTGGGCAGCGGCTCACCGCCAATTTCCTGTTCCTCAATTTGCAACACAATGGATTCTTCGGTTACACTCTGTTCAACTTCATAGCCAAAATCTGATGCAACAAGTGTTGCAGTATCAATATCCAGTACCTGGTTAACAGTTGCCATTACACCAAGAGCCATCAGCTTTGCAATCACCTGATTCGCCTTAACAGACATACGGCGGGCAAGGTCACCAACGCTGATCGTCTCAAAGACCTTGATTCGCTTCTTGATAGCCTTAGTCTCGGCAATGGGCTCAGCGGGTTCGACCTGCCTCTTTTTGCCTTTTGGACCTCTGAATCCACGGCCCCCAAAATCGTACTCCTGATTAGCGCCGAAGCCTTGGCGCCCCTTGCGTTTCCCGCCAAATGCTTTTTTTACGCGCCCTCCAGCCTCATCAGCACCAGAGCGGAACTGAACCAGCCTTTTGCCCTTTTTCTTGCCTTTACCTCCACGAGCATCTTCAGCACTCTTTGCCCCACCTGCCTTATTGGCAGCAGAGGGCGCTCCGGCAAATACACCACCCTGGGCTTTGCCTTTTGCAGGCCGTGGTGGCCTTGCCGGCGGCGCTTTGGGCTTTTCTTCCGGTATCTGTATCGCTGCCTTCTTTATTACCTTGGCCAGTCCCTGACGCGGAGGCACTATACGTTTAATTACTTTCGGCTTACCCTTCTCTTCTTCTTTCTTCTCAATCTCTTCCGATTTTTGTTCCCCTGGTTCCTGCTCCGGCTCGTCTTCAGTAGAAGGGGTCTCGGCAGCAGCGGCGACGGCGACGGTGGGTTCAATTTCAGCCCCTGTCTCCTTTACCGGCGTGACAGATACATCTTCTTTCTTTTTCTTTACTGTCTTCTTTTTTGCCGGTTCTTCAGCAGACTTTTTCTCAACAGGCTCTTCAACTGCTTCTATTTCTTCAACAGGTTCTTCAGCAGCAGCGGTAGCGGCGGCATCAGCGGCGACCTTTTCTTCAACAGTAACAGGTATTTCTTCAGAAGCTCGGTGAACTGTTTGCGACCGGCGTCGAATAATTGTTGCATGTCCTTTGGTACTGATCCGTTTTTCAACAACTTCTGTCTCAACGGTGCCAAGAACATTTCTACGAATCTCGTCAGCAACTTCTTCTTCGATCGATGAACTATGACCTTTTATATTATAGCCAAGGTCAATAAGCTTATCAGCCAACTCCGTGCTTTTAATGCCAGCCTCTTTGGCTAAATCATATATCCTGATTTTGCTCATTCTTTATTCTCAATCCTCCGACTCAACACTTATTTGAAAGTCCCGGACCCGAAAGGCCCTGGCCAACTTCCTTTTATGACTAAAAAAAATACGTACACAATTTTTATTATTGCAACAATAGACGGATCGACCTTGCCCCGTGCCTTTGCTGTCAAGCACAACAGTTTCTTCCTGTAAAACAAACTTCAGCAGCTCATTTTTGGGAAACCGCTTATGGCACCCCAGGCAAGTCCGCACCGGCTGCACTTTCATCTCTTCCCCGTTTCTACTATAATTCAGCAGGAATCAATTAATTTCTCTAATTGCTTCCTTGAAATTCCCCAAAAACCTATTGGCCTAAAACCTCTTGCCGTATTTTATCGGCAGTCTCTCCATCCACGGATGAACGATAACTTTTAATTTCATAGCCAAGTTGAATAAGCTTATCTGCAAACTCTTTACTTTTCATGCCAGCCTCTTTGGCCAATTCAGACACACGGACCTTATCTGAGCCCGAGCTCTTCTTCGCGGGTGCTTCAGCTTCAGCGTCTTCCGTTTCACTTTCCTTTTCAGACTCTTGGGCAGCAGCAGATTCCAAATAGCTTCCAATGGCTTCAACAAGTTTTTCCGCCCGTTCCGGTTTCATACCCTTCAGCCCTTCCAATTCATTAAGGTCTATACCTTTCAAATCGCTCGCTGCTCTGAAACCGCCGTCATAAAGAATATCAGCCACACCTTCATCCACTCCCTCAATATTGAGAAGAGACCTGTAGCCGTCCTCTTCGAGCTTGGCATACCTGGCTTCACTCTTCACATCAATATTCCAGCCGAGCAACTTAGAAGCCAATCTCACATTCTGTCCCTGACGCCCGATGGCTAGAGATAACTGGTCGTCCGGAACAACTACCATGAGAGAGTTCTTGTCTTCGTCAACCAAAACCATTGCCACTTCAGCCGGCGCCAGACTGCTGGATACAAATTTAGCTGGATCAGGGCTCCAGGGAATAATATCAATCCTTTCCCCCTGTAGTTCCTGGACAACATTCTGCACTCTTGACCCTTTCATACCCACACAGGCACCAATCGGATCCACATCTGACTCACTGGAGGACACTGCAATCTTGGCCCTGAAACCTGGTTCACGACTGACTCCCATGACCTTCACTATGCCTTCTGCAATTTCAGGGACTTCCATCTCAAAGAGTTTTATCAAAAAATCATTATTAGTTCGGCTCAGAATAAGCTGCTGTTCCCTGGCGCTCTGGCGCACATCAAGGAGCAGAGCCCTGATCCTGTCGCCCTGACGAAAAGATCTTTTGGGAATCTGTTCACTATGGGGAAGAATAGCATCGGTACGGCCAAGGTTGATAATCATGTTGCCCCGCTCAAACCTCTGCACAATGCCATTGACAATCTCGCCCTTCCTGTCCTTATACATATCGTATATGACATCAAGCTCGGCATCTTTCATCATCTGGATAATCACCTGCTTGGCAGACTGGGCAGCTATCCGGCCTAGATCAGCAATGTTATCCATCTTGGTTCCAATTTCATCATGCACCTTGACGCCAGGATCCAGGGCACTTGCCTCCTCAAGTGAAACTTGAGTCTGCTCATCCTCAACCGTTTCCACCACCATGCGAAACTGAAAAATCTCAACCTCGCCGAGTTCGTCATTAAATTGGACTTCCATGTCCCTGCGGTTCCCGAACTTCTTCCTGGCAGCCGAACGAACTGCCTCTTCAATGGTCTCGACAAGTAAATGTTTCTCAATTCCCTTGTCCCTGCTGATCTGCTCAATTATTCTTTTCAAATCTGACGGCATAATTCCTACTCCATGGCAAATTGGAACCCGCACACACTCTTCCGGTGCTAATCCCCTGATCTGCTCACTATGATAAAGGTTTTCTAAAATTCGACTTCCAATCGGGCCTTGGCGACCTGAGAAAACAAAATTGTCACCTCTTTGGTGCCAACCTCCAGAACAATCGATTCTCCTTCAGTTTTATTTATCTTGCCGATAAAAACGTGCTCACCGGCAATTGACTCTGTTGTTTTTATCTTGGCTAAACGCCCAACAAAACGTTCAAATTCCGCCATACTTTTCAAGGGCCGGTTAAGTCCCGGTGAGGACACCTCCAGGTTATATGCCTGATCAATAAAATCCTCAATGTCCAAAAGCTGGCTGATTTCCCGACTGACTGCACCACAGTCATCCAGATTAACGCCGTCCTGCTTGTCGATGACAAGTCGCAAAACCCAGCCACTTTGTTCCCGCCGGTACTGCACCTCCACCAACTCAAGTCCCAATTCATCAAGGACTGGAAGAACAACTGCTTCTATTTGTTCAATTACCGTTTCAGCCATATCGGCCCTTTGCTAACAAAAATAAAAAAAGCGGGCAAAAAAGCCCACTTTCAACATCCGCACAGGAAAAACAACTGTACTTTGTAACGCGAAAATCAGACCGCAGCATGGTAATCCAATTCCGCAACGGCCTCATGGAGCTTTTCGCTTCACCCCGGCTGTTTTAGAGAAGAGAGGGTACTTTGCAAACCCACCAACAGCCGATCGCTGAGCTTCAGATGGAGCGGGCAACGGGGTTCGAACCCGCGACCCCAAGCTTGGGAAGCTTGTACTCTACCAACTGAGCTACACCCGCCCTCGGGTACATACTGCAAGCGCTTAAATATACTTTTTTTATTAACTTGTCAAGTACGATAATTAGTCAGGCGGGCAAATTCCAGGGTTTCTTATTGTCTTAAACAGTTTGCAAGAATTCCATGAAAAACATATTACCATTCTGGGCTTGTGCTATCTGTTCTCTTCTTCTGCTGCTCCAACTGCCCTGGAAACTGCTTCTTCAGGAGTGGAGACAACATACCATTCAGGCTGTTTTACATTGCCATGGGGAGCAATAGTCCACGAATTTAAAAGAATTATTGGGCAATTACCTTTCAGCGCCAATCCAATTTCTGACAGGGTGCCATACTCTCCACCTATGGCTATTGCCGCCTTGCAACTCTTTATATTAATCGCATTCCGCGCCTCACCCATACCAGTATAAACAGCTATATCAACATACCTGTTTGCAGGGGTTGTTTTTCTGGTACCAGGAAGGATACCCACAGTAATACCGCCTGCCTCCTTTGCACCCTTACTGGCAGAAGCCATGACTCCTCCCAGCCCACCGGTCAAAACCACAAAACCTCTCTGGGCGAGCTTGCGGCCTACTGTTAAAGCTACGTGCCACTCATTATCTGTCTCGGATATATTCCCTGCCCCAAAAACTCCAATAATATTTTTTGGCATATTCCTTCCTTTTACCTACTATATAAATCAGATGCAGTTGCTATTCATTCTTGACACATACCATGATATTTCACTAAACTAACATATTTACTATAAATCTATTGCATGAAAGATGGGGGTCTTTAGCTGTCATTTAAAATCCTGGAATCAAGCTTGGTTATGAAACAAAAAACTCTAACATTAGCCTTAGGAAAAATTTTCCTTGCTCTCACAGTATTAATGTATAGCAGCGGCTGTACGTCGTTAATTGTCAACCCTCTTCTGGATCCGTTAACTCTTTCCCTGCAAAAACAGACAGACCTTCAGCTCCTTCAGGACGGCGTACCTTCCCTGTTGCTTTTACTTGATGGTCTGATTGCCAGTGATCCGGACAACGAGCGGTTGCTCATGACTGCAGCCAAGGCGTATGGTGCATATGCAACAGTTCTTTATGAGGAAGGTCAAGTCGAACGCGCTGTCACTGTGAGCTCCAGGGCAAAGGAATATGGCATCAACCTCCTCAAACTACTACCCGGCCTGCAAAACATAAACAACAACACACTGGGCGAGATAGACCAGTCACTTGGCAAAATTTCACCAGGCAGGGTCGGATCCTTATTCTGGGGAACCTACGGCTGGGCAATATGGATACAGTACCAGGAGGGTGCACCTGCAGCCATGGCAGACCTGCCCATTGTAGAACAGATCATGCTCAGGGTTGTTGAACTTGATGAGTCTTATTATTATGGAGGGGCCCATATTTTTCTCGGCGCCTATTATGGCAGTCGTCCTCAAATGTTTGGAGGAAACCCGGAAGCGAGCCGTCAACATTTTGAAAGAGCCCTCGCTTTAAATGACAGACTGTTCCTGCTTACCCATGTGGCATATGCCGAAACATATGCCCGTACAATGTTTGACCGTGAACTTTACCTGGAACTGCTAACAGAGGTTATTGAACAGCCCCTGGCCGATTCCAATATGGCCTCAAGTAATAAAGTGGCCAAGGTTAAGGCAAAAAAACTGATCGTGCAGATCGATGATTTTTTTTAAAAACCTATTACTATGAAAACTCTCTTTAAAATCCTCGTCAGCTTATTTGTAGCCTTACTGCTTGTTATAAGTGTTGACAAAGCATATGCCAGCCGGCCCAAGTATCTGTTCAAGGTTGCCTCCCTTGCCCCGGAAGGAAGTATCTGGACTAAAACATTCCGCAACTTCACCAAAGAGGTTGAAGAAAAAAGCGGAGGAGAAATAGGATTTAAAATCTATGCCGGTGGTGTAATGGGTGATGACCGCGCCATGTATCGGAAGATGCGGGTTGGACAGCTCAATGGCGGCGGCTTCACCATGACAGGAATCAGTGAAGTTGTCCCAGATTTCAGGGTTCTTGGCATTCCATTTATGTTTAATTCCTATGATGAAGTTGACCGGGTCAAAGAAAGGCTTCTACCGCGATTTGAAAAGGAGTTTGACAATAAAGGCATGGTGCTCCTGGCCATGTCAGAGGTTGGCTTTATCTACACCATGTCAACCACTTCTATTTCAAACCTTGCCGAGCTGAAACAAAGTAAGGCCTGGGCTCCGGAAGGCGACCCCATCAGCAGGGCCCTGCTTGAAACTGTTGGAGTTACTCCCATCCCACTTTCTATTCCCGATGTGCTTACCTCTTTGCAGACAGGACTTATCAACACAACATTCAACTCATTTTACGGCTCCATTGTCCTGCAATGGTTTACCAAAATATCATACATAACCGATATTCCCTTTGTGTATGCATACGGGGCATTTGTTCTTGATAAAAAAACCTTTTCAAAGCTGCCCACACACTATGCCGATATGATGAAAACCGTGGCACAAAGTCATTTTGAAAAGCTCCTCGTCGATACCAGAAAAAGCAATGAAGAAGCAATGCAGGTATTAATCGATAATGACATCTCACTGGTCAAACCTACTCCCATTACCAAGGCAGAACTGCAGAATAACTACCGGGAGATGACCGTAAAAAAACTTGTTGATGACGCCTTCTCCAAAAGTATTTATGAAGAAACCATGATGCACCTGGACAACTACCACAAAGAGCTTTCAGCAATCCAGCAATAAACTTACATGGACACCCTAAAAAAGTTTTTCTCCCTTATAGGCTCCATTCTTTCCCGGACTGAGGAGGCCTTTCTCTGCCTCTTGCTCTTCTCAATGATCCTTCTTGCCTGTGCACAGATTTTTTTAAGGATTTTTTACTCCAGCGGCATTGTTTGGGCTGACCCGCTACTGCGCTACATGGTTATCTGGGTAGGGTTATTTGGTGCCGCGGTGGCCACAAAACAATCCAACCACATCAGTATTGATATAATCTCCCACTTAGTGCCGGAGAAATTTCTGGTCTGGCTCCATGGGCTCATAAACTTTTTTTCGGCCTGTGTATGTATAATCCTCACTTACGCTGCAGTCATTTTTGTACGCGATGAGGCCTTCTATGGTGGCAGGGGGATACTGGACATACCATCCTGGTGGCTCAACCTGGCCTATCCCATTGCTTTTGGTATTATTGGAGGCCGCTTCCTTATCCTGGCATGTAAGGATTTGGGCAAAATTATCCTACAGAAATCAACTATCGGCCGAATTTAAGTTATTAATATGGGTCTTTCAAAAATTTTCATCCTGTTTCTGGCTATCCTCGGAACTCCACTCTTCGTGGTAATTTCTGCCCTGGCCCTCCTGTCTTTTTACAGCATAGATATTGACCTTTCGGTGGTTATCATCGAAATGTCACGTTTATCTGACACACCGTTACTACTCTCCCTGCCACTGTTTATCTTTGCCGGTACCCTTTTGGCCGAAAGCGGCACGCCACAGAGGCTGCTGCGCCTTTCGCAAGTGTTCCTGGGCTGGATGCCGGGCGGGCTTGCGGTTGTATCACTTATGGTCTGCGCTGTATTTACAGCCTTTACCGGGGCATCAGGGGTTACCATTTTTGCCATCGGCGGCATTCTTTACCCGGCTCTTATCAAGGATAATTATTCTGAACGTTTCTCTTTGGGACTTATCACCTCTTCCGGAAGCCTCGGGCTCCTTTTTCCTCCAAGCCTGCCGCTCATTCTCTACGGAGTTATTTCTCAAACACGGATAGACCAGCTCTTTCTGGCCGGCATTTTACCAGGCATCCTCATGCTTACTCTCCTGGTTTCATACAGTATGATTAAAGGGGGGCGCCGCAAATTAAAAGGTACGGAGAAACCGACATACAGGGATATGCTTTCCGGGTTGAAAGAAGCTGCCTGGGAACTGCCACTGCCGATAATTGTCCTGGGGGGTATTTATGGCGGATTTTTGGTAGCTGGTGAAGCGGCAGCCGTAACCGCACTCTATGTTCTTATTGTAGAAGTTCTCATATACCGTGATATTCCTATATCAAGACTTCCAAAGATCATGGTCCAGAGCATGGTGCTTTTCGGAGGTATCTTCGTAGTTTTGGCAGCCTCAATGGCAACAACGAACTACCTGGTTGATCAGCAGGTACCCATGCACCTCTTTGAGCTTATCAGCCAGTATATCTCCAGCAAATATACCTTTCTGCTGCTGCTGAATATCTTTCTCCTCATAGTAGGGTCCATGCTTGATATTTTCTCGGCCCTGGTACTTGTACTGCCTCTCATAATTCCCATCGCAGAGGCATATGATGTTAACCTGATCCATCTTGGCATCATCTTCCTGACCAATCTTCAGATCGGTTACTGCACTCCCCCGGTTGGCCTGAATCTTTTTCTTGCCAGCTACCGTTTTGACAAACCCATAGTAACACTTTACAGGGCAACCCTGCCATTTCTTGCCCTGCTCATGATTACATTAATTATCATCACCTATTTCCCTGCCATCAGCCTGGTGCTTGTCAATCTCTGGGGATAAGCTGTACGAGGTATGAGGTATGCGGTGTGAGGTATAAGGTGCGAGGAAATCAGAAAAATGAAAGCCCCATACCTCACAACTCACACCTCACACCGCATACCCCATACCTTATACAGCATACCGTCAGCATATTATAACCTGGCTCTGAGGAGCAGGGTTTCTCTTTTGAATAAAACTTGAAGGTTGCAAAAGGATTCCGCCACCATTAGCTTAAAGAGTAATGGTTCCATAAAGATGTACTGATTTTTATAGTAAGATGTATAGATATGATATCTAATTAAACCTATGAGAAAAATACTTTTTGCCATTCTGGTCCTTGTTGTAATCGGCATAGGGTTGCTGCACTTTTTTACACCCGGTTACATGATATTTTATCATGACATGTTCAGACGGCTCAGTTATTTCCCTATTGTTCTAGGAGCAATCTGGTTTGGGGTCTGGGGCGGGCTGCTGCTGGCGGTTATGTCTTCAATAGCTTTCATTCCCCATGTCCTGCTCTATATTGGTGAGGGATCTGGAACCTATCTGAGTGAACTGACAGAAATAATCCTTTACCTGGCTGCCGGAACAGTAACTGGAATTATAGCAGGCCGGGAATCGCTCCTGCGAAATCGCTACAAAGAATTATCGGAAAAGCTTGAAAAATCATACGACAAGCTGCACCGCGAAACCCAACTCATGCTCGAAGTCGAAGAACAGTTGAGTGCTGCACAAAAACTCTCCGCCCTGGGCCAGCTCTCAGCATCCCTTGCCCATGAAATCAAAAACCCCCTCTCTTCCATTAAAGGTACTACTGAAATTCTGCTTGATGAATTTCCCGAAGATCACCCCAAAAGAGAATTTGTGGAAATCCTGCTCAAAGAGACTACACGGCTGAATAATACGGTTGAGGAAGTTTTAGGGTTTTCGCGCCGCGGGATGCAGGGTAAGAAAAAAGAAGAAGCTATGACCGAACCACTCTCCCAGGTGATTGATCGGGTCACGAGTTTACTTGCCAGCCAGTTGCGAAAAAAAAGCATCAAACTTACTGTCAACGGGTGGGAAGAGGGAAAAGCATTTCATATCGCCGGTGAAAAACTATCCCAGGTTTTTCTAAACATCATCTTAAATAGTATTGATGCAACTCCCCCAAAAGGAGAAATCATAATTGAAACCATGAAACTTGCTGACGGCTATTCCGTTTCAGTAAAGGATAATGGGGCCGGCATACCGGACGCGCGCAAGGATAAAATTTTTGGCGCGTTCTACTCAACCAAGGAAGGTGGTACGGGTCTTGGCCTATCCATCAGCAAAAAAATTGTTGAAAGCTATGGCGGCACACTGACGCTGTCTGATGCAGAGACAGGGGGAGCATGTTTTACCATCTTTCTACCTGAGCAAAATTCTGCAAGCAATGTAAAAAAACAGACGGAAAGTGACTTCAAAAATATTGAAAGTGGGCAGTAAAAACAGGTA
>Ga0255043_10000038_pt1 | contig 19421 bp, 17 predicted proteins | sample BC1_12_9_MG_FD_182778 | JGI IMG/M metagenome (GOLD analysis project Ga0255043, IMG submission 182778) | Seawater microbial communities from Strait of Georgia, British Columbia, Canada - BC1_12_9 | ecosystem: Environmental > Aquatic > Marine > Strait | place: Canada: British Columbia | collected... | reverse complement strand
AGCCGTTGGAGTTTTTCCGCCAGGGTCTTACCGATGTTTGGGAGGGCGGTGAGGTCACTCAATCGTCGGCCTCTTGGAGTAGATATTCATTTGCATCCAAACGTCTTCGCGCTCTTTGCGTCTTTGCGGTTTCAAAACCGATGGGTGAGTGGAAAGCTGAATCCGGGCATGGAGACGGAGACGGCACGGGTGGGTGGGCGGGTAGTCAGATCTTCGCGCCACAGTATTTGCAGTGGACGGCATCGAGATCGTGGCCTCCGGCGCCGCACTCGGGGCAGGCCTGGGTGGTGATTTTCTTGCGTGTGACGCCGGCGAGCTCCACCGAGACGATGCCGGTCGGGACGGCGATGATTCCATAGCCCATGATCATGATGGCCGAGGCCAGGATCTTGCCGAGGGCGGTCTGGGGCGCGATGTCACCATAGCCAACGGTTGTCATCGTGACTACGGCCCAGTAGATGGAGACCGGGATGCTGGTAAAGCCATTGGCCTCGCCCTCGATGAGGTACATCATCGAGCCGACGATGACGACGATGGTGAGGACGGCGCCGAGGAAGACGATGATCTTGCGGGCGCTGGCTCTCAATGCCTCCCTGAGTTCGCTGGCTTCGCCGACGAAGTGTGCGAGCTTGAGCACCCGGAAAACCCGCAGTAGGCGGAGGGCGCGAATCACCAACAGGGACTGGGCCCCGGGGATGATGAAGCTGAGATATGTCGGGAGGATGGCGAGCAGATCAACGACGCCGAAAAAGCTGCGGGCGTAGCGTGCGGGTTTGCCGACGCAGTAGAGGCGCAGCAGGTATTCGATAGTGAAAAGAATCGTCACAAACCATTCGAAGGTGCGCAGCCACTGTCCGTATCGAGCAGCGACCGTGGAAGTACTTTCGAGCATCACCGCGACGACGCTGAGGATGATGAGAACCATGAGGGAAACGTCAAACGCCTTGCCGGCTGGGGTGTCGGCTTCGAAGATGATCTCGTGGATCCTGGCTCGAAAAGGTGACGTTTTTTGATTCATCTCACTGCATCCGTAGCTGAAGTCTAGCTTATCGTGCTACCGCAGACGGATGCAGGTAATGGTTCCACAGGATCCGCGCCGCCACCGATCGCCACGGTCGCCAGGGCTCGCCCAACGCCTCGAACTCGACCGGGTTTGGCGGTGTCTTCAGGCATTTAAGGTCTTGCATGGCCTTGTGCAGTGCCAAGTCTCCCAGTGGCCACACGTCGGGCCGGCCGAGCGCCATCAACAGGTAAATATCGGCCGTCCACCGTCCGATGCCCGTCACCTTGATGAGCTCGTCGCGGACGTGGTCGTCGCTCGACGACGCCAGCGATCCCAGATCGAGGGACCCTTCGAGAACTGCCCTGGCAAGCTTCCGGCAGTAACGGCCCTTCTGGCCGCTGAAACCGATCGCCTTGAGAGTGGCGTCGTCGAGGGTGAGGAATGCAGCAGGATCGAGGGGCGAAACTCTATCCGTCAGCTTGACGAACGCCGCCTTGGCCGACGCCAGCGACACCTGCTGCTCGAGGATGATATGGACCAGGGTCGGAAAGCCGGGCTCGCGGTCCCATAGCGGTGGCGGACCGAGACGCGCAAGGACTGCGAAGAGCTCCGGGTCCGTCACTCCAAGCTCCGAACACGCCTCGACCAGGGTTGACTCCGTCAGGCTGACCGGCTGGGGATCGGATCCTCGACCGATCACCGAACGGCCAACTCCACCGCCTCCGAATGGCGTGTGAGGGCTGTGCGTGCCGCTTCACAGTCCGCAGCGGAGGTCGGCTTCGATGGGTCGTCGCCCTCGAAATGCCGGCGCAGAACCTGAATGACGCCGCGCTTTCGGTCAGCCTTGAGGTCATAACGAGCAACCAGACGCTCGCCGGCGAGCACCGGCAGACAGTAGTAGCCGTAGATCCTCTTCTCAGCGGGCTTGAAAATTTCGAGCATCTGGTGGAAACCGAAGAGCTGCTGGACGCGGTTTCGATCCCAAAGGACGGGATCGAAAGGTGAAAGCAGGACCCCCCGGTCCCGGCGGGGGCGGACGCTTTCGAGGCGCGCCGCGAGCTCGAGGTCCGAAGGGCGGATCCACCCGGGCTTCGCCGTGCCTTTCTGCGGAACCAGAGAGCAGGGTGTGACCGAACCTTTCTCAGCCAGGCGTTCGAGGGCCTGCCTGAGCTCGGGCTGCAGGTTGCGAAAACGCCAGGTCTGGGCGAGGGTGCCGGTGGCGGCCCAGCCGTGGCCGGCCAGCGCGCGCAGCAGCAGCATCTCGAGAGCCTCGTCCTTGGACACGCTCTGTTGTCGCCAGCGCTCGGGAATGACGCGCTCGGCGAGGTCGTATGTGCGCTGGAAGTTGCGGCGCTCACGGATTGCGAGCTCGCCGGAAGACCACAGGGCGGTTGCTACCTTCTTGGCCACTTTGAGGTCCCACCAGCCCCGGCTGCCCTCGCCCTCCATGTCGAGGGTGCGCAGCGGCCCCTCGTTGCGGATGCGGTGCATCAGCTGCTCGGCAACCTCGGGATGTTCGCCGATCAGATCGCCCCACCACGGGTGGTGGCGGAACTCCTCGCGTCGGAAGCCGAAGACCGGGTAGAGCTCGATCGGCAGCCAACTCGCTTCGTGACCCCAATACTCGAAAACGGGCTCACCTGGTTGAAGCAGTTCCTCGGCGAAGCCAGGGGCGAAGCCGTCGAGTCGGGAGTGGAGGACGATGGCGTGGCTGCGGGCACCGGCGATTGACACCGTGTCGAGCTGGAGGTAGCCGAAGCGCTGGATGATTCGATGAGCAGCCACGCGGACGCGTTTGCCCCTACCCGAGGCTCGCTTCGGCATCCCGGTCCACTCCGGTTTGAGGAGGCCCGCCCGACACAGGGCCAACCGTCTGCCGGTACGGACATCGATCGTCTCAGTCACGTGCTCGTATGGGTCCCGTAAATGCGGCGCATGTCCGGCAGCTCGGTCGTGAAGTAGTGAACCCAGATGTAGAGGTGGCCAAAGACTGCCGCCACCAGCGCGGGCCGAGAGGCGAGCCAGAGGGCGGGGATGTAAAGCACCATCAGGCCGATGGTGTACATGCCGTTGGAGGTGAAGCGGAAGATCCCCTGGTGCACGAGCGGCTTTGATCGGTACGACTCATCGAAGTGGTCTGCGCCGAAGGCACGGGTGAAGGTGAAGTAGCGGGCGACCGAGTACCCGAGATAGGCGACCGGGACTGCGATGATCGCCGCTAGGGACTTGAGCATGAGGTGGTTGGCGGGCAGCGTGTCATGGGACGCGACGGCGAGAGCGGTGACCGCGACCAGGCGTCCGACGAGCAGCACCGTGAATATCGCGGCGTAGATCTTGAAACCGTGCCTGCCAAAAACGCGGGTGATGAGCCCGCGATGCAGTTCGGTGCGCCAGCAGAACCAGACGAAGATCTGATGCACGATGGGAATCTCGATCGCGATCCAGAACCAGGTCCAGGTGCCGATGCCCCACAGCTCGCCGCGGTGGAAACATACGCAGCCGCGGCTGATCAGCCAAAGGGCTGGCAGCATCACCGCCAATGCGAGGGCGTGAAGCCACTGCCGCTCGAAGATCGCCGCCACCGAACCCTGTTCCTTCATGATCAGAGGATGGTACACGAGATTCATGAGGGTGGACTTCTACCACTGATTACTGGTTACTCTCGCCTTTGGCGGGGATGCGGCTGCAGACGTGCTCGGCCAGCGCCGTGATCGTGAGTGAGGGGTTGACACCCAGGTTGGCACCGATCATCGATCCGTCGATGACGTAGAGATCGTCATGACCGAAGACCCGGCCCGAGGAGTCGATGACGCCGTTGTCCGGTCCGCTGCCGATCCCGCATCCGCCGAGTATGTGGGCGGTAGAGGAGGTGTCGAGCAGGACCTCGTTGAGACTGGATTGGGGAATGGCATCGAGGTCCGCAGCCACCTCGCGGGCGATCTGGTTGGCGACTGGGATGTAAGAGGGAATCCCCGGCTGGCCCGGGTCGGGCTGGGTGGTGAGGGTGCGGCTGAACGGCCACAAGATTTGGCGCTTGCGCACAATCCGGGTGTGATTGTCGGCAGTCTGCATCGCCATCACCACGGTGCTGGTCTCGGCCCCGCCCCACGGTTTGAGGGTGCGAAGGAAGTCGATCGGGTGGCGGAGGATATTGCCGATCCACTTGAGCTGGCGCGGCATGCCGGGTCCGCCGTCGGTGAGCAGGGTGCCGAGGAGGAGCATGACGTCGGAGCCCTTGGGGAAGCGGACGCACTCGAAGTGGGTTTGATCGTCAATTTCCACTTTGGCTGCGATGGCGATGCCTTCCGAGAGGTCCTTGCGGCTTCTCGAGGTCACACCGAGCAGGGCCTCGGAATTGGTGCGGACGACCTTGCCGAGTTGGTCCGAGAGATGGGGGAGGCTGCCCCGATCCTTGCACTCCATGAGCAGGCGGACGGTGCCAAGTACGCCAGCCGCGAAGACCACTGTGCGGGCGGTCATCCCACCCCGCTCGGACGAGAAGAGACCGGTCGAGCGACGCCACTCGAGGCGGTAGCCGCCTTCCGGCAGGATCTTGACCAGGGTCACCAGGGTGTCGGGGACGATCCGAGCGCCCGCTTTCTCGGCCAGCCAGAGGTAATTCTTGTCGAGGGTGTTCTTGGCCCCGGGCCGGCAGCCAACCATGCACCCACCACAGAACGTGCAGCCGGTGCGTTCGGGGCCCTCGCCGTCAAAGTAGGGATCCGGAACGGTGACCTCCGGTTCACCAAAATAGATGCCGACCGGTGTGTTGCGAAAGGTGTCCTCTTTCCCGCGCCGCGCCGCGGCACGTCGAAGGGCCTCGTCGGCCGGTCCGAGCTTTTGGTTCTCGGTGACGCCGAGCATGCGCCGGGCGGTATCGAAGTGCTCGGGCATCACAGCCCGCCAGTCCTCGAGGCCTCGCCACTGGGGATCGTCCCAAACTGTTTCGGGGGGCTCGAAAAGGGTGTTGGCATAGACCAGACTACCGCCGCCGACGCCAACGCCGTGGAGGACGAGGGCCTCGCGAAGCAGCCTCATTCCGAAGATCCCACGGCAGCCAATCTTAGGGAACCAAAAGGACTTACGGATATTCCAGTTGGTTTTCGGGAAATCTTCGGGTCGCCAACGTTTGCCCTTCTCGAGGACGGTAACGCTGTAGCCCTTGCGAGACAGCCGCAGGGCGGCGACCGAGCCGCCGAAGCCGGAACCGACCACCGCAACATCGGTGTCGAATTCCCTACCGGTGCTTTCGCGAGTCTGGCTCATCCGGCCTCCTGCGCCGAGTGTACTCCTTTTTGCCGCAGTACGGCAATAGAATGACAAAGCCCGGCATCGCAATGCCATGTTTCGGTTCCTGTGGGGAGCAGGGGAGACCGTTTCCTTATCACATTCTCCCTTTCCCCCTTTCTCCCGCTCTGACTCGTTGGCGGATGCGGATTCGGGCGGGAGGTAGAGCCCGGTTATAATCTCCCCATGAGAAGAGTCCTCGTCTTGCTAACCCTTGCTCTCCTGATCGGTGCATCGACCGCAACTGCGGCCGATCCGCGGTTGGTGGACGGCGTCTCCGGAGCACCCATCGCGTGGAAAGATTGGGTGGCCAAGCGAGGGCCGGTGGCGGTGCTGGTGTGGGCGTCGTGGACGCCGACGGCCGAGGTGACGATGGATGAACACCCAGCGTTCGCGGCCGCCTGTGCCAATGCCGGCCTGCACCTGGTGGTGCTGGATGTTCAGGAAACCCTCGAGGATGGAAGATCCGCGCTCGACGATCGTGACGTCGGATGGCTGCACGACCGCCACGGCGTACTCCTCAAACAGTATCGCGTGATCGAGGTGCCGTCGCTGCTTCTTGTAGCTGGCGACGGCACAGTCCTCGCGAAGCTGGATGCAACCCCCGAAGCGGTGCGGGGTTGGAGTGGCCCTTGAGCGTTCTCGGTACCTCTCGCTCTGTACAACGGTGGCTGATCGGAATCGCCCTGGTTGTCCTTGTTGCGACTTTTATCGCGGGCTGCGCCCGGGAAACGACCGCTGCCGCCGCTCGCGAGCGGCTGGCTGTGGAACCCTTGACCGCGTACCACCCGCCGGTACGGACCTTCGTGGCCTCCGGCGACACCATCGAGAGCGTCTGCCGAAGGCTCGCGGGCGACGATTGGCTGGCGTGGCGCGATGTGCTGGTCAACGAAATCGACCCCAAACGACTTTTCCCCGGCACCGAGTTCCGAGGCAGGTGCACGCCGTCGGGCAAGCTCGAACGTCTCGAAGTCGTCTTCGATCGCCGAAACGAGGTCCACCTCGCGGTCGCTCCCGATGGGATCTCGGTAGAGAAAATCGAGCGGGCGATCACGAGCGAGGTTTTGCGGTTGGAAGGGGCGGTGGAATCGTCTCTATTCGGCGCCATGGATGCGGCCGGGGGAGGTCCTGAGCTGGCCGTTCGGATGGCTCAGATCTACCAGTGGGACATCGATTTTCTACGGGATCTGCGGAAGGGCGACACATTTGTGGTGGTCGTCGATCGACAGACCGTGGAAGGTGAGTTCTTCGCCTGGGGGACCGTTTTTGCGACCCGTTTCGTCAACGATGGTCGGACCCTCGACGCGGTGGTCTATCCCGATGACTCGGGCCGCCTCGGCTACTACGACCTCGAGGGCCTGCCACTCCGCAAGCAGTTTCTGCGCTCACCGCTGAAGTTCAGCCGTGTAACTTCGCGCTTCAGCATGAGCCGCTTCCACCCGGTGCTGCGACGCCGTATGCCGCACTACGGGGTGGACTACGGCGCGCCGGTCGGGACAGCGGTGCACGTAACGGGAGACGGCACTGTTATCTTCGCTGGACGCAAGGGCGGCGGTGGAAACACTGTCACGGTTCGGCACACGAACGGGTACGAAACCAATTACCTGCATCTGAGCCGCTATGGCAGGGGCATCCAGCGCGGGGCCCGCGTCAGTCAGGGGCAGGTGATCGGCTACGTGGGCAACACAGGCTTATCCACCGGCCCGCACCTCGACTACCGCGTCACCCTCAACGGAAAATGGATCAATCCACTGGCGATTTCGTCACCGCCGGTGCAGCCGCTCTCGGAGGAAAGATTACAGCGATTCTTAGCCCACGCCCTCGCCGTTCTGTCACTGATCATCGACGAACCGCCGCCATCCGGAGCGCGCTGTTGAGCAGCATAGCGATGCGCGTCGAGTCGCCCTGCAGGGCGGACCTCGCGGGTGGCACCCTCGACATCTGGCCGTTGGGGATGCTCCATCCAGGTTCTGTGACCGTCAACGCGGCGATTCCCGTGATGGTGAAAATGGACGTGGATCTCATGGCCCCGGAGGGCGAGGTGTGGCACGCCATCGGCGATGCCGAGTGGATGCGCCTCGACGAGTCTGTGGCGACTACCGATCTCTCTGCGGCGATCGCGTTTGCGGTCAAACCTGTGGGCGGAGTCCGCGTTCGGGTTCACTCCCAGGCGTCGTTGGGGTCGGGGCTCGGCGGATCGTCGGCATATGCCGTTGCCCTGGCCCGAGGGATCCTCACGGCATTGGGCGAAGAGATGGTGGACGAGAGGTTGGTGCTGCTGGCACGCGACCTCGAAGCACGGGTCCTTACGGTTCCAACAGGTCTACAGGACCACTGGGCCTCGGTCCACGGGGGAGTGCTTGCGATCCATCATGAGCCGGGAGGCGAGAGGATCGAGCGGCTGCAAGTGGAGCCGGAATGGGTCGGCGAGCGTCTGACCATTTTCGACACCGGCATTACCCATCACTCCGGGATGGTCAACTGGCAGGTGATTCGGCGCCGCCTCGATCGGGACAGAGATACCACCGGGGCCCTTGAAGCGATCGCGGAGGCTGCTCGCCTGTGTCGCACAGAGCTGATAGCAGGGGATGAGGATGGGGTCGGCAGGGCGATCGCAGCCGAGTGGAGCGCACGCAAACGCCTCGCTCCGGAAGTCTGCCCGCCCGAGCTCGAATCCATTGTCGCCGCCGGCCTCGCCGCCGGCGCATCGGCCATCAAGGCGTGCGGCGCCGGAGGGGGAGGCAGCGTGCTGGTGTGGCACCCTCCGCAGGCGCGAGAACCAATTTCCTCCGCGCTGAACGCGGCGGCGCCGGACGGTCAGGTCGTCGCGACCGGGGTTGCGAAGATCGGTTGTCGCGTTTTGGCGGGCTGAGGTAGCGCCGACAACCTATTCCGGAATTTTCAGCTTCTGTCCGACCTTGATGAGATCCGGGTTGTCGAGGATGTCACGGTTGGCTTCGAAGATCTTCATGTACTCGCTGGCCTTGCCGTAGTACTTCTGCGCGATTGCACCGAGGTTGTCACCGGCCACGACCTCGTAGACACGCTCGTCGACTACCGGCGCGGGGGCGGGCTCCGGCTCAGGGGCCTTGGCGACCTCGATGGAGTTGACGATGTTGTCCGCCTTGACCGCCTGGTCGACCTTTTGCATCGCAAGGTTGGCCGCGTCGCGGCTCTCCGCCTTGCCCTTGAGGGTGATGACCTTCCCACGCACGTCTGCGTGGAGTCCGCTGACACCTGGGGTGGTGGCGCCAACGTCGTTGATTGCCTCCTGTACCTGCTGATCGAAACTCTTGCCGAACAGATCGAAGAGACCCATCGTTGGTGCTCCTTTCCTTTCTCGTGTTCCTGTTGGCGGACACTATAGCAGTGTGACGGCACGAGGACGAGGGTTATACTCTGGCCACCGTTGAGTTCACCAAAGACTGGAGAGCCGGATGGCTGACCACGACCTCTACCTGGGCACCGAGATTGATGGTCCCAAGCGCGTCACGCTCGATATGGATCACCTGACAACCCATGCGGTGTGTGTAGGAATGACCGGATCGGGGAAGACGGGCCTCGGGATTGTTGCCCTCGAGGAGCTCGCCCGCCGCGGTGTCTCGCTGCTCGTGATCGATCTCAAGGGAGATATGGTTGATCTCCTGCTCAACTTTCCCTTGCTTGCCGGTGACGACTTCGCCCCGTGGCTGCCGCCGGACGCACTTGAAGACGGCGATCGATCGCAGATTGCCTCTGAACAGGCCGAGTTCTGGCGCAACGGTCTCGAAGGATCGGGTCTCGGTTCCGACGACCTGCGGGCGGTGCGTGACGGCGTGACCTGGCAGTTGGTGACGCCCGGCGCCGGTTCGGCGGCGCCGCTCGACATCCTGCCGGCGCTGGGCTTGCCCGAAGGATGGGACCCGGACAGTGATCCCGATGCCGCAACCGATCGGGTCAACGGCATCACCTCGGCCTTGCTCTCGCTGGTCGGTCGCGGGGGCGATCCGCTGTCCGACCGTGACCACGTGCTCACCGCATCGGTGATCCTCGAGCATTGGCGACTGGGCCGGGCATTCGATCTTGCAGGTCTGCTGGCGAGCCTCGTCGACCCACCGATGGACTCGCTTGGCGCATTGTCGCTGGAGAGCTTTTACCCCCGCGATGACCGCATGAAGCTGGTGATGGCGCTCAACACCCTCCTCGCAAGCCCAGCCTTCGCGGCCTGGACCGAGGGCGTTCCCATGGACATGGATCACCTTCTCGGCGATGCGTCGGCTCCCCGCGCGAGCATAGTTTCGGTCGCACACCTTGACGAACAGCAGCGTCACTTCGTCATCGCCCTCCTGACCTCGGAACTGGTGGCCTGGATGCGTCGGCAGCCGGCTTCGTCCGGTCTGCGAGCGCTGCTCTACATGGACGAGGTACAGGGAATCATCCCGCCCTACCCGAAGAATCCACCGACCAAGGGGTCCCTGCTAACCCTCTTCAAACAGGGGCGGGCCTACGGAGTCGGCGCCTGGGTGGCGACCCAGAACCCGGTCGACCTCGATTACAAGGCGCTTGGCAATGCCGGGATCAAGTTGGTCGGCCGACTGATCACCGATGCCGATCGGAAACGCGCTCTCGAGGGCCTTGGGATGGCGAGTCTGCCCGATGGCCGCGATGCGGACGACATTGTGACTGGCCTCGGGAAGCGGCAGTTTCTGCTCACGGATGTCCGCGCCAAACAACGTGTCCGCACCTTCGGCTCGCGTTGGGCCATGAGCTACATGCGGGGGCCCGTGACCTTGTCCGAAATGGGTCCCCTGCTCGAACGACAGGTCGTCGATGCGTCGCTGACGAGGGCACCCGAGACGCCGGCCGGGGTCAAATCCAGGGGGCAGGCGCCGCCGCTTGCGGCGCCCGTAACAGTGGCCTACGCTGCTGACGGTTCCGGCACGGCGAGTCCGTCGGTTGTGGTGCGGAATCGATTCAGCGTACAGCGGACAACCCTCGACTTCTATCGGGAGTTCGAGGAACTGTGGAGGTTTCCGGTCGGAGACGATGGACGGATCGAGTGGGAGGAGGGGGAATCCCTTGTCGGGGGCCCTGATCTGAAGGACGATCCACCGGCTGGTCTGCGGTTTCCCTCGGCAGCGCCTGGTCGGTTGTCCTCGGAGCTCAAGAAGGCGGAAGGCACCTTCATCGACTGGCGCGCGAGGCGCCCTCTGATGGTGCTGGCCAACGCAGGCCTCAAAATGGTGGCCGATGAGGGTGAGACGCCAGAGGCCTTTCTTGCCCGCTGCCTCGAGACGGCCGACCGCGCGGATGACCAGACCCAGGATCGGCTTCGCAAGCGCTTCGAGGGTCGAATGAAGACCCTCAAAAAGCGCCTCGAGCGTGAACGCGACGAACTTGACCGCGATAAGACTCAGCTCAGCTCCCGGAAGGCCGAAGAGAAGATGGGGGTGGTCGAGGGCCTGTTCTCCGTTCTGCTCGGGTCACGAAGTATCAGCTCTGCTTCGCGGAAGGCTGCCACCAAAATGAAGACGGCTGCAGGTAAGAGGCGGATGCGCCAGACGGCTGAGGCAGCGGTGATCGAGTCCGAGAACGAGATCGAGCGCCTCGAGACGGAGATCGAGGGTCTGGCAGATGAGGTACTGGATGAGATCGACCGCATTGCCGCCGAGTCCGAAGAGAAAGCGGAGCAGATCGAGGAGAAGGCCGTCAAAGCGAAGAAGGCCGACATCGACGTTCTCGATCTGTGGCTTGTGTGGGGTTAAGGTAGGGCAGGGGAGCAGGGGAGAAAGGGTGCAGCGGAGCCTGCGCGACTAGTTTTTAAATCGTCGCTCGACGTATTCGTCGATGATGGAAACAAAGGCGTCCGAGATCTCGTCGGGGGTTCCCTCAAGAGTTGTGATTTGCTGTCCGTCGACGAAGACCGGGCAGCGCGGTTCCTCGCCGGCGCCGGGCAGGCTGATGCCGATGTCCGCAGCCTTGGATTCGCCGGGTCCATTGACGATGCAGCCCATGACTGCGAGGGTCAGCTCCTCGACTCCTGGTCGCGTGGTCCGCCAGGACGCGACGCGATCTCGGACGTGATCCTCCACCCTGGTCGCCAGCTCCTGGAAGCTGGAGCTGATTGTCCGACCGCATCCGGGACAGGCGACGACCGACGGCGCGAATGAGCGCAGTCCCAACGCCTGCAGAATCTCGCAGGCGGCCCGGACTTCTTCCGTGCGATCGCCGTCCGGTTCGGGGGTGAGAGAAACCCGGATGGTGTCGCCGATGGCTTCGGCCAGCAGCACTGCCATCGCCGATGACGACCACACCAGCCCCCGGATCCCCATACCCGCCTCTGTCAGACCGAGGTGGAGAGGTTGACGGGTGCGTGATGCGAGCTCGCGGTAAACCGCGATGAGCTGCGGCGGCGACGAAACCTTGGCCGAAAGGACGATGCGATCCGCTCCGAGTCCACAGGCGAGCGCCGTTTCCGTCGAGTCGATTGCCGATGTGACGATGCACTCGGTGAGAACCTCCTCCGAATTCACGCGGCTGTTGCGGGCGGCGTTCTCTTCCATCTTGGCGGTAACGATGGCCGGATCCAGCGACCCGCCGTTGACCCCGATGCGAATCGCCTTGCCATGATCGCAGGCGATGGCGCAGATCTCGGCGAAATTCTCATCCCGTCGTTTGCCCCGGCCGACGTTTCCGGGGTTGATGCGGAATTTGGCGAGAGCGGTCGCGCACGCACTGTGCTCCCGGAGGAGCAGGTGGCCGTTGTAGTGAAAATCGCCGATCAGCGGCGCCATGGAGCCCTGGTCGTCGAGGCGGCGCCGAATCTCGGGCACCGCCTCGGCCGCCTTCGGCGTGTTCACCGTGATCCGTACCAGCTCAGCTCCTGCAGCTTCCAGCTCGGCACACTGCCGCGCGGTGGCCTGGGCGTCGGCGGTATCAGTATTGGTCATCGCCTGCACCACCACAGGCGCGCCACCGCCAATGGTCACGTGCCCGACCTTTACTGCGATGGTTGTGGATTCTCCAGCCCGCATATCTCACCAACTTCGGCCCACCGGCCAAATCGAAATACAATGCTGATCATAGCGTTATGTGGAGGGATCTGTGGGGAGTTCACAGCTCAGCATCGAAGACCAGGAGAGTGGACGACGGGTAGAAGCTCAGATCACCGTCGTAGGTGAAGATCTCGTGATCGCGGTTGGTGGTGGTGAAAAGCCGCACGTGGGCTGCGTGGTGCTCGCACAGCCCTGCCCGTCGAAGGCACGACCGGTGGGGTGGTCTGCATCGTGCTCGGTGCTCACCATCCCGCCGCACAAGGAAGAGCCGATCGCGCGCGGCATCGCGACTCGGCTCGCCGAAGCATTTGGGCGGGTCACCGTGGTGACTGCAGGCGTCCATGACGACAACCTCGATGCGGCCGGCGTAGCCGTGTACCTCCGACTGGGGGAAGAGCTCGCAGACGAACTCGTAACGCATCTGGCAGACCTCGAGGTGCGCGACCTGTAGAGAGAGCAGGGGAGCAGGGGAGACGCCCTCCTTATCACAAGCCCCCTTTCTCCCCTGCCCTCTTTCCCCTCTACTCATTGAGCGGGCTACAATGATCACAAGCATGACCTTCCTGTTTTTTCTGCTGGCGGTGACTGGTGCCGGGCTCGGTGGGTATGCCCTTCTCGTTTGGCTCGGGCTCGACGATCTCGAGGCGTGGGCCGGTGGCCGTCTCGCCGGGCTCGTGCTGATTGCCCTGCCCGCATGGTGGGTCGGCGTTGCTGGCGTCCATCAATGGCAATCACTTGGTGCCGCGGTGCTGGTGGTGGTGGCCGTGGTCGGAGCTGGAGTGATCTGGCGGCGGCGAGAATGGCGGAGTCTGCTGATCGCAGAAATAATCTTTCTCGTCATCGCGGCCGCAGTGATCTTCATCCGCCTCGACCACCCGCAGATCGTCTACACCGAGAAGCCCATGGATCTCGGCATTCTCGCGAGCCTCCTCCGAGCCGAGGGCTTCCCGCCGCCGGACATGTGGTTGGCCGGAGAGACACTGCCGTACTACTACTGGGGTGCGCTGCTGTGGACGGTACCGCTGTGGGTGAGTTCGGTGCCGTTAGAGTTTGGCTACAACCTCATCGTCGGGCTCATCGGTGGCATGGTGGGATCCTTGCTCTGGATGCTTGGTCGCCGCGCGGGCGGCAGCCATTTCTCCGGGCTTCTGGTCGCGTTCTTCGGTCTCCTCGCAGGGACACCGGACGGTATGCGGCAGATTTTCGCGGGCAAAGACCTGGGCGCCCTTGACTACTGGCACTCGTCTCGCCAGATTCCGGACACGATTACCGAGTGGCCGCTCTTCACCGCACACCTCGGCGATCTTCATCCCCACCTCCTGTCGATGCCGGTATCCTGTTTGGCTCTGTTGGTCGCCTGGCAAGCGGGAAAGAAAGGTCCCAGCGCAGCCCAGACCGGGTTTCTGGCCATCCTCTTCGGCGTCGCCTGGGCAGCGAATCCGTGGGCAATGCCGCCGACGTTGGCGGGCGTTGCGCTGCTCCTGGTCGCGGGCAGCGACCGCTGGCACTGGCCAAGGGGCGAGGGCATGAAGAGATGGTTGGCGATCGCCACGATCGCGATCGGCGGTTGGCTGATTACCGCGCCCTTCCACCTTGGATTCAAACCGTTCTTCCAGGGCATCAAAACGGTTTTCGCCTGGACCGATCCCGGGCACCTCCTGCTCTACGCCGGCTGTCTGCTCATTCCTGCCGGCGTAGCGGCCTTTGCTCTTCTTCGAACGATGATGGTGGCCGAACCGGTTATGAGGAGGGCGGTGCTGCTGCTCGCCATTGCCGCGACACTGGTGCTGGCGGCGGTCACTCGTCGACCGTCGATGGTCCTTCTCGCAGTTTTATTGCTGATCATCGTGGTGGCGGTGCTGAAGTCCACCGCCGGCGCCGATCGACCGGCCCTCGCACTGACGGCGCTCGGCGTCTTTCTTTTCCTCGTGCCGGAGATCGTTTACGTGGCCGACAGCTACGGCGAGGGGCTGCACCGGATGAACACGGTCTTCAAAGCCTATATTCAGGGATGGGTCCTGCTCGCAATCTCTTTGCCGGTCCTGCTGCGCCTGGGAATTCGACAGAGATACATGCGATGGGGATTTCTCGGATTGGCCGTACTTCTCGCGCTGCCGCACCCGATCGGCGTGATCGTGCAGCAATTCAAGGCCGATTCATGGAGCCTTGACGGTATGACGTGGATGTCTCCGGAAGATCGTGCCATCGTCAGGGCTCTACGGATGGAACCCCCGGGGACGATGTTGGTTGAGGCGGTCGGAGGAGCCTACACCGAATTCGCGCGTCTTTCCTCTGCGTCCGGGGTCCCTGCTTACCTCGGTTGGGCCAACCACGAGTCGGTCTGGCGGGGCAGCGAGATCCACGCCGAAACGGAGCGGAGACGGGAGCTGGTGTCTCGCCTTTACAGCTCCCGCGATCCGAAAGAAGTCCGAAAGCTCGCACACGAAGCCGGGATTCACCTCGTCGCTATCGGCTCCCTCGAGCACAAGGATTTTCCGGCGTCCAAGCTGAAGGCGGTGACTGATGCGGGTGAAGTGATCCTCGACAAGGACGGCGCGTTGCTGGTCCGCTTCGGCTCACCAAATGGCGCGGTTGATCCGTAGGGTTATGATGGATTTGATGGCCGACCAACCCGAACTCAGCGTCGTGGTCCCGGTGTTCAACGAAGAGATCAACATCTTTCCGATGTACGAGCGCCTTGTGGCGGTACTCGAGGAGCACGTGAACGGTCTCGAGATCCTGTACGTCGATGACGGGTCGGCAGACACGAGCTGGGAGGAAATCGGCAAACTCGCGACCCGCGACCAACGGGTGCGGGGCATGCGTTTCGCGCGCAACTTCGGTCACCAGGCCGCGCTGACCGCCGGTGTCGATTCGGCCCAGGGACGAGCGGTGGTTATCATCGACGGTGACATGCAGGACCCGCCGGAGGTCATCCCCGAGATGGTCGATCGCTGGCGCGAGGGCTTCGAAGTGGTTTACGGGCAGCGGAAGGATCGAGAGGGTGAGACCTGGTTCAAACTCGCCACCGCGTCGGTCTTCTACCGCATCCTACGCGGCATCACCAACGTCGATATCCCGGTCGACACCGGGGACTTTCGTCTCATGGGTCCGCGCGCCGTGGCGGCATTCCGCGCTATGCCGGAGCGCAATCGGTTTATCCGCGGTCTGGTGAGTTGGATCGGGTTTCCACAGACCGCGGTGATGTACAGCCGTCAGGCGCGGCAAGCCGGCGAGACGAAGTTTCCGGTTCGCAAGATGCTGCGATTTGCCCTCGACGGCATCACCTCTTTCTCCTTCTTCCCGCTCCGTTTGGCCACCTGGACTGGTTTCGCGGTCTCGATCTTCGCCTTTCTGTACATTGTGGTTGTGTTGATCCTCAAGGCCACGGGGGTGAGCTGGCTCGCCTACACCTCGCTGATGGCCTCGATCTTGTTCCTCGGCGGCGTCCAACTCCTCATGATCGGAATCATGGGTGAGTACCTCGCTCGAATATTCGACGAGGTCAAACGGCGTCCGCTCTATCTCGTCGGCGAACGCACCGACGGCGACGAGACCGTCATCCCGCCCGAACGCCCGGTGGCATAACGCGACCCAGTTCAGCGTTACAATCGCTGAAATAATTCATGTAGTGCGCCCAGGAGGTGCGATGGACAGCTATTTCAAGGCGGAGCATCTGGCCAAGTTCGGTGAGATCGCTGAGGGGAACTCCGAGCTCGCGAGGAAATTCTTCGATTATTACGGGTCGGTGTTTGCCGATGGTGCGCTGACAGTGCGTGAGAAGGCGCTGATCGCACTCGCCGTATCGCATGCAGTGCAGTGTCCATACTGCATCGACGCCTATTCCACGGAGTGTCTCAAACAGGGCTCGGACCTCGAGGAAATGACCGAAGCGGTGCACGTCGCCACCGCCATCCGGGGCGGAGCATCGCTGGTCCACGGTCTGCAGATGCTCGAGCACGTAACCAAGGCCTCGATGTAGGCATAGGGCGAGAGCGAAGGAGCATACGCCGATGACCGAAGCCCACGCCCTACCGCCGATCCTCGAAGAGCTCAAGCGTCCGGAGTCCGGTCCGCGGCCGACGACAACCCTGCGATCACGCCGATCCCCGCTGGCGGAACCGCTCCATCAGATCGAGAGCCTCGAGAGGGTACCGCTCGATCATCTTGCGTCGCGCGGCGACTTTGCGGCCGCCTTGGCCGTCGATAGAAAAGAGCCGCTCACCGCGGGTGGAATCGAGATCTTCCAGATCAATCTCGGCAAGCTCTGCAACATGACCTGTCGCCATTGCCACGTCGACGCCGGCCCCGATCGATGGCGCGAGGTCATGACCCGGGAGACGGTTGATCGCTGCCTCTCCGCCCTCGATTGTACCGACGCCCACACAGTGGATCTGACCGGCGGCGCCCCCGAGCTGAACCCGAATTTTCGCTATCTGGTGGATCAATGTGTGGAACGGGGCAAACATGTCATCGACCGCTGCAATCTGACCGTGTTGTTATTGCAGCGCCACTCCGACTTGCCCGAGTTCTTTGCCGACCGCGGGGTTGAGGTGGTGTGCTCGTTGCCGCACTACCGAAAGCGAAACACGGATGCCCAACGGGGCGACGGTACCTTCGATAAATCAATCAAGGCGCTCGAACGGCTCAACGGTGTCGGTTACGGAACCAACGACCCCGCTCGCGTCCTGACGCTCATGGTGAACCCGGTCGGAGCATTACTTACCGGCGATCAGTCTTCGATGGCACGCGAGTGGAAGCGGGGACTCGAGCGCAACCACGGTGTCACCTTCGACCGTCTCATCGCCCTCAACAACATGCCCATCGCACGTTTCCTCGAGTGGCTCGAGGCGAGCGGCAATCTCGAGAGCTATTTGGAGCTCCTGGTCAATGCCTACAACCCGGCAACAACGAAAGGCCTGATGTGCCGATCCACCCTGTCAGTGTCGTGGGACGGGCGAATATTTGACTGCGACTTCAACCAAATGCTCGAACTCGAGAGCCGTGGTCTCGATGGGCACCCTGTTCGTATCGACGGGTTTGAACCCTCAAACATCGAGGGTCGGGAGATCATCACGGGTCGCCATTGCTTTGGTTGTACCGCCGGCGCCGGTTCGTCTTGCGGCGGCGCCATTCACGACACCTCGGAGTAGAGCTCCAATGACTCTGCTAGCAAGCCAAGGAACCACCACAGAGGCACAGAGGACACAGAGCCACCCGCCCACCCTTTAACGCAGAGACGCGGAGACGCAGAGACGCAGAGAGAGTTGTCGGAGACCTCATCGCGCGGCGAGGCTCTGGCCGTCGAATGACGGCCAGAGACGGCCGGCCGGTCAACCGATCCAAAAGCGGGCTTTCGTCCCGGTTTCCCGGCCCGGCAGCCTGCGCTCTCGAAGAGCGCAGGTCTCGCCACCTCCCTTCTTCATTCAATGTTTAGAATGGGCGTCCTCCCCAACACAATGAGAAGAGAGCAAGGCAGAACAGACGCGCCGCAGGCGCGTCGGCCGGTGAGAAGACCAGCAGCGACGAACGCTTGCGTTCGGAGCAGGGGTACTTCTCACCGGCGTCAGGCGATCACCGATCGCCTGTTGTTCTGCCGTCAATCTCGGCCTTCGCCGTGCAAGGTCAGGAACCGCCCCTTTGCGTCTTTGCGCCTTGGCGCCTTTGCGTTAACCATCGGGCGGGCGGGGGGATCTGCGTTATCTGCGTAATCTGTGGGCAGTTCTCTGTGCTCTCTGTGCCTCTGTGGTTTTTCGAGCGCACGGGACAAATGCTCACAGATGGTAATCGGCTCTACCGCCGCCGATCAGTCCTCCCAGATCTTGACCCACCTGATGGTGGAGAGAGGGACCTCATCGGTAAAGCTGACGATGCCTCCGCCGACGTCGTCGTCGATATCCAACACCAGATTGGAGCCGCTGACCCCCGCGATCCGACCCTCGAGCACCGACCCATTTTCGAGCTTGACTTCGACCTGCTTGCCGATCGCTGCGCGAAGAGTTTGAGTCTCCTCAGGCTGGACAATTCGAGACAGCTTCATTTCGGAGTACCGGTATTCGGCGGCGTCGATTCTGTGAGTGTCGAGCTCGAAGCGCTTCGCGATGGAGCGCGCGTGAGCGGTGATCTGGGCAGCGTCCTCCCACCTTCTCTGGTCTGCTGCGTCATTCGCGTCACGTAACCGCTGATCGAGCACCAGTTCGGCCATTTCTACCACCGAGGTGTCGTGCCGGTCGATCAAGGCCGCAATCGACAGGTACTTCACGGCCCCATCAAAATCGCGCTGGGACAAAGATAGACGTGCCTGGGCAAGAGCATCATCGAATCGCTCCCGCGTGCTGAGCCGCGCATCAGGGTTGGGTGATGCTGGCGTAGGCCGAGGCTCCTGTGTCGGATTCGGTACGGCCGTCGGTTTCGGCGGCACTGGAGTCGGGTCGGGTTTAGCCTGAAACGGTCCGGTTTTCAGAATCAGGGCAGCGGCCACCGCGACCGCGATCAGGAGGAGGAATAGGCCGGCGAGTATGGGTTTTGGAATGCTCGCGCCGCTCGCATCCTCCTCTGCTTCCTCGCGATCGAGCTCCTGCTCACCGGCCTTTTCCGGCGAAGGTGCAGCCGCCGCGGAACTGGTGGGTGAAGGCCGGCTCGAACCGCTGGATTCAGCGGCCGATTCAGACTCGGGTTCGAGGTCTTGCAGGGAGCGTTCGACGTGGGCGATCTCCTTGCCAACCGACATGAAGCCGACGCTCTCGAAGAGATGTGCGACCGGAAAGAGTTCACGGGCCATGGCGCGGTACGAGAGGGGTTCGCCGGAGGGCTCTTCGCCGGCCTCGAGTCGGGCGATGATCGAGACCAGACGGTCCCTCATCAGCGGAAACTCTTCGTTGCGCGTGCCCATCGAATCGCACTTTCGCTCGATCTCCTTGAGCCGTGCGATCAACGGGCGAATGTCGACGTTTCTGCTGTTGTTGTCGTTATTCGCCACGTTGTGATCTTATCGCAGTCAGTCTTGAGTTATGAGTATTGAGTTCTGAGTTAGCGTCCACCCACGCCTGAAACCCGCGGGGGTGATGGGCGGGAACTAAGATCTCAAAACTCAACAC
>Ga0255043_10000037_pt1 | contig 19508 bp, 16 predicted proteins | sample BC1_12_9_MG_FD_182778 | JGI IMG/M metagenome (GOLD analysis project Ga0255043, IMG submission 182778) | Seawater microbial communities from Strait of Georgia, British Columbia, Canada - BC1_12_9 | ecosystem: Environmental > Aquatic > Marine > Strait | place: Canada: British Columbia | collected... | reverse complement strand
CATCTGTAGTGTAAGATAATAATCCAAAATTCTCAAAGCTGAAAACAGTTTAGAGGCTTATAAAATTATTTCAAACATTGTAGTGTATTGCAGCAAATATAGAAATGGAGAAGTTAATAAGTAAATATTGATTACTATGGAAAATGATCCCTTAAAATTGCTGGAGCAGTTCCCTGAGCAAATACTACAGGCTCTGGCGGATCTTATACGGGAAAGATCGTCTCCCTGTTATATTGCAGGAGGTACAATACGTGACTGGTTGATTGGGGTCAATGCAAAGGATCTGGATTTAACTGTTCCCCAGGATGGTTTCGGATGGGCAGATGCATTAGCCCGGAAACTGGGAGGCACCTTTGTCCCAATGGATGAGGAAGAGGATGTTGCCAGGGTTGTATGGCAGAAAGTTTGCGTTGATTTTTCCTCGTTTCGTGAAGGTGCACAAACCATTGAAGAGGATCTTTTAAAACGGGATTTCACTATAAACAGTCTGGCAGTTTCTTTTCCTGCCAACGGTGCAAGTTCCTGGGATTCTGATGAAGGCCCTGAGATTATCGATCCTGCCGGGGGCCATAAGGATTTAAAGAATAAGATTATTCGCTCCACATCTTCCTCCGTTTTCATCAGTGACCCGCTTCGATTGCTCCGGGCCTTCAGGTTTATGGTAACATTCGGTTTTACCATTGAGCCAATTACAGAAAAACAGATCAGTAAATATAGCAATCTTCTCTATCTGGTTTCTGAAGAACGGATTTCCTATGAACTTGATACTATTATGGCGACAGCTAATTCCATTAAGGCTATTGAGTCCATGCACGAAAATGGTGTGCTGCAGGAACTGTTGCCGGAATTATACAGGGGCTTGGGTGTAGCGCAGCCGTCAAGTCATCATCTGGATGTCTTTGAACATGGTCTTGCCGCCCTCCGGCACATGGAAAACGTACAAAAAGAACCGGAAAAATATTTCCCCGGTTATGGTGAATCCCTGTATGAATACCTGCAAGGGGGAGAAAGAAAATCCCTTTTGAAGTGGGCTGCCTTGTTTCATGATCTGGGTAAACCGAAAACGCATATGATCCGGGAGGATCGGGGCGGTCGCATCACCTTCTACAATCATGACAAGGAGGGTGCCAGGGTCTTTGAAATTATCGCTGACCGTCTTAAATGGGGTAAGAATGACAGAAATATTGTGTCACGGTTCATTTCTGTCCATATGTGGCCTTTTCATCTCAATAATGCAAGAAAAAAGACAGGATTGACACCAAAGGCCTACTTGCGTCTTATTAAAGCTGTGGGAGAAGATTTTCATGGACTTTTCATCCTGGCGATGGCAGACAGCCTGGCAGGACGGGGAACCGGAAAGCCACCTGGCATGGAAGAAGATATGGCCAGTCTGTATCATGAGGTGGAAGCCGCTTATTGCCAGACAATCAAGCCGGTACTGGCAAAAAGGTTGCTGACCGGAAATGATCTTATGGAAATGTTCGGGCTTGAACCAGGACCTGAATTCAGAGAAATTTTCGACAATCTTGAAAATGGACAGGTGGAAGGGAAGGTGCAGGATAGAGAACAGGCGTTTGAATGGGTGAAAAACTATTTGAAATCACATAAATAATTTGATTTTTTGTCGAACCCCATTGTAGTCTGTCTTTGACAGAGGCACAGAGGCACAGAGGCACAGAGGCACAGAGGCACAGAGGCACAGAGGTAATTGGAGTAATGGAGTGTTGGAGAAATATCATTTTGACCGAACTCAACCATGTCATTCGGAGTCTCCCTTCGGTCGTTTACCTCGAACGAATGTGAGAAATCTTTAAAAACAAGATCTCTCCGGTCTGTCCGACCGTTCGAGATGACAACATAGAAATAGCCGCCATTACAAGGTGAAACGATAGACACAGAGGCACAAGGATAAAACCTGGTCCTCTGTGCCAGGCTAATTACTAATTACGAAATTTTATTCCAAACTACGGGGTTTCCGTGGCTGAGAAAATTATCCCTGCAGGAGCCCGAAAGATATATATGCATCCAATGATGAAGTTCGCCGGACAATTGATTCCATAAAAAATGGGTTTTTCAATAATGGGGATAAAGAGGAGTTTCGTCCTCTGGCCGATAGTTTGATGGATTTCCATGACCCTTATATGCATCTCAAGGATTTTGAAGATTACCTGCGGTGTCAGGAAGAGGTGAGCCGGACATATCGCGACGGGAAAAGCTGGTGGCGCAAATCTATTTTAAATGTTGCCAGAATTGACAAGTTCTCAACCGACAGGACGATCCGCGAATATTTTGAAGATATTTGGGGAGTGAAGATAAAAGATTGAAGATTTGAAAGATTGAAGATTGAAGATTTTCAGCATACGGTATGAGACGACGATTGACGGCTGATGATTGACTGAAAATTGAAGATTAGGTAAAAAGTTAAAGGTCTTAAAATTGAAAATCGAAGATTTTCCTCCATAAATTTTCAATTTTCAATCTTTCAAATGTTCAATGCTATATAACCGCACACTCACACTGTATACCATAAACCGCATACAAACTTGGCATGGCCAGGTAAAAAGGATAAAGCGTGCGCAAAGTTCAAGATTATTATTTTAAAAAGGCAAAGAAGGAAAAGTATCCTGCTCGATCTGTCTATAAACTGGAAGAGGCACAAAAGAAACACCGGTTTATAAAGAGTGGGGATACGGTTCTTGATTTTGGCTTTTACCCCGGCAGCTGGTCCATGTATGCCGCCAGAGTTGTGGGACCCCAAGGGCTTGTTGTTGGTGTCGACCTGCAAAAGGCTAATAAAATAACCCTTGCCAAGGCTGCAGAGATTATATGGTTCTGTGATGATATCATGTCAGATGATATTGTCGGGAAAATGCAGGAAGTAAGGAAGACTTTCGATATAGTTCTGAGTGATATGGCCCCCCAAACATCTGGAAACAAGTGGGTGGATCAGCAACAGTCTCTGAACCTGGTGAAGCGCGTTCTTGAACTTGCTGAGAGCTTGCTCAGAAAGGATGGAAATTTCTATGTGAAAGTCTTTGAGGGAGAAGATTTTAAGGATTTTGTAGATTCAGTGCGAAAGAGCTTTAAAACGGTTAAGATCGTTAAACCGAAAAGCTCAAGGAGTGAGAGCAATGAGGTTTTTGTTTTGGGAATAGGATATTTTAAAAAATAGGGGTCAAGGGACCAAGGGGTCTAGGTGTTAAGGGTAACAGCTGTAGTCTGCAATTTTTGTAGTGGAATATAGTTACCAAATGGTTAGTCAGCATTATTAGTAGTGGATTGTGGTTTTTCGTTTTTTTACTTGAAACCTTGAACCCTTGAAACCTCGAAACCTTTAATATATATTTATTTTTAGCCACTATCCGTTTTTACAATTTGACGTTTTAAATAGAAACTGGAGGTTACAAAAGTGTCGGGACATTCAAAATGGAGCACCATTAAAAGAAAAAAAGGTGCCCTCGATGCCAAAAGAGGCAAGATTTTTACCAAGCTTATTAAAGAGATTACAGTTGCAGCACGTATGGGTGGTGGTGATCCTGAGGGTAATCCCAGGCTGCGTTCTGCTGTTGGTACAGCCAAGTCTGAAAATATGCCCAAGGACAATATCGAGCGGGCAATAAAGAAGGGAACCGGAGAACTGGAAGGTGCAGTGTATGATGAGATATCTTATGAGGGATACGGTCCCGGCGGTGTTGCTGTCTTGGTGGATTGCATGACCGATAATAAGAACCGGTCAGTGGCTGACATACGGCATGCTTTCAGCAAAAGCGGGGGCAATCTCGGTGAGACCGGGTGTGTTTCCTGGATGTTTGAAAAAAAAGGTTCCATCCTGATTGACAAGGACACCATAGGTGAAGAGGAATTGATGGATAAGGCCCTTGAAGCAGGCGCTGAAGATGTTGTTGAGGAGGATAATGTTTATCAGGTGGTAACCACGCCGGACGATTTTGAAGCGGTACGGGAAGCCCTGGAGACAGACGGGATCAAGTTCATTGAGGCTTCCGTTTCAATGATTCCCCAGAATGTTGTTGAGATCACCGAGGAAAAACCTGCCAGGCAGATATTAAGACTTCTGGAAAGCCTTGAAGAGCACGAGGATGTGCAGAATGTTTTTTCCAATTTTGATATTTCTGATGAGATAATGGAAGCCGTATCCGAATAAAAAAAATCAATGCCTAAACAGGAAAGCATACGCATTCTCGGGATTGATCCTGGCTCTTGGGCTACTGGCTATGGGGTTATAACCAAAAAAGCAAACCAACTGTACTATGTCACCTGCGGGGTCATACGACTTGGTGCCAAATATACGTTTAATGATCGGCTGAAGATGATATTCGACGGTTTGTGTGAGGTCATTGAGATCCATAAGCCGACTGTCGCTGGAGTTGAAGATGTGTTTGTGGCTGCAAACCCGCGCACGGCTCTGAAATTAGGCCATGCAAGAGGTGTGGCTGTCCTGGCAGCCCTGCATAATGGCATGAGAGTATATGATTATACGCCCAGGATGGTAAAACAGGCGGTTGTTGGCTATGGTAATGCTGACAAACAACAGGTCCAGCAGATGGTTCGTGTGCTTCTTCAGCTGTCAGCCTCCCCAAGTTCTGATGCGGCAGATGCACTGGCCGTGGCCATGTGCCATGCAAATCAGACGATAATTGATGGGGAAATTATTTGAGGTAAAAGGTTAAAGGTAAAAGGATATAGGTTAAAGAACCTGATGCTGGATACTGGGTAAGCACCCTTTCAGGGCACTCTTTTCAGTACCCCCCTGAGTATAAACGAGCGAAACGAGACTCTGGAATCATTGAACCCTTTTATCTGCTTTATCAGTCTGTTAATAATAATTTTTTTCATTTAACCTTTGACCTTTAACCTTGAACCTATCTTTTTAACCTTAACCTTGTGCCCTGAGCCCTTAGCCATGAGCCTTAAAAAATTATGATTTCTTGCTTAAAAGGAGAGCTTTTCCATAAATCGCCAGAAAAGGTGACTATCCTTGTTAATGGTGTGGGATACGAAGTATTTCTGTCGTCGACCAGTCATGAAAAGTTGCCGCCGCTTGGTGAGGATGTATTTCTTCACATTTATACCCATGTGCGTGAAGACACATTAATTCTCTTTGGATTTGCAGATAGTGATGAAAAGGCAATGTTTCTGCTGCTCATTAATGTATCAGGTGTAGGGCCAAAGCTGGCCTTATCAATACTGTCAGGGATCAGGCCTGTGGATCTTGCGCGGGCCATTGCCACAAAGGATGTAATGAGGTTGACCGGATTATCAGGAGTTGGCAAGAAAACTGCCGAGAGGCTCTGCCTTGATTTGAAGGATAAGGTAGGAGTTATTGCAGGTGAGGATGAGTTGCCTGATTTTGCAGCAGGCTCCCAGGTGGATGGCAACAAAGAAAAGGATGTCATTTCCGCACTTGTAAACCTTGGTTATCCCCAGAGCCGAGCCTATATTGCACTGTCAGAGGTAAAAAGACGTTTTTCTCCGGAGTCTCTTATTGAAATGCGTGTAGAAGAGTTGATTCGAGAAACATTGAGGTCAATGGCATGATCGAAGAAGAAAGAATTGTCAGTGGCCAGGTTGAACCGGAAGAAGTTTTAGCTGATAATAATCTGCGGCCCAGGAAGCTTGGGCAGTACATTGGTCAGGAACTCGTTAAGAAAAATCTGGATATCTTTATTCGGGCTGCCAAAGGTAGAAATGAACCGCTGGATCATGTCCTTTTCCATGGATTGCCAGGGCTTGGCAAGACAACTCTTGCCTATATTATTGCCCATGAAATGGAATCAAATATTAAAGCGACTTCCGGCCCGGTCATTGAACGTCAGGGCGATCTGGCTGCCATTCTGACCAGCCTGGCACCGGGCGATATACTTTTCATTGATGAGATCCATCGCTTGAATCATGTGGTCGAGGAAATACTGTATCCTGCAATGGAAGACTTTCAACTCGATCTGGTGATAGGGCAGGGGCCCGGTGCGCGTTCTGTAAAAATGGATTTACCCCGGTTTACCCTTGTGGGGGCAACCACCCGTACTGGTCTTTTGACGCCGCCACTGCGGGACAGATTCGGGGTAATGTTGCGGCTTGATTTTTATTCAACCGATGAATTGGTGCACATTGTCAAGCGGTCTGCAAAGATTCTGGGCCTTAAGGTTGATGATGCAGGCGCAAAAGAGCTGGGGCGCAGATCAAGGGGAACACCACGTATTGCCAACCGGTTGCTGCGAAGGGTCCGTGATTTTGCTGAGGTAGACGGGCATTCAGTCATTACTGCCAAAGTTGCTGACAATGCCCTGGAAATGCTAGCCGTAGACAAGGAAGGGCTGGATGATATGGACCGGCGTATTCTTCTGACCATCATTGATAAATTTGGTGGTGGGCCAATAGGTATTGAAACATTGGCAACCGCAGTAAGTGAAGAAAAAAGTACCCTGGAAGATGTATATGAGCCGTTTTTGATCCAGTCCGGCTTTTTAACCCGCACACCAAGGGGAAGAATGGCCACTGTATTGACCTATGAACACTTCGGCCGACCTTTTAACAGGAAGGAAGAGGCTCCAACGTTGTTTTGATTGAAGATTTGTTGGCATATGAAACTGCCAACGATTGACAGAGAAATTGAAAATGGAAGATTAAAAATCTGAGAAATTATCAGCATATGATACTGCTGATAATTCTCTGGGAACTAAACAACCCGATGATTGCCAGACAGAAAATTGTTGAACAATAAGATGCAGATAAGATTTGTCAGTAGATTAAATTAATTAATTTGAAAATCGAAGTACTTAGATTTTTTCCGAAAATCTTCAATTTCTCAAATCTTCAATTTTCAATAATTGGGTGCTTGCCATGAACAAAAAACTTACAATTCAAGACATCCTCACCATGAAGAAGAACGGTGAGAAGGTTTCAATGCTTACTGCTTATGATGCAAGTTTTGCTGGTATAATAGATGCAACCGGTATTGAAATGGTTCTTGTTGGAGATTCATTGGGAATGGTGCTTCTTGGGTATAATTCCACCGTCCCGGTGACAATGGAAGAGATGCTTCATCATTGTCGTGCTGCCAGCAAGGGAGTTAAGCGGGCTTTACTGGTTGGTGATATGCCCTTTATGTCCTATCAGGTCTCGGAAAGTGAGGCAATCACCAATGCAGGCAGATTTCTTAAAGAAGCCGGCTGTGATGCAGTTAAGCTTGAAGGCGGCACCGAAGTTTGTGATACGGTGAAAGCAATGGTCATGGCAGGAATTTCAGTTATGGGACATATTGGGCTGACTCCCCAGACCGCTTCGCAACTTGGTGGATATAAGGTGCAGGGAAAAGATGCTGACTCAGCCCGCAAATTATTGCAATCGGCCAGAGACCTTGAGGCAGCAGGCGCGTTTTCAATTGTGCTCGAATGCATACCAGCCGAGCTGGCTGAAGTAATAACCAAAGCAGTTTCCATACCTACCATCGGCATTGGAGCTGGAAAGCACTGTGATGGCCAGGTACTTGTAACCCATGACATGGTCGGCATGTTCGAGAAATTCACCCCCTCATTTGTGAAACAGTACGTAAACCTGGCACCCCAGATCAAAGAAGCGGTAGCAACCTACTTCGAAGAAGTTAAAAACGGCAGTTTCCCCAGTGAGGAACACAGTTTCAATATGCAGCTTGATGTCAAGAATCTGCTTGATGAGTAAGTAAATAAATTGAAAGTCTCGATATATAAATTTATAAAGAATCAGAAGAGGCTATGAGAACATTACAGAGTTCAGAAATAACTGCAGCGGTCAGGAGTCTGGCCATGAGTGCATCCTGTGATCTTGAACCCGATATCCTGGACAGATTGCTTGCTGCCAGAGACCGTGAAAAATCACTTCTGGCAAAAAACGCCCTGGAGATGCTGGTGACAAATGCAAACATAGCCAGTCGTGACCAGATTCCTGTTTGTCAGGATACAGGAATTGGAGTTGTCTTTGTCAGTGTCGGGCAGGAAGTCATTGTAGAAGGTGATCTGGAACCGGCTATTCAGGAGGGTATTCGGGCCGGTTATGAGGATGGCTATCTGAGAAAGTCCGTCTGTGACCCGGTAACAAGAAAGAATACTGGAACGAATGTTCCTGCTGTAGTTCATTTTGAAATAGTCCCGGGAGACAGGGTGCGTATCGGGTTTCTGCCTAAGGGTTGCGGCAGCGAAAATATGAGCGGTCTGGTCATGCTGCCACCATCAGCAGGAATTGCAGGAGTTGAGGATTACGTGGTGCAGAAAGTAAAGGATGCAGGTTCTAACCCCTGCCCTCCAATGGTGGTAGGTATTGGTTTGGGTGGTACATTTGAAAAAGCTGCCCTGCTTGCAAAAAAATCACTTCTTCGTCCTCTGGGAAACTCAAATCCTGATACAAACGTTGCAGAGATTGAGCAGAAAATCCTGCAAAGAATCAATAATGAAGGACAGGGAGTCATGGGTTGGGGCGGTATCAATACTGCATTGGCAGTGCATATGGAAACATACCCTACGCATATCGCCAGTTTGCCGGTGGCGGTGAATATACAATGCCATGCGCATAGACATAAACAAATAGAGCTTTAAATTCACGAATGAGATTACTGAATCTACGGCGTCATCATCTGTTCCGTATAGCTTTGCTATAACGGAGCAGATTCTTCCTTGTATCTTCAGCAATCTCATTCGTGAATGAAGTTTGTAAATTGTTTGCAAATAATTAAAGATAGATATTGGCTTAATAACACTATTTAAGGCTTTTCTGTCTCCTGTAGGCAACTTTGTATATTGATAGCGTTCAGTGTACTCGGGTAAATATGATGGATTCGTAAAAAGTCACAATCACCTCCGTTGTCATTTCGACCAACGGGAGAAATCTGTGACGTTCCGGGGGGGTGCATGTTTTAAGATTTCTCCCTCTGCTCGAGGTAAGCGATAGACTCCGAATGACACATTTTCTAGACTTTTTACGAGACTATCAAATATGATTCGTCAAAGAATTAGCTGGTTCCTTGTAAATTGCTCAAAAATTGAAGAACAAAAGTTTAAAACAAGAAGCAAATAATTATAGGAAACGGATATGCAAAAACCTCAGAGCAGCCAGGGAGCTTTTGAAAATTTAAAGCCTGTTACTCTTCCTTTTGAAGAGGGAGTTCTGGAAACTTTAAAGGCAGGGGATTTGATAGGCTTGACCGGAGTTCTTTTTACCGGCAGGGATCAGACACACCGCAGGCTGGTTGCCTTGCTGGATGAGGGTAAAGAGTTGCCGGTCGATCTGAAAGGACAATTGCTTTACTATGTAGGTCCCAGTCCTGCGAGGCCGGGACAGGTTATTGGTGCTGCAGGGCCCACCACGAGCTACCGGATGGATCCCTATACGCCAAGGCTCCTGGAGTTGGGCTTGAAGGGTACCCTTGGGAAGGGTTCCCGGTCCATGGTTGTGCGGCAGGCCATGAAGAAGCACGGAGCCGTCTATCTGGCCACAGTTGGGGGTGCGGGTGCCCTCCTGTCCAAATCTATTGTAAAAAGTGATCTGGTGGCATTTGAGGATGCTGGTCCGGAGGCATTATTCCGGTTTGAGGTGGAGAATTTCCCTGCTGTTGTTATTAATGATCTGGAGGGGAATGATTATTATGAAATGGTTACTGCAGAAAGGTTGGGGGAACAATATGAAAAGAAAATCTAATATGAAAGTTACAGCACAAGTCCTTTTAGTCTGTCTGGCACTGTTATTAATGGTTTCAGTTCAGTCTGCAGCAAGCCGTGAAGTGGCAGGAGTTTTACTCCCCGAGTCTGTGATCTCTGAAAGTGAGCCTCTGGTTTTAAACGGTGCGGGCCTCCGCAAGAAATTTTTTATCAAGGTATATGTCGGTGCTCTTTATCTTCCGGCAAAAGTTACGACTGTTAAGCAAATACTGAATGATCCCGGTGCCAAACGCATTGTCATGAGTTTTCTTTATAAAGAGGTTAGTGCAGAAAAACTTATTGATGGGTGGAATGAAGGTTTTGCCGGTAATAGTTCTGCAAAAGAGATGAAGTCTCTGCAGGATCGCATCAACCAATTCAACAGTATGTTTACCACAGTTCACAAGGGAGATGAGATACGGCTGGACTATCTGCCCGGTGAGGGGACTAAAGTGAGTCTTAATGGTACCTTGAAAGGATCTGTTCCGGGAGAGGATTTCTCCCGGGCACTTTTGAAAATCTGGTTGGGCTCCAAACCGGCTGACGAAAAACTGAAGGAAGCTATGCTGGGGAACTCGTATTAGAAAAAAGTATTCAGTTGGCAGTAAAAGAAAAAACATAAAATAAAAATGAGTTAATTGCAGCCAAAGAAACAATTGATTATTTTTTACTGCCAGATAAGCGACTGAAAGGAGACATCGAGTGCCAACTGCCAACTAAAGTTCTTCAATCAATCCCGGCAGTCTATCAAAATACCTTCCTACATCCTCAGGGCGATGTGCATCCGAGCCTGCAACGAGGGGGATATTCCGTTTAATAGCTTTTTTCAGTATCGACAGCGATGGAAAAGGCTCATCCTTTATCTTGTAGCCTGACGTGTTGACTTCCAAAGACATATTGTTACGGGCAACAGCATCGAGAAGATCATCAATGAGCCTGTCATGTTCGGGAGTTATTTCAATTTTCGGGTGATGGCGCAGCACTGCATCAATATGGCAGAGAACCTGGCCTGGCAGTTTTTCAACTGCTTCCTGAAGGTTTTTATAATATCTCTTAACAACTTCATTTACTCCAAGATCATCCAATGCATCAATATTGATCTGTTTACTGCTGACCAGATTAAGATGAACTGAATCGGTTGCAAGGAAGTGATAGGAGATGCCAATTCGGTCCCAGGAATGCAGGGCAAGTCTTCGTTTTATTTCCTCAATATAGCTGGGATTATAACCCACCTCAATGCCAAGTCCTATTTCAAGACTGCCAAGATATTTTTCCTGTAACCTTCGTCCTTCCTCATGATAATAAATGAAATCATCTTCCGTGAGCCAGGTGGACTCGAAGTAATTAATTCCAACCTCAAGATGTTCAAGGAATATGAGTTTTTCCAGGCCTCGTTTTATTGCTGCCTGGACGTAATCCTCCATCTCTCCCCGGGCATGATGGCAGAGTTTTGTGTGAACGTGGCCGTCTATGGTTGTGTCTATCATGGAAATCGATTATCCGTAATTTTCTGTGCAGCCCGGCTACCTGGTAAGACTCTGACAAAAGATAATAACATTTAGATTCAAAGTATTACCTTTTTGCACAAGGAAAAAAACAATTTTAATAGTCTGTTGGAGATGAAACAAAATGCAAAAGAAGTAGAAATAAAAGGATCAGGCATTTCCCTTGGGATAAAAGTGCAGCATACCGTTTATATCCGAGGTGTCGCAAAATCGACCAAGTTCGAATTCCAGAGTGGAAAGCTGGTCAATATTTTTTATTTCAAGTTGTAGTACTTTTCCATCAAGAAAATGATAGAGAAGAGTCCGCACCTTTGAGATATCAATCGTATCCGGTAGAAATTTCATAGTGATGTCCTCCTTGCAATAATGCTTAAGTCCGTGACTTCACTCGCCGGGGTGGGGGGATTCAATTCTGCCCCCTTTTAAAAAGAACTGAAAATACTCTTATACTGAAACAAAATCCCAAGACCGTTTTGTAAGAACGAGAATCTTTTAATACTCATTCTCAAAATACAGTAAGGAGTCTATTGCTGAATGGCAAGGGAAAGAGGAAAATATCCAAAGAGATATTAATGGTATTAAATAAGACATTGAATTTGACAAGTTGGGGGGGGGATGATTAGTGTGAGAGGTTGTGCTGAAGATGCATTCACTATCTTCCCTGGAATGAAGCAAACTACCCACGTTTTAATGTGATACTGTAGTTTATTGAATCATAAAATTTATATATTTAGCAAGGATACTGGCATGAGCGAAAAGGCAACATTTTTTAAAGAAAAAAGCATGTTTGGCAAAGAGAAAAATCCAAGTAACATCCTTCCGACAAAATATACTTTAGACAGCAAGATACAGTTCCGCTGTCATCCCGGTGTGTCGTGTTTTACGGAATGCTGTGGAAATATCAAAATAGTTTTGACCCCTTACGATATTCTGCAGCTTCGTAAGCGTTTGAATATTGAAGCAGCTGAATTTCTGCATACCTATACTGAACCGACCTATCTGGAAAAGACTGATTTTCCCGGAGTTACGATCAAGTTAACTGAAGAGGGGCGCTGCCCATTTCTCAAGTCAAAGACCGAAGGTTGCATGATCTATACGGACCGTCCATCTGCCTGCAGGTATTATCCTGTAGGTATGGCAAATTTCCATGAAGGCGCCCAGGAAGGGCAGACTGCGGAAGAATTTTATTTTGTGGTCAAAGAGCCCCATTGTAAAGGTTTTGAGGAAGACAAGACCTGGACCGTAGGTGAATGGCGCGCAGACCAGGGTGTTGACGTTCGTGATAAGATGAACAAGGGTTGGATGGAGATCGTCATGAGGAGAAAATCCTTTGGCTTCCAGGCAACCTTGAGCGACCAGGCCAAAAGGATGTTCTTCATGACCTCGACTGACCTTGAGCAGTTCCGCAGTTTTATTTTTGACAGCTCTTTCCTGAAAACGTACGATGTGGATCAGGATATTCTTGATAAGATTAAAGAAGATGATAATGAATTGATCCTGTTCTCTTATAAAGTTCTTGCTTCCATGCTTTTTGGAACAGAAGACATCAAGGTTAAGCCGGATGTTTTGAAGGCAAAGGTGGAAGCCATCCAAAAAGATCAGGCAGAAGCCGGCAATAGCATGGAGGAACGTGCCGAGGCGGATTTAAAGGGGATTAAGGAAGAGTGGGATAAGGCCAAGGAAGCTAAATCCAACTGAGACTTACTATACATACAATAAACAAGGGCGGCAGGAAAAACCCCGCCGCCCTTTATGCCTAAACTGTTAAAAGATCTGTTAACTCATTATTTTTCTGGTTCCAATGCCTTGGCACGACCATTAAGGAATTTCCAGGCTTTATCTACATCCTTCTGAGACATAGCCATGAGTTCGTCCGCGTGGGCCGGATTCATCATCTTCAGCATCCGGTAGCGGTTCTCATTCAGGGCATAATCAGCAAATGGCATGGTCGGAGCCTTGCTGTCAATATGCAGCGGGTTCTTTCCTTGATCTTCCAGATCCGGGTTATAACGGTACAGAGGCCAATGTCCACAGGCCACAGCATTTTTCTGCTGGTCAAGACCCTTGGCCAGGTTGAGGCCATGGTTGATGCAGTGGGCATAGGCAATAATCAAAGAAGGTCCGTCGTATGCCTCAGCCTCGGCAAATGCCTTAACAGCCTGTGTCGGATTGGCGCCGATTGCCACCTTGGCAACATAGACATTGCCGTAGGTGGAGAAGATCATGCCGATATCCTTTTTAGGCATTTTCTTGCCACCGGCAGCAAACTGTGCTGTGGCAGCCCGTGGCGTAGATTTTGACATCTGGCCGCCGGTGTTTGAATACACCTCGGTGTCAAGGATCAGGACATTGACGTTCTCGCCGGAAGCAAGGACATGGTCCAGACCGCCATAGCCAATATCATAAGCCCAGCCGTCACCACCAATGATCCAGACTGATTTGTTTACCAGGTAATCGGCAACACTGGTGAGTCGTTTTGCAATAATAGAATCACTGGCTGCCAGTGATTCTTTAAGCGCGGCAACCCTGTCCCTTTGAGCTTCGATCTCATCCTGAGTTTTCTGGGATGCCTTTGTAATTTCGTTGGCAGCTTTTTTGGTGATGATCTTTTCAGCAATAGCAGCATCCAAAAGCTCAACTGCCTGGGAACCCATCTTGCTGGCAGTGTTGCGCATACCGAGACCGAATTCAGCGTTATCCTCAAACAGGGAGTTTGACCAAACCGGACCACGTCCATCTGCCTGTTTGGCGTAAGGAGTGGTAGGCAGGTTGCCGCTATAGATAGAAGAACATCCGGTGGCATTGGCGATCATCATTCGGTCACCAAACATCTGGGTGGCAAGCTTGATATATGGGGTTTCGCCACAACCGGCACAGGCTCCGGAGAACTCGAACATCGGTTTCAGAAGCTGGCTGCCCTTGATGGTTGATGGGTCGATCTCGCTGTTTGCTACCTCGGGTAGATCCAGGAAGTATTTGACATTAGCAGCTTCCTGAACGCGGATCTTTTCAGTATTCACAACCATCTCCAGAGCTTTTTTCTTGGCAGGGCACTCATAAACACAGAGGGTACAACCGCAGCAGTCTTCAGTGAATACCTGGACCATTGCTTTGCGGCCTTTGAATTGCTTGCCAACAGCATTTGCTGATTTCAGGCTCTTGGGAGCTTTTTTCAGGTCTGCAGATTTTGCTATCTTCATGCGGATTGCAGCATGGGGGCAAACAAGAGAACAGCGGCCGCACTGGATACAGTTTTCAGGCTTCCATACAGGTACATGCACCGCAATATTACGTTTTTCATACTGGGTTGTACCTGTGGGCCAGGTGCCATCTGAAGGCATCTGGGAGACTTTGATCTGATCACCCTTGCCCTCGATCATCTTGGCTGTTACTTCCTTGACAAAGTCAGGGGCATCAGCAGGAACGGTGGCCGGTTTCTCATGGCCGCCTGCAGTTTTTGGAATTTTAACCTCAACAATATTTTTTACGGCAGTATCAACGGCGGCGTAGTTCATGTTGACAACCTTGTCGCCTTTCTTGCCGTAGGTTTTCTTAATTGCGCCCTTGATGGCTTTGATAGCTTCTTTCTGGGTCAGGATGCCGGAGATCAGGAAGAAGGCGGTCTGCATGATCATGTTAATGCGGGCGCCAAGACCGATTGCCTCGGCAAGCTTGATAGCATCAATAATGTAGAACTTGGCCTTCTTATCGATAAGCTGTTTCTGGACTACGGCAGGTAACTCTTTCCAAACCTGGGTCTTATTGAAGTTGGTTGTCAGCAGGAAGGTGCCGCCATCCTCAAGGTTAGCCAGCATGTCATATTTGTCCAGGAAGGTGAAGTTATGGCAGGCAACAAAGTTGGCCTTATTAATAAGGTAAGGAGCCACAACCTGGTTCTTGCCAAAGCGCAGATGGCTTGTGGTGATGGAACCGGATTTCTTGGAGTCGTATACGAAGTAACCCTGGGCACTGTTAGGTGTTTCGGTACCGATGATCTTAATGGTGTTCTTGTTAGCGCCGACTGTACCGTCTGCACCCAGGCCGAAGAACATGGCCCGGAAAACATCATCACCTTCGATATCGTAGGATTTGTCGTAGTCAAGGCTGGTATAAGCCACATCGTCATCAGGTCCGACACAGAAATGATTTTTCGGAGCCCAGGAAGCCATGTTATCATAGACAGCTTTTACCATGGCCGGGGTAAATTCAGCAGAACCAAGGCCGTAGCGGCCGGAAAGGATCATGGGCTGCAGGTTGACAATTGAGGATTCAACAGCCTCGCCCACTGCAGCTCTTACATCAAGGTAAAGAGGTTCGCCGGGAGCACCAGGCTCCTTGGTGCGGTCAAGCACGGTGATCCGTTGAACCGTTGCCGGCATGGCATTGACCATGGCCTTGCAATCAAAGGGGCGGTATAGGCGGACAACAAGCAGACCGACCTTTTTGCCTTTGCTGATCAGGTGTTCTGCGGTTGCAGCAACAGTTTCAGAACCGGAACCCATCATGACAACAATGTCTTCGGCTTCAGGGTCACCGTAATAGTCAAACAGATGATACTGGCGACCGGTCAGTCCAGCAAACTTATTCATGGTCTCCTGGATGATTCCGGGGATTGCCGTGTAGTATTTATTTACTGTTTCACGACCAGTGAAGTAGACATCCGGGTTCTGTGCCGTACCGCGCATCATTGGCCGGTCAGGGGACAAGCCACGCAGACGGTGAGCCATGACCAGATCCTCATCGATCATTTCACGCATATCATCTTCGGTTAACTGCTCGATTTTCTGTATCTCATGGGAGGTCCTGAACCCGTCAAAGAAGTGGATGAAAGGAACTCTGGATTTCAGGGCAGCCTGGGTGGAGATTAACGCCATGTCCTGACATTCCTGAACATTCTGGGAGCAAAGCATGCCCCAGCCAGTCTGGCGTACTCCCATGACATCACCGTGGTCGCCGAAAATGGAGAGTCCCTGGCAGGCTACTGAACGGGCTGTGACATGGAAGACAGTCGGGGTTAACTCACCGGCCAGCTTGTACATATTGGGCATCATCAGGAACAGACCCTGTGAAGCGGTAAAGGTGGTGCATAAAGCACCTGTTGTCAGGGACCCATGCAGAGATCCTGCAACGCCGCCCTCAGATTGCATCTGGGTTACAGCAGGGACAGAGCCCCAGATATTTTTCTGGCCGGCTGTGGTCTTGGCATCTGATTCAGCAGCCATAGGTGTTGAAGGTGTTATTGGATAGATTGTGATGATTTCGCTGAGGGCATAGGCAACATGGGTGCAGGCCTGATTGCCATCGATGGTTACCATTTTTCGAGACATGAGATACTCCTTGTTTTAATTGAGTGATTAAAATTTTCTACTTATTATTATTGTTATAATTAGCAAACCTAGAGTGTTTCATTGTAAAAAAATCATTCCTAAAAAGTGAAAACCAAAAGTATAATCCAAAACTATAAACCAAAAATAATATGAAATGCCAGCAAATTTCTGAGATTTTTTAAAATTATTGATTTGTCTGTGTAATATTTTGAATGGGAAAATTAGATATGTATATGTTAGGCATCAATTCAAACAATTTTTGGTTTTTGAATATGTAATCTTTGGGTTCTGTTAGAGTCCCCAAAATGAGTCTGCAAGAATTACTGTTTCAGGTTTTAGCAGTTGAATTTTAATGGTTGTTTAGGTAGCATCTCACATCCGAAACACATACAATGTTTTTTAGCGTAAGCCAGTTATATTTTGATGAATTTAAATGAATATTTCAAAACCTTTTTCCGATAAGGCTCTGCATTCTCTGCTATCCGGACTTGCCGGTAACGAGTCATTTGTTTTTCTCGAGTCAACACGAGTGACGCCTGAAAACCATCTCTCCTATCTTTTTCTGGATCCTGTGGAAAAACTTGTATGTAATGATGGTGATGATCCTGCCAACTTTTTTCGCCAGGCCCAGGAACGTTTGGAGCAGGGTTTTTTTCTGGCAGGATATATTGGATATGAATTTGGTTATATGCTGGAGCCAATCCTGGCGAAATCCTATATACCTGGATTAGTCCCGGATAATACTCGATCCCGTCTGCCTCTTGCTGACCTGGGTGTTTTTAATAAGCCTCAGATCTATGATCATTTGAAAGGGTCGTTTATTGGAAGTGAGTCCTGGCCAACTGGAACTGAGTCTGAGTCCGGAACAACATTTACCATTGACAATTTGTTCCTGAACCTTGAAAGGGAAGAGTATCTTGAGGCAATTCGGCGGGTAAAAGCCTATATTGAGGCTGGCGATACCTACCAGGTAAATTACACCCTCAAGCTCCTGTTTGATTTTGCAGGGTCTATCCCGGAATTTTATTGCAGCCTGAGACGCAACCAGTCCGTTTCTTATGGTGGGTTGATAAAGAATGGTGATACGACAATCCTTACGTTTTCTCCAGAGCTTTTTTTCAGAAAAAAAGGAAATCAAATTGATGTCCGGCCCATGAAGGGCACAATGGTCCGCGGCAGAACAAATTCCGAAGACAGGGATTTTGCCGACTTCCTGCACAATGATATCAAGAACCGCAGCGAGAATGTCATGATCGTTGATCTGTTGCGTAACGATCTGGGTCGCCTCAGTCGCATGGGCGGTGTAAATGTCCAGTCCCTTTTTGACGTGGAAACCTATGAGACCCTGCACCAGATGACCTCCAGCATAAGGGGGGAAGTGAATGGTTCGCTGTCCGTGGAGGAAATGTTTAAAGCCCTGTTCCCCTGCGGTTCGGTGACCGGGGCGCCAAAGATCAGGACCATGGAGATTATCAGGGAGTTGGAAGCTGAAGACCGTGGCGTCTATACCGGGGCCATAGGATATATTTCACCTGATGGTGAGGCGGTTTTTAACGTGCCGATCCGTACCGTTGTTTTTCAGGGGGATAAAGGGGAAATGGGAATTGGTTCCGGCATTGTCTGGGATTCTGACCCTGCGGGAGAATGGGAGGAATGTATACTGAAGGGAAGATTCCTAACTCAACCGGTGCCGGAATTTAAACTCATTGAAACAATGCTCTGGTACCCTCAATCCGGATACTGGTTGCTTGATTTGCACCTTGAAAGGCTTGTAGAATCGGCAGGCTATTTTTCTTATCCTTTTGAGTTGGAAAAAATTGAGGCTGAATTGCATGAATTAGCTGAGGGGTTCCGCAACAATGCATCGGTAAAAAACCAGAGGGTGAGACTTACCCTGTCAAGGCAGGGGGAAATTGAATTAACATATTCGGAACTGCCTGAGGGCCCACTTCCTGAGATCACTCCTGAAAAAATTCTAAAGCTGGAAGAATCGAAAGGTTTGCCAGCTGCGGTTTTTTCCAGCAGGAACACAGATTCGCATTCACCGTATCTCTTTCATAAGACCACGCTTCGCAAATTGTATGACGATGAACGCACTCAGGCTGTTGCCAAGGGATTTTACGAAGTGCTGTTTGTTAACGAAAAAGGGGAGGTCACCGAGGGCAGTTATACAAATATATTTTTGCAAAAAGATGGCAAACTCCTAACGCCACCTGTTTCCTGCGGTCTGCTGCCGGGAGTGCTCAGAAACCATCTGTTGCATGAATATCCGGATCTCGTTGAGGAAGCATCATTTACCAGGAAGGATATTGAACAGGCAGATGCTGTTTATGTGGGCAATTCGGTGCGGGGACTGGTGAGGGTAATTGTAGATTTGAAAAATTGAAGATTGAAGATTGTCAGCATGCAAGGTTGTTATCATAAGATTCGAGACGGTGATTTGTAGCTGTTTATCGACAGAAGGTTTTCTACCATAAATTTTCAATCTTCAATCTTCAATTTTTAATTATAGACCGCAGGTCGTTGATATTACCCCAGCCGGATAATCAACGGAATTGCGTGCATGTTGGATGCCGGGGTCCGGGTGCTGCCAAGTTCCCAGCCGATGCATTTTGTGTCCCCACCAAGAAGGGCTTCGATTTTTTGAACCATACCTTTAATATTGATCATGGGGTGACGGGAGAATACGGAGGGCAGCCCATAGGTTAGGTTGCAGGCTAGACATTTATCAGGTCTCTCATGAAGTTGCAACTCAAAGGACAATCTTTTCTGCTCCGGGTCATAGCTTATGAAAGACAGGCTGATGTTGTAAGCCCCTTCGTTCGCATCACCATATAAGGCTTCAAAAAAATCATTGGACAATTGCGGTGGGAGTAAATTTTCCAGGACATCTTTTGTGAAAAGCCCATTCAAATCTTTATGAAGCATGCTTGATAGTCCAGGGGTGAGAGATTAATAAAGTTAATACAGAATTTCTTAATTATATATACACG
>Ga0255043_10000036_pt1 | contig 19881 bp, 22 predicted proteins | sample BC1_12_9_MG_FD_182778 | JGI IMG/M metagenome (GOLD analysis project Ga0255043, IMG submission 182778) | Seawater microbial communities from Strait of Georgia, British Columbia, Canada - BC1_12_9 | ecosystem: Environmental > Aquatic > Marine > Strait | place: Canada: British Columbia | collected... | reverse complement strand
GCTGACCATGCTCGATGGTCGCAGCTACTCGCGGATCCTCCGACCGTCCCGGCCGGGCTTTCTGGTGCCTGAAAAGCCGTCGACTGTTGCGCTGGCTCTCGAGGCGGCGTTCTCCGGTGTGCAACGTTCCGTCCGCCATCTCAGCCTCTGGCTGGTGTTGGTCGTGGCGGCGCTGCTCGGCCAACGGCCGCGCAAGCTGGCGACGGCGGCCGGCGCATTTGCCGTTGGACATCTGTTGGCCCAATGGCTCGGTGGTCATGGCTGGCTCGAGGTGGCGCCGCAGACACGCGACATTCTGGTCTGGGCAACGGTCGCCTTTCCGACGATTCGCCTCGCGGGGGGCGGGGAAGGCTGGAGGGATTGGCTGCAGCCTTTGTGGCCGGCGGCGCTCCTCCTCGGCCTCCTCTTTGGCGGTGCGCAGCCCGAAGCTCTGCCGACCGAGGGGCTCTCGAGCGCGGAGCAGCTTTTGGCGCTGGTCCTGGTTGCGATCGGTGTCGGCATCGCAATTTTGCTAATGGTGGCTGCGGCTCTCGAGCTGCGAAAACTCATCGAACTGGCGGGTGAGGGGCGTTGGCGGGAAACGGGTAACCGAGTCTTCGGTTATGTCATTGGCGGCGTCGCTGTGGGGATGGTGCTGGCGCTGCTGGTGGGATTTGCCGTTGCTCCTGGCAGCGGTGCCCGGGCCTCATTCGAGCTCGTGCTGCTCGCGACAATCCTCGGGCCGACCCTCGTGCTCGCAGGACGCAATGACTTCGGAGCGGTCGTTGCGTTCCTGGCCCTGGCCGTCATCGGCGTGACGGCGGGTTTGCTCCTGATTCCTCTTCCGTTCGCCAGCCTGCTGACGCTCGGGTCGCTGCTGGTCCTCGGTGGCTCGCTGGCGTTGAATCGTCTGCTGTCACCGAGTTGGGTTCTGGCCATCACGGCGGTTGCCGTGCCGGCGCACGGCTGGTCAACCGCCCTGTGGTTGGTTGAAAACGTCTCGCGATCGACCGCGGTGACTGTCGGCACGGCTCTCGTCGCAGTGTGCGTGTTTTACGCAAGTCTTTCGGCGGCACGACACCTGAGTGTCGGAAACCTGGCACCCCCGGCGCGGATCCTGGGTGCGTTCATCGCGATTCTCGCGGTCGCGTGGCGCCTCGCCGAGTACCGGTCCTGGTTCGAGCTTGAGGTCGCCACCGAGGCGGCGCTGGGGCTCGCGCGATTGCCGCTGTTGTCGCTCGGTTTGTTGGTTGTTGCCGTTCTCGTGTGGATGCGATCGCGGCGAATCGAGGGGGGCGTCGAAAACGGGTTGCACCGCCTCGCCGTCCTCGGCGCTTTTCTGTTGCTGCCCTACGGCACGCTGGCCGTGCCGAACCCATTTTTTGCGGCCTACGCGCCGCGGGGTGACGGCGCTCGGCTGATCATGTCCAAGGTCCTCTCGGACACTTATCAGGCGTTCAACATCGACGACGAAAATGAGCTCTACGACACCCTGGCGGAGAGCGTGACCGGAAACCTGGTCGACGACCTCTATCTCGATAACCGTCGCCGGTTGACCGCCGGCACGCGTCAGGGCACCAAGGTCACGATCCGTGGCGTCAGCGTTCTCAAGATCGGCGAACCGGTCGAGGGCGTGACGGGAGGGGAGGGCTTTTCCTACGACTGCCGATGGGCGGTGGTGGCGCGGGTCCAGCATCTCCAACACGTGCACCACCGGCAGCAAATCTACAGCGGGGTGCTCACCCTGCGGGCCGAAGACGGCCGCTGGAAGGTAGCCGGGGTCGAGCTTCACAGCGAAGACCGGGTCGTGCTGCCGTGGGAGCCAACATAACCGACCGGCAGAATCTCGGTCCGGATGCTGGATGCGCGACCTGCCTCGGCGAAGCTGCGAAGCAGTGAAACCGGGTCCGCCCACCCGCCCGTCAGCCGAGACAGAAGCACAAATATGATCTCGACCATTTGTGGTGCGGGCGTCTCGCCCGCACGTCGTCACGGTGGTTGGAAATGTGCGGCCGGGACGGCCGCACCACAACATCGATCTCACTCGTTCGCGTTGCTCGCTCGGTCGGAATGACAACCAATTGAGCATGCTCACGATGACAGACAGCATCCGTCACCGCGCCCGGGCATGTCCTTTCTGACGACTGAAGACTTGCCCGTATCGATCCGGGATAGAATCCGTGTGGCAGTCTGGAGAGGGCGTCGATGTGTAGCAGCCGCGCCCTCCGCGGGGAGTTGGGAGAGGGCATGGTCGAAAACCACCTGAGATCCGCATTGAGCGAAAGGCGCTTCGTTTGCTCGGCCGAACTGGTGCTGGGCCGGGACCACACAGTTCCCGAGGCCGAAGACTTTGTCCGCGACGCATCCCAAGAACCTGACGGCATCAAGGTCATCAGTCTCACCGATCTCCCGTCCGGCGGTCCTGCCCTGCCTCCGGAGGCGTTCGTTCCGTTCGTGATCGAGCGCGGCCTCACGCCGGTCCCGCACCTCACCGGTAAGGACGGCAATCGCAGCTTTATCGAGGCCCGATTACACGGCCTCGCCCGCATGGGGGCGGAGAACGTCCTTGCCCTCACCGGCGACATCCAACACCGTGGGTTCCAGGGGAAGGCCAAGCGCGTCTACGACCTCGACTCGGTACTGATCCTTTGGCTGATACAGGCCCTGAGCGAGGGGATCAGCTACCAGATGGGTCCGAAGTCGGTCCAGACGACGCCCTTCGACTTTTTCCCTGGGGCGGTGGTCAGCCCCTACAAGTGCAACGAGCCGGATCAGATGATGCAGCTTCACAAGCTGGAGCTGAAGATCCTCCTCGGCGCACGCTTCGTCATCACCCAACTCGGCTTCAACCTGCGCAAGCTCTATGAGCTCAAGCAGTACTTGACACGTGAGGGAATGGATCACGTGCCGGTCCTCGCCAACATCTATGTGCCGACCGCGACCATCGCCAAAATGATGCGGAGGGGTGACATCTCCGGATGTGTGGTCTCGGAGGAGCTGATCAAGCGCCTCAAGGGCGAGAAAAAGCCTGAGCGCCTGGAACGGGCCGCCTTGACTGTGGCTGCGGTGCGCGAACTCGGTTTCGCCGGCGCCCACATCGGGGGCTTCGGTCTCACCCACCGAGATTTTCTGCACATCCTCGAGCTGAGCGCCGAGATCGGTGGAGGCTGGAGGGACCGCATTGACGAATTGATGTTTCAAGAGCCGGACGAATTCTACGTGCTGCCCGAGGGCGCCGACGGTTTCAGTGATCCTGAAGGGTCCAACAACACGTGCGACTCAAAAGCCGGACCTGGACTCAAACAACGACTCGGCCGCTTTGCCCACGACCATCTCATATCGGATGAATCGGCCGTCGGCGGGTTTCTGCAGAATCGCCTCGCTCCCGATGGAGACACATCATCCGAACGCAAAGGAATCTGGCACCATCTGCTCGGCGCCTCGACCGTCTATCGCAAGGCCGCCCTGGGCTGCATGTCCTGCGGCGACTGCATCCAGGACCATCTCCACTACGCCGGCTGCACGATGAGCAAATGCTACAAGGAGCTCCGCAACGGGCCGTGCGGCGGGTCACGCGTCGACGGTACCTGTGAGGCTGATCCAGCACTCCCTTGCATCTGGAACACGGTGTACGAAATTACGTTGGCGGCAAAGTCCGATCCACGCAAGTTTGCGACGACCCTCGTTCCGCCACGGGACTGGTGTCTCGATCAGACCAACGCGATGGCAAACCGCGTACTCGGACTCGACAACGCCTGCCGCCGGCAGGACCGTGCAGACGGCGGGGGATAGTCATGAGGCGCAGCATCACGGTCGTTTTCTCGGGTATGAGTGCATAGAACGAGGCTGACGTACTGGTGACCGGGGAGTACATCAAGGCGGAGGCGGTCAAGCAGGTCGAGGCGGGAGCACACATCATCGACCCCTGCAACAAACTCACCCGCGCCAACATCCTGGCCGCTGAGGCGCTCGCTGGTCGTGACGAGTCCTGTACCTCTTACATCGGGGCTTTTCGCGCTGGGGACATCGAGGTGTAGTCCGACCTGAAACCGCCAGGGACCGCGAGAAAGTTAAGAGTTAAGGGTGAAGAGTGAAGTCCATCCAGCCCCCCTTGACCCTTAACTCTTAACCTGCGTGCAGGCGCGGAGACCGAGCGGGGACTATTTCGCCCAGGCGTGACCCATCTGCAGTAGGACGGGGTGGTGGATCGGTCGGATTGACCCCTTGACCGGCAACTCTTCTGATAGTATCATCTAATTAGAAAGTGATATCAAAATGGCGACCGACAAAAATACGAGCTGTTCAGGCCGGTTCGTCCTGCGCATCGACCCCGGGCTTCACGGCGCGCTCCGTGAGGCGGCGCGGTCAGCGGGAGTGTCGCTCAACGAGTACTGTGCTCGAAAGCTCGCAACACCTACATTCGCTGTCGACGGATTGGAGTTCACGATTGAGGCCATGCGGCGGGCGGCGATGGTCATCGGTGAGAGTTTGATCGGCCTGGCGGCGTTCGGTTCGTGGACGCGCGAGGAGCTTCACGACGAATCGGACATCGATCTTCTCGTGGTCGTCGAGGACAAGGTGAGGTTATCCCGCGATTTGTACCTCGCGTGGGACGAGGCGCCGATTCGGTGGAATGGACACCGGGTCGAACCGCACTTCGTCCATCTCCCAGGTTCTGAAAGATCAACTCTCGGCCTGTGGGCGGAGGTGGCGGTCGATGGCATCATTCTCTTCACCCGCGATCTCACGCTCCCGTCTCGCCTGGCTCGTGTGAGACACGATATCGCCGCAGGCCGCATCGTCAGACGGGTCGTGCACGGCCAGCCCTACTGGACCGAGGCGGCCTGAAAATGCGAAACATGGGCCTCGCCGCCGATCACGTCCGAAGAGGCCAGATCCGGCTCGAGGCACTGGACGTACTCTTCAAGCACGAGAGCTGGGCCGACGTCGTTCGCGAATCTCAGGAGGTCGTCGAGCTCGCTCTGAAAGGCCTTCTCCGTGCTCACGGTGTCGAACCGCCGCGGATCCATGACGTCTCGGAGGTGCTGTTCGCCGAGCGGCGGAGGTTCCCCGACAGCCTCCAGAATGAGCTTGACGATTTGGCGTCGATCTCTCGAGAGTTACGCCGTGACCGCGAGCTGGCGTTTTACGGCGCCGAGGATCTGACCCCCTCGGGGTTCTACTCACGCTCGGACGCCGAACGGGCGCGCGATGGTGCGAGGCGGACGGTCGCCGCGGTGGTACCGCATGTCGACTCCGGCGATTAGCCGATCGTCTCGATCTCGTCGATGACGCCAACGACGACCGCTCGCACCGGTGCGTCGGGGGCTTCCAGCACCTGCCGCGCGCCGTTGCCCTCGTCAAGGACGAGCACGGTCTCGCCCGCTCCGGCGCCGACGGCGTCGACCGCGATGACATCCTTGCCGGTCTCATTGCCATCGAGGTCGAGCAGATCGACATACAGCAGCCTCCGGCCTTCGAAGACCGGAGAGCAAATGGTGGTCACCACGGTGCCGGCGACCCGTCCGATCTTCACCGCGACCACTCCTCGACCGCATCGACGATGCCGACGATGGCGTGGTCGACCGGCCCCGGTGGCGATGGCAACGCGAGGGAGGCCTCGCGGCTCGCCACGATGGTTACCAGGTCGTCGGGAGCGGCCATTGCCACGCCGTCGGCGGCCACTACGGGCCCGCCGCGAGGCTGGAGCTTGCGATCCAGCGGCTGCACGATCAAGAGGCGGGCCCCTTCCAGGCCCTCGTAGATCGTTGTCGCGACAACCGTACCGGTGACTCGTCCGAGTTCCATGTCTAGCCTGTGCTTCCCGCCATGTCGCGTAGAGAGGCCCGCGAGATGGCGTCCATTTCCGTGCGGCCGAGACGGCCGCCCCACAATTTTTTCCTCTTGTGGTGCAGGCGTCTCGCCTGCACATAATCTGGTTGGAGTTCCGCAGTCATAGGAAACACACTAGCCTCTTCCGCCGCTGATACGTGATGAAAACTCGGTTGCCGCCTCGAGGTTGGCCAGCATCTCGTCGTGGAAGTCGGGGATTACGACCTGGGCGACCAAAGTGGAGGGGTCGTCCAGTTGATCGACGCCGATTTCGACCGCCGCTTCCACATCGGCGACGGTGCCGGAGAAGATGCAATAGGCCTTGCCGCCGAGACGGTCGGCGAGCTTGAGCTCGACGAGGTCTACATCGGCGCCCTTGAGTCCGCGGTCGGCGGCGCCGAGGGTGGCTGCGACGGTGGTGGTTTCGATGATACCGAGCGCTTCGCCGGTGACCCGGCCACGCATCCCGCGAAGATAACGCACGACCTCGGGGTGGGCGGAGGGAAGGTAGATCTTATCGACCAGTGAATCGCCGGCAAGGGCGAGCCCGGCGGCATAGGACTCCTCGACGCAGGCCACGTCGCCGCCGACCAGCACCAGGTATTTGCCAGGGTGAACGGTGCCTGCGTAGGTGACCTCGACCGGGGCGCGTTTGACCATGGCGTCGCCGGCGCGCATCCCGATGGCGATGGAGTCGAACTCGATGAGGGCGATGGCCGGCTGCATCAGACGATCCTCAGCCCGCCGGCCACGGTCATCCGTCTGTCGCGGGAGAAGCTCCGTGGTCGGGTCAAACCCTCGCCGGTCGGGCTGGCGATGGAGAAAGATGTATAGCCCTCGCCGCCGTCGCCGAGACCAGCGAGGTTGGCGGCGTTGGCGACAAAGACCGAAACGTCGATATCGCGCGCCATCCGGGTGATGGCATTGACGTCGCGGGAGTAGATCGAGGCGGTGTGGCCGCAGCCGTGCTCGGCGCGGATCGCGAGGTCAATCGCATCGTCCACCGTGCGGACCCGCACCACCGGCATCACCGGCATCATCTGCTCGGTCCACACCAGGCTGTGCTCGGGCGGTACGTCGGCGACAGCGAGACGGAGATCATCACCCGCCTGGATTCCGATTTCGGCGAGAATTGTCCCGGCGTTCTGGCCGATCCATCGCGGGTTGACGCGGCCCGGTTTGCCCGGCTCACCCATCTCCGAGAAGATCACTCGCTCGAGCTTGGTGAGCTCGTACTCCTTGAGCACGTAGGCATTGTTTTTCTGCATCTGCTTGAGCAGCTCGTCGGCCGCCGAGTCCACCGCAATGACGACCTTCTCGTCGGTACAGATCACGTTGTTGTCGAACGAGGCCCCGCGGACGACCTCGCGCCCGGCGAGCTCGAGATCGGAGTTGGCGTCGACCACCACCGGCGGGTTGCCGGGGCCGGCGCAGATTGATCTTTTGCGGGTCTTCTGTGCTTCCTTCACGACCCCGGGGCCACCGGTGATCATCAAGATGCGGACCTGCGGGTGATTCATGAGCTGCTGGGCACTCTCGATTGTCGGCTCCGGGGTCGCGGTGACAATATCAGGCGGACCGCCGGCCGAAACGATGGCCTGGTTGAGCCACCGGACGTTTTGGACCGAGACCCGTTTTGCGTTGGGGTGGGCGTTGAAGACCACCGCATTGCCGGCCGAAACAATGGCGATCGTGTTGTTGATGATCGTTGCAGTCGGGTTTGTGGTCGGGGTGATGGCGCCGACGACTCCGAAGGGCGCGTACTCGGTGACAGTCAAGCCCTGGTCGCCCGACCATACCCTGGGCTCGAGATCCTCGGGCCCTGGTGTCTTGTTGATGACCAGGAGGTTTTTGAGCGTCTTGTCCTCAGCGCGGCCGATGCCGGTCTCTTCATGGGCCATTCGTGCCAGCTCGCAAGCACGGTCGCGCATCGCCTCACGCACCGCGTCGATGATGCGGTGCCGCCTCTTCAGCCCCATCGTTCTGTAGACCTCAAAGGCTGTGCGCGAGGCAGCCACTGCGGCGTCGACGTCTGGATAGATGCCATCTCCAGCGACCGTTTCTGCCTCGACCGGCGCCTGTGGCGGTGCCTCGGCGTGGCCGCGAAGCTTGAGCCGAACCCGTTCGACGACGGCCGCGATCTCCTGCTGATCAAATGCTGCTTCCACCTGATGCGCCTCCACTCAGGACCCGTCGCGTGTTCGGTCGTCACCGTCGACCGCGCCGGGCCTGGTTCTGATCGTCAGCTCGCCCACTCGCCGTCGGCCGGAGTCTTGCGATAGATGTCCTTGCCGCCGACCTCCCAGCTGTCGACAATCGCCATGATGACCGCGTCGCAGGGGCGGTCGCGGGTGGACTCGGTCTGGCGGGCCGATGAACCGGAGGCCCATAGCACCACCTCGCCGACCCCCGCGCCGACCGAGTCCGCTGCCACCACGTGGCCGCCGGTCTCCTTACCGTCCACCCCGAGCTCGCGCACGACCAGGAACTTCTGACCTTGAAGTCCCTCGTCCTTGCGGCTCGCCACCAGGGTGCCGGCCACTCTCCCGAGCAGCATCAGCGCTTGCCTTTGGCCTTGCCTTCGCCGGCCGCCTCTTCGGCACGGCCGAGGGGCAGGACCATGTCGATGTTGGTGTGGGGGCGTGCGATCACGTGGGTCGAAACCACCTCGCCGATGGTTTCGGCGCCGCGGATTCCGGCCTCGACCGCGGCTTTCACCGCCGCCACGTCGCCGCGCACGATCGCGGTGACGTATCCGCCGCCCGTCTTCTCATAGGACACCAGATCCACCTTGGCCGCCTTGACCATGGCGTCGGCGGCCTCCACGACCGCCGCGAAACCCCGACACTCGATCATTCCCAACGCTTCAGCCATTGCTGACTCCTTTCCAATCTGGATGCTGGATACTGGATGCTAGATGCTGGATCCGCCCACCCGCCCAAAAACTCTGAGGCAGGGGATCGAACATCCAACATCCAGCATCTAGCATCAAGCATCTGGTTCTCATCTTCTGTTTCAATTCCTCAATCACCTTTGCGTCCCTCGACGCCTTCAATTGCCGCAACGGCTGCGCGCCAGCCGACATCGATGTCCCGTTCCTCACCACCGAGGTAGACGCGGCCCATCGAACCAAAGGCCCGCACCTCGAGGATGTTGATATCGGCCGCTTTTTCGGCCTCGTTGGCCGCCAGCGCCGCGTAGGCCGCCGGCTCACACTCGAGCACGTACATGGTCTGTTTGGGGATGATCATGTGGCCGTGGCGCATGCGGTTGATGAGTTGCACCTGATGATCATCGAGGTGACGGATGACCTGGCTCGAGAGGATCTTCGGTTTGCGGCGGTCCTTCTCCTCGAGTCCGATCTCGGCCAGGATGGCGGCGCCGGCGGCGCGGGTGTCGGCCTGGGACTCGGAGTGAACCTCGAGCAGGCCGTAGTACCGTTCGACGATCTGCATTCCTGGCCGCACGTGGGTGGCCTTCAAGGCGACGTCCGTTAGGCGGTTGATCTCTATCCCCGGTGAGATTTCCACCCACAGCGATGCGTCGCCGGCCAACGGCAGGAAGCCCTGCGCGACCGTGCCGAGGAACGCCGCGTACTGAGGTTGCAGCGAATCCAGGAAAACGTAGGAACGAAGGTCAATATGATCCACCAGACTCTCCTTCCTCACCGGAGACGATGCGGACGCCGGCCGAGGCCCCGATCCTGGTCGCGCCGGCGGTGATCATCTCGCGCACCTCGGCGGCGGTGTGGATGCCGCCGGCGGCCTTGACGCCCACCTTGGCGCCGACAACTTCGCGCATCAGAGCGACGTCAAAGACGGTCGCCCCGCCCGGCCCGAATCCGGTCGACGTCTTGACGTAGTGGGCGCGACCGGCAACGGCGAGCCGGCACGCGATCACCTTCTCCTCATCAGTCAGATAGGCCGCCTCGATGATCACCTTGTTGAGCGCCCCGACCTCGCGGCAGGCATCCGACACACCGGCAATGTCCCGTTTGACGAGCTCGTGCTCGCCGCCCTTCAGGGCGCCGATGTTGATCACCATGTCGATCTCGCGGGCGCCGTCGCGCAACGCGCGGCGCGCCTCCATCGCCTTGATTTCGTGGGTGTTGGCGCCGAGCGGGAAACCAACCACCGAGGCCACCGTGATGGCGGTCCCGCGCAGCCGTTTCTTGGCCCGCGCTACCCAGGACGGATTGATGCAGACCGCGGCGAAGCCGTACTCTGCCGCCTCGTCGCAGAGTTGGTCAATGTCGGCGGGGGAGGCGTCGGGTCGCAGCAGGGTGTGGTCGATATACTCGGCGAGATCCTTTGGCACGTCGGCGCCCGAGCCGCAGTAGCCGATGCGGGCGGCGCCGTTGGCCACCACCTGGGGGGCGTTTTCCAGACCCTGGTCGGTGTGTTGGCCGCCGAGCGTTGCCAGCACCTGGCGGGTCACGACCTCGATGAGTTCGTTGCGATCGATCATTTTCCTGCTCCCGGTCGCAGATAACACTGTTCGATGTCGGTGATCTTGGCGACTCGCCGGGCGTGACGGTCCGGGCCCCACGGCGTGGCCAGCCACTCGTCGACGATTTGCCGGGCAAGGCCGTCACCGATGAGCCCCGCGCCGAGGGTGAGGACGTTGGCGTGGTTATGATCGCGGCTGTTGCGGGCCGACGAGAGGTCGTAGCAGAGCGCCGCCCTCACCCCGGGCACCTTGTTGGCGGCCATGCACGAACCGATGCCGGCGCCGTCGACGATGATTCCCCACCGGCACACGCCGGTGCCCACCAGATTGGCTACCGCGTGCGCGAAGTCCGGGTAGTCGACGGCCTCTGGGCCGGCGCACCCACAGTCGTGTACGGAGAGGTCCTGCTGACGCAGGTGCTCGATGATCGACTCCTTGAGGCGGTAGCCACCGTGGTCGGCACCGACGGCGATTGTCTCGGCATCCTGAGGCGTGTCCGCGTTCTTGGCGGCCACCGCCTCGTCAACCACCAGTGTCACGAGCTGTCGGATCTCCTCCTCGGTGATCGGCGGTCCGTCGTGACGGTTCTCTTCCGCGCTCACCAGCTTTTCCAATCAACGCTGTGCGGACGGGACGCAGGAATGGCCCGTCGAGTTGCCGGAACTGCCGCCATGATCTCCGTCCGGTCTTCCAGAAGATCGAAGTAGGTCCTGAGTTGGTTCACGGCAGCATCGAACGGTGTCAGGCTGCGGTTCAGGCGAGTGCCGAGCACTGCGCCTTCCATCGCGCAGACGACAAGTTGAGCAAGGGCATTACGATCGAGGGTGGGCGGCAGTCGGTCGCCAGCGGCGCGCAGTAACTCCTCGATGCGGCCCGTCCAGTCCACAAAGACCTCCGCCAGCCTGCTTCTGACCTGAGGGTGATTCTCGGAAACCTCAGCCGAAAGGCTGGCCATCGGGGAGCCGAAGGTGAAACCGCCGTCCACGAGTTGCCGACGATAGAGATTGAGAACGTTGAACAACTTTTTGATGGGGTCGTCGGTAGCTTTGGCGGCAGGTTCAAAAATCCCGGCATCGAAGACCTCGGCGATGTGATCGACAACCGCCAGCAGCAGATCCTCCTTGGCCGGAAAGAAATGGTAGAAGCTGCCACTGGTGGCTTTCGCTTCCTGGATGATCTGATTGACCCCGGTCTGGGCGTAGCCCTGGCGCCGAAAGAGCTCGGCGGCGGTGGTGATCAAGCGTGCGCGGGTTGTGGTTTTTCGCGGTACCAAGGCATCTCCCGCAGAGATAGGCGAAATAACTAGAACGTTCTATCTAGAATAACGATAGGTCGCCCAAAACAACCTGTCAACCCATCGCGGAGTTCTGCGTCTGAACGCCGTGCTACGAAGTGATCACCCGTCGATTCCGAAATTGAGAAATAAGGAGAACAATATGAAGAAGTTTCTGATCGTCCTGATGGTCCTGTCCGTTGTGAGCCCGGTTCTTGCGCAAGACCCGGAGGGCGAGCCGCCGCCGATTGTCGAGGCCTCGCACAACGCAGTTGTCGCCTTCCTCAAGCTGATGCCCGAGCAGGTCGAGGATTGGAACACGATTAACTGGATTCACCGTGGACTCGAACAACCCCTCAAAGAAGAAATTGCTGCCGTCCAGGAGCAGATCGATACACTCTTCGAGTCGGGAAACCCCGATCCCGCTGCGGTCGGCACGCTGTTCATCAAACGCCGCACTCTTACCGAGGCGCTGGTGCAGGTGCATCTGGACTATCACGGAGACTTCGTCCTGATACTCAATGACACGCAAGCCCGGAAGCTGCGCTTTATCGCCCGTGCCGACGACGTGCAGAAGTTCATCCCGGCCTTCAAGCTATTCGAGCTCATCCCGAGACGTTAGAGTTCACCGTCCTCTGAACGCAACGGCGGGGCTATTGCCCCGCCTGTTGTTGTGTTCGACCATTTGATTTCACCACCAAGACACCAAGGCCACCAAGGGATCACAAACGTAATTTTTTAGTGGGCTGCTCGATTACCGGAATCCGGCCTCCGAAAGAGTGAGGTAACGTCAGATACTCACCGGCGTACATTCCGAACACTCAAATAATCCTTGGTGTTCTTGGTGCCTTGGTGGTGAAACAGGGTGGGTGGGTGGGCTTGACCCTTAACTCTTCACCCTTAACTTCTCCAACAGCGCCCGGTGCGCGGCGTCGAGGTCGGCGGATTGCTTCGCGTCGAGGTCGCCGGCGGTGACCAGCCGTTTTCGGTGGCAGCCGAGCACGCGCACTATGAAATCTCGGTGGCGCAAATCGTCCCCGAGCCATCCGTCCTCTGCCACTGGAAGGTCCGACCACCGTTCGATGAGCACTCGGGCAAAGACGCCGACGCCGTTTTGCGCCGGCGATTCATTGTGCCCGAAGACCTTGACCCCCTCAACACCGCAGCTCGGCGAGGCCTCCTTGAGGATGAAGCCGTCGAGGCCGGCCTTTCGGAGCTGGTCGACCTTGTCACGGGCGTAGCTCTCCATTGGCTCGGTCAGAACCTCGCCGGAGATGGGCTCGATCAATTGTGGTTCGGGATCACTACTCTCGAGCTGGATTGTGGGCCGTGGCACCCCGAGACCGATCTCGAGCTCGGGGCAGACAGGCACCCAGTCGAACCACTTACCGAGGACGTCGGTGAGATACCGGTCGCGCTTGTGCCCGCCGTCAAAACGCACCTCGGCGCCGAGCAGGCACGATGACACCCCGAGCCGGATTGGCTCGTCGTCGTGCCATTCCTGCCATGAGGGTTCGGGTATCGTGGGTCGGTCCACGTTGCCATCATGGCATGGTGCATCAGGAGGCAATAATGGGAGTTCAGTCACGCCGATCTTTCGTTACACGTGCCGTCAGCGCCGTTACTGGCACCGCTCTTTTAGCCGCAGCCGACCTCGAGGCGCTACAGGCAGGAGCGGAGGGTTTCGTCTCGGCGTCTGTGGCGGATGACCTCGGCAAGGATTATTGGCGACTCGTCCAGCGTCAGTTCCGCCTCGAGCCCGGGCTTGTCTACCTCAACAACGCCTCGCTGGGACCGTCGCCGGCGCTGGTCGCCGACGCCACCGAGGCCTTCCGCCGTACCCTCGACGCCTTTCCCTCGCACTATATGTGGGGGGCGTGGTCCGAAGAGAAGGAGGCGGTGAGGTCGAAAGCTGCCGAATTGCTCGGCGCCTCGCCCGAGGAGGTCGCCCTCATCCACAACACCACCGAGGGCATGAATCTCGTCGCTTCGTCGCTTGAACTCGGGCCCGGAGATGAGGTGATCGTGGGCAACCACGAGCACCCCTCGGGAACTGTTCCCTGGCAGTACTGGCAGGAGCCCAAGGGCGTCAGGCTGGTGCGGCCGACCCTGCCTATCTTGCCGTCCGACCCCGAGGAGATCGTGGAGGTTTATCGACGGGCGATCACTCCACGCACGAAGGTGATCTCGATGTGCCACGTCGTCAACACCAACGGCATGATTCTGCCTGTCAAGCAGGTATCCGCGATGGCTCGGCCACGCGGAATTGTCGTGGCGGTCGACGGCGCCCAGGCACCGGGGATGATCAACGTCGATCTCCACGATCTCGGCTGCGACTTCTATGCGGCGTCGGCCCACAAATGGCTCTTCTCACCCAAGGGCGTCGGTATTTTCTACGCTCGTACGGAGTCACAACCGTTGTTGAAGCCGTTGATCGTCGCACGTGGTTGGGAGGATCGCTCGATCCGCCGCTTCGAGAACTACAACACCCGCAACCTCCCCGAGCTGCTGGGGCTCGGGGTTGCCTTCGACTTTCAGAACCTGATGAGTCCTGCGCGACGGCAGGCACGAATCCTCGAGCTCAAGAGCTTCCTCCGCGATCGGATCGGGGACGACCCTGCCTTTGCCATAAAGACCCCGGTGAGCGACGAGCTGTCCGCCGGAATCACCACCGTCGAGGTCGTGGGAGGCGAGGTGGGCGAGGTGGCAAAAACGCTGGCCGAAAAGCATCGTATTGATTGCCGGCCGATGACCAGCCACGACCTCAACGGTCTCCGCATCTCGCTGTCGATCTTCAACAGCGAGGATCAGGTGGAGCTGCTGGTAAAAACGCTATGTGAACTCGCCGGGGTTGCCACGGCGTAGCCCGACTTGTGACGGCGGAGTGCGACTTGTGACGGCGGAGTGCGAAGCACGAAGCCGCAAGCACGAAGCCGGATGCTACTCTAGACAGGTGAAGTCTCCCAAACAAGGGCACCGTGAGGTGGAACACACCGCCGACTGGGGGCTCGAGGTGTGGGCGCCGGACCTGCCGGCATTGATTGAAGAGGCGGCGCGCGGGATGTTCGAGTTGATGGGTGTCGAAGTGTCCGAGGAGTCGCGCTCCCACCGGCAGCTCGAGATCAGCGCCGACGACCGCGAACAACTTCTGGTGTCCTTCCTCGAGGAGCTGCTCTTCATCGCCGAATCGGAGGACCTGGCCTTCGACGGGTTTATGCTGAATCTGGTGGAGACGAACCTGTTGGCGAGACTCGAGGGTGGATTCATCGTCTCGCGCACCAAAGAGATCAAAGCCGTGACTTATCACTACCTCGAAATCTCCGAAACTAAACGCGGTCTGGAAACCAGTATCATCTTCGACGTCTAGAGATTTCAGATGGTCCAACTCCGTGACCTCAAACGGCTCGGCCCCTACGAGTGGGAGATCCCAAGCTCGGCGCGCGCCGACATGCGGGTGCCGGTGCGGCTCTTTGCAAGCGGCGAGCTGCTCCAGGCTATTGGCGGCGATGCTTCACTCGAGCAGGCGGTCAACGCCGCCACCCTGCCCGGGGTAGTGGGCGAGGTGCTGGTGATGCCCGATGTCCACCAGGGCTACGGTTTCCCGATCGGCGGCGTCGCAGCAACGGAGTTACCGAACGGAGTCATCTCGCCGGGCGCAATCGGTTACGACATCAACTGTGGCGTGCGGCTGCTCGCCTCCAGGGTGGAGCTTGGCGAGGCCGAGGGGGTGATGGACGACCTCGCCTCGGCCCTCGACGCCGCCTGCCCGAGTGGGGTCGGCAAGGGTGGTCGGCTGCGGCTCGACATCCACGAGCTCGAGCGTGCATGTCGCGAGGGCGGCGAGTGGGCCCGCAAGGAGGGGTTCGGCACCGATAGCGACGTGGCGCGCACCGAGGAGGGTGGATTCCTCGCCGGCGCCGATTTCTCCAAGGTCAGCCACCGGGCGCGCGAACGGGGGCGACCGCAGATGGGCACCCTCGGCGCCGGCAACCACTTCATCGAGGTCGAGGTGGTGGACGAGGTCTTCGACCCCGAGGCGGCGCGGGTCATGGGTCTGTCCGAGGGCTGTTTGACGGTGATGATCCACTGCGGCTCACGCGGCTTCGGACACCAGATCTGCACCGACTACGTCAAGAAATTCCAGAAGGCCGTACAGCGCTACGGGATCCGCCTGCCGGATCGCGAACTGGTATGCGCCCCCGTCGACTCGCCCGAAGGGCACGCCTATGAGGGCGCCATGCGTTGCGCCGCCAACTACGCCTTTGCCAACCGGCAGGTAATTGCGCACCTCGCGCGTGAGGCCTTTGCAAAAACGCTGCGCGGCCGGTCACAGAACGTCCACCTCCATCAGATCTACGACATCGCCCACAACATGGGCAAGACCGAGGAGCACGAGGTCGACGGTAAACGGCTCCGGGTTTGCGTCCATCGCAAGGGCGCCACTCGCGCCTTTGGTCCCGGCTTCGAGGGCCTGCCGCCCGAGTACCGCTCCATCGGCCAGCCGGTGTTGGTGCCGGGTTCGATGGGTACTGCCTCGTGGGTTCTGGTCGGCACGGAAAAAAGCATGAGCCGGTCGCTCGGCTCCTGTTGCCACGGCGCCGGCCGCACCATGAGTCGCCGCAAGGCCAAACGTTCGATCAATGGCGGCGAATTGCGGCGTGAGCTCGAGAGACAAGGAATCAAGGTCCGGGCGGGCTCGATGCCAGGTCTTGCCGAGGAGGCGCCTGCGGCCTACAAGGATGTCGATGCTGTGGTTGATGTGGTCGCCGGCGCCGGCATAGCCAAAAAGGTCGCGCGCTTACGTCCTGTAGCAGTCGTCAAGGGCTAGCCGCCCGCCCCCACCGGGCTTGGTATTGTATCACTTCGATGAAGTGATAGCACCGACATCAACGCACGATTAAAACGCAAAGGCGCAAAGGCGCAAAGACGTCACAACGAAGTTCATTCGAGTTTTTCTTAGCGAGGCACTTCGCGCTCTTAGCGTCTTAGCGGTTCCAAAGCCAATGAAGGAACGTCACCACCTCAGCCCTGGTTCAACGATCAATGGTCGGGCCCGATTTTCTGCGTCAATCTGCGTTATCTGCGGGCAAACGATTCGTCAATTAAATTCAGACTATCACCCGGTCTTTTCAAAACGCGAGAATCCACTGCAGCTTGAGGGTCGCCCGATAGTCGAGCTCGCGACCATTGCCGGTCGGATCCTGCGGGTCTGCGACGTTGAGCGTTCGGAGCTCGAACCTCAAAGCAAAACGGTGGGTGAACTGCTGGCCAAGGACGAGGAGGTTGTCGAACTCGTACTGTTCTGCCTCGAAGTCGTAGGACGCTGCGGGCGTGTACTGGACCCAGAACTTGCTGCCGGTCACGTGAATCAGGTCGACCGAAAGAGAGATCGTCTGCATTCCTTGGGCGAACTCGCCCTCCGCAATTGATTTCATGTACTGAAGCTGTGGCAGGAGGGTCGTCCGCTTGGCGATCTTCGCCGCCCAGCCGAGTGACGGTGCGATTACCCACTGGTCTCCACCAGTCCCTTTTGCCGGGTCGCCGGTGGGGACCAGCAGACCCACTCCGATACCGAGGTTGTTGGGCACCCAGGGATCGGCCGTGAGCGTCAGGGCCGGGACCCAGTTGTAACGCAGCAACAGGTCGCCGATGCCGCTCCCCTCGACATCACTCAACCTGGAATCGATCATGGGCAGGGTGGCCGCAAAACTGTGGTCGGCGAGGGGCACCCAGTTGTAGTTGATGCCGCCGCGCACGACGCTGCCGCTGGCTGAATCGTAGAAGTCAATTCCGAAGTCGAGCCGCTGCGTCGCGCTCTGATCTGCCGCGTCGTTGTCGCTGGCCTCCTCCCTCTGCTCCGCGGGCTGCTGGGAATCGTCTGTATCGGAGGCCGGCGCAACCGGCACCAGAATCATTTCCAATAGCAGCACCACAACGCAGCGCCGGCAGATTATCTTCCACGAATGTAGGGAGAGCACCTGACCTTTATAACCCTTTCGTATTGGAGAGTCGATGTCGATGCCGGCGCAAGGTAACAGACGGTATCTCTCCGTAGACCTTTCGATTCTCTGCGGAGAAACGCCCCAGCTGACGAAAGCCGAACTCGGAGGCGACGCCGCCGACCGTGATGCTCAGTGGGTGAGAATTCGCCAGGGATTGCCGCACCGCCTGCAACCGAATCAGTTTGACGTACTGAATGTGTGAGACCCCGTGGTGGGTGTTGAAGGTTCGGAGTTCTGCAGGTTCAAAATCCCCCGTGCGAAGCGGCCACGATGGCGTGAAACCGATGACGCTTATCGCGCAATCGACCGAATGGAAAATACCCATCTGCCGTGGGGAGGAGTATTCTCTCGATTAAAGCATTAACGTTCGGGGAGGAAAGATGAAGCGCACAGCGAAATTGGGCGGAATCGCTCTGGTCGTGGCGTTGGCTGTGATCGGCATCTATCAATGGGGCCTGCACGACGGTCTTCGGGGAGGCGGCTTCGGGTTGACGAGGGTAGCCGAGGCGGCCGGTATAACGGCTTCGGGGGCTCAGGCGCTGGATTCACGAGACGTTTACTACCCCGGCAGCGAAACCATCGCTCCCGACGAATTCCGGGTGGTGGCGTGCGGTACGGGCATGCCCAACGCGCGCCCGAAACAGGCAGCGGCCTGCTGGCTGTTGGAGCTCGGCAACGGAGACAAGTTCATCTTCGACATCGGCCTCGGATCGGCGGAGAGAATCTCGGCCCAGAAGATCCCCTACGACTACCTGGACAAATTGTTCATCGGACACCTTCACGCCGACCACATTGGCGATCTCGATGCGCTGTGGATCGGCGGTGTCATCTCCAACCGACAGCGCCCGCTCCGCATCTGGGGGCCCTCGGGCGCCAAGAAGGAGCTCGGGACAAAGTACATGGTGGACCGCATGAAGGAGATGTACTCCTGGGACTGGGCCTCGCGCCTGGGCAATGTCAACACCAAGGGTTTCGACACCGAGATCCACGAGTTCGACTACAAGGCCGTCAACGAAGTGATCTACCAGGAGAACGGGGTGACGATCAGGTCGATCCCGGCAATTCACGCGGTTGACGGCTCGGTGAGCTTCATTCTCACGTGGAATGGCCTCAAGTTCGCCTTCTCCTCCGACACCTACCCCAACAAGTGGTGGATGGAGCACACCAAGAACGCCGATCTTGCGATCCACGAGTGCTTCGCGCCGCCGTCGATCATGGTCAATAAACAGAATTTCGCGGTGCTCGACGCCCTCAACGTGGCCACCCAGGTCCACACCTCGCCGGCCATGTTCGGCAAGGTGATGAGCGAGATCACACCGCGGATGGCGGTCGGCTATCACACCTTCGTCGACTTCGATACGCAACCTCAGATCATGGAGGAGATCCGCTCGACATATGACGGCCCGGTGGAGCTGGCCGTGGATTACATGGTCTTCAACGTCACAAAGGACGAGATCCGGGTCCGGATGTCGGCGATCGACGAGGACATCTGGCCGCTGCCGTCGGTGACCAAGACGCTTCCTGCGGATCCCAAGGACCGGGTCGGATTCTCCGACTACCTCATCAACGGCAGGGTGGTCTTCAAGGATGTGGTCGATCAGTACTACAAGGAAACGAACGAGATGTTCGGGACGGATTACCCGACCCCCGATTGAGGTGTTAGGTTCGAATTTTCGAAAATCGAGAAAAGGAGGAGCACCATGAACAAGCGAGCAGCCCGTATTTTCATTTTGGCCGTGTTGGTGGCACTCGCCGCCGGTGTAGTCGGGGCCCAGGAGCTGGAGAAGCTGAAGAAACCGGAACCATCGGTGCCGGAGATCTTCACCCTCACCGGTCAGTACGTGCGGATCGCGTATAACAGCGAGGGCTTCGCTACCCTCGGCTACCGCATCGCCAATGGATCGGAGGGCGACGAGTGGATGCTGCTCGAGATGGGCTCAACGTTGCGCAAGCCGACCAAGAATCAGACGATGACGCGGGACGACCTCTCGCTCATGCTTCCCGACGGCTCCACGATCGGGTTGGCCACCCAGGAGGAGTTCGGCAAAGCCGGGCACCTGCGGGCCCTCAACGAGCGCGGCAACATGTCCCGCGACTCCATCAATTACTTCCCGGTGGATGCCAACCAGGCTTGTGTGATCGGCTTCTTCGCCGACCCGACGAACCAGGTGCGGTCCCTCTCCTACGATCAGGTGGAGCTGTCCTGGCAGCGCGCCTGTGTCGGAAGGATCTTCTTCAAGATCCCCGGCAAGATCCAGACCGGGCAGTACTATCTCCTCGTCAAGTACGAGAACAGCATGCTCCAGATTCCGTTCCGGATCTTCACCAAGGCGGAGGACAAAGAGT
>Ga0255043_10000035_pt1 | contig 20624 bp, 15 predicted proteins | sample BC1_12_9_MG_FD_182778 | JGI IMG/M metagenome (GOLD analysis project Ga0255043, IMG submission 182778) | Seawater microbial communities from Strait of Georgia, British Columbia, Canada - BC1_12_9 | ecosystem: Environmental > Aquatic > Marine > Strait | place: Canada: British Columbia | collected... | reverse complement strand
GAATACGGTTTTGGCACACATCTGATGTTGGACGGCTATGGCTGTGATCGCCAGCGACTGGAGGATATTTCTCTTATTTACGACTTCTTGAGCGAGTATCCCTCTCAAATTAAAATGACCAAGATCATGCCCCCTTATGTGTTTCGATACGAGGCCGAGAATTCAGAGGATTGGGGAATTTCAGGCTTTGTCCTCATCGCGGAAAGTCACATTAGCATCCACACTTTTCCTGATAAAAATTACCTTAGTCTGGATATTTTCTCCTGCAAAGAATTTGACTCTGACCATGCCATCTCCTATGTAAGCAATTTGTTTGGCGTGCAGAAAAGTGAAGTGAAGCTTCTGGATCGGGGCGTTGAATTCCCAAAAGACATCAGACGGACGGCCCATATCGTCCAGGAAGAACGCAATCGTCTGGAGCACTGACTCTGGCGACACCTACTCTCAACTCATGAGCACAGAACAAAAATACGGACTGGAGTCTTTTGCAACCCTCGCCGCAGCGTCCACCTCCTTTGGTGGACGGTATGGGGCCTCCCTAGACCCAGAAAACGCACAAGTCCTGATTATCCCCGTACCATACGATGCTACCACCACTTACATGCCCGGCACTCGCCAGGGACCTGATGCTATCTTACGTGCTTCCCAGCAGCTTGAGCTTTTTGATGAAGAAACAGGTCAGGAGGTTTTTCGAGTAGGCATTGTCACGCTTGAAGAAATGGAGGTGGATGCGAGTAACCCCAGCGCGATGGTGGATAAGGTTCGGTCTCTTGGCGAAAAAACACTTGATTTTGGTCTATTCCCATTGATGCTCGGCGGAGAACATTTACTCTCATTGGGTATGATCCAGGCGATGGCTGGCCGGGTCGATGACCTTTCAGTCCTGCAACTCGACGCGCATACCGATTTACGTAAAACCTATCAAGGTGCAGAATACAGCAATGCCTGTGTCATGCGACTCGCCAGTCGTCATGCGAAATTGGTTCCAGTTGGGATCCGTTCGATGAGCTCTCAGGAACACCGCTGGGCTCAGGAACAAGCACTGCCCATTTTTTTCGCAGCAGATATCCACAATAGGTCGGATTGGCAACAAGAAGTCGTTGCTCAACTGGGGCCGCAGGTTTACATCACCATTGATCTGGATGTCTTCGATCCTGCTATTATGCCAGCTGTAGGTACCCCAGAACCTGGGGGTCTGCACTGGTATGAGGTTCTTGAGCTACTCCGGTTAGTGTGCCGCTCTAGAGAAGTCGTGGGAGCTGACATCATGGAACTCTGCCCCCAGCCTGGAAACATTGCTCCCGATTTCTTTGCCGCCAAGCTGGCTTACAAACTTCTCGCCTATCGCTTTCAAAACAGGACTGAATAGCTTTGACAATATATTTGACAAAGCGAAATAGAGACTTTAAGATTAAGTTGCATTAGCGCACCGGGGCCAAGCGAACTTGGGGCGAAAACACGTCCCCCTATACATAAGGAGGTTCTGAGTCCCTTGGAAGAAGGACCCGAAACAGGCTTATGGCGAAAAATCGCCACCCTCCTCAAGTTACAACACCGCAAGAAGACTTCACATCCTGAGCTTCAAAAAGAAATCCAGCAACTCATTGACGTTGGTGAGGAGGAAGGGCTCCTGAGTGAAGACGAAGGAGAAATGATGCAGAGTATTCTCTCCTTCCGCGACACTGTAGCCAGAGAGATTATGGTGCCTCGCACTGATGCGGTAATTGTCAGCGGTGATACTCCCATTGAAAAACTTCTTGAATTGGTCATCAACAAGGGCCACTCTCGCTTCCCTGTGTATGCAGATAATATCGACGACATTATTGGAATTCTACATGTGAAGGACTTGCTGTCCTCTTGGGGCGAGAAGCATCTAGATTTACAGGACATAGTACGCACACCTTATTTTATCCCCGAAACTAAAAAGATCAGCCACCTCCTCACAGAACTTCGCGACAAGATGTCCCATATGGCCATCGTCATCGACGAATATGGCGGTGTTGCAGGATTGGTTACCATCGAAGATATCATTGAGGAGATCATCGGCGAAATTCGCGACGAGTACGACGATGACGAAATCCTCATGGTAGCCACCGACGAAGGTGAACTTTTGGTAGACGCACGACTTGAAATCGAAAAACTGACCGAACATTTTGACCTTCAAATCCCCAAAGGGAATTTCGAGTCGGTTGGAGGGTTCATAACCAGTTTGTTGGGCAGAGTCCCGCAACCTCACGAAAAAATAATCCACGCCCCTCTTGAAATGACAATCGAATCGGCAGATGCCAGAAAGATTGGCAAGGTTAGAATTAAAGTACAGAAACAAGACGCATACACTAAAGACCCCCCAGCCAATACGGAACCCTAATGTTACATACCTACACCGGTAAAAACCGCTGCGCTCGCGCGATAGAACGCCATCTGCGGCCGTGCTCGCCTCGGACAGGACTTGACGTACGGGTAAGTACGCCTCGACCTGTCCGAGCCTGTGCGCAACCACATCTGACGCACTCTAGCGCGTTTTTCCTCGACATAGGTATGCAACATCAGGGTTAACATTCTTTCTGAACTGAAAAGACCTCGGACAAATGGCCTGCGGTGCAAAAGGAGTTCTCTGTGGGAGAAGATAAACGCCAGTTTCCTAGAGTAGAGGTGACCTGGCCCGTTACGATGTTAACCGCCCAGGGTCCAATTGAAGGCGAGGTCAATAATATCAGTCTCGGGGGCGCATTCGTACACTGCCAAGAACAACCCGAATCCAACGAAACTTTTCGTATGATTATTAAGGTACCCCATTCCCGACAGTTTCTGAGAGCCAGCGCCCGGGTTGCGAGATCAAACATCTACAATCCAGAAGGTAGCGATGAGCCTAGAGGAATAGGTGTTCGTTTCGTCGAGATTTCAGACGATGACCGTCAATACATTCGCGAGGTGGTTGCTGAGCAGCAATGATAACAACCTCCATGCCACCTCTAACCAAATCCTCCCAGACATTACCCCCTCTAGAATGCCACCTGATGTCGAGTTTAGTGTTTATCCGGAAACCGCGTTTTTGGATGTCATTCTGAGGAGTCCCGCCGATGGCGGACGACGAAGAATCTCATAATGACTAGATCAGCAGAGATTCTTCGCGGAGTTTATCCTGAGCCTGTCGAAGGGCTCAGAATGACACTGAGTAGTTTCCCGATGGACACTAGTTTACTGCACTCAAGCCAGTTTTCATGTTAGAATGCCTCCCGGTTTCAAAGCTGTCTGACAACATAACGTATTGAGATCATTCGTTCCGATTCAAAGATTTTTGTTTGTGGCTTGCAGATATTAATATAGGTTGGCCTCCGCCAGTGGCCAAGCCACGAGAAAGTAACGTCTGGAGCTAGAGTGAATAGACAGCAGTTCTTCAATGCGAGTCCAAAGCACTACTTTATCGCAGCCTTTTCAGGCCTGCTCCTCACTTTCTGTTTCCCCCCCATTGGCCACCCTCTGGTTGGTTGGGCGGTTCTTATTCCTTTACTCTTCCTGGCAGCAGCCAACAAAGCTCCTGCTTCCTTCACCCTTGGTTGGTTCGCCGGGGTATGCCATGGTTTGAGTCTGCTTTATTGGATCACCTATGTAGTAAACCACTACGGTAATCTTCCTCTCCCGGTCAGCCTGGGGGTTTGTTTTCTACTGGTGGCCTATCTGGCTCTATTTCCAGGACTCTTTTGTGCAGGATTAAGCTGGCTGCGACAGAGGGGTCTGCCGTGGCTTCCGCTTGCGCCTTTTCTCTGGGTTACCCTAGAATTGGGAAAGAGTCATTTACTGACCGGATTTCCATGGGAAAACCTGGGGTATAGCCAGTACCGGTGGCTTTCGGTCATACAAATGGCTGATCTCGCCGGCGTCTATGGGATTTCATTTGTCCTGGTCCTCTCGAGTGCTTTACTCTTCCGGATGATCTTCGGCTCAAAGCACCAGAGAAAAAGAGTGCCTCGACTTATTTCCACCCTACTGCTGGTCGGCTTGGTCTCGGTAGTCTATGGCTATGGCCGATGGCGATTGGCCACTTTTGAATCCCACCAGGATCAATCCTTCAAAGTTGCTATGGTGCAGGGTAATGTAAGCCAAGATACCAAGTGGGACCCGGCTTTCCAGCAAGCCACCCTGAAAAAATATGTAAGGCTAACCAAAGAGATAGCCAAGCAACAACCCGATCTGGTGCTTTGGCCTGAGACGGCCACACCATTCTATTTCCTGGGAGACCGGCAGAACACCAAGACCCTTATTCAAGAGGTACAAAAACTGAAGAAACCCTTGCTATTCGGCAGTCCTGCCTATCGCAGAAAGGGAGAAGAATTGAGCTTATACAACCGCGCCTATCTTCTCGATGGCGATGGGATGGTTACTGGCTATTATGACAAGATCCATTTGGTACCCTTCGGCGAATATGTCCCGTGGAAAAAGATTTTGTTTTTTGTGGACAAACTGGTTCAAGCTGCTGGAAACTTCGCTTCCGGCAAACAAGCTGTAGTGCTGGAAGTGTCTGCAGCGCGAGTGGGTGTGCTTATTTGTTACGAAGCCATCTTTCCCAAACTCAGTCGCAACCTGGCCAATGGTGGTGCCAATCTGTTGGTCAACATTACCAACGATGCCTGGTTTGGTCGTAGCAGCGCCCCTCACCAACACCTTTCCATGGCGGTACTGCGTGCAGTTGAGAATCGAATACCCATTGCCCGCTGCGCCAACACCGGAATCAGTGCTTTCATCGATACTCGAGGCCGTATCCTTCAGAAGACCGGCTTGTACGAGGACGAGACCTTGGTGTCTACTCTCCGGTTAGGAAAAGACAAGACCATTTACACCCGCTATGGTGACTGGTTCGCCTGGAGTTGTGTCGCCATCTCTTTCTTGGGGTTTGGTTATGCACTCGTAGCGCGGCCTAAGGCCTGACGCGGAGACGCGGCGGCGGGTCATGGGGGAGGCTGCGAAACCGCGAGCACCTGAGCCACCTGTTTTGCTGCAGCTCTTGACTGCGCTAAGGCCAGCATGAAGATTTGATGCGTTCTCAAAAGATACTCTGCCATAAATGGTGCGAATCGTGCTCGTGGTGGAGTAGCCTCCCCCATGACCAGTCGCCGCATCGTTTTGTTCAGGAATACAAGTGCGATCCCGTTGCCAATCAAGTCAAGCGGATTAGGCAAAAAAACTTCCGGCCTCTGTACAAAAGATGAAAAGTATGGTTATCTTGAGTGTGAAAAGACTGCAAAAAGCAAAGGAGAGAAATTCATGACTTCTCCATCTAAATCACAGATCAAAGAACTGCTTGACCGGTTACAAGATCTGCGAGGTCATCTTTGACATCCCCCAAAAATCCCACCGCCTTAAGCAAATTGAAACCATAATGTCCAAGGAAGGCTTCTGGGACAACCCTGACAAACAGCCTCAGCTTTTAAAAGAACGCGCAGTTCTCTCCGATATCGTAGAGCGATTCGAGCGGTTGAACGACGAACTGGAAGATGTCACCATTCTTTTGGATATGGCCCTCGAAGAGGAAGACCTTGAAGAACTGGACGAGATATCTCAAAAACTCAAGGCCATCGATGCGGAGATATCAGCCCAAGAATTCCAACGAATGTTGGGCGGTGCTGATGATCCTCTCGGCGCAATTGTTAGCATAAACGCCGGCGCCGGTGGGACTGAAGCCCAGGACTGGACGGAGATGCTTCTGCGGATGTACTTGCGCTGGGCTGAGAAACGGGAGTTCAAGAATCAGATTATCGACATACAGCCCGGTGAGGAGGCGGGTATTAAGAGCGTTACTTATGCCTCCAGCGGCCCATATGCATACGGCTTACTAAAAGCCGAAAAGGGCATACACCGCCTGGTGCGTATATCCCCTTTTGACGCCAGCGGTCGACGCCATACCTCTTTCGCGGCGGTATTCGTCTACCCTCAAGTGGAAGATGAAATTGTAATCGAAATCAAACCCGCGGAGATCAAGGTCGACACCTACAGAGCCAGTGGGGCTGGTGGCCAACATGTCAACAAGACCGACTCAGCGGTCCGCATAACCCACATACCCACAGGGATAATTGTTCAGTGTCAGAATGAAAAATCACAACACCGCAACAGAGAAATGGCTATGAAGGTGTTGCGTTCGCGTCTCTATGAAAGGGAACAGCAGCTCCAATCAGAGAAAATGCAGGAAATCCATGATTCCCTCGAAGATATCGCTTGGGGTAGTCAGATCCGCTCTTACGTGCTTCATCCCTACCAACTCGTGAAAGATCACAGAACTCAATTGGAAAGGGGAAATGTTGATGCAGTCCTGGATGGTGATTTGGACGAGCTGATAGAGGCTTATCTGATGCAGGGAGGTGGTGAGGAAAAGAGTAGTCAGTAGTCAGAAGTCAGAAGTCAGAAGTCAGAAGTCAGAAGTCAGAAAACAGGAAAACTCAGATTCTGTCCTCTGCCAAGTGAAATCTTGAAGAATAAACTGTTCTCAGTGCTTAGTGCCTAGTGTTTAGTGCCTAGCATTTCAGCCAAGCTGGAATCACACCATTCTGAGCTTCAATACCTCCTCCCTGGCATTCACACGTAACACCTCCACTCGAAAATGATCTCCGGGGCTTAGGCCCCTTCCCTCCTCCAGAGGCATCCTGGCTTCCAACAGACACTCTGGTATTAACAAATTGTAAGTTCTCCTGCCCTGTCTCAAGACCAGAGCGTCCAAGAACTTGATCTGCTCTTTTTCCAAATATTTAAGAATCCAATATCTTGTCCATTCCCTTTTCATTTGCAAAGCTTGACTCTGACCAATGGTTATCCTGGCAACAATTGGCTCCAGGGCTTCCAGCGTATATACGGGAAGTTCTTCCTGCACCATACTCTTTAGCTGCCGTAAAACCACCAAATCCATATAACGGCGGATGGGAGACGTCCAATTGGTATATGCGGTTACGCCCAGGCCGTTGTGTGGTTTAGGTTTAACGCCCAGTTCGGCTCGGCTCAGATAACGGCGTTGCGAATAATTGAGATAGAGATCATCAGTGCCTTCACCCACGAGATTCTCTTGGGGTTTCTCTTGGCTGCGATAGATAGCTGGAACATTATTGGCGGCCAGTGCTTGAGCAGCTAAACCGTTGGCCAGGATCATGAGCTCGGAGACTATCAGCTGTGAAGGAGTCTCACGATCCAGCTTGCCAATATTAATATCGTTATTGCTGTTCACCCAGATACGGAGTTCGGGCAGTGGTAAGAGAAGCGCTCCCTGTTTAATCCTCTGTCGCCGGAGTCGGGTGCAAAGACGGTAAAGGTTACCAAGATCCTCTTCAGTTGCCACCAATTCGTTGGCTTCTGAGTAGGTAAGTTGTCGCTGGACTCGTATCCGGCTTGGAACAAACCGATAATCTTGCAACTGATCCTCACTGTCAAAGCGAACCAGCAAACTCAAAGCCAACCGTTCCTCCCCTTGTCTGAGGCTACAGACATCTTCGGAAATCATTGTAGGCAGCATGGGGATTCTGGTATCTGGTAAATAATGGGAGGTGACCCGTTCCAGAGCCTCGTTGTCCAAGGGACTATCAGGAAAAACTACCGCTGCTGCATCAGCAATGTGAATTCCCACCTCAGTGCCATTTTCCACTGCACGCATGCTGAGCCCGTCGTCATAATCTCTCGTCGTAGATCCGTCGATGGTTAGAACGGAGATTGAGGTCAGGTCCTCACGTAAGCCTCCCTCATCCCTGTTACTCGTACCCCTCAAATCTCCGGCAGCCTGAGTGGCAGCGTCGATAATGCCAGATGAAAATTCTTGTTGGATACCAAAACGGTGGAGGTAAAGGTTTTCATCCACCCTCCAGACACCCAACTTGACCAGTAGTTCGAATACGCCCTGCGGCACGGGAACGTGAGCCATGGTAAGGATTTTCTTGATTTGCTGGTAATTGGGGGCCTCGTTACCCAGGAGACAGAAATCTTGGAGCATTTGTACATAGTGTTCCCGATTCTCGAGTTCTACGGCTGGTTCACCCTGCCACACTGCTGCGAGCCAAGCACTCCCCTCTGCCAACTCTTTTTCCCTCTGGGCTTGTCGTTCATACTGAATTCTTATCTGTTCGAGCCTTTCTGGGCTGTTGGCGTAAAAAACCCCCCCCTTGTACTTAAAGTGGAGGTCATCTGTGAGGAGAGCCCTGAACACAGCCGAGGTATGATCTGCAGTAATCTCTTCATTGAAACAGATTTCTGCCAGGTGTTGGCTAGCGAATCCTCCTTCTTCCTCGTGTAGCAAATCCCACAACTCTTCCACGGAGACGCGGTTCATGAGATTCTGGCGCCTCGTTGCCGCCTCCTGGAGGGCAGCCACCAACTGAGTCCTGCTTTGTTCGACATCAAGGAGTTCATCATCAATATGAAGAATTCGCGTGAGAGAAACATTAGCCTCGCGATCTTGTTCAGTCAGCACCAGCACCCGGCTGTTCTTCACCTCCAGGCATACCGCACACAGGAGTTTTTTGCTCTCAAAAAATTCGACTTTCGCTCCTGGCTTGATCTCTGTTTCCATACTGTCCTTCAATCTCAAATCCACAATCTTGAACCGGGAACCCACCCGAACGGTGGGAGTCCGCAGGACAAATCCCAAATCCCAAGAACCAAATCTCAGGGTGTCAGGTGTCAGGAAAGAAAAACACAAGAGCTGAAACCTGAAACCTGAATTTTGCTCTATGCCTTCTCAAATCCGCACTCCGAAATCCCGCAACTCGTATATCCTTCTATCGCAAGCAAAGCTTGCTCCTACAGGAATTGTTAAAGAAAGTGCTGTACCTTCTTCCTTGCGCCTTGTGCCTTGCGCCTTTCATCAATCTGCAATCTTAAATCTACAATCCAAAATCTCCTCTGGTTCATCCTCGATCAGGAACGCTCTCGATCTGTTTAATGTAGGACCGAATTCCCGCTATAATTCCGTCGGCAACTGCGTCCTGGTAGGCACCACTTGCTAATCTCTTCTCCTCCCGTTTGTTGGTGACAAACGAAGCCTCCACCATGATCGAGGGCATCCGCGCTCCAATTAACACATAGAAAGGTGCCTGCTTCACACCAAGATCTTTGACTCTACTGTAGTTTTTCGGCAAACGCTTAAGCAGCCCATGCTGAACTGCGTCGGCCAGGCGGCTGGACTCATTAATCTTGGAATTCAGCATCAAATCGTTGAGTATCTTCTCCAAGTCACTGATCCGTTTGGCGGAAACGGCATTTTCAAAGGCCGCCAGTCGCGCTGCCTCGGCGTCGGTGGCCACGTTGAGAATGTAGGTTGACATACCATAAACACGCTTATTCTTATGGGCATTGGTATGGATGGAAACAAAAAGATCCGCTTTCTGGGTGTTGGCAAGAGCAGTGCGTTCCTCCAGCGGTAGAAATGTGTCCGATTTTCGAGTGAGAATAGCCTCCAGCTTCAGTTCTTCTCTCAGTTTCTTTTGCAGTTTCTTGGCAATAGCCAGGGCAACATCTTTCTCACGCACTCCGCTCGGACCTACCGCTCCCGGGTCTTTGCCCCCATGGCCAGGATCGATAACAACCTTTTTTACTCCTAATCCCAGCTGTTGGGCCAAGGTAATGCTCGGAACCTCTCCCTTACCAGTTAACAGTACTCGTTTTCTGCTCTCCCCCGTAACGTCGATCACAATGCGGAAGGGATCACTCAAGGAAAAAATCTTGTGGTCTTCTATTGTCTCGATATCCAATACCACCCGCACCACCTTGGGTTTGTACTGGGCAGCTCGTACCTTGCGCAACAGGCCATCCCCTATGGGAATAGTTCCTACAAAAGTTGGATCCAGCGCTGAGTTCCGAAGGTCGATATAAAGCCTAGGTGGTTTTCCTATTGCAGGATCGGGCTTGAGCAAGTGACTGCTGTAATCGATCTGGCCATTCACATCAATCACAATCCTGGTATAGTCTTGCGCAGACCAGTGGCGAATATCGGTCACCCTCGACAGAGAAGTCGAGGCCACAGCTGGTACCTCTGGCAGGAGTGGCAACTCTTGCTTCGACCTTCCTTTGCTCGTCTTGCTCTCAAGTTGCGCGAGCCGCTCTTGCGCCCGCGGCTTCATATCGCCATGAGGAAAATCCATCACCACCTTGAAGTATTCCACATAAGCCCGTTCCGGATCCTTCTTGTACCTGCGGTAGATCTCCCCTAGTTGATATTGGGCGTCATCAGCAAATCTGCTTTTCGGAAATCTTTTGACAACCTGCCTGAACCTATTGATAGCTTCGTTCAAATCGCTCGACAGCCGAGAGTAGCCATAGAGACCCTTGTAGAGTTTCGCTGTAGCATAAAGAGCCTCATCTGCTTGGCGGCCTTTGGGGTATTTGCGGTAGTAGCTCTCATAACCTTGAACGCATCTCATCCACTGATCCCGGTACCTAATGCGTTTCTTGGATTTGTAGAGTCTCCGACTACAGTCTTTTGCCCCCTTCAACCTGTCCTGACGTGCTGCTGAAACGGGAGCAACAGCAACAGCCGTCCACACCAATAAAATAAGGAGGGAGATCAGCCAGCTGAATCGCGACGGCTCGTTTATGATAGGACGAAAAAAACGCATAAGCAGATCACAAAATTTATTAAAGTATAATATTAACTAATAAATATAAAAATCTAATATAACAGCAAGTAAACTCACTCTTCGTCAAACAATTCCCGCAGCTTGGCAAGCTCGTTCAGAGCTTCAATGGGAGTTATTTCCTCAAGCTCCAGATTCAGCAGGCGACGACGAAGTTTCTGGCCTGACTGCTGGAAGAGAGAAAGCTGGAGCTGTTCACTCTGGCGACCTGCTGATGAGCGAGCCAACCGCGGAAGTCCTTCCACATCCGTGGTCTCTTGTTCCAGGTGCTGAAGCACTTGCCTGGCTCTTTCCACAACCTCAGTGGGTAAGCCTGCCAACCGTGCTACCTGAATACCATAGCTCCGATTTGTCCCGCCTTCCACCAGCTTTCGCAAAAAAATGATCCTGTCCCCCCACTCCTTCACCGCCACGTTCATGTTTTTCAATCGTGATCCGGTTTCTGCTAGATCGGTGAGCTCATGATAGTGAGTAGCAAATAGGGTCTTGATTCCTTTCCCTTGCCAGTCATGGAGAAATTCGGCCACAGCCCAGGCAATACTCAAGCCATCAAAAGTACTGGTTCCTCGGCCAATCTCATCCAAAATAACCAAGCTGCGGTCCGTAGCCTGATAAAGGATATGTGCGGTTTCCTGCATTTCCACCATAAAAGTGCTACGACCCCTCGTCAATTCATCAGTAGCACCTACCCTGGTAAATATGCGATCGACAACTCCGATTCGAGCAGAAGTTGCAGGCACAGGTGCCCCCATCTGCGCCATGAGGACTATGAGCGCCACCTGTCTAAGAACGGTGGACTTCCCTGCCATGTTGGGCCCGGTAATTATTATTACTTGCTGGCTAACACTATCCAGATGCACATCATTGGGAACGAAGCTCCCCTGGGGCAGGGCTGCCTCAACCACTGGGTGGCGTCCCTCCACTATATGAATCTCCGCTCCGTCATCAATTTGAGGTCGGCAGTAGTTTCTGTGGTTAGCGACCTCTGCCAGAGCTGCAAGGACGTCCAGTTCCGCTACCACAGCAGCGGTTATCTGAATACGCTCCCCCTGGCTGGCAACCTTGGCGCGGAGTGCCAAAAAGAGTTCTCCTTCCAACCGAATTCGGCGCTCATCAGCGGTAAGCACCTGGGTTTCATACTCTTTTAATTCTTCAGTAATGTAGCGCTCAGCATTAACCAATGTCTGTTTACGAATGTATCGATCCGGTACCGAGGCAAGGTTAGCCCTTGAGACTGCCAGATAATAGCCAAAAACTTTATTGTAGCCAACCTTAAGAGAGGTGATACCTGTTTTCTGCCGCTCATCTGCTTCCAGCCGGGCAATCCATTTTTTGGCATCACGACTGAGGCTCAGCAACCGATCCAACTCCTCATCGTATCCTGTTCTAATTGCGCCACCCTCTGCAAGGTTTGGGGGTGGATTATCCACGAGCGCTTCCTGAAGCAAAAGGGAAACGTCCTCCAGAGGATCTAATTTGTCAGTCAGCTCAGACAGGGTTCGATCCCCCAAACTACCAAGGAGATATTTAAGGCGGGGCAGAGACTGCAAAGACTTCCTTAAGGAGGCAAGATCGCGTGGGGTGGCCGAACCCATGGCAACCCGGCTGTTAAGCCGTTCAAGATCGTAAACAGTTTCCAACTCCCGGCGTACCTGGGCACGTATGGCTTCATGCTCTCGAAAACAAACAATAGCATCCTGCCGGACGTCAATAGCTTCAGGCTGAATCAATGGGTAGTGCATCCAGACCTTCAGCAACCGTCCCCCCATGGAGGTGACCGTTTGATCCAGGAGTTCCACGAGTGTAGCCTTACGGCCACCATGGTGCCAGGAACGAAACAGTTCTAAATGCCGCGTGGTCACCTCGTCTATGACCATGTAGTCACTGCGGTGGTAGGGAATAACTCGACGAATGTGTTCAGCGGCCTGCTGCTGGGTCTTCTGCACATAGGAGAGGACCGCCCCAGCAGCACTTACAGCCAATGGCAGATTGCGGACACCAAAACCTTCCAGGGAGTGAACCTGGAACTGATCCAGCAACCGTTTGTGGGCTCTGGTGAAATCAAAAGACTCCGTCTCTAGAAATTGGACTCTGCATTCCGACAACTGGCGGCGCCACCAGTTTGAGTCTCGTTCAGCATCCTGCGGCACCAGGAGTTCTCGAGGCTCTATCCTGCCCAATTCTTCTAGGAGCCAGGCCAGACTCTCCGTTTGCGTCATGCGAAAGTCTGCGGTCGAAAGATCCAAAAATGCCAAGCCGCAATTCTCTCCAGCCCAGTGGGCAGCTGCCAAGTAATTGGGGCTCTTGCTTTCCAAACTGTCCAGGACGGTTCCCGGTGTTACTACGCGCACCACTTCGCGACGTACCAACCCTTTTGCTTGCCGCGGATCTTCCACCTGCTCACAGAGGGCCACTTTGTGGCCCTTTTCCAGAAGCTTGGCAATGTAAGTCTCCGCTGCGTGGTGTGGTACGCCACACATTGGGATTGGATCTTCCGCCTGTTTATCGCGGGAGGTCAGGGTGATCTCAAGTTCTCGAGATGCAACTATGGCATCCTCGAAGAACATCTCATAAAAATCTCCCATGCGGTAAAAGAGTATCGCATCTTGATGGCTCTCTTTTATCTCCAGGTATTGCTGGATCATGGGCGTGACTTTACTCATCTTACATCCACCCCACTAGCCCGGATATTTCATGAATCACTTGCTGCGACCACGGACATGGCCGTCCTTCCGGGCGTCCTCGGGTGTCGGCCCCTGCGACGTACCGTTCAGGTACGCCTCGGAATCCCGCGGTACCGCGGGACGGTTGCCCGGTTGCACACCCATCTTCATGGTCTCGCGACAGCAATTCATGAAATATCCGGGCTAACCAACTCTCGGTGAACCGATTAGCCAGTCTTCCCCCCCCCGGTGCCCATAGCGCTATAGCATCGTAGGCCTGGTCATGGGGAAATGGCAAGATTAACGAGGATCGAGGGCGTGAACCTGACCAGCAACTAATTACAAGTAAAAAATCCACGTCCAGAGGACGTGGCTTCACTTGAAGCTCCCTGTCCCGCCATAGTTTTTTGGAGGATTCGCTTCGCTTAATCCACCTAGAGCAAAATCAATTATCCCGATAAAAAGTCTGCTATAGCGGAATTCGAAATATAAGGTATTTATGCCATTTTGTTGGAGCTCGCCCGCTAACCATCTCTCTTCCTGGGCTGGACAGTATCCCAATCATGGCACCCTGGACACTTCCACAGGATTTTATCAGTTTCCAACCCGCATTGTTGGCAGCGATAACGTTTTCTCGCCGGCCCGAGATGGCTCAGGAGTTCACGGTATTCAGAGACCGCCCCTGCCTCATCGCCATCCTCCAACAGTATCTCACCCAGCAACTGACGCGCTTCACCGAGATCGGGTTCCATCTCCAGAGACCTCTTCAGAGATGCAAGACCTTGTTCCTTCCTGTTGCGCTGCATAAAGCAGCGAGCCAGCGACATTTGAGCTACAGCGTCTAGATTTTCCTCTGCGATATGTTCGAGGAAATCCAGCACTCGTGTTTCTTCATCGGCCGCCCCATCTTTCTCTTGCAGACGGACGAGCACCAGATGGGCCCACTTCGTATTTTTGTGGACCAGCTTTTTCCAGATGGCAAGCGCTTTCTTTTTCTTATTCTTCAACCAGTAGAGTTCCCCTAATTGTAGGCTGGCATGCACACAGTGGGAATCCAAAGACAGTGCCTTTTCCAAATGTGCTTGGGCACTATCCAAATTGCCCTTTTCTATTTCTATCTTGGCTTGCTCTGTTCGCAAGTGAGCCATGATGTGCTGGTTGTTCGTGTTGCTCAGTTTGCGCATCTCCTTCTGCAGTTCATAAGCCCTTTGCCAATCATGCGTGGCTTCACAAAGAGATTCCAGTTCCTCGTAAGCGTCCAACCTCTTGGGCGCCCGACTGATTACCTCTTCAAATGTGGAGATTGCTCTCTGCAGAAGACCGCCTAGCTTGTAGTCCAGCGCCATGTCGAACAGGGCTTGCAGCTTGGTTTCAGCATCCACCCTTTCCCGAAGAAGAATGGATTGTCTGATGCGGATGGCTCTGTCGATTTCACCCTTGGCCCGGAATAAATTGCCCAAAGCCACGTAGGTCTCTATGGTCTCTGAGTTGATCTGTACTGCCTTGGTAAAAGCCTCAATGGCCTGATCTGTGTCGTTGGCGAGAATGTATTGGATTCCTTTGAGAAAAACAGTGTAGTCTTTAGGAGGGCCAGCAGGCTGGAGTAACGATTCTTTGTGTGCTTTTCGTCGAGCCAGGAAGTACCCGAGAGCACCACCCAAAATAGTTACCGTAACCAGGACGGCAACAACATTAAAGCCCATTCCCCCGATATGTAGGGTATTCACATCCATCCATCACGTTGGTTTACCCGGAGTTCGCCGCCTCGGCTTCCTCCACAGATCCACTCCCAATCGTCTCTGGCGGTTGACTCACCGGCACATTTGACTCGGTGATAGGAAGATTTCTTAAGGACTGGAGCTCCGTCTGCAAACCGTTATTCTCACGCCTAAGCGCGCGGACTTTCCGGCGCAATCGAAAGTTACCCAGACCGATGTAAAGGGCAGCCACCAAGCCCCCCCCAAAAATAGAGGCCAGAATTTGACCATAGAGGGGGATTGGCATGGATCGGAAAGATGCAAGTCCAGGCAGTCTAAACTCAAGGGTGGTTGTGGAGAGGAAGGCATTGTAGTTCTGAAAGAGAAAAGCAATCAGTAATACTCCCAAGAGCATAGAAACCACAAGCTTAACTACTTTCATTCAATCTCTCCTTTGTGAAGTAGGGGAGTAGCTTCTTGTAAGTTTGTTGGATATGTTCTGGCACAACGCGCACCTCGGCAAAAACCGTCATAAAGTTGGTATCACCGTTCCACCGCGGCACAATGTGAAAGTGGACGTGCGCTTCAAAACCAGCCCCCGCCACCGTGCCAATGTTCAGTCCCACGTTGAAGCCGTCAGGGCTCATGGTTTCGCGAAGCACGCCCACAGATGCCCGAACCGTTTGGATCAGATCAAGTAACTCATCATTTTTCAGGCCGTCCAGTGAGGGGGCGTGGTTCCAGGGAGCCACGAGCAGGTGGCCGTTGCTGTAAGGAAAACGATTCATCACTACCATGGAAAGCTCGCCACGGTAAAGAACAAGCCGCTCCTCGTCGGTTTCTCCGTTACCGTCAGGACAGAATATGCAACCTTGTGGCCGGTCGCCCAAGATATACTCCATTCGCCAGGGCGCCCATAAGTTCTGCATGACCTTCCTTTTCTCGCTGACTTTGCCACCTTACGACCGGTAAAACCTCACCTGCCACACGAAATTTTTTTTGCGAGTATACCAACATTTGCCAAAAAAACAAGCACATTGTAGATTGCGGGGCATCGATTGCAGATTGAGGAATGACGAGAAGATTAATAATCCTTTAACCCTCAACTCCTTGTGCAGTCTAGGCTGTCATCTGCTGAGTGAAATCTTAAATTGACACTAGCTCGACATCGCCCCATGCCCCTATTTGATCCCCTACAATGATTACCACACCCATTACCCCCTCAATCTGCTGAGCAAAATCAAGGGCCCGTTGGACATCGTTCGCGCTTTGCACCTGGTTACAAGTCATAGTTGCCGCAGCATCGGCCAGGGCCGCAGAAGATCCTAGCACCGTCACCGCATCAGCGTGTCCCAAGCTCAGCGAGTGACCAACAGTGCCTGAAGAGGTACATACCCCCAGCGGTGTTTTCTCCGGATAGATTCTCAGTGCCACCCGGTTACTTAGCTCTGCCTGCCCTGCAAAAATGGATACCTGCAAGGGTGAATCCATCTTTATGAAGCAATCGCCGCCGTTCTCCACCACCACCTCATTGCTCTCCGAGAGAAGGGCCAAACCGACTTGCTCTGCTATGGCACCGGCCACCGCGGCCATGGGACCGGTACCACAACTTTGCGCTGCGGCAAGCATTTCCCTCACCACAGGAGGTGCGAGCTTATCGTAAGGTAAAGGTGTCATGGCATTGAGGAATTCAGGATGCTGAGCAATGTAACCTTCCAAGGGCCCACGAACTCTGTAAATAACATCCTTAACAAGTACGGACAGGTTGGATTCAGCCAATATCAACAGATCGGTTTCCTGAACCGTCGCCTCAAAGGCAACCAGCCGTTCATGGCGGATCTGGTGGCGATACCTCCGTTCACGGTACTCAGTCAATATCTTCTCCTCTCACGGTCGTTACGCTTGACGCTATGCGGCATGAGGTTCTTCGTAACGAACCTCCAGACAGTCTTTACCAAACTGTTTGGTGAGCCTTACCTGAAGTTCTTTGTTGGGACTGATCCGAAAACTGGTCGGTAACTTCTGTACCACCACCGTCTGCTGGCCAACGCCAAAGTGAAGGTATACTGGACAGGAACCGGGATGAGTTTTAAGCAGTTGCTTCAGCTCTTTCAGCGGTTCCCCGGAAAGCCCTTCCACAGTAAGTTTAAGGTGAACTGAGCTCGCCATATCAGCCGCAGCCTCTTCCAACAACATGATCTCGTCGGCAACCAACCTCACCTGGCCACTCTCTTTGGCTACCCTACCACTCACAAGCAGCAGTGCCCCTTGGTATATGTATCTTTGATATTCCGCATGTACATCTGCAAACACAACTACTTCCACAGAGCCATTGAAATCTTCTAACCGCAGGAAGCGGAGAGGTTCTCCCTTGCGGCTGCTGACCATCCTAATCTCCTCGACAACACCCCCCAGGCGGCTTTGTGAATCTCCGGGAAGATCACCCAGTCGTGCCGTCCCACCCGGCGCCAGTTCTTCCACCAGGGCCCTGAATTCAGATAGTGGGTGGCCGCTGAGGTAGAATCCCAAAGCCTCCTTTTCCCGAGAGACTTTGGTGGCTTCATCCCATTCAACTGCAGGTGAAGAGCTTGGCACAGACTGGGACTCCATATCGCAACGGTCAAAAAGGGCCATTTGACCTCGACGTGCTTGTTCCACAACCTCTGGAAGCATGTCATGCAGCGGTTGCCGGCCGCAACGAAAGCTGTCCAAGGCTCCCGCTTTAATCAGCGCATCCAAAGCCCTTTTTCCCAAATGCTCCCGCTCAACACTGGATATGAGCTCAAAGAGGGAATGAAATGGACCTCTTTCTCGCCGGGCCTGGACAATGGCGGCCGCAGTAGCCCGACTCACATGGCGGACAGCAGCAAGTCCCAGCCGAATGCCTTCTGTTTCAACGGTAAATTCCACCCCACTACCATTGATGTCCGGAGGCAGCAAACGAAGATTCTCGCGACCACAAACCTCCACGTGAGCTGCCAAAAGATCATGCTGACGCAATTCACTACTCAAAAGAGCCGCCATGTAGTGCTCCGGAAAACGGGCTTTCAGGAAAGCGGCCTGTAGCACCGTTAGCCCCTGGGCCACTGTTTTGCTCCGGTTGGCGACCACTCCCGCCGAACGTTCCAGTGTGGACCACGTGGTCTCTGCTTGTTCGCGATCGCATCCTTTCCCTTCAGAACTCTCAATAAACTCCAGTCGTAGGTCTTCCGCCTTTTCTTCACCTTTCATCATTATGCGGCAAAGCTCATCTGCTTTCTCCAGAGACCAGCCGGTAGTGCGAACGATCAGCCTTGTCAGATCCACGTCGAAGAGAAGAAATGCAGTCCCAGCGCCAGGCCTCTTATCCCTAGACGGAGGAAGTGACTCTTCTGGTTGTCCATCCTGTCGAGTTCGCAGAAAACTCTCAGTCAATCCACTCTCCAGGGCAACAGGCCGAACCAGTGCCAGCAGGGCAATGAGATCTTGCCATTGCCGAGGCTGCCATTTGAGTAGCAAGTCTCGAGCTCTCGCACCTTCCAGGTAGGGAATGCCTCCGACCTGCCTCCCACACAGCAATTGGAAGGCCGCTTCATCGTTCAGGGGTAAATCCTCCAAGGCCACAGAGAGATCAGATTCATCGCCAACAAGATCCAAAACCTTACGAATCACGGTTAAAGCTTTTCTTGCAATGAAATCGAACTTTCCCAGGCCGGCCCGCTTGAGAGCGCGCATATTGTACTGACTGACCCACTCATCCTTGGGACCTCGGTAGAGAGGAACACGCTCAACCAGGGGACCATCGCCGATAACCACACCAGTGGCATGGGTACTTACCTGTCTGGGTAAGCCCTCAAGGGCGGCCGCCAGCTCCTGCAGTTTACGCTGTGGTGCTGCTGAGAGTTCTTCTTCCAGTGGAAGAGCCGATGCTTTTCTTACCCCCTCTCCCCCTGGAGCTTGTTCTACATCCCCAGAGGCGACCTCCAAATCTTCCCGGGACAGGGCAAAAACCTTTCTTAGATCTCGAATGGCTGTACGCGACTGCATGGTAACAAGTGAAACTATCTGCGCCACCCGGTCCTGCCCATACTTGGACCGCAGGTATTGGTGCACTTCCTCGCGCATCTCCATACCAAAACCCAGATCAATGTCGGGGAACTCAGAGATCAAAGGATTGATCAAGCGCTCAAACAAGAGATCGTGTCGGAGAGGATCAATTTTGGTAATCCCCAAAGCGTAGGCAGTGAGACTCGAACCTGCCGAGCCGCTACCCGGGCCAACAGGAACCCCCTTCTCCCGCGCAAATCGAACAAAATCTGCTATCACAAGAAAATAGTCGGCCAGAGCCAGCTGTTCAATGGTCTGCAATTCAGCATCCAGTCTCTTACTGTAGTCCCCACCATCTGGACGACTTGTTGAAAGTTGTGCATGAAGGCCTTCTACCGCCTCTTGCCTCAGGATGGCTGCGGCATCTTGGCCTTTTCCCAAGGGAAACTTTGGCAGATGGATTTTGCCTAAATCCAAATCCACGTTACAGCGCTCGGCAATGGTCATGGTATTAGCGATCGCTTCAGGCAGGTGGGCAAACTCGGCTTTCATCTCTTCTGGCGAGAGAAAACCATGCTCCAGCGGAGGAGGTATCTCCTTCACGGTGGTTCCTAGTCTGATGGCTGTCAGAATTCTAACCAGCTCTGCTTCGCCGGGGTCAATGGTATGGCTATTGGCGGTAGCCACCACTTCAAGATTCAGCTGACGGGCCAGGCTCAAAAGTCTTTCGTTCAGAATACGGTGCACGTCCGTTCGCGCCGGTTGCAGCTCGATAAAAAAGAATTCCCGCCCAAAAACCTCCACATATTCGACAGCTTTCGCTTCTGCCCCCTGCTGGTCTTCCTTGAGGAGCCGAGTGGGAATTTCTCCCCGCTGGCAACCGCTCAGGATTATGAGCCCCTGGTGGTGCTGGTGGAGTTGATCCGAAGTTATGCGTGGTTCCTGTTGCCAGCCCTGGGAGTGGGCTTTGGTGACGAGTTGAAGCAGATTTTGGTAGCCTTTTCGATTTCTGGCCAGCAGGACGATATGATTGGCGGGCTCAGCGCTGTTTGCTTTCTCTGGCTCGGCTGCGACGGTGGGATCAACGATCAGCTCGCAGCCAATAATGGGTTTAATCCCGTTACTGTATGCCAGCTCATAGAACTCTATGCAGCCAAATAGATTACCATGGTCAGTGACGGCTAGGGCCGGCAACCTGTATTCCCGCGCCTTTTTGACGAGCTGGGGCAGTCTTATGGTGCTCTGCAGAAGACTGTAAGCAGAGTGAAGGTGAAGATGAACGAAGTCTGCCTGGCGCATGGGTCGGTAGGGTCATGGCGGGGACTATTCCCACTCAATGGTGCTGGGCGGTTTGGAAGAAATATCGTAAACCACCCGATTCACTCCCTTTACCTCATTTATGATACGGTTCGACATTTGCCCTAGTACTTCGTAGGGTACTTTGGCCCAGTCTGCGGTCATGGCGTCAACACTTTCGACGACACGAATGGCAATTACCTGATCGTAGGTGCGCTCGTCGCCCATTACTCCAACGGTGCGAACTGGCAGAAGGACAGCGAATGCTTGCCACACCTGGTCATGAAGACCGCTTCTCTCCATCTCCGCCATGACAATGGTGTCAGCCTGCCGCAAGATCT
>Ga0255043_10000029_pt1 | contig 21341 bp, 12 predicted proteins | sample BC1_12_9_MG_FD_182778 | JGI IMG/M metagenome (GOLD analysis project Ga0255043, IMG submission 182778) | Seawater microbial communities from Strait of Georgia, British Columbia, Canada - BC1_12_9 | ecosystem: Environmental > Aquatic > Marine > Strait | place: Canada: British Columbia | collected... | reverse complement strand
TTGGGTCCCAGTTCCATCGTGCAAAGCACGTTGGTGCCCCAGTCCTGCATGATCGTTGAATAAAAAGCGGGTTCGAACATTTTGTGTTCGATAAACATCTGCCATTCATCGGGAAGCACATCGTAAATCTTACGAGTGCTTTCCAGGTAACGCTCCAGCGAATGGATGAAGTGTTGTTGACCCGGGAAATTACTGCCGTCACCGACCCAGACTGTCAGGGCACTAGAGCCGAGTATTTTCCCCCACTCGATACACTCGATATTGTGTTCTATCGCTTGCTCGCGTGCAGCCTGTGACGTATTGCCAAGGCTACCGTATTTGTAAGAGTGCACCTGACCGGGCTGATCCTGAAACGTATTGCTGTTAACCGCGTCGAATGCCAGGCCAAGATTGTCAGCATGCTCCCTGAGTTCGTTGAAATCGTCGACTTTGTCCCAGGGAAAGTGCGGTGAAACACGAGGAGTACAACGAACCAGTCTGTTTATTACGGCACAGTCTTCGAGCTTTTCGAACACATTACGCGGTTCTGCCAAACCCGGGAAACGTGCGAAACGCGTCCCGCCGGTACCTGTACCCCAACTGGGAACGGCGACAACGAACGATTGAGCCTTATTCGTGATTTCCTCAATTTCAATTCCGCGATGCTGAAATTGACCAGCCAGATTCTCATAGTCCTGATCAAGCCGATCAGCCAGCCTGGCATTCCGATCAGCGACTAAGCTCTCGCTAACAATCTCAGTCATGCTATTGCCCCTCTACTTGTGCCGATTATCTCGTAAAAGACGGCGCATGACCCGCGTCAACGTAGCAACCACCAGCGCCACAACAAATGCCATTGATTTCATTTTCTCGTGCTCAAGAAACTCGATGTGCTTCTATACCCAAAATAGCGGCAAATTTTTCAATCTTGCCACCGATGTGGCCAACACCAATCGCGCAGTGATGAGAGGGGCCTCCTCGCGACCATTCGTTCATAAAGGCTCTCGCACCCATGGGGAATTTGTAACGGCTGTTGGTATTACCGATTTGCAAGACTGGCCCTTCCACCGATTTGCCTTCAGCAAACTGAAGAGAAACTCGTCCGTCGCGGTGCTGTACGACCGAGAGAACTGTTATCGGCCCATGCTTGACGGTCATTTGAATGGACAGACCTTTTCCCGGCTTGCCGTGGTATACGGGCAATGGAACAAGACCGACCGTTCCTTCAGCAATAGCGAAATGTGCCGGACCATCATGGCCGAGATAGACGACATCATCGACAAAATCGGAAAGGTAAAATTCGGAAAAAGAACCGCCGACACCAAAAAGATCCATGATCTTCATGGCCTGTACATTTTTTACCTCGCATTCTCCTGCTATCGGCGTATTGCTCCCGGTCAGTAGTGTGTTGCCAGCGATGATTGAGGTAACAATGTTCTCGTATTCACCAACCCCTTCGTAGTAATAGGCCATCGAGCCCAGCTCATGTGCTTGGATCAGTTTATCCAACGCGACAGAGGTTTTGGCTGCTCGCTCAATCTCTGACTGTTCGCATTCCGGAGAAACATCGAACTTCTCATTGAATTCACCGATTTTTTGCGTGACTTCTTCATCCGTCACGGCTTGCCGCAGTTCAACAAGTTCGCACATCTCCAGGATTTCAAAGTGACTGCCGAAGATAGCAGACTGCTGGGTCAGGTCACTGTAAACATCCAACATGCCGCCATAGTAGTGACCCAAAATGCCGACCCGATTGGCTCGCATTCCAGTAGCCACGGTAGCGGCATCGACCCAATCGTTAATTTCTTTCCAAACGTAGTCTTCCTGCAAATATCCTGAAACAACGTGGTAGTCGATCTCGGCACGATTAAACACACAGGCCAACTCAGGCAGGGCACAGGACTGGCAGTGTTCAAGCCATAGCCCGGTCATCTTTCCCCTGTCATCCATCGCGTTAAAGTTCTCGTAGTCCAACTGTGCGACCGGCTGAATATTCAATATGACGACAGGCACCTTCGCCTTTTGCACAACGGGAAGAACGGTGGATGACAGCGCGTAGGTCGAAATAAAGAGAAAAATAATCTCTACATCTTCGCCCTTGAATAAATCAGCCGCTACGTGGGCTTTGTTTGGGTTGTCCACCATGCCCGCGTCGATTACGTCGACCCGCATAGCACTAATTCGATCGTGGATTTGAGCATGGTAGCTGTTCAGGTTGTCAAGCAAACCATCGAATTGATTCCAGTAGGTATCCAATCCGATCGAGAAAAGACCTGTTTTCATTGCTTAGGCTCCGCCGGCCAGGGTGTTACCCCAACCGATAATGACAATACTCGTTATCAACACGATCAACCCGGCTGCATTCCAGGAATGGGTAGCCCGACTGGCACCTTTCCACTCCCGCAACGCGAGCCCCCAAATCGTACTGAAGACGATTATGAAGGCCATATGCAAAGTCCAGCTCGAAAAATCGTATTTTCCGAGCTGCGTCGTTCCCATGCCGTAAAAGAAGAATTGCAGATACCATGTGAGACCAGCTATCGCGCAGAAAAGGAAATTCAACGATAGGCGGCGCCCTCCCAACGATAGAGTCGCCGCCTGGTTTGTGGTCCCTCTACCGAGCAACTCACCCCATGTCCCATTCTTCATGATGAGCGCCACACACCAGACAAAATTAGTAACGAAACCGCCGAAAAGGATCACAATAAGGACCGGCAAGTTCTGCCAAAGCGCAGGGGCGCCATTATCAATTGCCAGTTGAGCGATCGGCTTGCCGGCGACGAAAGCCACAGCCATTGAGGCGCTCATGACGCCCGCGACAATAGCAACGATTAGACCCTTCGCGAAATTGAACTCAGCGATCGTTTCCTGTTTCTGCTCATCGGTCAACTCAGCTTCTTTACGTCTTCCTGCTGTTCCGCCGAGAATAATGCCTATGACGCAGACAAATACGCCTGAAAGCAAAACCTGACCAGACGCGGTTTGTGCGATTTCGAATAACTCCCCACTGAACAGGGGCGGAATCAGTGTGCCAAATACGGCTGTTAACCCGAGCGCGATGGCGTAACCCAAGGCGACACCCAGGAATCGCATCGTGAGTCCAAATGCCAGACCCCCGATACCCCACACGGCACCAAAGAATGCGGTCCATAAGATCGACTTAACTGGCGCTTGAGCCAGAATGACTGGTGTTTGAGGCAGGATGAGAAGTGCCAGCACCCACGGAGCAATGATCCAGCTGACAAAGCCGCCGACCAGCCAATAGTTCTCCCAAGCCCAATGTCGCACTTTCTTATACGGGATATAGAAGCTCGCCGCGGCCAATCCACCAATGGCATGGAGCAGCACGCCTATGAAAGGAGACGATTGAGTCTGAATTAGAGCGTCCACAGGGACAGGGACGCTTTTTAGACAGAAGCGTCGGGTTGTTCGGCTACCGCAGCTACGCTAATAACCTCGACGCCCTGCGCCTCGAATTGCTCAACTATTTCGGGGTTAGCATTGCTGTCGGTTATTAGCAGATCCACATCGGACAGCGGGGTGAAGATAAAATTACTGCGCTTGCCCAGCTTCGAACTGTCGGCCAAAACAATCAGTTTATCTGATTGCTTCCTGAGCTTCTGCTCAGCGCGAATCAGCAAAGGATCAGACTCGGTGACGCCCTGGTTAGAGATACCCGGAGTACCCATAAACATCTTGCTGCCATGATAGTTGTGAATCGTGTCGTCCTCGAAAGCACTGAGAATAATTTCTTGCTTGGGGTAGATCTCACCGCCGGGAACCGTCACCTGGTTGGTACCGTTTTCTGAAAGATAGTGCGCCAGGGCAAAGGAGTTGGTGAGAATACTCAGTTGCCGGTCGGCCAGGAACTCACCCATCATATAAGTAGAGCTGCCGCCGTTAATGATGATGGCTTCATCATTTTCGCAGAGCTCAACTGCTCGTTCCGCAATCAGGCGCTTGTTGCCGGCGTGCCTCTCTCTGTCCGCCATAAATACCGAGCCTTTCACGCGGGTCCGCTTGGTCTGCCCAAAGTGTTCAGCAATAACTTCTGCGCCGCCACGAATTTTGTTTAGCTGGCCGCTTGCCGCCATCTTGGTGATGTCCCGGCGGATAGTCGCCTCTGATGCGTTCAGTTGGGACGAGAGGGCGCGTACGCTCGCGAACTGCTGTTCTGTCAGAATGTCGAGAATGAGCTGTTGCCGTTGCTTTTCCAGCATAGGGAGGCTCTGACTGTGTCTTAGAAAGACCGATTACTTCCAAATCTAATCATTAGTATTCAAGGAAGCGATGCAGCAATTACAATAGAGTGATAATAACTGATCTCGTTCAGCTTTGATAATATTTGCGCTAAAATGACGGAATAAAAAGGGGAAACGTGAAATGGCAGTGGCACCGGAATTTGAAACAGAGCCCGTAGCATCAGAACAATTGCAGGAGGCGCGTCAATTTGCCGCCAGTTATGCGGGCGAACACGTTGCCGGCACCGAGTTTGTCATCGGTGCGCTGTTCGTGGCATGGGGCGTGAGCACTAACGACATCTTGTACGGTCTTTTGCTGGGTAACCTGATGGCAGTTTTGACCTGGGGTTTGATCACTGCGCCGATCGCCACCGATACCCGCCTCACGCTGTACGCCTATCTCGAAAAAATTGCGGGCCCCGGCACCATCAAGCTGTACAGCATCATTAATGGCATTTTGTTCGCCATTTTAGCCGGTGCAATGATTACCGTGTCTGCATCGGCTGTGCGGGTTCTTTTTGAAATTCCGCCACAAGTGAACTGGTATTCGACCGACATCAGTTTTGTTCTGGTAGCCGTGTCGGTGGGTGCCGTGGTGGTCTTTGTGGCCGCCAAAGGATTCAAGAAGGTGGCCCACTTCGCCCAGATTTGTGCGCCCTGGATGATCCTGATGTTCATCGCTGGTGCTCTGGCCATACTGCCGGTTTTGACGGAGGCAACCGTCAACGTATCGAGTATCAACAGCCTTGACGATTTTGTCACCGTAGCCGATGCCTACATCTGGGTCGATACCGGATCAGACATTGGCTTCTGGCATGTTGCAGCTTTCGCCTGGATTTGTAATTTGGCCATGCACGGTAGTCTGGGTGATATGACCTTGCTGCGCTTTGCTCGCAAATCCAGCTACGGCTACTTCTCGGCTCTTGGCATGTTTATCGGTCATTATCTTGCCTGGATCTGCGCGGGGATCATGGGCGCTGGAGTGGCGCTATTACTAAAGAGTTCAATAGGTCAGCTTGACGCCGGCGAAGTGGCATTTCAGTCACTGGGCCTCGCAGGCATTATCGCGGTGATCATTGCTGGCTGGACGACGTCCAATCCAACGATCTATCGTGCCGGCCTTGCCTTTCAATCGCTCAATCACGAATGGAGCAGAACCCGGGTTACGGTGATCGTGGGGATTGCAACGACGATTATTGCCTGTTTCCCGTTCGTATTCACAAAGCTGCTGGGTTTCGTCGGCATCATGGGTTTGATGCTGGCGCCCGTTGGGGCCGTGATCGTAACCGAGCACTGGATCTTTCCCAGAATAGGATTCACGCGTTATTGGTCGCACTATCGACAGAACACGACCAACTTCGCAGCCGTGTTGACCTGGGTAGTTTCTCTTATCCTGGCGCTTTATCTGCAACAAAGTGGCACATTGCATCTGTTCTTCCTGCTGATTCCCGTATGGATTTTCGCCACGCTGTTGTATACCGGTCTGGCAAGTACGATGGGTGCAAGAGGTACTTACTCAGAAGCAGCGGACATGGAGAACGCTGAAAAGCAACGTCAACTAGAAGAGAAAGTGTTTCTGGAGAATGACGCTGTTAAGTCCACCGAATCACCTGCAAAGAACACCAGCACGAGTTTCCTTGCCGCGCGTCTGACCGCGTACCTGTCACTTGCGGCCTGTGCCGTAATGTCTGTACAGGTCTATCTTGACGGTGATCTGGATTGGTTCAGAACGTGGCTGATTGTGCCGACACTGATTTACTTCATATCGGCAACGGCCTGGATAATGCAAAAGGAAAAGCAAGCCGAAATGCAAAAAGGATAAGGGCTCATCTAAATTTTCCAGTGCCATGATAATCAATGGCCATAATTGCTCCGTCCCTTAAATTTCAAGAATCAATAGCGCTCAGGCATCGTGCTTGTAGTGCGCGCGAAAGCCGAAGATCGCGATGACGACGAAGCATACGAGGGGTAACAGGAACGACGTTTTGACTGACGGAATATCACCAATGATTGAGCCCGCATCAATAAGTGCTCCCTGCATCGGCGGCATTAACGCCCCACCGACGATGGCCATGATCAGTCCGGCGGACGCGAGACTGGCATCATCCCCCATATCTTTTAACGCAATTCCATAAATGGTCGGGAACATCAGAGACATACACGCAGATATACCAATGAGACTGTATAAACCGGCGTATCCGTTCAGGAAAATCGCGCCGAGCGTCAGTACCAGACCACCGCAGGCGAGCAACATCAGTAGTCGGCCCGGGCGTATGAAGCCAAGCAGGAATGTGCAGATAAATCGACTGGATAGAAATATCAACATCGCGACAATGTTGTAACCCTGCGCTTCGGCCGCTGTCAGTCCGATTGCCGTCATGCCGTAGTGGATGACGAAGGTCCAGACCATGATTTGGGCACCAACGTAAAATGCCTGCGCTACAACGCCTTCGACGTAGCATCTGTTTCGAATCAACCGACCAAACGTGCCCTTAAGTTCGCGCATGGTCAATGGATGATCATGCGACATCGTTTTCGGCAGTTTGTTGAACAGGTAGACGAAAAACAGGACTGTCACGATTACGGCTATTGCAGCATAGGGGCCACGAACGGTCACCAGGTCAGCAGCCTGCATTGCCTGATGCGCCGCCGGTTCATTAACAGCGAAATCGCTAAGAGCCTGTGTCAGGTGACCGTCAACGACAGACGGCAACAGGTCATTGTATTCCGGGTGCGCAAGTCGTTGCTCGTTGCGAAATGCTTCAACCTGCAATTTATTCAAAATGACGCTGGAGGCGATGAACATTCCGGTCAATGACCCAATCGGATTGAAGGCCTGTGCCAGATTCAATCGCCGCGTCGCGGTGTCAGGGTGTCCCATCGACAAAATGTAGGGATTTGCCGTCACCTCGAGCAGCGCAAGTCCGCAAGTGAGGACGCACAACGCAGCGAGGAAGAAGTAGAACTCCTGATAAATGCTCGCCGGAATGAACAACGACGCACCGACCGCGTACAAACCCAGGCCCAGTAAGATTCCCGACTTGTAACTGTAGCTGCGGATGAATATCGCTGCCGGAATCGCCATGATTCCGTAGCCGAGATAGAAAGCGAACTGCACCATGCTGCTTTGCGTGTTGGAGATAAGGAAGATGTCCTTAAATGCCTTCACCAGCGGATTGGTTACATCGTTAGCGAATCCCCACAATGGAAACAAAATCGCCACGAGAACAAACGGGAGCACCATGTCTCTGGTAAGAATTTTGGGCCTGGTCGTTGGTTCTGTCGTCGTCATTTACGTTCTTCTCCAAACATGATTGATGAGTCCCCTTACTTAAGACGTTCGATATAGATGTAGAAAGCGGCGGGCCCATGACGGAGTGCGCCCTGCGCTCAGTGGGTGGTCACTTGAACCTGCGCACCCACCAGACCTTCTGATTCTGCAAACAACGTAACCCGACCCGTCTCCTTTGTCGATTGAACGATCACCAGGCTTTTCCCGTTAAACGCCCTGATCACAGTACTGTCAAAGCCATGCTCGTTCAACGGATCTCCGTTGTCGACAGCGATAATTGAAGCGTCGCCTTCCACTTTGAATGTCATTCTGTTGGCAGCATCTGGTACGAAAAGATTCTCAGCGTCCAGGACATTGACTTCAATATGCACCACATCCTGACCGTCCGCGGAAATAATCTCCCTGTCCGCCAACAACTGAATCTTCGCGGGGCTACCAGAGGTCACGACTTGCTTTTCGCAAACCACCTCACCGTCCCGCTTACCTTTTGCTGAAAGAACACCGGGCTCATAAGGAACTCGCCAAACCAGGTCCATTTTGTCGCCCATCTCTTTCTCACCCAGGGACTTACCGTTCAGAAAGATTTCGACACTGTCGCAGTTTGAATAGGCAACAACCGGGATTTCTACGCCCTCCTTTCCTTTCCAGTTCCAGTGCGGAAGGATGTGCACCATCGGGTCGTCCGTCCACTGACTTTGGTAGAAATAGTAGGTGTCCTTCGGAAACCCGCACATGTCGATAATCCCGAAGTTCCAGAACTTGGCGGGCCAGCCGAACATGGTTTCTCCGAGGTAATCAAAGCCTGTCCAACGAAACTCCCCGCACATGTACGGCAGGTCGCGGGTACGTCGCCATGAATCCCGTGCCCCGATACGCACCATCGCGTTATCGTAGGAAGAGCTGTAATGCTTTGGTACATCGCCGAACACTTCTTCCTCGGCCAGGTTCGGGACTTCCATAATCCCACCGAGGGGATTCGGGCTCCTGTACCACGATTGCGTCCTGTATACACCGCGGGTTTGGAACGAGTGCGGCACCTCGGTCGCCAGGAAGATCCGGTCCGGGTATTTCTTGTGGTCTTCCTCATACATGAAAGCCGACCCGCCTCCCCCGTTATAGCCCGTGACATCCAACTGGCTTGCAAACCCGGTCGCGTTCGCCAGGTGCATGTGGGTAATCCCGGCAGTAATTGGCCGGGTGGGATCTTCCCTTCTTACTACTTCCATCAGTTTCTTAAGGCGCTCGGTTCCCACTTCAATAGTGGAGTCCGGTATTTCATTGCCCACGCTCCAGAGAATGACTGATGGATGATTTCGGTCTCTCCTGACTAACTCGATAAGATCCTTCTCGGCCCATTCATCAAAATAGAGGTGGTACCCATACTGCACTTTTCCTTCCGGCTTCTTGATTCCATCAAATGGCCATGACCCCAGCCACTCGTCAAAGGCTTCATCGATTACCATGAAACCCATCCTGTCTGCCATATCGAGCAACTCCTCGCTAGGAGGGTTGTGGGCGGTCCGAATAGCGTTACTACCCATAGCTTTCAAGATTTCAAGCCTGCGCTCCAGGGCCCGGTCGTTCAGCGCAGCACCCAGGGCTCCCAGGTCGCTATGATTATTGACACCCTGGAACTTCATGCTTTTCCCGTTCAAGGAAAAGCCACTGTCAGCTGAAAATCTGAATTCACGTATTCCTATGGTTGTATTGACCTCATCAACAATTTCATCCCCAACTTTTACGGCAGATGTCAGGCGGTACAAATTCGGGTCGTCAGGCGACCATAATTCAGGACTGTCAACGGTGAGAATTTGAACGATTTCTTCTTTGCTGTTTCGAGACGCCCCGGCTGTGGACTCGAATCGAGCAACCAATTCATTGTCTTCAGAATACAATTGATTCAGCAAAGTGAACTGTTTCTCGTCATCTTTATTTTCAATGGTTGTACGTACTTCCAGCACCGCTGAATTAGCATCAATTTTCCTGGCAGTGGCGAAAATGCCATGACGGGCAATGTGTAGTTTGTTTGTGGTAATCAGCCACACGTGCCTGTAAATGCCAGAACCTGTATACCAACGCGCGTTTGGCTGTTTCGAATTATCAACCCGAACGGCTATTACGTTTTCGCCTTCAAGATTCAGATAAGGCGTCAGGTCGTAATTAAAACTGATATATCCAAAAGGGCGTTTTCCCAAATACTGGCCATTAACCCACACCTCGCTATTTTCGTAGACACCTCCAAATTCAATGGAAATTATTGAAGAAGCATCCTTATCATTTAAGGTGAAATTCTTCCTGTACCAGGCAACACCTCCGGAGGCATAACCACCCGACCGTCCGGTGGGGTTATCCTCTGAAAATGTATCCGAAATACTCCAGTCGTGCGGCACATCAAGCTGCTGCCATTGACTGTCGTCAAAATCTTTTCTTGATGCGTCAGGAAAATCTCCTTTCGAAAATTTCCAGTCAAAGTCGAATTTCTCTTTCTCGCGCGGCAAAGAATCCGCGGTACTGTTTTCAATACAGCCAAGGCAACATGCGATGACGATGAAGAAGCCCAGGATAGATAATTTTCTAGTCATTGATGCGGGGCTCCAACGCCAAACTCGCGTTGAAATTTCTCCAGCATGAAATCGTCCGTCCTGACCATCTCGTTGGCCAGTTCCCGACGCAAGTCAGCCAGAACGTTCGCATAAGCCGGATCCCCGGTCAGGTTATTGAGCGCGTCGGGATCAGTCTTGTAGTGGTATAGCTCTTCGGGTTCGCGGTTGGAAAACAGGTCTACGCGTTTCTGAATAGCAGGATCAGTCTTTCCGGCTTCGACCATCGCAGTCCAGGTCGGGCCATCGTTGCCCTCAACGTCGACTTTCTCATGGCCAAAGAAGGGGTTGTAGATATAGCCGAAGTCCTCGTTCTGGATCGCCCGCATATGCAGGGATATGCCACTAAAAGGCGTGTTGATCTCGGTGAAGACTGACGTTCGCCAGTCTTGCTTTTCCCCTTGGAGCAGCGTCAGGAATGATGCCCCGTCCATGCTCTCGACTTGCTGCAGACCCGCCGCTTCGAGGACAGTGGGCATGTAATCGATGCCCGAAATGAAATGTGTCGTGTCGACCGTTCCGGGCTTTGTTCTCCCCGGCCACCGAATAATCCACGGCGTCTTGGTGCTATTCAAGTACACATTGGCTTTGGAAAAAGGAAAGGAACTGCCGTTGTCACTGATAAACATCACCAGTGTGTTTTCGAGGAAGCCCTCATCCTCAAGTATTTTCAGAATTGCACCGACAATATCGTCCGCACGGCGGACACTGGTGTAATACCTGGCGAGTTCCTCGCGAACTTCTGGCAGATCCGGCAGGAACCCTGGGACTTCTATTTCCTCAGACGAGTAAATGCGGCTGACGGGATAGTCGAATTCATCACCCCCGTCTCCGTAAAACGGTTTGTGCGGGTCGTGCGTGTTCAGCATCAACCAGAACGGCTGCTCCTTCTTCTTTGCGAGTTGCAGAAACTCGGTCATGTAACTCTTATACAACTCGACATCCCGGCCATTGCCGAGATGATGCATCCAGATGCCTTCTCCCGGGTTGCCAGCGTCCGGCCCCAGGTCCCAGTCAAATCGCTCGACAGGTTGCAGGTGCCGTGTCTTGCCGATGCTGCCATTGAGATATCCGGCGCTTTTCAGGCTCTCTTGCAGGATGGGAACGTCATCTGCAATGGGTTGGAACCCCGGCGCGCCATTGTTGTGTGGATACCGGCCGGTCAGCAGCGATTGCCGACTGGGCTGGCAGAGGGCAATGTTGACGTGAGCGTTCGTGAATCGAAGGCCCTCGGACGCAAGCTTGTCGATATGGGGAGTGATGTTCTCCACCTGGGAGCCGTAGACACCCACGGTCGACCACTCCAGATCATCCGCCGTGATGAGCAGGAAATTGATGGGTTGGTCGGACTCCGGGGCGCCGCAGGAGTTCGTACATAGTATTGCGAAGAAAACTGCGACCGAGCGCTTCATTTGCCCGATGTCAGGCCATAGCGCTCGGTCAACTGATCCAGTTTCGCTCGAAGCTCCACCAGCGTCTCATGATGACCGGAATCGTTGGCAAGGTTGTTCGTCTCTTCGGGATCCTCGCGGAGGTCGTACAACTCTTCGATCGATGGTTCGTCAACGTAGCGCAGGTACTTCCATTCATCAGTACGCACACCCTCGCTCGGCGGTATGTTGTCAAACTCCCAGAGATGCTCGATCAGAACAGTGTCCCGCGAAAGCGTTTCCGTATCGCCCGTGACAATTGGAACCAGGCTCTTGCCATGATAGCCGACAGGTATATCAACGCCGGCCAGATCTGCAATTGTCGCAGTGACGTCGATGTTCAATGCCATATCATCGATATCGCGATGCTCATCAACCCTTGGGTCGTAGATAATCAGTGGCACGCGGATTGACCTGTCGTACATCAACCATTTTCCGGCCAACTGCCGTTCGCCCATAAAGTAACCGTTGTCGCCCATAAAGATAATGACAGTGTTGTCGTCCTGACCTGTCTCAGCCAGCTTGTTTCGAATCTTCGCGATCTCGAGATCGATACCGGCGAGCATTCGAAAATAACCCTTAACGCTGTGCTGGTATTTTTCCGGTGTATCGTAGCGCCAGTACCAGCGTTCGCGGTTGAATCCTTGTCGAACTGCCTCGGGCAGGCGTTCGAAGTACTCATCGTCTCCCAACGCCGGGTCGGGCATCGTCATATCCCGGTAAAGGTGCGCCACTTCGTCCTGCCAGAAATATTGTTGCTCTGAACTGTCGTGCGCGTGCGCCGCGTTGAAACTCAGGGAAAGGGCAAAAGGTCTGTCACGAGGTGCGGCCTCGATAAAGTCGAGCGCCTTCTGGCCCGCGTATCGGGTGAGGTGAACTGTTTCCCCGTCGAGCTTTTTGTCTTTTTGGTAGAAGCCAGGGTTATCAGGGTCGTCGTCAACCCAGAGAACTTCGAATTCATCGAACATGGCTTCCGAATCCGGTATTTTCACGCCGAACTTGCCGATAAACCCCGAGTAATACCCGGCCTTCTTCAGAAGGTTCGGATAAGAGTCTTCCACAAACTCCGGACGCAACGGGTCAGGCCCGAACGTATAACGGTGAGCGCGTTCATAGCGGCCGCTGAAGATGCTGGCACGACTCGCTGAACAGATCGGCGTTGTGACCAGCGCGTTTTTGAAATACACGCCTTCTCTCGCCAGCTTGTCCATTTCAGGCGTGTGAATGATGTCATTGCCGGCGTAACCGAGAGAATCGAAGCGCTGGTCATCGGTCAGGATAAAAATGATGTTGGGCCTGTCGACAGCCTCTGACCCCGGATCAATCGGTTGTTCCTGACCGCAGCCGGCAATCAAGAAACCAAGGCCAATCAATACGAATGTTCTCCACTTCATGTCATCACTCCCAGATTCTTCACAACATCACAGTTTGGCCACCACATCTGCCCAGGTGATATATCCCTGTGGTGCTAAATCCGGATTGTATTCCGGGTTTAATTCGGTCGGGACGGGTGCGTTGGTTTCTTCACGCCATGCCTGCATGCGTTCGTAAAGCTTGGCTGTTATCTCTGGTCTCTCAAGAGCAATGTTATTACTCTCCAGGCTATCCTCTTCCAGGTCATACAGCTCGAGCTGGCCGAATTCAAAAAACTCGATGAGTTTGTAACGGCCCATACGAATAGATCCAAAGGGTGTCGCGCGCCAGCCTGGAGCGTCCTCGTAGGCCTGCAGATACGCCGGAAAATGGAAGTACAAAGCATCCCGCTCCAGCGCGTTACCGCCGTTCAGAATCGGGGATAGACTCAAGCCGTCGGCAATCTGACCCTGCGGCATTGTGCTGCCCGCCAGTTCAACAAGGGTTGGGAAAAAATCTATGCTGTTAACCGGTTCGTTGACAACACGTCCTGCGCCGATCTTGCCAGGCATTCGAATCAACAGCGGTACGCGGTTGCCACCTTCCCACGGATACCCTTTCGCGCCACGCAAACCCGGCGACTGGGTCGCCGGTCCGTAGCCGCCATTGTCGCTGGTGAAGACGATCAACGTATTGCCATCAAATCCCTTGTCTTCGAGAAGCTTCAATATGCGGCCGACACCCTGATCAACATGATCCACCATCGCGCCGTATTCGGGGTCATTGTGAAAGTCATCGCCCTCGCGATTCGTGTATTTCGCAATCGTGTCTTCCGGGGCCTCTATGGGCGTGTGTACAGCAAAGTGCGAGAGATAAAGGAAGAAAGGCGTTTCAGAATCTTGCGCCTCAATGAATTGCAAAGCCTCGTTGGTCAGACGGTCGGTGAGGTATTCGCCATCCGGACCTTCTTCCATGTTCGGGTTTTCGTAGGGCGCAAAATAGTTTTCTGCGCCTGAACGGTTGCCACCGATATTGATATCGAAGCCCTGGATGAGGGGACCGCCCTCTTCCCCGTCTCCCAGGTGCCATTTGCCCATAAACGCTGTCGTGTAGCCAGCCGCTTTCATGCTTTCGGCCAGGGTGACGACATCGTTTGCCAGGTCCCAGGTATTTTCAGTCGGGATCAGTCGGCGCCGCTCGGATTCGCCGCGATCCGGCTTTCGAACTGTATAAATTCCTGTGCGCGGCGCGTATTGACCGGACATGATTGCAGCGCGTGTCGGTGCACAGTTTGCGGCGGCCGAATAGGCGTGATCAAAGCGAATACTCTGAGCAGCAAGGCTGTCCATGCTCGGCGTGTCGTAATAGGTACTTCCCATGTAGCCAGTGTCTTGCCATCCCAGATCATCGATCAGGAAGAACACAATGTTGGGCTTTGCAGGTTGATGCGCGGTCTCCTGAGAGCAGCCCGTCACTAGCAGCCCCAGGCCAATCAGGAAAATGCATTTCCGTATCACAGACACACTACCTAACGATTGATTTCCTGCTCACCGGATTGCAGATGGATCGTCTCATCCCGCCATTCGAAAATGCCCTCCAGCCCGTCCGGCAACGTGATACTCGCTTTAATCCCATCTGGACCAACACGCTTCAGCGATACATCTATCTCGCCAAGTGGATGGGGCATTTGTCCTTCAGCCTCTTGCAAGGGACCGAGGTTTGGTGAAATCGCAACCGACTTGAATCCCGGCGCAGCGGGTCGAATGCCCAATACGGTTGCCAGCAACCCATAGTTGGGGTGCGCCGCCCAGGCGTGTGAGTCGGTGCGTGATGGCGGTGGTTTTTCCGGCGTCGTTGTCAGGCCCAACGCCAGCATGTCCTGCCACGGTTCGAGTTGCTCGATATATCGGTGTCCCAGCCCCGCTTCGCGCATCGCCTCGAGGATATAGAAGCTGAAATAGTAGCCTGCCTGCGTAAGGGACTTGTCCTCCAGTACGCGTTCCATGATGGCACGGCGTTCGTCACCCGGCGCCGCACCGGTCAGGATCGCCATCGTATTCGTGTGCTGGCTGAACGTCGCATTTTCCAGTGAGTCGCGGAACAACCCTCTGTCAGCGTCCCAGGCCTTGCTTCGTACCGCCTCCAACAGGGCGTTCGCCAAGGCCTGCAATCGATCGGCCTCTTCCGCGCCACCAAATGTCCTTTCGAGTTCGACGGCCCGCTGCAGCGCGTAGGCGTATTGCAGCGTGATCAACACCGAGTGACCGTCTTTTCCGCCAGGGGCCATGCCGCCAGGCCAACTATCCGCCCAATCGGCAAACGGCCACCAGGGCAAGGGGCCAACAAGACCCGTTTCATCAACCTTGCCTTCGAACCAGGTCAATACGTTCGCAACTCCCGGCATCAGGCCGCGAACGTAAAAATTGTCGTCCCTGTGCATCCAGTAGTCATGGACCATGGCCACCCAAAAGAGCGAGAACGTCGGAATGTACTGTCCGAGATCAGACGGGTAGCGGCTGGCCGTAATGCCCTCCGGAATACGCGAGTAATCAAAATGCGTCAGCGCTTGTCGCATCAGGCGGTCGTCACCGCTCATATAGAGTGACAGCAGCGCCTGCAGGCGGGTATCACCAATATATTGAAGCTGTTCGTAATACGGTGTGTCGAAATAGGTTTCCCAGGCGCATAGCCGCAGCACGCGCCAGTTGATTTGCCACATATCTTCAAGCCAGGGGAGATCACTGTCGAATTTGGCATTCAACGAATAGGGGTAGGCTGTATACAGGCCACCAACGTTGTGAATCTCGAGAGCCTCGTTACCGGTTTCAATATTCAACTCAACATAGCGGTAGGTTCGAAACCACAGGGTTTGATACTGGCGATTCTCGCCACCACCGATTTGAAACTGATCCACGATGCCGAAAATCGATTTGCCTTCTATCTCATCCCGGTGGCCTTTGATGCCGTTTTCATCTTTCAGCGCTTCCGCGTACGTCACGGAAATCTGACTGCCTGCGCCGCGACTGGTTTCCATCCTGAAATAAGCGTTGGTGAGGTGCGATTGATCCAACAGCAACGTCGCTTCGGTATCAGCTGGAACGACAAGGGTGCCCGCGTCGTTCAGGAATTTTCCATCAGTCGTTACACCGAAAGTGCGCCGTACGGACTCAAAGTGCACCGGATGTTCGTCCATCGCGGGAATTGAGCGAGGCACCAACTGCCAGCCGCCGGCGTTATACGGAAAACTCCCGCGGTCTCTAACCACGCGAACGATTTTAGCGTCGTGCCAGGCAGAATCATCAAAGTCGGAGTCCTGCCAACCCCAGGGATACAAGCCAGCTTCAAGCGATTCGCCTGGAGGACTCGCGTAGTATCCGCCGACTTGCTCTCTGGTCACAGGCAAGGCGCTGTAAGCACGGTTCGCAAAAGATTTCCACGCGGTGGTGCCTGTGTCGATCAGGGGCTCTTCGGCGGTGGCTCCGCGAATCAGAAAACCCGTTTGGTGACTGTGCTGGGCGACCGGCTTGTGTTCACCCCAGTGCCAGACCACGGCGGCGATCACGTTGCTGCCCGCGCGCAAGTACGGCGCCAGATCAAGTTCCTCGTAACGCCAATGCATCACATCCGAACGTTGCGGCCCCGCCGCCACGGAAACTCCATTCACATAGAGGCGGTAGCGGTTGTCCGCAGAAACGTGAACGTTGAAATGCTCAGGCGCGGCCGCAAGCTCAACAGTCTTACGAAAATGATAGACGCCGTACTCGTGTCCCGAGATGCCCGGGTGAGAGATCCAGCTAGCGTCTTCCGCGTCCTGCGCCTGCAGGCTGAACACTGTCAGCAGAAGGGCGCAGGTGATTGCGATGCGAAAAGCAATCATGCCGGATTACACGTTGACCTCTTGCACACCGCCACCCTTGCGGCTTTTCTCAATCCTGAAACCCATCACGTGGCTTTCGACCGACGCCGTAACGGTACTGGTTAACAGCGACTCGTCGCGGTGGTAAACCGCCCGCAACAGATCACTGACGAAGCGATAGTCGCCACCGCCGTGGCCGCTGTCCTCATAGCCTTTGACATCCGAAACTGAAATGTCCCAGGTGAAAGACTTCCTCAAGGAGATGGCGCCGACCGGCGACTTCTTCGTCATGTAGTCGGTGTAGGTGAAGGTGTCCATATCACCGACCAGGTCGCCTTTTGTACCCATCAAACGGGTACGTCGTCCGTGATAGCTGGTGAATCCATCCATATTGAACGTGGCGGTCGCACCGCTGCGGAATTCCATCGCACAGGCAAGATGTTCGGGCTGGTCGTTTTCCATCTTGAACGCGCAACGACCGTAGTTCGTGGTCTTGAGTGAATGCAGGATCTTCTTCTCGAGCTGCTCCATCTTCGGCGTGCCTGCCGAGATCCTGGAGAGGTCGGGAACGACCGGCATGATGGCGTAAAGACGCTCCTTGTCCTGCAAATACATCCGCTTGGCCGAGTACGCGCAACTTGTTTCGACCGCGCAATCGAGGCAACGATCACCGCTGCCCTCCGGTGCGTTCTCGCGCTTGTAAAATGACAGGTCTCCGAAGCCGACGATCTTGTCGCAGGGCTCATCCATGATCCAGCGCATGATGTCGAGATCGTGGCAGCTCTTGGCCAGAATGATCGGCGTCGTCATAGAGGAATCGTGCCAGTTGCCACGGACGTAGGAATGCATCATGTGGCGCCACTCGATCGGCTCCATATGCTGCATGTTGACAATCCTTCCCAATTTGCCGGAGAGAACGACTTTTCGCATATCAATGAAGTACGGCGCGTATCGAAGCACGTGGGCGATGCCGACCACCCTGCCCGTCTCCTGCTGCACCTTCAGGATTTCCAGACATTCTGCCTCGCTTTGTGCCATCGGCTTTTCGAGCAGTACGTCATAGCCGAGTCGCATTGCCTGAATGCAGGGTTCGTGGTGCAGGTCATCCGGCATGGAAACGACCACCATGTCGGCGAACTTGGGCCGCTCAAGAACATGCTCCCAGGTTACGAAGCGGTTCTCGTCGGGAATATTGTGTGTCTTGGCATGAAAGTCATTGCGCTCCACGATGGGTTCCGCAACACCGACGATCTTGAGCTCCGCAGGGTATTCGACCGCGTAATCGCCGTACAACGTACCGCGGTTACCGGCACCGAGCGTAATCGCCGTCAACGGGCGATCGAACTTGTTGAGCGAGTCTTTGCCATCGGCGGCCCGTGCTCTTGTCCTGGGCGCGGTGAGCACCGCCGCTCCGCCTGCCACGATACCGAGGCGTATCATTGCTTCCCGACGTGATATTTTTTCCATGACTATTCTTCTCCCGAACTGTCGTCGTAGTGCGTTCGCAGTTCCTGCAATTTACTGTGTAATTCCTGCCGAATATCTCGGTAGTCAGGATTATCGTAGATGTTTCGCATTTCACCGGAGTCGTCCTGCAGATCGTACATTTCCCAGTGGTCCATTCCAACGTCCTTGAACCGTATCAGCTTGTGAGTCCTGGTTCGAACGCCGTACTGTTTGGCGACGTTGTGCGTCTTTTCGATGCCTTCGTAATAATGATAGTAGAGCTCATCCCGGTTCAATGTCTCTGACTCGCCCGTCAGCAGACCTTTTAATGACAGGCCCTGCATACCTTCCGGCACGGGCACCCCGGCGAATTCGAGCAACGTCGGCGCGTAGTCAATATTCTGCACCATCTCGGTTACCGTCTGACCGGGTTCGACGCCTACCGGGTAGCGAACCACCAAAGGTGTTCGCATGCTTTCTTCGTACATGTAGCGCTTGTCGAACCAGCCATGCTCGCCGAGATAAAAGCCCTGGTCTGACGTGTAGACAACGATTGTATTCTCGGCGAGGCCCGCCTCGTCGAGGTAGTCCAGCACACGACCGATGTTGCGGTCCATGGAATGAATGGTCCCCAGGTATTCATGCATGTAGCGGCGATACTTCCATTCGAGCAGTGCCTTGGCGTCAAGCTTTACGGATTGATATTCCTTATTGGCCTCGGCGTAATAGGCATCCCACTTGGCCTTCTGTTCCTCGGACATGCGGCCGTAGAATTTCGATGTCCAATACTCTGCCCAGCCGTCGGCCATGTCTTCCAAATCGCCCTCGTACTCATGTTGTTCGAGCTTGAGGTCATAGGAAAGGTACATGTCGTTAATTTCCAGCTCCTGAGCTGCGGCGCCGGGACGACCCTCATAACTATCGTAGAAATTATCGGGCACCTTGAAGTTAGACGTGTCGATCTCGCCCAACTCGTCAACGTCCGGCATCCAGTTTCGGTGCGGCGCCTTGTGGTTGTAGATCAGGAGGAAGGGCCTGGACTCATCTCTGTTCTCCAGGAAGTTCAGGGCCAGGTCTGCAGTCTTGGTCGTAACGTACTCACCGTCATAACGATTCTCCAGCTCGACTTCCACAACCTGTCCGGATTCATCCTTGACGATTATCTCCGCCGTCATATCGGCGGCAACGTTCGTTATGAATTCGGGCGAGTAGTATTGCCCCTGGCCACGCAGAATCTCCCAGTAGTCAAAACCGACCGGCTTTGTGCGCAGATGCCATTTGCCCACAACAGCGGTAGCGTAACCTGCCTGTTGCAGGTATAGCGGGTAGGTTGGCTGGCTTCCGTCGAATTGATCGTCGTTGTCTCGAAAGCCGTTCTTATGGCTGTGCTTGCCGGTCAACATGATTGCCCGCGATGGACCACAAATTGAATTCGCCACAAACGATTCTCTAAAGATCACGCCCTCATCAGCGATCCGGTCGATGTTGGGGGTACTGATCAACGTACTTCCGTAAGCGCCGATGGCCCGCTCGGAATGATCATCGGACATGATGAATAAAATGTTAGGCCGGGTGTCCTTCTTTCCTGGTGTAGTGCTGTCAGTACAGGCAGCAGTCAGGGCCGCGAGAGCCACCACTGCAACACAGACATATATTCTGGCAACGTCTTGCGAAATCGGGTTCATTTCTTCTGTTCGACGCCCGCACGATTAATTATGATTAAATATGTTCATAAATGAGCGTAAAGTCAATTGCGACGACAGGCTTGTTGCTAACAGGGAAAAAGTTGGACAAAACCAGACGCAAGATACTCTCTGTACTAGGTGCAATACTGCCTGCCTTCTTGACGGCCAGGACATCATTGGCAGCCGGCGATCTCCCTGAAAGCACCGCCAGATCGTCGCCGGAGCCGGGGCTTCAGCTCCTGGGAAATCGTTTCTTTACTTTCACCACCGTAGTGCGCGTCAATCAGATTGAAACGTCACGCGACGTTACGAACGGTGAAGATGAATCGCATATTCACGGCCCGGAAGAAGCCCGTACTTTTCGAGAAACCGTCGAACACGGTTGGCCGGGGGCGCGCATTACCTGGGCCTTCAGTTGGCTTGCGCTCAAGGATGAACGCCCCAACTACCGGGATCTGAGGAAGCTGGTGGTCTCCTATCACAGAAAATACGGCGACGAGATTACATTCATCCCCGGCGGCTACTTTGCCAATATGTACAACACCCGTGAGCAGGTGAATCGCGACTTACACGAAGGCTTACAAATGGTTTCGGAAATGGTCGGCGACGGATACCGCCCCCAAAGTGTCGTCGCAGGTTTTCTTGCTGCCGAAAACCAGCGATTCCTGGCCGAAGAGGAAGACATTCACGTCTGCCAGGGCAATATCTGGAGCCAGTACTCCGTCGATAACGGTGATGGAGAAGGCTCGATTTCCTATCCTTACTACCCCTCGCAAGAACATTTCTGCAAACCAGCCCAGGGTAGTGACGACTTCATTGATTGCGTCAATCTCGATGGCTGGACCGTCGATTTCCTGAGCGCGACATACCCTGGCGGAAGAGATTTCGATGGTCTGTGGTGCGGCAGTCGACAAGGTGTCGGCCCTATCGAAACGGTTATCAGGCAAGGGACCGAGCCTGGCACCCAGGAAATGATCGCCACCACGGCCGCCCATTTCGACAAGGGATTCGAACTGAATGGTTTTGCCTGGGTAACCTGCATCTGGGAGCTGAGCCTCGTCGAAGCACGTCAAATATACGGCTACAAGGGACGCAACGGACTGGACGGTATGCTGATCTGGTTCAATGAAATGCGGCGGCGCTGGCCTGACGCCAGGTGTATTACCCAGGGCGAGTTCGGGATGCTCTGGCGCGAACAGTTCAGGAACAACGACGATCTTAACTATCGCTTCGTCCAGCGCGGCTCGGGCATCTGCGGCTCAGATGCCGATATGGAAATTCGATGGTTCATGAACAAGGATTTTCGACTCGCTCTCTTGAGGAACTGGAAGAACAACTCCCCCGAAAAGCTCATTGACTTCACGCGCTACGACCTCACTGCCCAGGAGCCCCCCGACCCGACACCAGGGCAGCACACTCGCAATTGGAGTTTGATAAATCGCCTCAATCAGAAGGGTGT
>Ga0255043_10000028_pt1 | contig 21403 bp, 25 predicted proteins | sample BC1_12_9_MG_FD_182778 | JGI IMG/M metagenome (GOLD analysis project Ga0255043, IMG submission 182778) | Seawater microbial communities from Strait of Georgia, British Columbia, Canada - BC1_12_9 | ecosystem: Environmental > Aquatic > Marine > Strait | place: Canada: British Columbia | collected... | reverse complement strand
CTATGGTTTCAAAGGGTAATCTGCCCGCCAGATCAATGACATCATCCACAGTCTTCCTGCTCATGATCTCCTTTCTGGATGGACCGGCGTCAAGGTGACAGTGTTTGCATGACTGATTGCAGAGTAGACCAACATTAACCTGCAGGGTGGTGCAGTGGGTTCTGGTTAAATCAAGACCATTGATGTCAAGATTTCTCCTGAATGCCTCTAAGTCAGGTATCTGGAATAGATTGCTGCTTAGATTTTCTGCTGTTTGCAAATTAGACATAATTAAATCGTTTATAACGATATTTTTCCTGCAACATTACGCATTTGAACGCCATGTACCAGTGAGGCTCCGCCACGAATTGCAGTGGCCACATGGATTGCCTCGGTCATTTCATTGACGTTGGAGCCTTTTTCCAGACAATCCTGCGAATATGCATCAATGCAATAGGGGCACTGGACTGCATGGGCCACTGCCAGAGCAATGAGTGATTTTTCTCTTTGGGTCAACTCTCCTTCTGCAAAAACCGCAGTATAATAGTCGAAAAATTTCTGGGCAAGTTCCGGGGCGCCTTCACTTATTTCGGCAAATTTGTTTAAATCTTTGGGTTGATAATATGTTTCCATTTAGTGCCTCATTAATGCATTGATTTTATTGTAAGAAAAGAAAAAATGATCAGTTGTAAATTTTGGGAATTGTTATTAGCGTGTTCATATTATTTAAAACTACAAGAGATCGGATAAGAAGTAAAATAATTGTTCTGCATTATTAAGTCATTATTTAATAGCTCGGAAAAGTTTTTTATTGGTAGAATAATTTATAAATATCGTTATGGAATTGCTTTTCTAAATGGTAATAAGTATATCGTGAGTGATTGCTTTGTAAAATAATTACATGATTTGAATAACTATTTTATGCAGATGGTTTTGAAACAGATAGAAAGGCTGGGGGAATATGTCCTGTGGCATATTAATGAGCTTGGTGGCTTGGCTCTGTTCCTTATATGTGCCATTCGCGGAATTTTCCGGAGACCTTTTCGTTTTGCTGCTTTTCTCAATGAAATACGATTTATAGGGGTGAATTCATTTGTTGTAATTTTTTTTACAGCCGCATTCACCGGGATGGTTCTTGGTGTGCAGGGATACTACACCCTCAGTCAATTTGGTTCTGAAGGACTTCTTGGTTCTGCAGTTGCACTGAGTCTTATCCGTGAATTGGGCCCTGTTTTGACCGCCCTCATGGTTACGGGCAGGGCAGGATCAGCCATGTGTGCAGAGCTTGGGATCATGAGAATAACCCAGCAGGTTGATGCCCTGGAATGTATGGCTATTGACCCATACAGGTTCCTGATAACTCCAAAATTTCTGGCTACCATCGTGGCAGTTCCACTGCTTACCCTGATATTTGATGTGGTGGGTATTTTTGGCGGGTATTTTTCCGGGGTCATACTTCTGGGGGTAAATCCCGGGGCTTTCTTTTCAGGCATGGAACAGAGTGTGGCCAACCAGGATATCAATCTTGGCATCATTAAATCGTTTTATTTCGGTTTAATCATTGTATGGATTTGTGCCGGCAAAGGATTTCTGTTGTATAGAGCCCGTGTCGGTTTTGGGTCAGGGAGTGTCAGCCGTGTAACTACACGGGCAGTTGTACTTTCATCAATAACAGTCCTGATATGGGACTATTTGATAACGGCGTTGCTTTTATGATTGAGCCAATTATCCAGTTTGTCGATGTGCACAAATCCTTTGAGGGTGCAAATGGTACTGTGCAAAAGGTCTTGCGGGGAGTTAATTTCAGTATAAAGCCTGGGATGACAACTGTTGTTGGAGGTGCAAGCGGCCAGGGAAAAAGTGTTACGATTAAACTTATTCTCGGTTTGATGAAGCCGGATTCCGGGCAGATTCTTGTTGAAGGCAAAGACGTTACTGTTATGAGTACCAGTGAACTTAATGAAATACGGTCTAGTTTCGGAGTCGTGTTTCAGGGGGTGGCGCCCTTTGACTCGATGACAGTCTTTGAAAATGTCGCTCTGCCACTAAGGGAAAAGACCAAGCTTCCGAAACAGGAAATACGGAAGCGGGTGATGGAATCGATAGAGCAGTTCGGCCTCAAGGGGCATGAAGATAAATTCCCGGCCCAGCTTAGTGGCGGTATGTTGAAAAGGGTCGGCCTGGCACGGGCATTACAGCTTGAGCCCAAGATCATGTTGTTTGATGAGCCAACCACTGGACTGGATCCTGCCAGGTCACTGGAAATCTATAGGCTGTTTTATAAAATTCAAAAGGAAAGGGGATATACCGCATTGATTGTCAGCCATGATATTCCCAAAATATTCAATCTTGCCGACCAGATTGTGGTAATGCATGAAGGCATGGCCAAGATATTCAGCAGTTCAGAGGAAATTCAATGGAGCAATGACCCAGTAATTCAGGATTTTGTCCAAATGACTATGGGCCATATTTATCAAAGTAAATCGGAAAATGAATGATGAAGAATATTAATACGGAGTTGATCATTGGATTGTTTATGATTGCAGGGTTTCTGGCATTTGGCTATCTTTCCCTGCAGATGGGTGAGTTCTCTATTTTTGATTTGGAGAAAAACTACAGTTTAGAGGCTGAATTTGATAATGTCTCAGGCCTTAAAGTCGGGGCAGCCATTGAGACAGCCGGGGTGGGTATTGGCAAGGTTGCACGGGTTGGACTTGGAGAACAAAGCCAAGCCAAGGTTACCCTGCTGATTAATCAGGATATCAAGATCACCTCGGATGCCATTGCCTCCATCAGGACACAGGGACTCATCGGTGATAAATATATAAAAATCATACAGGGGGCAGATGAGGAGATGCTGAAAGAAGGTGACTCCATATTTGACACCGAATCTTCAATTGATTTTGAAGAGCTTGTCAGTAAATATATTTTTGAATCTGATTGATTTGTTTGCGGTGGGGCATAATTACGACACGTAAAACGTTTAGAACATGATTGGTATGTAATGGTGACGCTAATGCTGTTGTTGAAATTTTTTAAACGTCCAACAAAATTGATTCATTTTAAAACAAAGAAAAGTATTGTGTTTTCAGCACACGCAGTAGTTTTTTTTCTGTTGCTTACAGCAACCCATGCCTGGGCTGATGATACTGCCGACCTATCACCAAGTGCACAGCCTGATGTGACTCTTGAAACAAATAAAGCTGCCGGTGAAGCAGAAGAAGATACCTGGCAAGAGGAGGATAATTGGGGTGATGAGTGGGGGGAAGAAGATGCAATTGCCGATCCCCTTGAACCTCTCAATCGTGTTTTTTTTCATTTTAATGATAAGCTGTATTATTGGTTTTTGAAGCCGGTTGCCAAGGGTTACTCTGTTATAATTGCTGAGGATTTACAAATTGCTATCAGAAATTTCTTTGATAATCTCAGGTCCCCGACAAGAGCGGTTAACAGTCTGCTTCAGGGAAAGGTGAAAGATTCTTCAGTGGAAGTAGCACGGTTTGTTCTTAATTCCACAGTTGGTATATTGGGACTTGGTGATTTTGCAAAGGATGTTCTTGATCTTAATTCAACCAGGGAAGATACCGGGCAGACCCTGGGTTATTACGGTGCAGGGGGCGGATTTTACATCAATTGGCCATTCCTGGGGCCCTCTAATTTCAGGGATTCTTTAGGCTTACTTGGTGATGCATATTTGCATCCTTTTATATTCCTTGATCTTGACACTGAGGTAATTGTTGGAACGTGGACTCTTGAAAAGGTGAATTACGCGGCGTTAACCATGGGCGATTATGAGCTGTTCAAGGAAACTGCTTTAGATCCATATGCCGCTTTAAAAGATGCCTACCAACAGCATAGAAACGGTCTTATAAAAGAATAGAAGCAGATTTGTAATTAAGAGGTGAAATAACAATATGGGTGCGGATGCAATGAACAAATATAGTAAACAGGTTAGCTGGTTTTGGGTTTTCTTGCTGATGTTATCAATGGTTCTGTTGAGCGGTGAGAGAACATTGGCATCAGCGAATAATGATGATCCTCTGGTGCAGTTGCAAAAGTCGACTGATGAGATTCTCATGGTATTGCAGTCTGAGGAATTAAAGACTCCTGAGAAAAAGGTGGAGCGCAAAGAACTTATTCTTCAGGTAATTAACAGAATGTTTGATTTTCGTGGAATGGCCCGAAGTTCTCTGGGGCCCAATTGGAACAGTCTTACTAGCGAAGAACAGGACACTTTTGTGGGACTGTTTATAAGCCTCATAGAACAGCGCTATATCGGGAAGATTGATTCTTTTAATGACCAGAAAGTGATTTATAAGGAACAGCGTGTAAAAAATGATAAGGCCAGAGTATATACTGCTATAATTGATAAGGACCTGGAAATCCCGATAGATTACAGTTTGCAGCTGAGCCAGGGGAGATGGCTTATCAAGGATTTAAAGATAGAAAATGTGAGCCTGGTTGCAAATTATCGACGAGATTTTAACTCCATAATCAGAAAAGAGCAGTTTGCTGGTCTGGTAGAAAAAATTACAAAACAGCTTGAAAAAGCAGAAATGGAAAACTAGTCTGCCAGCATGGAACCCATAAATAGCATCTCTTATGATGCTCAAACAGAAGATATCAAGAAGGCCTTCAATTTTCTCTCCCCAGGGGAGATTGATGAACTTTGCTCCTACCTGGAATTGCGTGAATGGCAGACGGATGCAGTGGTTATGAACGAAGGTGATTCTGAAGATTACGTGGGCTTTTTAACAGCAGGCAAGCTGGCTGTTAAAAAGAAAACAGGATATTGGGGGAAACATATAATTATTGCCATTCTTGAAAAGGGCGCCATGGTGGGAGAGGGGGCATTTATAGATAGTGGCCCGCGCTCTACCACTATTATTGCCATGGAACCATGCAGGCTCCTTATTCTTTCAGTTCAGAAAATGGATGAGCTTATTTTGAATAATTCTCTACTTGCCATCAAACTTATGAAACGCATGCTGTATATCACCAGTATACGATTAAGAAAGGCGGGAGAACGCATTTCTGAATTGCTTTGATTTCTTATGAATGTGTCTATTTTGATTACTTGAAAAAAATAGTGATTCTTTCTATCAGCTCCCCACAAAACAACTCAAAATACTGATCACAAGTCTCTAATACCTTTAGATTTATTCATGATGGTAATTCTTATGATTCTATAGGAATTTTAATATATATGCGGTGCGATGAATTCAAAAATTGCTGAAAAGGATAGTGTGAGGTTGCGTCGGGTTTCAAAGGCAAGAATATTTGACGGCCCTCCTTTGAAGTTAAGTGTTTATGCCGTTTTCATGATGCTAATAACCTCTGTCGTTATATTATCTCTCATCACATTACTTTTTTCATATGTGCACGAAACGGAATATTTTTTAGTTTTCTGGACATTATTGCCAGGTGCGTTGTTGGGTTTTGCTTTACTTGTTTTGGAGCGCTTGCTTGGACATTTGAAAAAACGCATGCTTCCTCAAATGGGAAAACTTCTAACTGCTTTTTTGTTGTTTTTTATCCATACCATTGGATACCTTGCACTCTCTTCTATTGTGGTGAGTTATCCCGTCGGGTATCTCATGGAGAAAACGGAAGGGATGACCGGAATGGCAGGAGAATACAGTCTGTTTTCAGTCAATTTTTTTATTGTGCTGGCCCTGGCGAGCTGGCTGAGAAATGTAAGGTCGGGGCCAAACCCCTGTTTCTGAAAATCGCTTCCTGGTTATTTGAAAAGATTTTGATGATATAGTCTGAACGGTCTGGAACTAAACATATTATTGTATTTTTTTTGCACAAATGGATGTCAAAATTTATGTTGGAGGAAAAACACGTAAGAATTGTAATAAAGAGCGTTACAATAGGAAAATAACTTGACAATTATGGGTAATTTTTTATAGTCTCCGCTGTTTAGTATTTGGTCATGTCAAAAGCAGATTTTTATGAAGAAGCAGATATATCTTCCTGAAATATGCCGTAAAGAAAAATATATATATTAGGAGGTTGGAAGGTGGCTTTACCCAAACATAGACATTCCCATTCCAGGACGAGGAAAAGGCGCTCCCATGATGCGTTAACTCCTGCGGTTATCTCAAGCTGTCCCAAATGCGGGGAGCCCAAGATTTCGCACAGGCTTTGCAGCGGCTGTGGAACCTATAATGGCAGAACTGTTATTAAGCTTGATGCAGAACTGGAGTAAAAAGTGACATTGCGTATTGCCCTTGATGCCATGGGTGGCGAACGAGGCCCGGAGGAAATGGTTATCGGGGCGATACAGGCTGTTGAGGAATCAGACCTGGATGTAACACTCATCGGCGATGAAAATGTCCTCAACAGAGTTATGCAGAATCACCCTCGTGCCTCCTCCAGGTTGCATATCGTTCATGCTTCTCAAACAGTTTCCATGGATGAGTCCCCTTTTGAAGCAATACGAAAGAAAAAGGATTCATCAATCATCAGAGCATTTGAGCAGATCAAGAATGGTGAAGCAGATGGTGTAGTGAGCGCGGGTAACTCCGGCGCAACCATGGTTTCAGCCATTAAATCGCTGGGCCGTTTGGAAAATGTTTTAAGGCCCGGGATTGCCAGTATATTCCCAACGCTGAAAAATCCTCTGGTCATGATGGATGTGGGCGCAAATGTTGACTGCCGTCCTCAGCATCTCTTCCAATTCGGTGTTATGGGCTCGGCGTTTTCAGACAACCTGTTTCAAATCCAGAAACCCCGCATCGGGCTGCTTAGTATCGGTGAAGAGGGCGGCAAGGGAAATGTGCTGGTCAAAAGCGCCCACGAACTCTTCAGGAAAAGTTCGCTCAATTTTATTGGTAATGTAGAAGGCAGGGATATTTTCCAGGGAGATGTCGATGTTATCGTCTGTGACGGTTTTGTTGGAAACGTCTGCCTGAAAGTCAGCGAGGGATTAGCTGAAGCAATTATGACCATGTTGCGTACTGAAATGTCGAAGAGCTTTATGGCAAAAGTAGGTTATATTCTTGCCAGGCAGGCTTTCCGCAATTTTGGCAAAAGGGTCGATTATGCTGAATATGGCGGAGCACCGCTATTGGGTGTGAATGGTACAGGAATAGTTTGCCATGGCCGTTCTAATGCCAAAGCCATTAAAAATGCCATAAAGGTTGCAGCGGAGATGATTCGCAGCAAGGTCAATGGGCATATAACACAGATGTTGTCAGAATTTAATCCGGCCCAGGCAGAAGAAGTGCAAAATGAATCCGATGCTGTTCAAAAGCCTGGAGAGATTGAATGACTGCTAGGTTAAAAATAATTGGGACGGGCTCTTATTTGCCAAAACGTATCTTGACCAATAATGAATTGGAAAAGATCGTAGAGACAAGTGATGAGTGGATAACGACCCGGACCGGTATTAAAACCAGAAGAATAGCAGGATCCGGAGAAGAGACTTCAGAAATGGCGGCCGAGGCAGCTAACAAGGCGTTAACCATGGCTGGAGTTACTGCTCAGGAAATTGATATGATTATAGTGGGCACTATAACCGCCGAAATGGTAATGCCATCCTGTGCCTGTCTTGTACAGAAGGAAATAGGTGCTGAAAATGCGTTTGCATTTGATATCAGTGCTGCCTGTTCCGGTTTTCTTTATGCTCTGGAGATAGCAGACAGATATATAAAAAATGCACCTGACATGAAGATTCTCGTAATAGGGGCGGAAACACTTTCCGCCAGGGTGGACTGGCAGGATCGCAACACCTGCATTCTCTTTGGTGATGGCGCCGGCGCCTGTGTAGTCACAGGTAGTAATGATGAAGACGGTTTATTGTCCAGCCAGCTTTATAGTGATGGGCGCCTCTGGCAATTGCTGAGCTTGGATCCTGCTCCACGTTGCTACTGCCCGGTTGTGGATTATGAGACAATTCCTGACCGCAAAAGTTCTTATGATGGCTCGACATTCAACATGGCTGGGAGGGATGTCTTTAAATATGCTGTTCGTGGTATGGGAGATGCTGTAGAGATTTTGCTTAACAAAGAGGGAATCACGGTGGATGACATTGATCTTATGATCCCTCACCAGGCAAATATCAGAATTCTCAAAAGTTTGGCTGAAAGGGTTAATCTGCCATTTGAAAAAGTATATACAACCATACAGAAATATGGCAATTCATCTGCAGCCAGTCTGCCAATAGCTCTGGACGAGGCGAACCGTGAAGGACGTCTGCAAAAAGATGATCTGCTGCTTTTCAGTGTGTTTGGCGGAGGTTTTACCTGGGGAGTCGCGCTTTGGCGCTGGTAGAGAGACTTGCTGCGAGAAGAATGATATTTTTTTGTTTTTGAGCTTGCTTGCAGGGCGCAGAAGAGAGTATAAATTTTGATGATTTCTTCTTTCTTAAATTACTGCAATTAATACATGGGAGTGAAAGGTGGATTATTTTTTAACTGAAGAACAACAGATGATTGTCGATATTGCCCGACAGATTGCTGATGAGAAAATTATTCCACAACGGGCGGAATTGGATGAGAAAGAAGAGTTTGCTACAGAAATTCTGAATGAGATTGCCCAGGCAGATCTTTATGGTCTTTATATTCCTGAAGAATATGGTGGCTTTGGTGGCGGCTGTTTCGAGGTAGTGCTTGCCCTGGAGCAATTCGGGCGTGGATGTGTTGCAGTTGCTACAAGTTTTGCTGCCAGCGCTTTGGGAGCTTATCCAATATTATTGTCCGGCAGTGAAGAGATGAAACAGCAATACATGCCGGATGTCGCAACTGGCAAGAGGAGAGCTGCTTTTGCCCTCACTGAAGCAAATGCCGGCAGTGATGCATCAGGGATTCAGACTACCGCCGTACTTGATGGTGACGAATGGGTGCTGAACGGCACAAAACAGTGGATAACCAATGCCGGAGAAGCTCAAATCTATTCGGTAGTTGCCATGACCGATAAGAGCAAGGGGGCAAGAGGTGCTTCCATGTTTGTAGTTGAAGACACTGATCCGGGATTCTCCTGTGGTCCAAAAGAGAAAAAAATGGGTATCCGTGCTTCCGCTACCTGTGAACTGATTTTCAAGGACTGCCGGATTCCCAAGGATCGTTTGGTCGGTCGACAGGGATCGGGGTTTATTACAGTTATGAAAACACTGGATCTGTCCCGACCGGGAATTGCGATTCTTGGTGTGGGCTTAGGGCAGGCAGCGCTTGATGAGTCTGTGACCTATGCTAAACAGCGTGTTCAGTTCGGCAAACCGATTATTTCTTTCCAGGCGATTCAGCACATGCTGGCTGATATGGCAATTCAGGTTGAGGCGGGCAGATCTCTTGTTTATGCTGCGGCCAAGCATATAGCTGTCCACCCCAAAGATATGACCAAAGCCTCATCAATGTGTAAGGTATTTGCGACTGACATGGCAATGAAAGTGACCGTTGATGCTGTACAGGTTTTGGCGGGTTATGGGTATATGCGTGAATACCCGGTGGAGAAGATGATGCGTGATGCAAAAATTCTCCAGATATATGAAGGAACGAACCAGATTCAGCGAAATGTTATTGGACAGGAACTGAACAAGGAATATACTTGACAGGTTCCGGTTGCCAGAAATCCTCGGAGTATCATACGAAATAATAACGAATCATTGAATACCCATGAATATAATTGTTTGCATTAAACAGGTCCCTGACGCCAAAGATGTCCGTTTGGATCCTAAAACGAACACCATGGCCCGGGAAGGAGTTGAGTCCATCATGAACCCCTTTGACCGGCATGCAGTTGAAGAGGCAGTTCGCTTGAAAGAACGGCATGGCGGCACGGTAACTGTTCTCAGTATGGGCCCTCCACAGGCTGAGGCCATCTTGCGTGAGGCAGTTTCCTGCGGAGCTGATGAGGCTGTTCTTGTTTCGGATCGTGCTTTTGCCGGTGCAGATACCTGGGCAACAACCTATACCCTGGGAAAAGCCATAGAAAAGACAGGCCCGTTTGATCTGATCCTTTGCGGTAAACAGGCAATAGATGGTGATACCGCCCAGGTCGGACCCGGGTTGGCTAAACGTTTGAATATTCCCTATGTCAGCTGTGTAAGGAAGATTACCGGATTTGAAAACGGAGCGATTCTTCTGCATCGCTTGATGGACGACGGGTATGACGAAGTTGAGATTCCCCTGCCGGGTCTGCTTACCGTAGTAAAAGAGATAAACGAACCACGGGTGCCTTCCTTAAAGGGCAAGATGAAAGCCAAGAGCCTCTCCATTAGAATTTTAAATGCTGAAGCTATAGAGGCAGATCCAGACAGTCTTGGACTGCCCGGTTCGACGACACAGGTGGTGAAGGTTTTTGCCCCTGAATTTAAAGGCGAACGGGCAATGCTGGAAGGTACTGTTGATGAGCAGGTTGAACAACTGGTAAATAAACTTGAACCGTATCTGTAAATCATGCTGAAAATTGATATAGAGACCTGTATAGGCTGTGGTGTTTGCGAGGAAGAATGTACCTTCGGCGCCATTGAAGTTATTGATGGCGTTGCTGTTGTCAATGAAAAGTGCACGCTTTGCGGTTCCTGTGTGGACAGTTGTGAAGTTGGTGCTTTGAGTATTGAGAGCAAGGAGAAGGCTGTACAGGTTGACCTGGCCGAGTGGTCGGGAATAATGATATTTGCTGAATATCGCCATGGGAAAGTTGTGCCGGTATCATTTGAATTGCTTGGCATTGGACGTGAACTTGCCGATCAGCAAAAAGTGACACTCAGCGCAGTTCTCCTTGGTTCCGGACTTGGCGACGCAGCCAGGGATCTTGTCTCTTATGGAGCTGATATTGTCTATCAGGTTGATGACCCTGCTCTTGAATATTTCACTGATGAAATATTTGGCAATATTCTGGAGGATGTGGTCCGGGAGCAGAAGCCGGAAGTTGTGCTGGCAGGGGCTACCGCCATTGGCCGCTCGTTCATACCACTGGTGGCCACATCTCTTGCCACCGGTTTGACTGCAGATTGTACCCAGCTGGCAATCAGACCGGATGATGGGGTTTTGTTGCAGACCAGGCCGGCTTTTGGTGGCAATATCATGGCAACAATCGAATGTCCTTTTACAAGGCCGCAAATGTCAACTGTCAGGCCGCGTGTCATGAAAGCTGTTCAGCAGGATCTGAATAGAAAAGGGGAAATAATTAATTATCAGCCCCAGCCGGAACGACTGCAATCCAAGGTTAAGGTTCTGCGCAGCGTGCTTGAAGAGCAGGATCAGGTAAATATCACCGAGGGAGAAATTATTGTCTCAGGAGGCCGGGGCCTGGATAATGAAAAAGGATTTGAACTCATAAAGCAACTGGCGGATGCTGTAGGTGGGGCTGTAGGGGCTTCCCGGGCTGCGGTAGACTCTGAATGGATTGCTTATCCGCATCAGGTAGGCCAGACCGGAAAAACGGTCAACCCGAAACTCTATATAGCCTGCGGCATTTCCGGGGCTATTCAGCACGTTGTTGGCATGCAATCTTCCGAGACCATTGTCGCGATTAACAAAGATCCCCATGCCTCAATTTTTGATGTTGCAACCTATGGCATAGTAGGGGACTTGTTTGAGGTTGTGCCCAAACTGATAGAAAAGATCAAGGAGAGAAGGGGATAATGAGTTTAGCAGGAAAAGTGGCTGTTGTTACTGGCGGCAGCCGGGGAATTGGTCGAGCTATCTGTCTGCAGCTTGCTAAAATGGGAGCCAAGGTTGTAATTAATTTTGTCAGCCGGTCGGAAGCAGCCCAGGAGACAAAGACTCAGGTTGAGGCCATTGGTGGCGAATGCGTACTGGTCAAGTTTGATGTATCAAAGACCTCAGAGGTCCAGGATGCCTTCAAGCAGATAGCTGCTGAATGCGGCAGGATAGATATCCTGGTATGTAATGCCGGGATCACCAGGGACGGTCTTTTGGCAACCATGAAAGAGGAAGCCTGGGATCAGGTCATGGATGTTAACCTGAAGGGTGCGTTTAATTGCATTAAGGCAGGGTGCAGGCCAATGATGAAACAGCGCTGGGGGCGGATAATCATTATAACCTCTGTGGTCGGTTTTGCCGGCAATGCAGGTCAGGTGAATTATTCTGCGGCCAAAGCCGGTTTGGTAGGCCTTGCACGCTCATCGGCCAGGGAATTGTCATCACGGGGTATCACGGTAAATTGCGTGGCACCGGGATACATTGATACTGATATGACAAGTGAACTTCCCGAAGCAGTGAAGGAAAAAATACTCTCAGAGATCCCCCTTGGCATCCTTGGCGAACCTAAGGATATTGCAGGGGCAGTGACCTATCTGGCTTCTGAAGATGCCAGATATGTGACCGGCCAGGTCATACATGTCAACGGCGGAATGTTTATGGGTTGATACACTTGCATGATCTATTGATCGATTTTAGCAAGTTTAATTTATTTTTTTGAATAAATATGCTTTATTTAGAGCGCTAACGTTAGAACAAATACCTAAGGAGAATTGAACATGTCGGCAGAAGAGAAAGTGATTGATATCATTGTTGAGCAGTTAAGTGTTGATAAAGACAAGGTTGTACCGGGCGCATCTTTCGTTGATGACCTGGGTGCCGATTCCTTGGATCTTGTTGAGCTCATCATGGCAATGGAAGAAGCTTTTGGAATCGAAATTCCTGATGAGGTGGCAGAAAAAATTACCTCGGTTAAGGATGCCATTGATCACGTGCAGAAAGTCTAATAAGAATCCTTTTTCTGATTCGCGCTGGAGAATGTTTATTGCGAGGGCATAAGAGGTTTTGTTTTCCCCCGCATTTTTTCATTGAAGTCGGTTCAGTGTATGCAGAATACAAGATATATTCTGATTGGTGAAAATGGTGAAACGTAGGGTAGTAGTGACAGGCACCGGCCTGGTAACCCCACTTGGGACCGGAACTGAAAAAACCTGGCGCAACTTGTGTGACGGCAAGAGCGGAGTCGGCCTTATTACGCGTTTTGATACAACTGATTATGCTGTCAAGATAGCCGCCGAGGTCAAGGATTTTAATCCTGAGGATTTTATCGAGCCCAAATTGGCAAGGCATCTTGATGCTTTTGTTCAATATGCAGTGGCAGCTGCAGGAATGGCTCTGGAAGAATCCGGCCTGACCATTGACGATACGAATGCGACTCGCGTTGGCGTCTTTACCGGCAACGGCATTGGCGGCTTGTCAACCATTGAGAAGTATCACAATGTCGCTTTGGAGCGTGGCCCCCGTAAGATTACCCCGTTTTTTATTCCCATGGTCATCTCGAATATGAGCGCGGGACAGATATCCATCGTATATGGTGCAAAGGGCCCCAATCTTTCTTTGACCACAGCCTGTGCCGCCGGCACCCATGCCGTCGGTGAGGCTTTTCGTTCTTTAGCTCGCGGTGATTGTGATATGGCAATTACCGGAGGCAGCGAATCCACCGTATGTTCACTGGCAGTTGGCGGGTTTAACGCCATGAAGGCATTATCCCGTAATAATGAGAGCCCGGAAAAGGCTTCAAGGCCTTTTGATAAAGACCGTAATGGCTTTATTATCTCTGAAGGTGGAGGCATGCTGGTTCTTGAGGAGCTTGAGCATGCCCAAAACCGTGGTGCGCATATTATTGCCGAAGTGATCGGCTTCGGCCTGTCCGGAGACGGTTATCATATGGCGGCCCCGCCCGAGGATGGTGATGGAGCAGCCAGGTGCATGCAGATGGCCCTGGATGATGCCGGGCTTGCCCCCGGGGATATTGACTATATTAATGCCCATGGTACATCGACACCTTTGAACGATGTGGTGGAGACCAGGGCAATAAAGACCGTATTTGGTGAGCATGCTTATAAACTTGCCATCAGTTCAACTAAATCCATGATCGGTCATATGCTGGGAGGAGCTGGCGGCGTTGAGTCTGTTTTTCTTGCCTTGTCCATCAGGGACCAGATAATTCCACCAACAATAAATCTTGAAAATCCTGACCCTGAATGTGATCTGGATTATGTGCCTAACAAGGCAAGAGAGACTCTTATCAGGGCTGGTATATCTAATTCTTTCGGATTTGGCGGCACCAATGCAGTCCTTGTTATGAAGAAATTTGAAGACTAAAACGAAGTTAATTGTAGAGGTGATACCTTGAAGGTAGCCATTGGGTGTGATCATGGCGGGCTTGATCTGAAAGACATTGTAAAATCAGTACTCAAAGAACTTGGTCATGAAATTGACGACCAGGGATGCAATTCTTCTGAATCTGTAGATTATCCAAATTTTGCAAAGGCAGTCAGTTTACTTGTCAAAGATGGTAAATGTGAACGAGGCATTCTGATCTGTGGAACAGGGATCGGCATGTCAATGGCTGCGAACCGTATTCCTGGTATCAGGGCAGCCCTCTGTCATGAAATGTTTTCCGCCAGGATGAGCCGGGAACACAATGACGCAAATGTTCTCTGCCTCGGAGCAAGGGTTATCGGTCAAGGCCTGGCTGCAGAAACAGTACGAACCTGGATGACTACAGATTTTGCCGGTGGCAGGCATCAGCGCCGGATCGAAATGTTTAAATGAAAGCAGTTGTAATTAATTTATTTTTAGTTGAGGCATACGAACGATGTCAATTTTGAAAAGCCTTGATTCCGAGGTCTACAGAGCTATAAGAAACGAACTGGATCGTCAGCGCGACTATCTTGAACTTATTGCTTCTGAAAATATAGTTAGTGAAGCAGTACTTGAGGCGCAAGGTTCCATCTTCACCAATAAGTATGCCGAAGGGTATCCCGGTAAGCGCTATTATGGCGGTTGTGATAATGCCGATGTTATAGAAAATCTGGCAATCGACCGAGCCAGGGAACTGTTTCAGGCGGAATATGCTAATGTTCAGGCCCATTCCGGCAGCCAGGCAAATATGGCTGTTTATTTTGCCGCATTGAACCCCGGCGACAAGGTGTTGGGCATGGATCTTGCCCATGGTGGACACCTCACCCATGGTAGTCCAGTCAACTTCTCTGGACAGCTTTTCAATTTCATATCGTATGGAGTTGATAAGGAAACAGGCATGATCGACATGGAGGAAGTGGAGCGTGTCGCTCATGAACACAGGCCCAGAATGATTGTGGCTGGTGCCAGTGCCTATCCCCGTCTTATTGATTTTGAGGCATTTCGCACAATAGCTGATCAGATTGATGCCCTCTTTATGGTGGACATGGCCCATATTGCCGGGCTGGTGGCAGCAGGTGTCCATCCCTCGCCTGTGTCCTGTGCCGATTATGTTACAACCACGACCCATAAAACCATGCGAGGCCCGCGAGGAGGTCTGATTCTGGCTAAGGAGGAGTTTGGTAAAAGCTTGAACAGCAAGATCTTCCCAGGTATTCAAGGTGGACCGTTGATGCATGTTATTGCCGCCAAGGCAGTCAGTTTCAAGGAGGCTATGACTGAAGAGTTTGTTCTCTATCAGCAGCAGGTAGTAAAAAACTCCCAAACCCTTGGAGCAGCGCTGCTTGGGCATGGTTACAAACTGGTATCAGGTGGTTCTGATAATCATTTACTGCTTGTGGATTTGACCAACAAAGATATAACTGGCAAGGACGCTGAGGAGGCTCTGGAATCCGCAGGCTTGACAGTCAATAAGAACGCAATCCCCTTTGACACCCAAAGCCGCTTTGTCACCGGAGGTATCAGGGTCGGAACTCCAGCGGTTACCAGCCGCGGCCTGAAAGAGAGTGAAATGGAGCAGGTTGCTGAGTGGATGCACCGGGCAATTTTAAACCGCAAGGATGAGCAGGCGCTTACACAAATACGTAGTGAGGTGAAAGCGTTGTGCGAAAGGTTTCCAATTTATCCTGATCTTTATACAGGAGAGGAATAGTTGCTTTAAGAACGAACAAAACAAAAAAACAATTCTGCCAAGACACCTGGTTTCCAGGTGAAAAAATTTAAAAAATTACTATTAAGTCATGGAAAAAGTTACGCGGCCATCCTGGAATGATTACTTCATGGGTATCACTGAACTTGTAGCCCAGCGCTCCACCTGCACCAGGCGTCGTGTTGGAGCCATTCTCGTTCGGGACAAACGGATTATTACCACTGGATACAACGGGGCTCCTGCCAGAATAAATCATTGTCTGGATGTGGGATGCCTTCGTGAGCAAATGGGGATCCCCTCAGGTGAACGCCATGAGTTGTGCCGTGGTCTGCATGCAGAACAAAATGCCATTATTCAGGCAGCTATTCATGGTGTCACTATAAAAGGTGCCACACTCTACTGTACTAACATGCCCTGTTCGATCTGCACCAAGATGCTGATAAATGCCCAGATAGTTGATATTTATTATAAGGAAGGTTACTCAGACTCACTTGCCGCTGATTTGCTTGCTGAAGCAGGGATCGTTCCGAAAAAAATTGGTTGAACTATTACGGTAAATGAATCGGGGATTTTCTAAAGGTAACAACAGGCTTGAAGTAGTCAGAGTTGCCTTTTTGCTTTATATTCAGGAAACCGACCAATAACTTACCAGGGAAAAAAACATGAAATGTCCATACTGCGGTCATCTTGAAAACAAGGTAGTCGATTCCAGGCTGAACAAGGAGAATACTATTATTCGCCGCCGCCGTTCCTGTGAATCATGCGAGCAGCGATTTACAACCTATGAACGATTGGAGGTCATGATGCCCATGCTCATCAAAAAAGATGGGCGCAGGGAGGCTTATGACCGTTATAAAGTAGTGGTTGGACTGAAAAAAGCCTGTGAGAAAAGACCTGTAAGCATGGCTGATATTGATGAATTTGTTGATTCCCTTGAAAGAGAGCTCCAGGATGTGGGGGAGCGTGAGGTGCCGACCCAGTGGGTTGGGGAAAAGATGATGGAAGGGTTGGCCAAGCTTGACGAGGTTGCTTATGTCCGGTTTGCTTCTGTGTACAGGCAGTTTAAGGATATTAATGAATTTATGGATGAACTGAAAGGATTGCTTGATACCAGGAAGGATCAAATTGGCTGATATTGACCGCAGTCATATGCATCTGGCCTTGCGGGAGGCAAAAAAAGGGATTGGAAGAACTTCGCCGAATCCTTGTGTTGGAGCGGTTGTAGTTAAGAATAACAAAGTAGTGGGCAAGGGCTATCATAAACGGGCCGGAACACCCCATGCAGAAATTCATGCCCTCAGAGAAGCTGGCAAAAAGGCAAAAGACGCCACCCTCTATGTAACCCTGGAGCCCTGTAATCATACTGGTCGCACACCGCCCTGTACAGAGGCAATTTTAAGGGCAGGTATTTCCCGGGTCGTTATCGGGATGCTTGATCCCAATCCAGGGGTTGCCGGTGGTGGTGCAAAAAAACTTGTATCAAATGGAGTAGCAGTTTCATCATCCATCCTGGAGAATGAATGCCGGGAAATTAACCTGCCTTTTATCAAGCACACAACCACTGGTCGTCCCTGGGTAATAATCAAAGCAGGGATGAGTATTGATGGAAAAATTGCAGCGGGTCCCGGTCAATCGACCCGGATCACAGGACAGAAGTCATTGCAACGTGTTCATGCCTTACGAAATCAGGTTGATGCCATACTCGTTGGAATAGGTACTGGACTGGTTGATGACCCTTCTTTAACCACCAGGTTAGATCGACGTGGCTCTGGACGCGACCCCCTTCGTTTAGTTCTTGATGCAGAGTTGCGTTTGCCGGAATCCGCCACAATGATACAGCAGAAATCCTCTTCCCAGACGTGGATTTTCTGCGGACGGGGGGCGGACAAAAAAAAGCGCAGCAAACTCGAAGAAGCCGGTGCCGTTGTAAAGACAGTACCTGTTTCCAAGGGTATGCTTAACCTGAAAGCGGTATTAAGTGAACTTGGCAAGGCCCAGATAACAAGTGTCCTTGTTGAGGGTGGAAGTAAAGTTCACGGTTCTTTTTTGCAGGCAAACCTGGCAGATCAGATTTTACTGTTTGTGGCCCCGGTATTTCTGGGAGATCAGGGAGTGCCTTTGGCAAGTTTTCCTGGAAAGAAAAAAATAGATATGTCTCAATTGAAAATAATGAGTACCCGGCGCTATGGCGATGATGTGCTCATTGATGGACGTTTTAATCTTAAAAGATAGAAGTTAAATACCAATGACTAACCCGGACACAGTTACAGTTTCAAATTTTATCGCAGCAATTGTCGATGCTGATGTGAAGGCCAATAAAAATGGTGGCAAGGTGATGACCCGCTTTCCACCTGAACCAAATGGCTATCTGCATATCGGCCATGCAAAATCCATATGTCTTAACTTCGGTCTGGCAGGGGACTTTAACGGTCTGTGCAACCTGCGTTTTGATGATACCAATCCAGTCAAGGAAGAACAGGAATATATTGATTCGATCATGGAGGATATCAAATGGCTCGGATTTGACTGGGAAGACCGCCTTTATTTTTCCTCGGACTATTTTGAGAAATTTTATGAGTTTGCCCTGCGTTTGATCAGGAAAGGCAAGGCCTATGTTGACAGTTTAAGCGCTGAAGAGATCAGAGAATATAGAGGCAAACTTACCGAGCCCGGAAAGGAAAGCCCGTATCGCAATAGAAGTGTCGAAGAAAATCTTACCCTTTTCGAGGGTATGAAAAACGGTGAATTTCCGGATGGACAATATGTCCTGCGCGCCAAAGTAGATATGGCGTCTGGCAATCTCAACATGCGTGATCCGGTAATATATCGGATATTGCATGCCAGCCATCACAGAACCGGTGATGCATGGTGCATTTATCCTATGTATGACTTTGCTCATGGCCAGTCCGACTCCATTGAGGGAATTACCCATTCAATCTGTACGCTGGAATTTGAAGATCATAGACCGCTTTATGACTGGTTTATTGATGAGTTGGAGCTTGCCTGCCATCCGCAGCAGATTGAATTTGCCCGCTTGAATCTTACCTATACCATCATGAGCAAGCGCAAGCTGGTCCGACTTGTAACAGAAGGATATATGAATGGCTGGGATGATCCGAGGATGCCTACCATTTCAGGGTTGAGGCGGCGTGGCTTTACTCCTGAGTCGATCCGTGATTTTTGTGATCGCATCGGGGTAGCCAAGAAGGCGAGTACTGTTGATGTGGCGTTGCTGGAACATTGTTTAAGGGAGGACCTCAACAAGCGGGCCAACAGGTTTATGGCTGTTTTAAAACCGCTAAAGGTAGTTATCGAAAATTATCCGGAAGGAGACGTGGACCTGCTTGATGCTGTCAATAACCCGGAAGATCCTGGTGCCGGTACCCGTAAAGTTCCTTTTTCCAAAGTGCTCTATATCGAACAGGATGATTTTATGGAAGAACCTCCAAAGAAATTTTTTCGTCTTGCACCAGGCCGGGAGGTGCGGTTGCGTTATGGTTATTTTATTACCTGTATTGATGTAGTAAAGGACAAGGATACAGGAGAAGTGATCGAGTTGCGCTGTACGTACGATCCTGAAACAAGAGGTGGGAATGCACCTGATGGACGCAAGGTAAAAGCCACTCTGCACTGGGTTTCAGCTGAACATGGACTGCAGGCGGAAGTCAGGCTATACAGCCATCTTTTTGTCAAAGAAAACCCTGCCGATGGAAAGGATGGAGAGGATTTTACTGCGCACATTAATCCCGATTCCCTGGAGATTCTTGATAACTGTTGCGTAGAACCAAGTCTTGGGGAAATGAAACCGGAAGAAATATGCCAGTTTGAAAGGTTAGGATATTTTTGTGCGGATAGATACGATTGTACGAAAGAAAAACTTGTTTTTAACAGGACTGTCACCCTTAGGGACACATGGGCCAGACTTAAGAAAAAGTCATGAACAGAGTCCCTGAAGGTTAGCGTTTATTGAAACAGATTGTCGAATATGCCTATATTCGTAAAATTTTTACTTCCCTCCGAAAAGTGATCCAAGTACGCCACGAATTATTCTGCGGCCGATTTGGCTGCCAATAGAACGTGCTGCGTTTTTGACAAAGGCTTCGCCGACACTCTCTCGTTTTCTGCCCTTAGAAGCCTTCGGTTTTGTTGCCTCTATTTTTTTTATCTGCTTCTGCCAGTTGCTCAACAGGAATGCTTTTGTCTGCAGCACCTATGATAAAACGCAGTTTGTCGCTCATAAGTATTCCCTTTTTGTTTGATTTTGTATGGTTAAACAAACATTTTATTGGTCAATGAAAAATTCAATATTGTCGTAATTATAACTGCCACCGTTGTTTATGATCATAACACCCGTAAAAGCATCCTGATAGGAAAGGTCAGAGGTGCGTATCACCTCGATGCTGTCAATTGTAACTACCATGTCTCCTTTGGATGAGCGAATGAGCTGTGCAGTATGATTTGCATCATCATCCAGATTTGGAGAATTTTCAGTGACTTCAGCTATAATATACGGTTTTCCGTAGCGATACTTGATAAGTTGCATGGGGCGGTTTTCTGCAGGCGATGCCTGGTAAACAAGATGGTAACCGGACTGGGGATCATCTCCTTTAATTACTCCTATGCTTGTAGAGCCCCAATTGGCATTTGATCTGAAGGAAAATTCCAAGGTGAAAGTATTTGGGATAGGGGCCGCACTGCTGATCATTGCCTGGGTTTCAGTATTCTCACCTTGTTCCTGCTGATTGTTTTCGTCTTTTGTCAGCTCATTTAAAACGCCAAACAGTATACGCAGATTTCGATCACCCTCTGATGCTGGTTCAGTTTCTTTTTCTGCAACCGGTTTGCGAATGGCAATGGACGAATAGAGGCTCCCGAAACTGTCAATGCTGAATGTGCCTTTCTTCACAATCCATGTTGGGTTTTCGGTAAAATTATTGTCAGCAAAATCATCTGCAAAGAAGAGTAACTTTTTAGGAAGCCGGTATTGATTAATGGTCCTGTTTAGATCCTGAAGAAATCCAGGATGGGCTGCCCTGGATATTGTGGCCTCTTCAATGATCTTGTCCAGATCATTTATCATCTCTCCTAACCGGTCATCAGATGACTGCCATTGCCCATATTTACTTCCTTCTTCAGCCTGGACTGATAAAGCGGTATGGAAAATAAAACAGAAAGCAACCAGTAAAAAAGTTAGACGATAATATATACTCATGGTCCACCTCCGCGGTTTTTGTAGTTAGCGTTAATGGTATCTTTATAGAATGCATAGTAAACAGGAATCTACTTTTGATAAATAATTAATTTGTTCTGATATAAATTAAAGTGGTTCTTAATGAATCTTAGCTGTCATCTTCCTGGACTCCCGCGTAGGCGGGAGGAAAGCACCCTTTCAGGGCATAAACACCCTTTCAGGGCACTCTTTGAGGGGTATAAGCGACCAAGGGGAGACCGCAATTTAGCTCCCGTGGCCCGGATAAAGAGTGAAAAGGTACCTTTGCTGAGTTTTCTATGGAGCCACTTAAATTAATTAAAAGATCATTGTAAGGGGTAGGAGATGACTGATTGTATCAGCCTTTATTCTGGAGATTTTTGGATTTTTTCTGCTCATACATTTTTA
>Ga0255043_10000027_pt1 | contig 21530 bp, 20 predicted proteins | sample BC1_12_9_MG_FD_182778 | JGI IMG/M metagenome (GOLD analysis project Ga0255043, IMG submission 182778) | Seawater microbial communities from Strait of Georgia, British Columbia, Canada - BC1_12_9 | ecosystem: Environmental > Aquatic > Marine > Strait | place: Canada: British Columbia | collected... | reverse complement strand
ATGTCGGAGCTCGATATCGCGGAGAAGCGCATCCCCCAGGACGGTCGCTTCAAGGTCCGGTTCTCAGGCCGTACCATCGACTTCAGGGTCTCGATCATGCCGACCGTGCACGGCGAGGACGCGGTGATCCGGATCCTCGACAAGGAATCAACCAACGCCGAGTTTAAAACCCTCAACCTCGACGTTCTCGGTTTCGAGGATGACACCAAGCGTCAGCTGCGCAAGTTCATCAACGAGCCGTACGGCATGGTGCTGGTGACCGGGCCCACCGGTTCGGGAAAGACGACCTCGCTTTACGCCTGCTTGTCGGAGATCCGCTCGACCGAGGACAAGATCGTCACCATCGAAGACCCGGTCGAGTATCAGCTCACGGGGATTACCCAGATACCGGTCAACGAGAAGAAGGGACTGACCTTTGCCCGGGGCCTGCGTTCCATCCTGCGGCATGACCCGGACAAGGTCATGGTCGGCGAGATCCGAGACGAGGAGACTGCCCAGATTGCAGTCCAGTCGGCCCTGACCGGCCACCTGGTTTTCACAACCGTTCACGCCAACAACGTGGTTGACGTCATCGGTCGTTTCCTCAATATGAACGTCGACCTTTACAACTTCGTGGCGGCGCTGAACTGCGTCCTCGCTCAACGGCTGGTGCGCCGCATCTGCCTGCACTGCAAACGGCCGGCGCAGATCTCGGACATCATGCTCGAAGATTCCGGGCTTGATCCGGACCGCTACCGCGACTTCACCTTCTTCGAAGGCGGTGGCTGCATTGAATGCAACGGCACCGGGTACCGGGGCCGGTTGGCAATCGCCGAGTTGTTGAACCTGTCTGACAACATCCGACAGCTCATCCTCGACCGTCGGTCCGCGGCTGAAATCAAGCGCGCGGCCAAGGCGGAGGGGATGCGATTCCTCCGCGAGTCGGCCCTGCAGAAAGTATTTGCCGGCGAGACGTCTCTACACGACATCAACAAGGTGACCTTCGTCGAATGAACTGGGAACGCGTTATCACGAGCCCTCCGCCGGCGACCGGGTGGGTCTTCGACTCGGAGATTGTGGCGGTGGCGCATCGGACCAGTACCGAGGAGATCCACTGCGCCGCCGAGGATTTTCCGGCAGGCGGTGTGGATGTCGGGCCAGTCGGCCTCCAGGCGGTCCACGATCACGCCCTGGGGCCGGTGTTGGCGAGGCTCAAGGGTGCGGCGGAGGGCACCGAGACGGCCGCAGTGATCGTGCCCACCAGTTGGTTGAGGAGCTTTCTGATCGATGTCGATCGGCTGCCCCGCCGAGAGGAGGAGCTTCTCGACGTTGTGCGGTGGCGGCTGAAAAAGCTGTTGCCCGTGCCTCCCGCCGACCTGCGCCTGTCGGTTGTAAGGCTACCGGAGTCAGAGGGACAGCGGCGGTTGCTGGTGATGACTGGCATCGAGCGCGCGATGGCCGGGATCGAGACCTCTTTTGCCGCCATCGGAGTCGAGGTTGGCCTCATCACTACGCGGCTCTTCGCCCTCGTTCCCCGCCTTGCCGGGGACACGGCTGCGACCCTCGTGATCCAGCACGAGGAGAGCTTTCTTTCACTGCTCCTGCTGGTTGACGGCGTCCCGCGACTGCTGCGGACGAAACCTCTGGCGCGCTCCGACGGAGATGGCAAGGCGGTGTTGCGAGAAGCGATGATGACCCTGGGCTTCATCCGTGAGTCGGTGGGTATCGAGGGCGAGATCGCGGTCAGGCTGACGTGCGAACGACCGGAGATGGATACGATTATGCGCGATTGGCTGGCCGAACAGACGGATCTCGTGCCGGCTGTGGAAACGCAGGTTCCACCTTGCGGTCCGGTGACCGTGGTCAACCGGCTTGGTTTGGCTCGTCTGGCGCCCGCCCTGGCGGTGGTTTCGGGAGAGCTGCGGTGATCACACCCAACCTCGCAACGCGCCCATTCCTCAACACCCGACCGGTGTGGCTAGTGGCTGCAGCCGCAGGAGTGACGGCGGTCATCCTGCTCGGGTTAGACCTGCGCTTGCTCCTGGTCGCCAACCGCGCCCTCGACGACGAAGCCGGAAGGCGGGACGCGCTCGTTGAGAGGCATAGGGTTCTCAAGGCTGAGGTGGAGAAGGATATCGAGGCTCTGGAGAAGGTTCCGTGGCGGTCGCTGACACGCCGCGTCAACGCAACCAACGTGATCCTTCGCGAACACGCCTTCTCGTGGCTCGGCTTGCTCGACGATATCGAACGGGTTATTCCGTACGACGTACGGCTGACGAGGGTTGCGCCCAGTGTCGGCACTGACGAGGTGACCCTGTCGATGGCGCTGATCGCCCACAACCGGGAAGCGATGCTTCAGTTGCTCGACAATCTGGTCGCCGATCCACGATTTTCTGAACCGACGCCGTCCTCGGAGTCGACACCGGAGGAAAGCACGGCTGCGGGCTACCTCATGAACCTTCGGGTCAACTACCATCCGATTGCGGAGGCGCCGTGACTATCGATCTTCGACCGTGGCGCCGTCTCATGGCGGTGTGGCTCCCGGCCGTCGCATTGTGTGCGGTGACAGCAGCGTTCTATGTGTGGCAGACCTCGGAGTCCGGCGGTCGGCGGGCGCAGATCCGCGGCGAGATCGACGATTACGAGCAGAAAATCGCGCACCTCGAGCAGCTGCAACAAGCGGCTGCCTCCGATCGCGAGACCGTGACTGAGATCGACCGTCAATTCGACATACTCTACAGAGATGTTTTCGGTGACCTCGACGAGCGGTTGACGAGGATCCTTCGCGCCGTGGGATCCGCCACCCGCGAGGCGGGCCTCCTGCCAAGCACTTTCTCCTACACGGCGGCCGACGACCAGACGACCGGGTTCATTCGATTCGGCGTCCGCTTTTCGGTGGATGGGGAATACCAACAGATTCGGCAGATGCTGGCCGCTCTGCAATCGAGCCCGGAGTTTCTCGTCGTTGAAAATCTCAACCTATCTGGCGACGAGGACCCGGTGAGTCGGGAGCTGAGTATCTCGGTGAACATTGCGACCTTCCTCTCCGAGGTCGATGAGGGCCAGCTTCGCCGGCTCACCGGCGGCATTACGAACGCTGGGGAATCTTCTGATGGTTAGCCTGCATATCTCACCAACTATCTGCTGCGGCCGGCGATGCACCGCACCCAGCGGTGTTTTCTCGCCTCAGGGTGCTCGACGTACTGTCGAGTACGTGCTCTGCGCCCCCCCGAGGCCCGGCACCTCGCCGGCCTCGCGACGAAAGCTCGTGAGAAATGCAGGCTAAAGGCAAGCTCGGCAACGAGCGGGTCCGGCTGGCAATCCTACTGGCTGTGCTGGCGGTGGTAGCGGTTGTGGCTGCGGTCCGACTCCTCGGCGGTGGCGGCATCGGCGGCGGTGGGTCGCGGTCCGAAGAGCTCCTTTATGAAGCGCGAAACCTGAAGTTGCTCGAGACCGATGCGATTGGCCGGAGGGATGACCGGCCGGTGGAATCCGGAGGCAACCCGTTTGCCTTCCGTCCGCCACCAACCCCAACCCCGAATCTGACGCCGCCGCCGACGGCAATACCGCGCCCCACGATGCCACCTCGCCCGACGCCGACGCCGCGGATCGTGATCGGTGCTGACGGATTGCCCAAACCGCCGCCGCCGCCCTTTAACCGTGAGTACATCGGGCACTTCGGACCGGGATCGGTGCAGGTGGCGGCGTTTCGTAAAGACGGCGAGAATCCCGGCTCGACCGAGATCGACGTTGCGGCGGTAGGTACCGTGCTCGACGGGATATTCGTCGTGCGTGAAATCGGATTGGAATCGGTCGTCATCGGCTTTGTCGGTTACGCCCCTTCGGAGGACACTCGTGTACCGTTGTCTGAAAAATAGCGCAGCCATGACCGTAGTGGCCCTGATGATGGGGGTGGTCGGTTGCTCGACCGCCAAACAAACGGCCGACGAGGGCGAGGACGCCTTCAAGCACCAAAACTGGGATGCGGCCGTCTACCACTATCTCCAGGCGTTGGCCGAGGACCCGGAAAACGTCGAGTACAAAATGCAGCTTGCCTTCGCCCGCCAGAAGGCGGCACAAAAGCACTTCGACAACGGCGTGATGCTGCGCAAGCTCGGTCGCCTGCTGGCGGCGCGCGACGAGATGCGAATGGCCGTCCAGCTCGATCCCTCGAACCAGTACGCCGAGCAGATACTCGAAGATATCATCGAGGAAATGGAGATTCTGTCGACGCCGGACGGTGCCCGTCGGCTCGAGCAGATGAAGGACGAGGCAAGGCAGGCCAAGGTCATGCCACCCGTCCTCGACCCAACGTCCAAGGAGCTGATCACCCTCAACTTCCCGCGCCCGAAACCGGTCAAGGAAATATACAACGCTATCGGAAAGGCGTACGGCTTCAACGCCCTCTTCGACCCGAAGCTGAAGGACGATCGTCTCGCTATTGAGCTCCGCGACCTCACCGCCGAGCAGGCGTTGGAGATGGTGATGCAGGCGTCGGGCCACTTTTACAAAGTGCTCGACGAACACTCCATCATCATTGCCGACGACACCCCGCAAAACCGGCGCGAGTATGAGGACCTGGTCATCAAGACCTTCTTTCTTTCCAACGCCAACGTCAAGGAGATCGACAAGCTCCTGCGGTCGCTGATCGAGGCACGTCGGCTCTCCACCAATGAGCAGCTCAATGCGATCACCCTGCGCGACACTGCGGACAAGGTGGCGATTGCCGAGAAACTCATCCGCATCAACGACAAGGCCAAGGCCGAGGTGCTGGTGGACGTCGAGATCCTGATCATGGCCACGTCGAAGAACTCCAATATCGGAACGGCGCTGTCGACCTACAGCTTCAACCTCGGGCTCGATACCGCCTCCATCAACCCCGACGCGCCTGAAGGTACCCTCGGTCTCGACGATTTCGGGAATATCTCCAGGGGCGACTGGTTCATCAACGTGCCTTCGATTCTCATCAACCTCGCCAAGTCGTCGGGCGAGGCCGAAGTCCTGGCCCAGCCGCAGCTTCGTATCAGCGAAGGTGAGAAGGCGAGCCTGTTGATCGGCGACCAGGTGCCGATTCCGGTCACCAGCTTTAACACCGGAAGCTCGGGGGTCGGTGGCATTGTGGTGCCCATCACCTCTTTCCAGTACCGCGACGTCGGCATCCAGATCGAGGTCGAACCGCGGGTTCACCACAACCGCGAGATCACCCTCAAGCTCCAGGTCGAGATTTCCAACGTCGGGGAAACGGTCACGGTGGGTACGACGGAAGCCATCACCATCGGCACTCGCACCATCACCTCGGTGATCCGGTTGAAAAGCGGTGAGACGAGCCTCCTCGCTGGCCTCATCCGTCGCGACAAGACGAGGGGCGTGACCAAGACGCCACTGCTCGGCGACATCCCGTTCTTAGGCCGCCTTTTCCGAAACGAGACCGTCACCGATAAGAACACCGATCTGGTGCTCACGCTGACGCCACAGATCATCCGCTTTCCCGACATCACCGAGGAGGATCTGGCACCGGTCTGGGTCGGGACCGAGAGCCGGATATCGTTCACCGGTACCCGGCCGAGAGTTCGGTCCGGCCGCGCGCCCACCGGTCCATTTGATGGAGATTCGGGTGGTGGACAACGCGAAACGGGCGGGCAGTCCCGCGGTAGGCCGGTCTCCAGGCGGCCGACGGCTCCACGACGAGTCGAACCACAGCAGCAGCCCAACCCGGGAGTCGAGCTCGTTCCACCACCCGACAGCATGAACCTGTCCAACAACCAGACCACGACGGAAGATGTCGGTTGGAAAGACGTGCCGGAATTCGTGCCGACCGATACCATCGATCCCTCTGTGCCGCCGATGCTGGTAGGTCTCGAGCCTTCGGTGGTCTCGTTGCGGCCCGGCCAGGAGACGGTGCTCCAGGTCGTGGTCCGAGGCGGGTCGGAATCCTATCGGCTTCCAATCGGTCTTTCCTACGATCCGACCCGAGTGTGGGTCCACGACGTCCTGCCGGCGCCGGGAGTGGACATCCTGCACAAAGCTATCGATCAGGCACGTGGGTTTATCGACCTCGACCTTGTTGTAGCCAACGCAATGGAAAGTGGTCAGGCGGTGGCGGCGGTGCAGATCCAGGCTCTCGATCCGGGACCCGTGCCCCTGGTCTTTTTCACTTCCGGTGCAATGACTGCCGAGGGGACCCCGGTGCCGGTGGCGGCATCGGACGGTGCTCTCTTCGTCAACGGCAATGGGCAGGTCACGGAGGAGCGGTGATCAGGCGCTCATGTGGTCATGCGGGCTACACCCTCGCCGAGCTGGTGATGGTCGTGGCCCTGATCGCCGTGCTCGCCTCGATGGCCCTCCCGGTGGCGAAGTTCACGGTCAAACGCCAGAAAGAGGCCGAGCTTCGGCTCGCCTTGCGTCAGATCCGGACCGCCATCGACGAATACAAGCGGATGTCGGACCAGGGGCTGATACCGGTCAAGATCGGCGGCGAGGGATACCCCGAGGAGCTCGAGGAGCTGGTGGAGGGGGTTGAAATCGTAGGACAGGAGACCAAAATGAGGTTCCTGCGCCGCATCCCCATCGACCCCATGACCCGCGACGACTGGGAGCTCCGCTCCTACCAGGACGATCACGATGCGACCAGCTGGGGGGGTGAAAACATTTATGACGTTCGCACCAGCTCCGAGGGCGTTGCAATCGATGGAACCAAGTATGCAGATTGGTGACTCTATGAAATTAGGAATTAGGAATGAGGAATTAGGAGTGCCCCCACCCGCCCGCGTAATGAAGGAAAGGGACGATCGGGAAATCCGAAATCCGAAATCCGAAATCCGAAATCGCCCTTTGGGTTTTACTCTCATCGAGCTGATCGTCGTTGTGGCAATTATCGGCATCCTCGCAACCATCGCCCTGCCGGCAATGAGGAATGCACCGATCAGGGCCCGTGAGGCGGTGATTCGCGCCGATCTCTATGAGCTGCGCTCGTGCATCGACCAGTACCTCGCGGACAAGGGGAGATACCCAGAAAGTCTGGAGGCGCTGGTCGAAAATCACTACCTGAGGTACATCCCGATCGACCCGTTCTCCGGCACCGCCGATGGGGCGTGGGAGGAGCTCTACGCCAGCCCGGATGAGCTCGAGGAGCTCGAACCGTTCGAGGGTGATTATTCGACCGGCAGCCAGGTGATTGACGTCCGCTATGCCGACGACACCCGGGTCGCGCTTGACGGAACGCTGATTTACGAATGGTGACCACGTTCCAAATGAGGAATTAGGAATGACGGAGATGGCTCCGACCTGCACGGTGAGGAATGACGCCGACCCTGATTCCGGGCGGGCGGGGGTAATTCCTCATTCCTCATTCCTCATTCCTCATTCGAGCGAAGCGGGGTATACCCTCGCCATCTTCGTCATGGTGATCGCCGTCATGGCGATTTTTATGGCGGTAGCGGTGCAGATGGTCAGCTTCCAAGCGCAACGCGAGAACGAGGCCGAGCTTATCTTCCGCGGCCGACAGTACGTCGAGGGAATTCGACTCTACCGTCAGAAGTACGGTCGCTACCCGATGCGGATGAAGGAGCTGTGGGAGGCGGACCCGAGAGTGTTGCGCCGGAAATGGACCGATCCCATCACGAGATCCGAGAAGTGGGGCGTGATCTTCAAGGGCGAGGAGGGTCGGGAGCTCACCGGATCGGGGGTTGGTGGCGATCGACCCACGCCGACTCGAACTCCCGTCTTCGAGCGGGACCGGGAGAACGAGGGTGAGAAGGTAGGGCCCATCGTCGGCGTCCATTCTCTGTCGACGGAAACCAGCATCAAGGTTTACGAAGGCCGAACCCAATACGACATGTGGAAGTTCACATTGAGGGAGGAGCAACGATCGCGCAGGTCTGATGACTCAGGCGACCGGGATGACACGGATACATCCAAACGGACCCCGACCCGGAGACCCGACACCACCGGTACGCCGAACCGCTGAGCGCGCCCCGCCCACCCTGGTACAAGATGCAAGATGCAAGATACAAGATAGAGATTTGCCTGAGGTGGTGGGTGGATCTTGCATCTTGAATCTTGTATCTGGGTTGTTGGATGGTAAACTCCCTCGCCGTGCCGAAACGAGATACCTCCGTGCCCCCCGCGCTGCTGATGCAGACCATGCCCGGTCGCGAGACCGTCGCCGCCGGCGTGTGGATCACCCGCGGTGCGGCCCACGATCCAAAACCAATCGCCGGCGCCACCCACCTCGTCGAGCACCTGACCTTGCGCGCTTGCGGCCCTCACGACCGACGCTCGTTGGCGCTCGCCGTCGACCGCCTCGGCGGTGAAGTGGATGCGTGGACCGGCTCGGAGTTGATGGGAGTCAGCGTCAACACCACGATCGATGCAATCGGTGAAGCCCTCGATCTGCTCGTCGATGCCGTGCTCAGCCCGACCTTCGAGCCCGACGATGTGGAGCTCGAGCGGCGAGTGACGCGCGCCGAGCTCGAACTGATCGCCGACGACCCGGCGGAACGGGTGGGGGAGGCTCTGTTGCAGGCTGCCTGGGGCGAGCACCCGTTGGCGCGTCCGGTGATCGGCACGCTCGAGACCCTCGAGTCGATATCGCCGGATATCCTCAGGCGCCATCACTCTTCGCTTGTACGGCCCGGAGGAATGTTGGCGGCGGTGGTCGGAGATGTGGCGCCCGATGAGGTCGTGAGCCGACTTGCTCGCCTGCCCCTCGACCGGGCACCGACCGTGCCCGAGCTGCCTCCACTCAGTTGGCAAGGCGCCCACCTCGATCTCAATCGCGAGGGCACCGATCAGGTGCATGCGCGTCTCGCTTTCGAGGCCATGGCGGTGTCCGATCCAAGGATTCCCGCGCTGGTGGTCCTCAACCGCACCCTCGGTGACGGCGCTGCGAGCCGGCTCTTTCAACGCCTACGGGAGGAAGAGGGGCTGACCTACGACATCTGGTCCGGTCCCGTTATGTGGAGACTCGGTGGTTTCCTCGAGGTCGGTTGGGCCTGCGCGCCACAGGCATTCGCCGACTCCTGGCGACTGGTCCTCGAAGAGCTTGTCCGCATCTCCCGCGATCTCGCAGAGGACGAGGTCGAGGTGGCGAAGGAAGGCATTTTGAGGGGCCTGCGAATGGACATGGAATCGCCCGCAGCGCGGTGTTCGCTCGACGTCGGCGAGGTGCTCGAACACGACCGGAGATTTGATCCCGAGGTTGTGTGCCGCGAGCTTGGCGCGGTCACCCGCGACGATATCTTGCGCCTGGCGGGCGAAATTCTGCGCCCCGAAATTCGCGCCTCCGCCGTCTGCGGCCCCGAAGGTGCTGCCACCCGCGTGGCCTAGCGGCCACTCCCACCCATCCAGATACAAGATCCAAGATACAAGTCCCATCCGCCCGCCCGGGTTCACCGTGGGAGGGTGGGTGGATCTTGCATCTTGAATCTTGCATCTTGGATCAAGAGTTTCGGCGGTGCACCGTGATTGTCGTATCATCCCCCCGTGACAATCGACGTCCGTATCCGTCGTCTCGCTCATGGCGAGGGTCTGCCGCTGCCGGCGTACGCCACCGATGGCGCTTCCGGGGCGGATCTCTGTGCGGCGGTTGAAGCGGAGATGGTCCTCGGGCCAGGCGACCGTGCGGCGGTGCCCACTGGCCTGGTGTTGGAGATCCCGGTCGGTTACGAAGCCCAGGTACGGCCCCGATCGGGCCTCGCGATCAAGGCCGGTCTGACGGTTGTCAATTCACCGGGCACCATCGACAGCGACTACCGCGGCGAGCTCGAGGTCTTGCTGGTCAACCTCGGTAAGGACCCCGTCTCCATCGCCCGCGGCGACCGGATTGCGCAGCTCCTGGTGGCGCCGGTGACCCGAGCATCATTTACTGAAACCGAATCCCTGACCGCCTCAGAACGCGGTGAGGGCGGATTCGGTTCGACGGGCGTGTGACCGTGGAGGTCTTTGTTCTCGCCTCGGGCTCGTCCGGCAACGCTGTGCTCGTGACGTCGGGGGGAACCTCTCTGCTGGTCGATGCGGGTGTCTCCGCCCTTCAGATCCGGAAGCGCCTCGAGGCTTTCGAAAGGTCACCGGACGAAATTGACGCTGTTTTGCTGACCCACGAGCACTCCGACCACGTGCGTGGGCTCGATGTCTTTCTGCGTCGACACCGGGCGGCGCCGGTGTGGACGACCCACGGCACCTGGTCGAAAATCGATGTGCGCAGCGATGGCGGCGGCGAGCTCAGCTCGGGCACGACTGTTCGCTTCGGCTCACTCAATGTCACCCCTGTCGCAACCTGCCACGATGCCGCCGAACCGTTGGCCTACGTGTTCGATGACGGCAACCACAGCGCCGCCGTGTGCACCGACACCGGGATCGTTACACCGCTCCTCGAACAGCGCCTCCAGGGCTGCGAACTCCTGCTGCTCGAGACGAACCACGACAAGGACATGCTGCGTCACGGGCCCTACCCCTGGCCGCTCAAGCAGCGCATCGATTCGCGCACCGGCCACCTCTCGAACCACCAGAGCTGCGAGGCCGTCGAGCGCGTGGGCTCCAAGGTCCTGAAGGCTGTCGTCGGGATGCATCTTTCGGCCGAGAACAACTGCCCGAACCTGGTCTGCGACACCCTCCGCGACACCGTCGGTAACGGTACGCAGGTCGATGCGGTTACCCGCCAGGAAATGCTCAGAGTGACAATCGAAGGTTCGGCGGTGCAGTTCGAGCGGCGCGATGTCCCACCGTCGCTCGCAGAAAAGAGTTAAGACCTTCTCTTTTACGCGTTGCCTGAGTGATGTGCTTCACTCATCACCCTTTACTCCTTACTCGCTTCACACCACTCCCTGGCGTTCTGGAACATCTTCAACCACGGCGAGGCCTCGAGGTGCTGCCGCCAATCTGTCGGCATCCATCCCCACTGCCAGAGTGTCGCGGTCCGTTCGGGGTGCGGCATCATTGCCAGATGGCGGCCGTCAGGAGAACAGAGTCCGGCGATGCCATGCGGAGAGCCGTTGGGGTTGTGGGGGTAGATTTCGGTGATCTCGCCGCTGTCGTCGGTGAAGCGAATCGGTGCGAGACCCTCTGCCTTGACTCGCTGCAGGATCGCCTGGTCGGGGAACAGCGCACGGCCTTCTCCGTGTGCCGACCAGATCCCAAGGGTCGAGCCTTGCATGCCGCGCAGCATGATGGCCGGGCTCGGGCGAATGGTCACAGTGGCGAAGCGCGATTCGAACCGACCCGATCCATTGCGCACGAAACGTGGTTGGGCCGTGTCATCGAGGCCGCGCCAGGGCACCAGACCGAGGAGAGCGAGCAGCTGACAACCATTGCAGACGCCAAGACTGAAAGTGTCCGGGCGATCGAGAAAGGTCTCGAACTGCGACCACAGATCGCTATTGAATCTGATCGATGCCGCCCATCCCTTGGCCGCGTCGAGGACGTCCGCGTGGGCGAAGCCGCCGACCGCCACCAGCCCACGGAATCTCTCGAGGGTAATCGTTCCCCCCAACAGATCGGACATGGCCACATCCCACGGCTCAAAGCCTGCCGCAAGGAACGTCGCGGCCATCTCGCGATCGCCATTCGAGCCCTCCTCACGGAGGATGGCGACCGGGACCTTGGCGTCCCGTGACATCACCGCCTGGGGGGTGGGCTGCGGAATGAAGGACAGGGCGTAGGGCGGCGAGGTCCGTGCGCGCAACCCATCCCGTTCTGCGGCAACGCAGTCAGGGTTTGCCTGCTCGAGCTCGAGCCGGAAGGAGGTTGCCTCCCAGAGGTCACGGAGGTCCCGCATGTCCGCTGACAGAACTTCGCTGCCGTTGACCACGATGCGGACCTCGGGCTCGATCACGGTCCGTCCGATGACCTCGCACGGGACCTCGGCCAACCGGAAGACCTCGACTGCCGTCTCCACGTCGGACTCATCCACCTCCATGACCAGCCCGAGTTCTTCAGAGAAGAGACGGGAGATGGGATCGGTGTCGGGTTCGGCCGGCAGCGCCACTTCAATGCCGCAGTTGCCGGCAAAGGCCATTTCGAGCAGGGTGGTGATGAGTCCGCCGTCGGAACGATCGTGGCCGGCAGTAACCAAACGCACAGCAATCAATTCCTGGACCGCCTTGAACGCCCGCGCCAGAAGGGCCGGGTCGTCGACATCCGCGGGAATATCGCCGAGCTGCGACCAGACCTGGGCGAGGGCGGATCCCCCGAGTCGGTTTTGGCCTCCACCGAGATCAACGAGGAGCAGGCGGCCCGCACCCGGAAGCTCGAGATTGGGGGTCACCGTTTGTGTGATGTCTGGACAGCTGACGTAGGCCGAAATCACGAGCTCACCCGGCGCCTTTACGACCTCCTCGCCACCATCCGCGATCGGCGCTCTCGCCGCCATCGAAAGACTGTCCTTGCCGCCATCGACAGCGATCCCGAGCTCGACCATCAAGTCGGCCATGGCAACCGCGGCGTCATGCAAATCGGCGCCTTCGCCGGGGAGCTTGGCCGCCCACATCCAGTTGGCCGAGCTGCGCACGTCCTCGAGCGCTGTCACCCGTGCCCACACCAGATTGGTGAGGGCTTCGCCGACCGCCATACGCGCCATTGCGGCTGGATCGAGGAGCCCCTTGAGCGGCTGCTCACCGATCGCGGTCGCGGCGCCGGTGGTGCCGAATTGGCTCTGCGCGATCACCGCCACATCGGCGACGGTGAGTTGGAGCGGACCGGCGCATTGCTGCTGGGCCACCAGACCGCTGACGCTGCGGTCGACCTTGGTCGTGAGGAATCTTTTCGATCCAACCGACAGCAGGCGCAGCACTCGGTCGAGGGCTTGATCGACATCGGTGTCAGGTGGAAGCTGCAGCGGTTCCAGGCTCGATCGTCTGCGCTCCATTTCAAAGGTCTTCTGTGGCACCTCACCGAGTACATTGTCAATCACCAGATCGACGGGAGTCGAATCATCTTGTTCGTCGTGGAGGACTGCCCTGCCGTCACCCGTGATCCGGCCGACAAACGACACCGGCACCCTTTCGCGTTCGCACAGTGCGCGAAAGACGGCCTCGTCGCTCGGCCGGAGAAGCAGGGCGTTGTTCTCCTGATACTCGGCGCCCCAGATTTCGAGCACCGAGAGGCTGTCGTCTCCGATCGGGATTTCACGGATCTCGAGTCGAGCTCCGGCCGGTTCGACGATCTCCTTGAGCACGTTGCAGTTCCCGCCCGCGCCCTGGTCGTGAATGCTGACGATCGGGTTGTCGGGGCCGAGCTCGGAGCAGGCGCGAATGACGCGGTTGACCTTTTGTTCCATCTCGGCGTCGCCGCGTTGAACGGCGTTGAAGTCGAGGTGTTCCGGGTTGTCGCCGTGAACCATGCTCGAGGCGGCGCCGCCCCCCATGCCGATGCGGTATGCGGGCCCGCCGATTTTGACCACCCACATCTGTGGTTCTGGCGCCCCTTTGTCGGTATGGTCGGAGTCGATCTGGCCGATCCCACCCGAGAACATGATTGGTTTGATCCACTCGCGGCGCTCGCCGTCGGGCAGGCGCAGCCCGGCCGAACGGGTGAAGCCTGCAATCACCGGCTCACCGAACTTGTTGCCGTAGTCGGAGGCGCCGTTCGAAGCCTCGATCTCGATCGCTCGCGGCGACGCGAGATTCGGGGGATAACGGAAATCGGGGTCCTCCCAGGGAAGCTCGTAATCGGGCAGCCTGAGGTTGCCGACGCAGTAGGCGGCGGTGCCGGCGACTACGAGTGCGCCGCGGCCGGTCGCCTGGACGTCGCGAATGCGACCTCCGGTTCCGGTCTCGGCGCCCGGGAAGGGCGCCACCCCGGAGGGGAAGTTGTGGGTCTCGGCGGTGAAGATGATGTCGAGGTCGAGATCGCGACCGACCAGCGGCGAGGTGCCGCCGGGGTCGGCGCTGACCAGGGCGGTCACCGGAAAGCCCCGGATCGCGCTCGAGTTGTCGTGGAAGGCGATGACGCTGTTGTTGGGGTTCACCTCATAGGGCTCGCGAACTACCTGAAACAGATGTTTCGGCATCTCCTCGCCGTCGATCACGAGGCGTCCCTTGAAGAACCAGTGCCTCGAGTGCTCGCTGTTGGATTGGGCGATGTCGAAGCACTCGACGTCCGTCGGGTCGCGGCCGATGCGGTCACGGAAGAGGGTGGTGTAGAAGTCGAGGTCCCAGTCGTCGAAGGCGAGGCCGAGCTCGTCGTTGATGCTCTCGAGTGCCGCTCGGCCCTCTACCATCACCGGAACGGTGCCGACCGGCGCGGGGGTGACGCCGGAGGCGAAGTCGGTCAAAGGTTCGGAGTAGGGGCACTCGGTCATGCGATCGTGCACACCGGCGAGAATAGCGGTCCGGGCCTCATCGGCGATCGGCCCCTGAGTTCTCAGCAGGTAGCGACGTGAGCGCTCGATGCGGCGAGTGGCGCCGAGTCCGCAGGCGTGGCAGATCGAGACCGCGTTTGTCGACCACGCGGTTGTGAATGTCATGCGCGGGCCGACCTCGAGGACCTCGCCCAGCCGTTCGTCGAGAAAGCTGGCGAGGCCATAGCGGCGGGGCTCGAAGGTTTCGGCAAGCAGCCAATCGAGCACGCGCAGTTCCTCGTTGCGAAGGTCGCTGGAGGTTTCGACGTAAAAGCAGTACTCGGCCTCAATCCCCTCGATCTCGCGGCCGATGGCTCGCCGGGCAGTATCGAGCAGGCTGTCGTGGGTTGCGGGGGGGAGGTTGTAGCTTCGAAATCGTCGCAGCAGCGTCATGGGGAGGTTGTAGCAGGTATGGGCTGGTTGCGCTAGTTTCCTCCGCGTGCCCGTCTCCGTCTCCGTGCTCGTGCCCGAAAACACAAACAGGAGGTCTTGCGTCGGCCCCAGCCGGCGGTTAAGGTCACTCAACGACAATGACGCCCGTCCTCCGTGCGAAAACAATCATCAAATCGGGCACGGAGACGGAGACGGGCACGGAGACGGGTTTATGACCACCTATCGCGACGCCGGAGTCGATATCGACGCTCAGGACCGGGCGCTGGCCCAGGTCAAAAAAATGGTCCGCAACACCTACACCTCGGACGTGCTCTCCGATCAGGGAGCATTCGGGGGACTGTTCCGACCGCCCATCAAGGGCCTCAAGGAGCCGGTGCTTGTCGCCTCGGCTGATGGCGTGGGAACCAAGCTCAAGGTCGCGTTCTCCGCCAACCGGCACACATCGGTGGGGCGCGACCTGGTCCACCACTGCATCAACGACATCCTGGTCCAGGGCGCACGGCCGCTCTTCTTTCTCGACTACCTGGCGACCGGCCTCCTCGAACCTGATGTGGTTGCCGACGTGATCGGGGGCGTGGCTGCGGCCTGTAGCGAGCACGGTCTCGCCCTGCTCGGCGGTGAGACGGCGGAAATGCCGGGCTTCTACGGCGAAGGGGAGTACGACCTGGCCGGTTTCATCGTCGGCTTGGTTGACCGCCGCCGGATTGTCGACGGGTCGGCGGTAAGAGCCGGTGACGTGTTGGTTGGCCTTCCGTCGTCGGGTCTTCATACCAACGGCTACTCGTTGGCCCGAAAGGTCTTCTTCGAGCAATTGGAACTGAAGCCTGGCGATACTGTTTCGGAGCTCGGACGCACGGTGGCCGACGAGCTGCTGGCGGTCCACCGCTGCTATCTCGGGCCTGTGTGGCCGGCGGTGGAGCAAGGGTGGGTGCACGCGATGGCCCACATCACCGGTGGTGGTCTCACCGACAATCTGCCGCGGGTGTTGCCCGACGGGCTGCGTGGCGTGATCAAGGTCGGGGCGTGGGAGATCCCACCGGTCTTCCGCATGCTGGCGGAGAAGGGTGAGGTGCCGGAGGAGGACATGTGGCGGACCTTCAACCTCGGCGTCGGGATGGTGCTGGTCGTTCCGACCAAACAGCTCGAAAAGGTCCTGCGTGGCCTGCGCGAGTTTGGCTGCCCGGGGTTCCCGATGGGCAACATCGTCGAGGGCGAGTCTGGAGTCGAGTACGACCATCCCCCGGAGGGCTTCCCAAGCGGTTTGCGCTGACCCGTCCACCCACCCACCCACGGCTATGCGGGCATACGGGCCACCCACCCGCCCGGGAGCAATAAGCCGTATAGCCGTCCAGCCGTAAGGCCGTACAGCCTTTTCCCTTGCTTTACACCAAAAAACCCGTACAATACCGACTCCCGGTCTGACCGGGAAATACAACTCCTTGCTCCGGACCGCGTTTCGGAGCCAAAGGCCACGAGGAGAACGACATGCCCCTGTATGAGTTGGGGGTCATCATCGACCCCGAAATCCCGCCCGAGGAAGAGACCTCGACGCTAGAGCGTCTTGAGGGCATTATCACCAAAGCCGGCGGCGAGGTTGCTGAGAAGGATGCCAGAGGTCGGCGCCAGCTTGCTTACCCGATCAACAAGAAGAACTACGGGGTGTATCACTTCTGGAAGGTCAACGTCGGTGGTGAGGCGCTCGAACCACTCAACTTCGAGATGCGGACCAACGATGCTGTGATCCGTTCGCTGATCCTCAATATGGATCGTGAGCTGCGCCGCAAGCGCAAGATGGACGCCAAGTACGAGGCGCGGGCCGCCAAGAAGGCGGCGAAAGTCGCGGCCAAGGCCGAGAGTGCGGCGGACGGGGACTGAGGAGGCTGCAATGAGACCAAACAGGAAACGTTTTCGTCGTCGCGTCAAGGTCTGCCGTTTCACGGTCGAGAAGATCAACTATATCGACTACAAAGATATCGAGCTTCTGCGCGAGTACACGCCGACCAACGGCAAGATCCTGCCGCGCCGGGTGACCGGTACCCGTCCCGCCTTCCAGCATAAGCTGACGCGGGCGATCAAGCGGGCGCGGTTTATGGCGCTGCTGCCATACACCGGCGCCTGATTCCGGGTCATTTCGGTCCACATTGACCGGTGGTCAACTGCACTTCCGTTGAGTGAAAGTCCGATCCGGCTTGAGGATGCTTTGAAAACGCAAAGACGCAAAGACGCAAAGAAGGCGCCAAGAAAAGATTTTGGTTTTTCTTCGCGTGGAACTTCGCGCTCTTCGCGTCTTCGCGGTTCCAGTGTCGTTCGGGTTGGTCTTTGCATTGACGAAAACCGGTTAGGACGAAATCCACCTCATCCCCACACTCTCTCAAACATGGATTTCAGTAGGTGGGTGGTGAGATGACGACCAAACCAACAGACATGCCGGAGGCGCAGACCCCGCGGCCGCAGATTCCCCGTCTCGGTGCGGCGGCTTCTGGCCTGGTGGCCTTGCTGCTGGTAGGTGGGTTGTTCGTGATTCCATTCCTGGGGATGCTGATTGCCCCGCTCGGCTCGCTCCCCGTGCTTCACTTCCAAAGCGGCGGCGCGCCGGGTTACCGAGCGTGGGGCCCGGTGGCGGCAATGTTGGTGGTGGTGGCCTTCGCCGGCTTTGCCGGATTCGCTCTTCCACTCCTTGCGGTCTATTCGTTGCTGGTGGTCCTGCCGTCGGTGACGGTCGAACTCTGGGTACGATTTCGGTGGAGTGAGGGTCGTTGGGTTGCGGTGGTTATCCTCGCGGGACTGCTCGCCTCTCTGGCCGCGGTGTTCGCGATCGCCTCGCCACAGACACCCATGGAGGCAGTCGCGGCGTGGATGCGCGCAGCATCAGAAGATGCCGGTGAGCTGTACGCATCGTGGGGGCTGGCGCAGGGGAATGTGGAGTTGGCCCTCGATGCGGCGGAGCGGGCGGCGTCGTGGGTGCTGCCCAGCGTCCCGGTGGCCTATCTGGTGGTGGTCCTCTTCTGGATGCGTCCACGGCTACCGCTGCTCGGTCTGCCGGTGCCGGTTGCTCCGTTCGAGGCCTACCGCAACGATGAGTGGCTGGCTGCATTCTTCGTGCTTGCCGGGGCCGGCACCCTGCTCTTCGACGGTACCTTGCGATGGGTTGCGATCAACCTTCTGGTGACCGTGCTCATCTTGTATTTTGTCCAGGGTTTAGCTATGATCCGAGCCCACCTCGCGCGCTGGTTCGGGCGAGGCTGGCTTGTGCGCTGGGGTGTTGCCCTGCTGTGCCTGCAAGGACCGATGCCGCTGCTGGTTGCCGCGCTCGGCGTTGCCGACAGCTTCCACCCGCTCCGGCCCAAGGTTGACGACGATGGAGGAACGAAATGAAGGTGATTCTCAACGACTACATCGAGCACCTCGGCGAGAGGGGTGACTCGGTGGTGGTGAAGCCAGGATACGCCAATAACTACCTGCTACCCAAGCAGCTCGCTTATCCCGACACCCCAGGCAACAGGCGCCGTTTCGAGCAGGAGCAGGGGAACTGGGATGAGATGGATCTCGAGCGTCGCGCGGCCGGCGAAAAGCTCGCCGCCGAGTTCGAGGGGACCAAGCTCGCGTTTGAACGACGGGCCGGTGAGAAGGACGTACTCTTTGGATCGGTGAGCGTAGCGGACATCCACCACGAGCTTCAGGAGAGGGGTGTCATCATCGATCGCAAACGGATTCTCCTCGAGCACCCCATCAAAGAACTCGGGGCCTTCGATGTGGTGGTACAGATCCATCGCGAGATCAGCGTGACACTTCCCGTCAGGGTAGTGCGCCCGGGTGAGGATCCTGACGCCATCGCGCCAGAGTTCGTGGCAGAGGGGAGGCTCGAGGTTGCTGATGAAGATCTGGCCAACGAGGCTACTGAGGTTCCGGAGGCTTCCGCGGCCGAGGCAGAAGTTGTGGAGACCGACGACCGCCCCGAGACCGGGATGGTTGCCGAATAATCCATGAGCGGCGACGATCACGCCGCGCCTCCTGACCCGCCACAGCCTGACGGGCAAATCGAAAGTCCATTGCGTCGCTGGGTGAAGTTCGTTTATGCGCTGACGCCCTGGGGCGCGAAGCGCCGAATCGACAATCTGCGCACCGAGGTCGAGAACCGTCTCGACGGCGCCGAGGACCGTCTCGACGGCATTGAAGGCAGTCTCCGGACGCTTCAAACTGAGCTGGCGGAAATCAGCGACCTGCGGATCAAAACTGCGGAGCGTCGCATTGACGCCGTCGAGGGCGCCGTGAGCGATGTGTCTCGAGAGACCGGACGCCTGCGGGATGAGGTCTTTCCGGCTGCTGCGGCGCGGTCAGACGCCCTTCTCGAACGCCTCGCCGAGGAGTTGGAGGAGGTCGCATCACTGACCGAACGGTCGCTTCGTGGGGAGCCGTTGCCGGTGTTGGGTATCGCCCCCCTCGAAGAGGATCGGCTCGCCGATGCGCTTGCAGAGGTGCAGCCCCTTCTGATTTCGAGCTTTCGAGGCAGTGAGGACGAGATCCGACACCGGCTGGACCGATACCTGCCAGACCTTCGTCCGGCGACTCCGGTGCTCGATCTCGGCTGCGGTCGCGGCGAGCTTTTGATTCTTCTGCGCGAGGCGGGGGTAGAGGCTGCCGGGGTCGAAGGTGACGCGGCATTGGCAGAAGCGGCGCGGCGGCGCGGCTTCGAGATCATCGAGGGCGACGTCCTCGAGGTGCTTCGTGCGCAGGAGTCGGAAAGCCGGGGCGCGGTCACCGCCATTCATCTTTTCGAGCATCTGGCGCCGGCGAAACTGGCCGCGGTATTGGCGGAGGTCCGGCGGGTTCTGCGGCCAAAGGGCCTGCTGATTGCCGAGTGCCCCAACCCACACACCCTGCGGGTTGGCGCGGCGCTTTATTGGCAGGACCCCACCCACCAGAGGCCGCTGCTCCCCGAGACCCTGGAGCTCATGCTGCGCGCGGCCGGCTTTGCGCTTGATCGTCGCGAGTTGCTGCACCCATTCCCGCCCGATCAGCTTTTGGCTGATGACGAGGGCGGTACCGGAGCGGTCACTGACCCCGAGATTTCGATATTGGCCGAGAGGGTGGACCGACTTCGAGACCGGCTCGATGAGATCCTTCACGGGCCCCGCGACTTCGCGGTGTGGGCCGTCAAGCCCGAGTGAACAACCCACCAAGGAGTAGACGATGTGGCAAAGTGTGTTCTTGGTGATCGGACACGGTTGGTATGACAGGTTGCCTTCCGCGGAAGGGCTGGCTTCGGCGGAGCGCTACGGCTCGGTGCACGAGGCGATGGCGGCAGCGAACGAGGGTTTGACTGATCTGCCGGAAGACGTGGGTCCTTCCTGCCCGCTCGAGGATCTTCAATGATCGCCGGGGTCGACGGCCGGACCGCCATCGTCGGCGGTTCCTCGTCGGGGCTTGGCTACGCGGTGGCCGAGCTGTTGGCGAGATCCGGCGCGCGGGTGATGGTGGTCTCCCGTTCCAAAGAGCGGGTGACAAAGGCGGTTGACAGCATCCGAGCCGCTGGTGGCGCCGCGGTCGAGGGGTGCGCCGCCGATTTTACCGAAGAGGGTGCGCCCGCGGCGGTGGTGGCAGCAACCTGTGGTGTATTTGGTCAGCCGGAGATCGTGGTTGCCAACGGTGGCGGCCCGCCCGGTATGCCGGCGACCTCCGCGACGGCCGGCGACCTCACGACGGCGTGCGAGCTTCTCCTCTTACCGGTGCAGCGATTCGCTGAGTTCACCCTGCCGGCGATGCGAAAAGCGGGCTGGGGCCGCTTCGTCGCTATTACTTCGATTGCGGTCAGGGAACCGGTTCCGGGATTGGTGCTTTCGAACGCCCTCCGTGCAGCCGTCACCGGCTATCTCAAGAGTGTTTCGGACGAGGTGGCCGCTGATGGCGTGACGGTGAACACGGTGTGCCCCGGTTTCACCGCCACGGATCGACTCGGTGTGCTTGCCAACAACGTCGCGGAGCGAGAAGGTGTCAGTGTTGACCGGGTTTTTGCCGGCTGGGAAGCTCAGGCACCGGTCCGTCGCCTGCTTCGTCCGGAAGAGGTGGCGGCGGCAGTTGGCTTCCTGTGCTCGGAGGCCGCATCCGGAATTACCGGGGTTGCATTACCGGTCGATGGCGGCCTCGGAAGGAGCCTCATTTGACCTTTTTCCTATTCTTCAATTCCTGCCCGACCGCGACTTTGCGGAGTCGCGGTCGGGCAGGAATTGAATGATGGACATTTGATGTGAAAAGGTTCACAATCGCTGGAGGCGGGTAAAGACCCGCCGTTTGGCAAATATTGCGATCTAGGGAGGAAAGTCAATGCCGACACGGGACTTGACGTTCGCGATCGTCGGATCCGGTGGTGATGGGGTCATCACCGTGGGAGACATGATTGCGCAGGCCGGAGCGTCCGAAGGGCTCCACGTCATGAAGGTGGAGGCCTACGGGCCACAGATCCGCGGTGGAGAGTCGTCGTGCACGGTGCGTCTGAGCGCCGACCCGATCTTTGCCCAGGGCGATCTTGTGCAGGTGCTGGTGGTATTCAACTGGGCCGATTTCAGCCAGTTCCGAGGTGAAATCATCTGCGGTGAAAACGCGGTCGTGCTCTACGAGGCGACCGACGAGACCCCGCTCGACCAGATTGACCTCGGACCGATCGAGGAGGTGAAGTGGGTGCCGGTGCCCTTCATCGAGCTGGCAAAGGAAGCGGCCGGTACCACCCTGGCCAAAAACATCGTCACCCTCGGTCTCTTGAGCAAACTTTTTTCGCTGCCCCAGGCGCCGTTGGAGCGGGCCATCGATCAGAAGTTCTCGAAGAAAA
>Ga0255043_10000024_pt1 | contig 22649 bp, 23 predicted proteins | sample BC1_12_9_MG_FD_182778 | JGI IMG/M metagenome (GOLD analysis project Ga0255043, IMG submission 182778) | Seawater microbial communities from Strait of Georgia, British Columbia, Canada - BC1_12_9 | ecosystem: Environmental > Aquatic > Marine > Strait | place: Canada: British Columbia | collected... | reverse complement strand
CGTTTCATGCGTGAAGTTTACGGTCATATGCAGACAGTATCGGTTACCACAGGTCTCTTTTTTGAACATGTAGTCGAGGTGTCGGGCAGTGAAGAATCCTCTAAGGCAGATAAGGTGCTGGAGCCGGGCATAGAGATTCGGCATGGCAGGATTCACCTTTCAGGTTCCGAGTCCATCAGGAGTCAGCCCAAACTCTTCATGCGGCTTTTTTATCAAGCTGCCAAAACAGGTTGTCCGCTTCATTTCAGAACACGAAAAATCATAACAGCAAACCTGGACCTGATGGATGACAAGCTGCGTCATTCGCGTAGAAACGCAAAACTTTTTCTGGCAATTCTTGGTGCATCTGAACCATTCCGGGTTTTGGAGGAAATGCTTGATACCGGTTTTCTGCCGTTCTATATGCCTGAATTTTCCAGGGTTGCATCCCTGGCGCAGCATGATGTTTACCATGTTTTTACCGTTGACCGCCACCTGCTCCGGACTATTGCCGAGCTGGAAAAATTACAGAAAGAAGAGCCCAATATTTTTGCTGCGGTGGATATGTCGCATATCCTGTTCCTGGCCGGATTGCTGCATGACGTAGGCAAGGGCTTCGGGCATGGCCATGCGGACAGGGGGGCTGATCTGGCCCGTCAGATAGGGGAAAGAATCGGCCTGGAAGCCGATGAACTGGACACCCTGGACTTTCTGGTGCGCAATCACCTTTTTCTTTCAGATACCGCCCTGCGGCGTGACCTTGAGGACGAAGAGTTTATTCTGCGCTGTGGTGCCCGAGTCAACACCTCGGAAAAGCTTGGTGCACTCTATCTTCTGACTATTGCCGATGCCAGGGCAACCGGCCCGACTGTCTGGAATGAGTGGAAGGGGGCCCTGCTGCTCGAGCTTTATCTTAAGCTTGCCCTGCTCCTTGACAGCAATGACCTTTCCGGGCATGAGCAGGTCCGCGGTGCGGAACTTGGAGCTCAATGGATTCGCGAAAAAGTTTTCGAATTATTGCCCGATGCCAATGAAAAAGATTTTGATCTTTTTTCAGATGATTATTTGCTCAGTTTTCCACCTGAGGTTATAGTGCAGCATATCGCCCAGGCAAAAAAACTGGGTAAACAGGATGTCTTGTTTTCCCATGAACAAAGTCAGGATTCCTGGTCCATTCTGGTCATGACCAAAGACCGTCCAGGGTTATTGGCCGGAATATTTGGCATACTGGCGTTGCACAACCTCAAGGTACTGGCAGCAAAAATCTTCACCTGGGCTGACGGTACTGCAGTTGATACAATTGAGGTGTCCTCGGCAATATCGGAAACCTATGATGGGCAGGACTGGGAAACCATGGAAAATGAACTGCACCTGGTCATTAAACAGCGTTTTGGAATTGAACATCGCTTGAGCCAGAAGTTGGCGCCATTAAAAAGAAAACCGCAAGGAGTGCAGCAGCGTCTTGCTGCAAATGTAACTATTGATAATCAGGCATCAGAGCTTTATTCGGTGATCGAAGTGTTTTCCAAAGACAGGATCGGGATACTCTATGATATCACGAAAACCCTGTCTGACTTCGGGATCAGTGTATACCGGGCCAGGATCGGCTCCAAGGCAGATCAGGTCGTAGATGTTTTTTATGTGCTTGACCATGAAGGTCAAAAAATCGAAGCCCCTGCCTATAAAAATGAATTGCAACAGGGATTGCTTTATGCAGTCACAAATGAATAAGAGAAAAGAGGAAAACAAGAGGAATAAAAAATGAATAACAGAAGTTTTTCTATTCCGGAAATAAGAATAATTTAACCAGACAATAAAGGAGACAGAAAAATGACCAGAGCACAAATTATGAAAATTATTAAGGAGGAGAATGTTCAGTTTTTCAGACTGCAGTTCGTGGACATCTTTGGCTTTATGAAAAATATAGCCATTCCCAAAAGCCAGTTTGGAAAAGCCCTGGACGGCAAAATGATGTTTGACGGCTCTTCCATCGACGGTTTTGCCCGCATTAACGAGTCTGACATGTGTTTGAAGCCGGATTTTGATACCTTTACGGTATTGCCCTGGCGAAAAAAAGAAGGCAGGGCAGCAGCCCGGATTATTTGTGATATCTATTTGCCTGACGGCACACCGTTCGCCGGGTGCCCCCGGGGAAACCTGAAAAGGGTTATGGGTGATGCCAAAAAACTGGGCTACACCATGAATGTCGGTACCGAGGCTGAGTTCTTTCTGTTTAACAAGGACGAAAACGGCAATCCAACAACGAGAACCCATGATAATGCAGGCTACTTTAGTGTTGATGCAGATGATGAAGGTATTGACTGCCGTCGGGAGATCATCGAAGTCCTTGAGGAAATGGGATTTGAGATCGAGGCTTCCCATCATGAGGTTGCCGAGGGCCAGCATGAGATTAACTTCAAGTATGCCGACGCAGTAACTGCTGCTGACAATACCACGACCTTCAAGTGGGTTGTAAAAACAATTGCCAAGAAATACGGTCTGCATGCCACTTTCATGCCCAAACCTGTTTTTGGTATCAACGGCTCCGGTATGCACACCAACCAGTCGCTTTTCACCACCAAGGGTAAAAATGCCTTTGAAGATAAAAAAGACAAAATGGGATTGAGTAAAATCGCTTATCAGTATATTGCCGGTATTATAAAAAATGCCAGGGGATTTGCAGCAGTAACAAATCCGTTGGTCAACTCCTACAAGCGTCTGGTGCCTGGTTATGAAGCGCCGGTCTATGTTGCCTGGTCCGGACCTAACCGGAGCGCCATGCTGAGGATTCCTGCAGCCCGGGGGTTAAGCACCAGGGTTGAGGTGCGCTGCCCGGATCCAACCTGTAACCCATACCTGGCCTTTGCCATGATGATGAATTCCGGCCTGGACGGTATCAAGAACAAGCTGACCCCTCCTGCTTCAGTTGACTGTGATATCTACGGCATGTGCGATATTGACATGAAAAAAGCAAAGATAGCAAGCATGCCGGCGAATCTTCAGGAGGCGATTGAAGTGTTCAAGAAAAACCCGATTGCCAAGGAAACCCTTGGCGAGCATATCTTTGACAGATATGTGGCTGCCAAGGAGGCAGAGTGGGATAGTTACAGGATCAGCGTTACCGACTGGGAGGTTGATAACTACTTGAATATTTATTAATTTTCTAAACCAACTATAAAGAAAAGCCCGGGGTTATGGCCCCGGGCTTTTTTATTGAAACTGCAAAAAGTTACTTTGTGACCTTGAATTTTTTCGCATCAATTTCGTATTGGTGAATTTTATAATTGATAATCCGCAAGCTGGTGTCAAGCTCCTGGGCTGCCTTTGTCTGGTTGCCGCTGGTTCTTTTCAGTGCTTCGATGATCAGTTCCCGTTCAAAATTTTCAACGGCCCCGGCCAGGGATAGACCCTGTTTTGAGTTGACACTCTCGGATGTCTGCAGGCTCGGCGGCAGGTGAAAGCTCTTGATGGATTCATCGTCGCAGATGAGCACAGCCCTTTCTATGCAGTTCTGCAGCTCTCTGACATTTCCCGGCCAGTGGTACTGCAGGAGAAGGTCAATAGCCGGGGTGGAAATACGACGAATCTCTTTATTGTTTTCATCATTGTATTTCTTTAGAAAATATTCGGTGAGTAAAAGGATGTCAGTCCTTCTTTCCCGTAAAGGAGGCAGATATATGGGAAAGACGTTGAGGCGGTAGTAGAGATCTTCGCGAAAGTGCTTCTCTGCCACAGCCTTTTCCAGGTCACGGTTAGTTGCAGTTACCAGCCGCACATCGCACTTGATGGGGCTGATGCCCCCCAGCCGCTGGAACTCCCGGTCCTGTATAACCTGCAGCAGCTTGACCTGCACCGACGGGCTTAATTCTCCAATTTCATCGAGAAACAGGGTGCCGCCTTCGGCAAGTTCAAACCGCCCTTTCTTCATAGCGTGGGCACCGGTAAACGCCCCTTTTTCATGGCCGAAGAGTTCGCTTTCCAAAAGGGTTTCAGGCAGGGCGGAACAATTGACTACGATGAATGGCTTTTTGGCTCTGCTGCTGTTGTAATGGAGTGCCCTGGCCACAAGGGTTTTGCCGGTGCCGGACTCGCCTCGCAGCAGAACCGTGGCATTGGAGTCGGAAACCCGGTGCATCATTTCAAACATTTCCTGCATGCGGCTGCTGTTGCCGATAATGTTTGCGACCCTGTATTTTTCCGAAAGCTCTTTTTTGAGTCCAATGTTTTCCTGGGTCAACCGCTCCCGGTCATCTTTTTCCCCCTGCACACGCAAAACAGTCTGGGCAATGAGGCCGCTTACAATGGTGAGGTAACGCAAGTCGTCCTCGTAATTCAGGTCCTTTTTATACTCGAGGTCGATGCTCAGGGCTCCCAAAGTGCGCTTTTCATGCTTGATAGGCACGCAGAGAAAGGAATTCTGCTGTTTGTCGATATTGCCCCGTGTACGGGTCCGGTTCAAAAACTGGGATTCCTCCCCAATATGGGGAATAACAATTGGCTGGCCCGTATCAACAACCCTGCCCGTTATACCTTCGCCGACCTTGTATTTCCCCCGCTTTCTGGCTTCAGCCGACATGCCGTGGGCTACCTCTATTTCCAGCTGTCCTGAATGCGGGTTGATAATGGTTACCGTGCCGTTATGCATGCCCTTGCGCCCGGAAAGAATTTTCATGATGAATTCCAGGCTTTCACGTAAATCAGTTGATGAGGCAAGTGCCTTGGTTATCTCATAAAGACAGGTAATATTCTCTAATTCTGTATTGATGGTTTGAGTCATTGTCTTTTTGTCATGTTTTTTATTTTTGTCAGCACCGTTATAAACTCCCGGCCGGCAGGTTTGAGCACGTAGCGATCTCGTATTATGAGGCCCCGTCGATTTCCTTGTGATTTTTTATGCATTTTGCAAATTTGTTTAGAGTGAAAGGATGGATGTTACAAAATTGTAAGAAATTTGGCCAGAGTCTTTTGGCTTTAATAGAAATGAACAGGCTGGTCTATAAATTAATAGTTAGAGGAAGAATTGCAGAAGGACAAACCGGTTGACACCTGGCTTTGAAAATGAATAGATTCAGGAACATGAACAAACAGGGGACAGATTTGAAATCTGTCCCCTGGTGTACTAAATAAGACAAGAGGGGATAAGCGGGAATGGGAACAGGAAGATTTTCAGTTTCAACAACCACCAGAACGGAATTTGTCGATATCACCAGCCTGGTGCAGAAGGAGGTTACCGGTTCTGCCATTCGTGACGGGGTATGCCATGTCTACAACCCCCATACCACGGCAGGCTTGACCATAAACGAAGGAGCCGATCCTGCTGTAAAGGATGATATTGTTGCGGTCCTTAAAAGGGTCATTCCCCGCGATTATCCATACAAACACATGGAAGGAAACTCCCAGGCCCATATCATGGCTTCGCTCATGGGCAGTTCGATAACCGTATTTGTAGAGGATGGAAAACTGGTTCTCGGCACGTGGCAGAAAATTTTCTTCTGTGAATTTGATGGCCCGCGTTCAAGAAAAGTTATTTGGAAACTGGTGTAGGTTTTTTTTAAAGCTAATTTATTAATAGGGAATATCTTCGGAAAATGGGCAAAAAACAAAACACACAGGCATATACGATTGCTTTTGGATTTGACAGGGCAACGGATGAACGATCTTTTGGGCTTTTCCTGCAGCATTTTGTTGATAAAAAACTGATGGAGACCTTGCTGCCGCGGTTGCAGGATGAAGAGATTCTGGCCACGGTGGACTTTTTGACCGGGATAATGCGCAAACACCTGTCAGAAAAAGAATATCACAGCCTTTTTCTGGCAGAATAGATCAAATAAACAGGGGGCAAAAAAGTGAGTTCAGGGATCATAGAAGACCTGCCGGCATTTCTGCAGATCTTAAAAAAAGAATCAGAACTGCTTGAAATCGATGCCCGGGTCGACCCGTATCTTGAAATAGCGGAAATACACCGCAGAGTAATATCACAGGGCGGCCCTGCCCTGTTGTTCACCAATGTTGTCAACAGCCGCTTTCCTGTCGTGACCAACCTGTTTGGCACAAACCGCAGAATGGAGTTGGCCTTTGGAAAGAGGCCGCAGCAGTTTGTAAAAGACCTGGTACGGGCTGCGGAAACGCTTATGCCCCCAAGCCTTGATAAAATCTGGTCCATGCGAAGCCTAATATTTGATGGGCTCAAGGTAGGGACCAAGACGGTACAGAACGGGTCGATTCTCGAGGTCCACAAAGACCCGCCTAAACTCACGGAACTGCCGTTACTGACTTCCTGGCATTCTGATGGAGGGCCTTTTGTCACTCTGCCCCTCGTGTACACTGAGCACCCTGATGGCAAGGGGCACAACCTGGGAATGTACCGCATCCAACGTTTTGATGACACCACCACCGGTATCCATTGGCAGATCCATAAGGGCGGGGGAAACCATTATCATGCAGCAGAACAGAAAAATGAAGCACTGCCCCTAACCCTGTATATTGGCGGCCCTCCCGCTTTAATGTTGGCGGCCATCGCGCCTTTACCGGAAAACATACCTGAGCTGGTATTGGCTTCGCTGCTGCTGGGGAAAAAACTGGAGATGGTGAAGAACCCCCATGGAGGTCATCCCCTGGTAGCAAATGCCGAGTTTGCCCTCACAGGAATTGTTCCTCCCCATACAAGGAGGCCGGAAGGGCCGTTTGGTGATCATTATGGTTACAATTCTCTGCAGCATGATTACCCTGTCTTTCAGGTCCAGCACATGTATCACCGCAGGAATGCTGTTTATCCAGCTACTGTTGTCGGGCGGCCGCGTCAGGAGGATTTTTTCATCGGTGATTTTCTGCAGGAATTGCTTTCGCCTCTGTTCCCTCTGGTGATGAGCAGTGTACGGCAACTGAAAACTTTTGGTGAAGCAGGGTTTCATTGCCTGGCTGTTGCCAGGGTCATGGACCGTTATCCGCGGGAGGCCTTTGGAGCCGGCTTGAGAATCCTGGGTGAAGGACAGCTTTCCCTTACCAAGTTTCTTATTCTCACCGATGGAAATCTGGACGTGGAAGATTTCCCAAAACTCTGGAAACATGTCCTTGAGCGGGTTGACTGGGGAAAGGACCTCTTTGTTTTTGCCAATGTTTCCCAGGATACGCTTGATTATACCGGCCCCTCAGTGAACAAGGGGTCCAAGGCAATGCTGTTGGGTCTTGGCAAGGAGCCAATCCGTGACCTGCCGCAAACGTTTAATGGTTCTCTGCCTGATAGTCTGAGCCATCCCAAAGTTTTTCTTCCGGGCACACTTGTTGTCCAGGGGCCAGGCTATGGGGCTGACCCTGAGCTGGCAAAGAAGACTGCAAATTGGCAGGGACTGGCTGACTGGCCCGTTATCATACTCGTTGATGACTCCGCTGCAGCAACGTTGAATCTGCAGGAATTTTTATGGACCTTCTTTACCCGTTTTGAGCCTGCAGCAGATATCCATGGCGCAGAACAGACGGTGGTCCGGTATCATGTTGGCCTCAAACCGCCCATTGTCTTTGATTGCCGCATGAAGCCCTGGTATACGGATATTTTGGAGGTTGACCCCCAGACCAGACAAAAGGTCGATGCCAGGATTCATGAAATATTAGGACCGAAATACAGCTGAGATTGTACTATGTTAGAACGATTGCAAAAGGTTCTGGCCAAAGCAGGGGTTGCGTCCCGGCGCAGGGCAGAAGAGCTTATCCGGCAGGGCAAGGTCCGGGTTGACGGCAGGATTATCACTGAAATGGGAACCAAGGTTGACCCGGAAACCCAGAACATCGAATGTGAAGGCGTTGCTTTGGTCTCCCGGGAAGAAAAAGTTTATATCCTGCTCCATAAGCCAACCGGTTATCTCTCCACAGTTGATGATCCCCAGGGAAGACCTATCGTAACCGATCTGTTGAAAAACATAAAAGAGAGGGTCTATCCAGTGGGCAGGCTTGATCTAAATACCGAAGGGGCCTTGCTACTCACCAATGATGGTGAGTTGTCCCAGAAAATTCTGCACCCCAGTCATGAGGTGAACAAGACATATGTGGCAAAGGTAAAAGGTGTGCCCGGCAGGAAAAAACTTGATGCACTTTCGAAAGGCATTGAACTTGAAGGCAGGAAAACATGGCCAGCGAGCATTAAAGTATTGAAAACTGAAGCACAATCGACCGTCATACAAATAATTATTCATGAAGGCAGAAAGAGGCAGGTACGTAAGATGTTTGAAGCAATCGGTCATCCAGTGCTGGCGCTTAAACGAACCGCATACGGGCAGCTGGAACTGGGGGGGTTGGGACCAGGAAAATACAGGTTTTTAACCCCCCGGGATATTAAATTCATTTTTGATAAATAAAATTCCTCTTTACAACATGTTAACTGCCTGATATAAATATATCTTTATTTGTTGAATTGTTAGGATGGATTGGTTTGGCAGGAAGTCTCCTGCCCAATTGAACTGTTTTTAGGGAGAGAAAAATGAACAAGTCAGAACTGATTGAAGCGTTGTCTCAGGAAATCAATGTGCCTTTGCGGGAGGCAGACTCCATCACCAATACTGTGTTGGATGCGATGACAAACGCCCTTGCCGCGGGAGACAGTATTGAGATTAGAGGGTTTGGCAGCTTTGTGGTAAAGGAATACGGTTCCTACCAGGGGCGCAACCCTAAAACCGGCGAGAAGATTAAAGTTCCACCCAAGAAATTACCATTTTTCAAAGTCGGCAAAGAGTTGCGAGAGAAGGTTAATCAAAAATAGAACGTTTGATTAACCTGTTTCTTTTATCTCGCCAACAAGATCATAGGTATGAGCCTCGGTGATTGTTACATCTACAAGAGCACCGGGGTCAACTGTCCCTCGAGTAATATAAACACATCCGTCAATATCAGGAGCCTGGTACCTGGTTCTGCCTTCGAGCAGTAAATCAGATTCTCTGCTTAAACCCTCCACCAGGACCTGCTCCACTCCACCAACATATTTCTGCAGTGCAGTAAAGGAAATATCAGCCTGCAATTCCATGATTTTTCGCAAGCGGGCTTCCTTGATTTTTTCCGTTATCTGATCCGGGAGGCTGGCTGCCTTGCACCCCTCTTCATTGGCATAGGCAAAGACCCCCAGATGCTCAAAATGATGTTTCTGTAAAAAATCAGTCATTTCTGTGATGTCATTTTCCGTCTCTCCAGGAAACCCTACCATCATGGTGGTGCGAAGGGCGGCCAGGGGAAGAATGCGACGGATACTTTGCATGAGTTCAATCAATTGTGCTTGAGTATTTGGCCTGTTCATTAAACGCAATATATGGTCGCTGACATGCTGGAACGGGATGTCCAGATATGGAACAAGCCTTGGGTTCGCTGCCATAAGGTGCAGGAGTTCTTCATTGACCCGGGCAGGATGAAGGTACAGGAGCCGTATCCAGGGAATATCCGTTTCAGCAAGAAGCTGCTTCAGTAAAACAATGAGGTTTGTCTGTTTTTCCAGGTCAATTCCATAGGCAAGAAGGTCCTGGGCCACAAGCGTAAGTTCCTTCACTCCCTCTGTATTTAAGCGCTTGGCCTCGGTCGTGAGGTCAGCAATGGTTCGGCTGCGCAGTTTGCCGCGAATGTCTGGAATCAGGCAATAGGAACAGCGGTTGATGCACCCTTCGGTTATCTTCATATAAGCCCTGTGGGAGGGGGTTGAAACCTTTCGGGGCATGGAGCTGTCCATCAAAAAAGGAGCCTGCTCAAGGGAATGGGCGAGTGGAACAGGGACTTTTTTGCCATACAACTGATCAACGATAGTATGAAAACCATTTGTACCGATAAAGAGATCAACTTCAGGAAGCTCCTTTTCAAGCTCAGTACCATACCGTTGTACCAGGCAGCCGGTGACAACGAGTTTTTTGGTAGGATCATCTTTTTTGAAACGGCTAAGCTCCAGTATTTTGTCAATGGCTTCCTTTACAGCTGAGCCGATAAAGCCGCAGGTATTTACCAGCAGCAGGCCTGCATCCTCTGGCTCCTGGGTCACTGCATAGCCGTCTTTTTCAAGTAAACCGAGCATGACCTCTGAATCTACCAGGTTTTTGGAACAGCCGAGGCTGATCATGTAGAGTTTTTTGTTCATTTGGTAACTTTCCTTAGGGAAGATTCTGTAAATCTGCACTTAAATGTCATTATAATGTGGAGCAGAAATCTACCAGAAAATGAAGAATTTTTTTGCTTTTTTTCTTGAAATCTTTTGCACGAAAGCCGGGGTTCCACTTGCCGGACCAAAGCTCATCGGAAACCAGCAGCACCGCGGTCAATTCTACCTTTCTGAAAGCAGCAACTGCAATAAGAGCTGCATATTCCATATCCACACCTAAAATATTCTGTTCGCTTAGCTGATTGACCTGGGCGACACTCTCACGGTAGGGCGCGTCTGTGGTCCATACCGGGCCGGACAGAGTTGTCAGTCCTTGTGCAGTAAGCCCTTTGTTTAAAGTTGTGCGGGTAGGTGCATGGGATTCAGGGCGGGCATTTACCGGGTAATGGGCCGAGGTGCCTTCATCGCTTTTGGCCCAGGTTGGAAGAAGTACATCGCCGATGTGTAATGTCTTGCTCAATGAACCGCACCAGCCGTAGACAATAATCTGCCTGGCACCAAGGGCAATAAGCTTTTCCAGGGTTAAGACTGCCATAGGCGCCCCAACTGCCGGGCCGGTAATAAAAGCAGAGCCGGAGGGACCATTATTTGGCAGTAGCACCAGTGTGCTGTTAAAGAGAAATTTTTGCTGCCCGCCGTTTCCTTTAGCCAGATGCAGTCCGGCTTTTGCTTCAGCAGGGTTTACCAGGAGCAGTCCATTAGGGGGGAGTTCAGGGTCTCCCGCATTTCTGCAGGGATTAATTATCATCTCAGTATCGTTCATGGGCCATACCATACTATGAAAGATATGAATGAGCTATTGGCAGAAACAAAAAAAGAAAGGCTGCAGGGGTAACCCTGCAGCCTTTCTAAACATCAAATATAGCTTACAACCTTGTTCTTATAACCCCATAAGAGCTTTGAAAGGGTTAGCCATCAGCAGAATCAGCGAAATAACCAGGCCGTAAATGGTCAGTGACTCGATAAGAGCCAGACCAATGATCATGGTTACGGTGATCTTACCAGAAGCCTCAGGATTCCGGGCGATACCGGAACATGAGCCACCGATAGCGGTACCCATACCAAGACCACAACCGAGCGCGGGAATACCAACCGCAAGAGCAGCAGCAATACAAATTAAAGCAACATTCACATTACCAGCTGCAGCAGCACCACCTTCCGAGGCAAGTGCCACGGTGGAAAGAGCCAGGACCATCAGGGTGGTCAAAATACTTACCTTCTTCATTAATTTTCCTCCATAGAGATTTATTATTTTGGCCTTCTTCCAACAAACTGTTTGAAAATAAACTTTTAAAACACACTGTTTGAAAACAGTAAAATCACATATTAATGGGCGTGCTCCATGGATCCAGAGAAATAGAGGATGGAGAGCAGCACGAATACCAGTGCCTGTACAATAGACACGAATACACCGAGGAAAAGAATCGGCAGCGGGGCAAAGAAAGCGCCGGCAAGCAGAAAGAGAATGCCAAGCAGGGTTTCTTTGGCCATGATGTTGCCGAAAAGCCGGATGGAGAGAGAAAGTATCCTCGCCATGTGGCTTATGACCTCAATGGGAAACATCAGGGGGATGAGCCACGGGATGGGCCCAAGAAAGTGTTTTATATATTTGACCCCATGGAACTTGAGGCCAAGAACATGAGTGGTTGTGAAAACGATCAGGGTGCACCCCAAAGTAACATTGATGTTGGATGTAGGTGACATAAATCCTGGCATAAGGCCGATCATGTTGGCGGTCAGAATATAAAAGCCAAAGGTTGCAAGCATGGGAAACATCAGCCTGGCTCCCTCTACACCCATGTTTTCAGCCATGAAGCCTTCAAGGCCGTCAATAATCATCTCCCAGAAATTCTGGCCTTTACCGGGAATCATCTCCATCTTGCCCAGGGTAAGTTTGGGCACTATGATGAGAAAGGCCATGACAAGCCAGGTATAGGTCATATGTGGAGAAACCAGCTTTGCCAGTAAAGTGTCCCCGACAGGTCCATGGGGAACTGGCAGTCCGAGTTTTGCAAGAATGAATGAGATAAATAGTATTGGATGTTCCATAACCTTTTACGATGCCTCCTTCGCAGTCAGGGCAACTTTTTTGGCAGCTCCTGCTACCATGATTCCGATGCTGATCACCACGGTGGAAAGTCCTACCAGCAAACCAACAAGATGAATAGATTTATACTTCACCAGGATAAACAGGATAACGGCCAGAACTGTCAACCTGATGTAATACTTAATTAAAAAACGGCCTTTTGCAGCATTCAGGGGGCCTGACAAGACCCGCGTTATATCTTTTTTCAGCAAGATAAAACTGATGTTGGCAATAAGGCCGCCGATGAATAACCCTTTGGCAAAATAAGGGGAGATCATAAGCCCTGCCGCTGCAGTCATGCCAAGCAGCAGCAGCCAGTTTAAGCGCCCCATCCTGTGCAGGGAAAAATATTCATCATTGTAGGTCAAAAAACGTAATCCCCTTATAAATCCTTGCGTTTGGCCAGCATGTACAGATTTTTGAAGCCTGCTGCTATACCAAATCCTAAAAAAATGAAGGTAAACCAGGGGGCTGTTCTGCCCTTGAATACCTTATGGTCCAGAAAATACCCGATTCCTATCCCAATAAATATTGATGCAGCCAGGGCAATACCAATAGTAGAAAAGTCGCCAAGCAGCTTCATCATTTCTTTGCGGCTCTCGGACATTTTTTTCTCCTCAAAAATAAAAAAAGTCACCTAGCCGTGAAATAGAAAATCGTTCCATTTCGTAGCATGGGGCTGGATCAAAGTCAATAGCTTTTTTGTTATTTCTTCATTTTTTTGAATGAGCATTCAGTCATTTCAAGTGCTTGTGCCAAATCTTTTTCGCTTTGTGCGTCAGAAATGAATGCAGCCTCGAATTGGGATGGTGCAAGCCAGATGCCCCCCGCCTGCATTTCACGGAAAAAATATCCGTAACGTTCGGTATCTGAGTTCATGGCTGATTTGAAATCAACAACCGGGCCCTTGTTGAAAAAGGTGGTCATCATTGATCCTACCCTGTTTAAGGTGGTTTCACCGGGCAAATATTTTTCAGCCAGCTTTTGCAACTCGGAGGCGAATGATTCGGCTTTTTGCTCTAACCGGTCATAAAATCCTGGTTCACTCAAAGCTTGCACGGTTGCAACGCCGGCAGCCATTGCCAGGGGGTTGCCGGATAAAGTTCCCGCCTGATAGACCGGACCTTCTGGAGCGATTTGTGCCATGATCTCTTTCTTGCCCCCATAGGCTCCCACCGGCAGACCGCCACCAATTATTTTGCCAAGACAGGTTATGTCAGGCATGACGCCAAATCTGCTTTGAGCCCCGCCTAATGCCAGGCGAAACCCGGTTATGACTTCATCGAAAATAAGGACAATGTTATGCTGTGTGGTTAATTCCCGCAGATTTTGCAGAAATCCTTCCGTTGGCTCAACAACACCCATATTGCCGGCAACAGGCTCAATAATGACACAGGCAATTTCCTGGGCTTTGTCTGATAGGGTTTTTTCAAGTGTTTCAAAATCATTATAGGGAATGGAAATGGTGTTTTTCACAATATCATCCGGTACACCAGGGCTGCCTGGTATGCCAAGGGTTATTACTCCTGACCCTGCTTTTACGAGAAAAGAGTCAGCATGGCCGTGATAGCAGCCATCAAATTTTACCACTATATTTTTTCCGGTATAGCCTCGTGCCAGACGTATTGCGCTCATTGTGGCTTCTGTACCGGAACTGACAAAACGCACTTTATCCATGGAAGGAAAGGCCTTGATCACCAGTTCGGCCAATTCAATCTCCAGGGGGGTCGGTGCCCCATAGCTTGTACCATTGGCAAGCGCCTGTTCAATTGCAGCAACTATTTTCGGGTGGTTATGGCCCAAAATCATGGGTCCCCAGGAACATACGAAATCGATGAACTTATTGTCATCAACGTCAATAATTCTGGACCCAATCGCCTTCTTTACAAAGAGGGGGTCGCAGCCAACAGACTTGCAGGCACGAACCGGGCTGTTGACACCTCCCGGGATCACAGCCTGGGCCTTTATAAAATATGATTTCGATTTAGCGGTATTCATTGGTTTTCTCCTTCAGTGCTCGTGTTTATATCGGTTTGAGTATATTATCATTTGATTGCTGCAAATTTACTTTTAATAAAGTTAAGAGTTAATAATGTATAAGCTTAACAAAACAAAATAATGAAAAAAATAAGCAAATGTATCGAAATTTTGGACTATAGCACGGAAAAAATTATTATGTCAAAAGCAAAACATTTTCCAGTAATTATCATAATCCTATAAACTGCTGCCACTCCTGATAAAAGCAAGAATTTTTCCTTGTCATAAGAATGTTCAGTCGGTAATATGCCTTCTCTCAGGCAGGCCAAAATACCATTTTGGATTATAAAATGAAATAATAGGAGTCGTGAACATGGCAGGAGAAAATGTAAAACACCTTACAGATGCAGAGTTCGATGAATATGTCTTAAAAGGAGATTTGCCAAGTCTGGTTGATTTCTGGGCACCCTGGTGTGGGCCCTGTAAGGCTATCGGGCCTATGATTGAAGAGCTTGCCGAGGAATTTGCCGGCAAGGTGCAAATCACTAAAATGAACGTCGATGATAACCCAACAACTCCAGGGAAGTATAGTATCAGGGCGATCCCAACCGTTATACTTTTCAAAGGTGGCGAGATCATTGACCAGAAAACCGGAGCAGTAGGCAAGACTGAGCTGATTGCGATGCTTAATAAAGCATTATAAAAAATTGCACCTGTTATCCAACATCGCATAATGGCAAATACCGACCACCAACTTATTATTCTCGGGGGTGGCCCCGCCGGCCTGACCGCAGGATTGTATGCTGCCAGGGATCGCCTGCAAGTCATGCTTGTGGAAAAAGGCGTCGTGGGGGGCCAGGTATTGGTCACCGATTGGATTGATAATTATCCCGGCTTCCCGGAAGGTATATCAGGCTTTGACCTGGTTGAAAAAATGGCTGCCCAGGCCAAGCGCTTTAAGCTTGAGACAAAAAATGCCACTGTGGTCAAGGTAGAGCTTACTGAAGCAAAGAAAAAACTTATTCTTGAAAGTGGCGGGGAGTTGACCTGTCAGGCATTGATCATTTGTACCGGCGCCCGGCCCAATAAGCTTGGCCTGCCCGGCGAGGAAGAATTCACCGGCAAGGGGGTTTCCTTCTGTGGCACCTGTGACGGCCCCTTTTTTCGGGACCAGGAAATAATTGTTGTCGGTGGAGGCGATACTGCGATCCAGGAGGCAGATTTTCTTACAAGATTTGCCAGCAAGGTAACTGTGATCCATAGGCGGGATAAATTGAGAGCTACAAAGGTGTTGCAGGAGAAAGCCTTTGCTAATGAGCGGATAGAGTTTATCTGGAATTCAAACGTGGTTGCCATTGAAGGGGAAAAAGAAGTAGAGCGGGTGAGGATACGCAACAATAATGGTGAGGAAAGTGAAATCGCTGTCAGCGGAGTTTTTATCCTTATTGGCACTATCCCGAACAATGAAATGCTTCCCCTGGAGCAGTTGGGTGCAGATGAGTATGGCTTTATTATAACGGATGCTGAGATGCGCACCAAGGTGGACGGGGTTATGGCTGCAGGGGACATACGAAGCAAGAAGGTGCGGCAGGTTATAAATGCTGCCGGTGAGGGCGCCGTGGCTGCCATAGCTGCTGAATATTATCTTAACAAATTGGACTAAATATAATGCAAACCCTTTTTTTAAAGCACAAACATTTGTTTATTTGCCTCATGGTGTTTTTTCTGCTGTTGCCGTTAATGGGCTGCTCAACAAACAATTTCATGTCGTCGCTTGGCTTTGGTTCAAAAACGGAAGACTCCGTTGAATCCCTTGCCATGAAGGGATTGGATTATTATGAACATGGAAAATATGAAAAGGCTAAAAAGTCCTTTGAGATGCTTTTGAACCGTTATCCATTCAGCGAATACAGCCTGCTTGCTGAGCTCAAAGTTGCTGACAGTACTTTTTATTTGGAAGAGTATGAAGAGGCCGTGCTGCAGTATATGGATTTTGAGGAGCGTCACCCTACAAACGAGGCCATCCCGTATGTTATGTTTCAAACAGGTATGTGTTATTATAAGCAGATAGATACAATTGACCGGGATGCTGGCAATGCCACCAACGCTATCTATTCATTTTCAAAGCTGTTACGGGCATTTCCCAATTCATCATACCAGGAAGAGGCAATGACCAGGATAAAGGCTGCAAGGAATTTTCTGGCCAACCATGAATTTTATGTTGCAAGTTATTCTGAGAGAACCGGAGCATATGAGGAGGCTGAAGCTCGTCTTGAATATCTCCTGAAAGAGTATCCCGAATCAACAATTGCCCCACAAGCGAAAATTTTGCTGGAGCAACTGAAAAGTGACAATCCTCCTGGTAGAAGCACGTTTGGCTGGTTGCCCCAAAAGTTGCCGGATTGGGAAGACCTTACACCTGAAAAGTAGCAGGTCTATCTCACAGTCTCTGCCTGGTTACCCATGGGCAGGAAGGACAAAAAAGCCGCATGGAATCAAGTGATCCACGCGGCTTTTCTATTTTTTATACCACAGTGCTTCTTAAGCAAACTCAGCTGCACCAAGCCTGGACCAAAGGGAGACTCCGGTCCAGTTACTATTGAAAAGTATTTAATGAATTTCGAAAACGGTTTCGCCCAGATTGCTTATTTTATCCAGTGAAACTTCCATCGCTTTAACTGGACAAACTGTAACGCAAAGGCCGCAGCCGCTGCATTTTTCAGGATCAAAAATCACAGCCATCTCGGGACGCTTGAGCCAAAGGGCTCCTGTCGGGCAGATTCCGGTACAGGCGCCGCACTGGAAACATTTTTCGTCATCACGGTGAATGGATGTTGCAACACTTTCGGCCTTAACATCGAGGCCCTTGAGGTAGTTGAGGCCCTTCTTGATGTTATCCTTGTGCCCCCGCAACTCCAATATCATCACTCCTTCATGCTGGGGGAGAATTGTCGCTTTTAAAATGTTGAATTCCACATCAAACTGCTTGACCAGCTGGCAGATGATAGGCTGATCGACTATGTCCTTGGGGAATCTCAGTATATAGATTCTGGTATACACGATAGTTGCCTCGTTGTTGTTTTTAGTAAATATCTAATTAGATCAGAGTAATTTTTCTTCCAGGTCCTTCAGCAATTCCTCTAGTGATACTTGCGTATCTAAGATAATCAATTCGGAGTCAGAAAGTTCGTCCGGCGCCTGGAATCGTTTTTTTTGTTTCTGGTAAATCTCCCAGCGGCCATCAGAAATTGCAGCGGGGTCCTTCTCTCTCATGTCCATTCTTCGCTTCATCTCTGCTTCAGGGCATTGGCAGAGAATAAAATATACCTGACAGTTTAAGTCGTTTGCAAGTTCTTTGACATCCTGCCTGTCTTGGGTGTACTGATAGGAAGCATCAAGGATTACCGAATCTCCCTGCTTTATCCTTGCTTCAGCTCTTTCGAGCAGAATTTTGTAGGTTTTTTGGGAAAATTCCTTGGTATAGATACCAGTATCAACTGATTCCCGCTGGCTCTCAGTCGGATTAATGTCGGCCATTTCCTTTCTGACCCAGTCTGAATTATAGCAGCGCAACTGTTTTTGCCAGGCCCATGCCTGGGAAATAGTGCTCTTTCCGGTGGCAATCATGCCAAAAAAGACATAGACCACAGGATTGTTTGTATCATGTGCATTATGTGGCATAGCGTTCGGCAAGTAGAAAGTATTTTTTGGCCATATCCAGGCATTGCTCCTTGGTTGGTGCATCAACCTCAGGGGCATTTGCGGTAAAAAGATTTATTTTGCCACGGACATAGGCCCTGTAGCATTTATAAAAATTGAGCATTCCAACAAGTGTATGATCCGCTGATTGTTGCATGAAACGGCTGACAAATCGATCAGACAGGCTTGTCAGTCCATGAAAATCAAGATCCATGGCAAGAAAGGCTATGTCGCTTGCCACGTCGCAAAAGCGAAAACGTTCATTAAATTCGATACAATCAAAAATATAGACCTTGTCCGCCAGGCAGATATTTGCGGAATAAAGGTCGCCGTGGCAGTCCCGGATACGCCCGGCAGAAATTCTTTCAGTAAAGAGCTCATCCTGCTGGAGAAATTTGGAGGAAAAGTTTTTGATACGGTCAAACTGAGATTTGCTCAGTGATGGGCTGTCAATAAAAGTTTCTGTCTGCGCGAAGTTTTCAAAAATATTCACACTGACTGCTTCCGGCCTGCCGAATTCCTGAATTTCAGGCCCGCCATCAGCTTTGACATAAAAAGGGACAAGTACATCACAGATAGCATCAATCATTTCAGGGGTCAGATGGTCGGACTTGATGACATTGGCCATCATTCGCTCTTCCGGCATGCGTTTCATCTTAACGCCAAATTCGACAGTATTGTCCACGTTTGCATGGGCCGGACCTGTCAGGGTAAAGTTGCCGTTTGTCTTTTCCAATGCAACAAGATCAAGATAGATCGAGGGGCAGAGACGGCGGTTTAAAATGAGTTCCTGCTGGCAATAGTGGTGCCTTTTGGCAAGGGTGGTAAAATCAAGAAATCCAAAATTAACCGGTTTCTTAAATTTATAGACAAAATCGTCTGTTATAAAAACGTAGGAAATGTGTGTCTGGACAAGCTTGACAGCTTCAGCCGTTGGAGCGTAGGCATCCGGTTGCAGTAAAAAATTAACAAAGTCAGGCAGCTGTTCGTTTTGCATGGAAAACTTCCGTAGATATATTAATGTCGTTGTTGCAAAAGGGAATTATTTATTGTCTTTCTGAAAAATGGTATATTTTTAACAAGTTGGCAACTTTACCAGAATAAATGTTTTCAGTAAACTGTTGATCTGCATAAATTGGTTCCCATGCATTTAGGACCTTATTTTATTTTGATCTGAGCGGGAAATGGATATTATCGTTTGAAAAAAAGAGAAAAAAGAGGTTCATTGGGCAGCAAACTATTGAGGAGCTTTTATATATATGTCAAAAACAGTCCACTTTTTACCTGATGACGTTACGGTAACTGTTGAAGAAGGAGAGAACCTGCTTAATGTTGCAGCTAACGCCGGGGTTTATATCCATGCTTTTTGCGGCGGTGATGGGGTATGCGGCAAGTGCAAGGTTAAGATAGAGCAGGGGGAGATTGCCGCCACCCAGGCAACACAGCTGAAAAACGAAGAGATTGAACAGGGGTTCCGGCTTGCCTGCCAGTCAAAAGTTGTCACTGATCTTGTGGTGCAGATCCCTGAGACCATTAGAAAAGACGGGAAGAAACTCAAGCGTAAGCCTAAAACTACCCGGTCAATCTCTGCCCGCTCCCTTGATGGTCTCATCGGCAGTTGGGATGTTGAACCTCCGGTGGAAAAACGGTTCTTTTCCTTGAGCAAACCAACCATAGAAGATAACGTTTCAGACTTGCAGAGACTTACACGGGCAATAAGCAAGGGATGCCCGGAATGCCAGGAGCCTTCCTATGATCATCCGGAACTGCTCCAGGAACTTCCTTTTGTCATGCGTAAAGCCGGCTGGGAGGTAACCACCATCCTGCTACGTGGCAAAAGGCCTGAAGAGCCTACCCGTATTATTGCTGTTGAACCAGGCGACACAAAGGATATTCTTTACGGTCTGGCTGTGGATATCGGTACCACCACAGTGTGCGGGGTGCTTATTAATCTTAATACAGGTGAAGTGATTGCTGATGCCTCGGAGTATAATGGGCAGATCCAGTATGGCGAAGATGTCATCTCCAGGATTGTTTATTCCCAGCGTCCCGGTGGGCTTAAGGCTCTCCAGGAAAGAGTGGTTCATACCATGAATAATGTCATTGAGACGATCTGCAAAAAAGTCTCAATCGCTCACGATGACATCAGCTATATAATGGCTGCCGGCAATACTACCATGTCCCATCTTTTGCTGGGCCTTAATCCAAAGTTTGTTCGCGAAGCGCCCTATACTCCTACCTGCAATCAGTATCCCATAACACGTGCTTCATCCATCGGGATCTCTGCCCATCCCTCTGTCCGGCTTTTTCTCTACCCTTCTGTTGCAAGTTATGTGGGTGGTGATATCACCGCCGGGGTGCATGCCTGCCAGATGCATAAAAGTCCGGAACAGACGTTATTCATTGATATAGGCACCAATGGCGAGATTGTGATAGGCAACGAGGAGTGGATGGTCTGCGCAGCCTGTTCTGCGGGGCCGGCTTTTGAAGGAGGCGGTATCAGGCATGGAATGCGGGCCACAGGTGGAGCCATTGAAAACTTTCATATTGAGCCTGTGACCCTGGACCCCATGATCATCACCATCAACCACGCCAGACCACAGGGTATTTGCGGCTCTGGATTGATCAGCATCGTGGCGGAACTGCTTGAAGTCGGGGTCATCGATCAGCAGGGAAAATTCAATCGGGAGATTGATCATCCCAGAATCCGGGAAGGTTATGACGGTTACGAATATGTCCTGGCCTGGGCTAAAGATTCAGCAGTGGATGAGGATATTGTCATCACCGAAGTTGATCTTGATAACCTCATGCGGGCCAAGGGCGCCATGTATGCGGGCTACCAGACCTTGCTTGAATCAGTGAGTATGAACTTTTCTGATCTCGACAGGGTTATATTAGCTGGCAACTTTGGCAACTACATTGATCTGGAGCAGGCCATCACCATTGGTCTTTTGCCGGATATTGACCGGGACAGGTTCTATTACCTGGGAAATGCATCGCTACTGGGCGCGCAGATAAGCCTCACCGACCATAAAAGGTTCCTGGAACGTGATGTAGTAAGTAAGCTGATGACCAACATGGAGTTATCTGAAAGTCCTAACTTTATGAATCATTATGTGGCATCGCTTTTTCTGCCGCATACAGATATGAGCCTTTTCCCGACAGTTAAGACAAAACTGCAGGAGCACGATTAGCGAGTATAAACGAGCGAATTTGATTAGTAATTTTCCTTACGTCAGGAGATCCTGCCGGGATCTTCAATTGTCTGTAAAGTAAACGCCCTGAATTACGTTATTTTATCTAAGCCACTTAATTTCTTTGGCAGTGATAGGTCCAACAACAGTATATGCAAGACTTTCCGGCATTTTTGATTCGGAAGAGGAAAGGGGTGTGGCCCGTCCCATGATCTCAGCATATTTCTGGGGCAGCAGAGGCTTCTTTTCCGGATCAGCGTATCCTGCCGGATAGCGGGGCTGAAGAGTCTGCAGGTTATACTTGTCTTTGGCCCCAAGCGTGTGCAGCATTTCATGGGTAATGATTATATTGTTGCGTGCGGCCTGATGCCTTGTTGCAAAAGCCTTTACCAGACAGATATGTCCTTCTTTCAAGCCGAGAGAATGGTCAAGTTGACTGTTCGTCGCCGGATCATAATAGAGTACAAAAACCTGAATGTTGGTTAATGGTCCGGAATAGGTGTCGTTCTTCCAGGCCCAATAGCGCAGCTTTAAACTCCACCACATGATGGCAAACATATTTTCTCCAATGGGAGGAGAAGGAGGCAAGGTGTTGATCTCGGGCGCAAGGTCGAGAATAGCCGGATCAGCCAGCTCAAGGCTGTATTGTTTCCCCTCATTCTGCAAGAATTGCTCAACAGGTTTGAAAACTTCTGGAGCAAGCGAGGTAATATAATCTGCAGTAAAGGGGCTGCCATCAGCATTTATGGGATATATTGCAACTGCAAGGGATTGATCCCAGTCGGTGATCCTCTGTTGGGTGAGATATGCATTTGCCCCAACAAGAAACAGGATGAAAAGGAGAATTGCTATGCGGATTTTTTTGAACATATTGGTATAAATACCTAAACTTTGTTGATTGTTGACGAGCTTTTTGGTACAAGATTATTTTGTAATATTAATTCGTATGCTATAGGCGTTTTTTGATTTCAGTGCAACTGTCTGCCTTTCATGTTGAAGCAGGTTTCAGGTGCCGTGTTTTGTTTAGCTGTAGCATAAATCCGTCAATAGAATGGTTTTAAATTATCTGAAAACCAAAGCATAAAAAGGAGACGAGTAATGGCACAGACTGTAATGGCAATTGCTGAGAGTATTAACATTATGGGCAAACGAAGCGGCACCGCCATGAAGGAGAGAAATTCCGGGCCAGTCCAGGAGATGGCCAAGGAAGAAACAGCGGCCGGAGCTTCGTATCTTGATTTGAACATAGGGCCTGCCAGAAAAGATGGCGAGGAGTTAATGCCCTGGGCAGTTGAGACGGTAGAGGCTGTCAGTGATCTGCCCCTGGTCCTTGATACGACAAACGTTAACGCTATGGCTGCCGGCTTTAAGGTTGTGAAAAATAAAACTGATGCGGTACTGAATTCCATTATGGCCAGACCCGAGAGGATGGAAGCATTGGTTCCTATTGCAGCAGAAGCGGGCTGCAGTGTGGTTGCTCTGTTATGGGGTCCTGATGGTATGCCGAGGGATTCAAACGAAAGGGCTGCTCTTTCCGTTGATTTGTTAATGGCTTTGATGGAAGCCGGGATTCCCAATGAAAAAATGTTATTTG
>Ga0255043_10000023_pt1 | contig 22806 bp, 20 predicted proteins | sample BC1_12_9_MG_FD_182778 | JGI IMG/M metagenome (GOLD analysis project Ga0255043, IMG submission 182778) | Seawater microbial communities from Strait of Georgia, British Columbia, Canada - BC1_12_9 | ecosystem: Environmental > Aquatic > Marine > Strait | place: Canada: British Columbia | collected... | reverse complement strand
GGATTGCCGCGAACGAGGATCGCGCCAACACGCCCATGGCATCGGCCATATCATCATCGACGCGGAACCTGCGCGAAGACTTTTTCATGTAGTTCCGGACAATCGGTGTTTTCGCCATCGGCGTTACCCCTCGGAAAATTTTCCTCAGCTTATCACCGCCGCGCATCTGATCAACCCGACTTGATCTGCTCCGAAGACTTGACGACCTTGGTATCCTCTGTGCGCTCGACTGCGTCAGGTGGTCGCAGAAAGCGGAAAAGAGTCGGCAATGGCAGTACACGTCATTCAAAAGGGTCTCGACCTGCCGGTCAACGGGGCGCCGGAACAGCGTATCGACGACACGCCGACCGTCGGGAAGGTGGCGGTCCTGGCTCGCGATTACCCGTTCATGAAACCGCGAATGCATGTGGAGGTCGGTGACCGGGTCAAACGGGGCCAACTTCTCTTCGAGGACCGGAAGACCGAGGGAGTGCGTTTCACCTCTCTGGGTGCCGGGACCGTAACGGCCATCAACCGTGGTGCGCGCCGGGCCTTCCGGTCGCTGGTGGTGGAGTTGGATCCGGCGGAGTGCGACGGTCAGGCGGGCGCCGAGCACCACCAGGATTTCGAGAGCTTCACCGGCCGTGACGTGCCTGAAATTGAAAACCAGGCGGTGCGTGATCTTCTTGTGGAGTCGGGATTGTGGACGGCGATTCGCCGGCGCCCATTCTCCAACGTGCCTGGCCCCGGCGAGAGCTGTCACTCGATCTTCGTTTCCGCCATCGACACCAATCCCCTCGCCGCAGCTCCCGAGGTCGTGCTCGAGGGACGTTTAGAGGACTTCCGGCGCGGGCTGTGGGCCCTCTCCAAACTGACCGACGGCACCGTGTTCCTCTGCCGCGGCCCCGGCTCGTCCCTCGATGGCGGCGACGTTCCGCGGGTGCAGGTCGAGGAGTTTCACGGCAAGCACCCGGCGGGTCTGGTTGGGACCCACATCCACATGCTCGATCCGGTGAACCGTGAAAAGAGCGTGTGGAACGTCGGTTATCAGGATGTCGTGGCGATAGGTGAGCTCTTCGCCACCGGCCGCCTCGCGGTGGATCGCGTGATTTCATTTTGTGGACCGTTGGTGCGGAAACCACGCCTCCTGAGGCTGCGGCTCGGTGCGGAGATCGGGCCCCTGCTGGAGTACGAGCTCTTCCCCGGCGACCGGAGAGTGGTCTCCGGGTCGGTGCTCTATGGGCATTTCGCGATGGGGGAGGTCGAGGGATACCTCGGCCGGTATTTCACCCAGATCTCCTGCCTCGCCGAGGACCACCGCCGGTGGTTCCTCGGTTGGATGGCGTTGGGGTGGAACCTCTTCTCGACGACCCGCGCCTATCTTTCTAGCTTCCGAAGCCGCTCTACCAAATATGACTTCACGACCTCCGCGCAAGGCGGCCACCGCGCGATGGTGCCGATCGGTATGTTCGAACGGGTTATGCCGCTCGACATCCTGCCGACCTTTCTCTTGCGTGCGCTCCTGAAGGATGATCTCGAGCGCGCAGAGGCGCTGGGTTGCCTGGAGCTCGATGAGGAGGATCTGGCTCTCTGCTCCTTTGTCAGTCCGGGCAAGGAGGACTACGCTCCCCACCTCCGCCGCAACCTCTTCGAGTTCTGGAAGGAGGAATGATGCTATTCCTCCGCCGGTTCCTCGATGACCTGGGAGAACGACTCCAATCGGGTGGCAAGCTGGACAGCCTGTATCCGCTTTTCGAGGCGGTCGATACGATCTTCTACACCCCGGGTACGGTCACCTCAGGGACCACTCACGTGCGGGATGCCCTCGATCTCAAACGGATGATGTCGGTGGTGGTGGCGGCCCTGATGCCGATCGTGTTCTTTGCCATGTACAACACGGGGCTCCAGGCCAACCGCGCCATCCTCGCCGGTGCCCAGCCCCTCGACAGCTGGCAGACCCGTTTCTTCGAGGCCATGGGCTACAGTTTCACGACAGATTTCTGGGCGTGCTTCTTTCACGGTGCGCTCTATTTCCTGCCCGTATTCATCGTTGGATTTGCCGCAGGCGGTACGGTCGAGGTGATCTTCGCCTGTGTCCGCGGCCACGAGATCAACGAAGGATTTTTTGTTACCGGTTTTCTCCTGCCATTGACCTTGCCGCCGACCATCCCCTTGTGGCAGGTGGCCTCGGGGGCCATCTTCGGGGTGTTGATCGGCAAGGAGATCTTTGGTGGCACCGGGATGAACGTCCTCAACCCGGCGCTGACGGCACGCGCGTTTTTGTTCTTCGCCTACCCGGCCGAAATCTCTGGGGACAAACCCTGGATTGCCGCCGACTTCATTGGTGTGGACGGGTTTACAGGTGCGACCTGGCTCGCGCGGGCGACTGCCGAAGGACCGCAGGTGCTGGGCCAGGTCGGGTCCAGCCAGTGGATGGACGCCTTCCTCGGATTCATCCCCGGTTCGATGGGAGAAACTTCGGCCCTGCTTTGCCTGGTCGGTGCGGTGATTCTCATCGTCACCCGGATCGGGTCCTGGCGGACCATGCTCGGCGTGGTTGTCGGCACCGCCGCCATGGCCGTCCTGCTCAACGCCATCGGTTCCGAGACCAACCCGGCCTTCGCCATCCCGTTCGCCTGGCATCTGGTCTTGGGTGGTTGGGCGTTGGGCGCGGTCTTCATGGCGACCGATCCGGTGTCGTCGGCCTTTACCGACAGGGGCAGGTTGATCTACGGCTTTGGTGTCGGCGTGATGGTGATTCTGGTTCGGGTGGTGAATCCGGCCTATCCCGAAGGAATGATGTTGGCAATTCTCTTTATGAATCTATTCGCCCCCTTCATCGACCACTTCTTTGTCCAGGCGAACATCAAGCGGAGGTTAGCGCGTAATGCGCCAGTACAGTAACGCGTACGTCGTCGGCTTCGCCACCGCAGTATGTCTGGTCTGCTCGATCGTGGTGTCGACCTCAGCAGTAGCGCTGAGAGACCGGCAGGATCGCAACAAGGTGCTCGACCGCCAGACCCAGGTGTTGGTGGTTGCAGGTCTCCTCGAGGAGGGTCAGAAGACGGCCCCCGAGAATGTCGAGCGGCTCTTCGTAGAGAACATCCAGATCCGGGTGGTGGACCTCGCAACTGGTGAGTACGACGACTCGATGGATGCGGCCAGCTACGATCAGCGCAAGGCGACCAAGGACCCCTCAGCCAGTCGTGCGGCTCCGGCCAACAACGCCGGGATCACCCGTTTGCCCACCCACGCCCTCGTCTACCAGCGGGTAGAGGACAAGGAGGTGCAGTCGTTGATCCTTCCCATCGAGGGCAAGGGGCTGTGGTCGACCCTATACGGCTACCTCGCCCTGGCGACGGACACCACCACCATTGAGGGGATCACCTTTTATGAACACGGCGAAACTCCGGGTCTCGGTGGTGAGATCGACAACCCTGATTGGAAATCGGTCTGGATCGGCCGGCAGGCGTTTGACGAGAACTGGCAGCCGGCGGTCGAGGTGATCAAGGGTTTTGCCGGGCCGGTTGCTGAGGATCCCTATCGGGTCGACGGTCTCTCAGGAGCCACCCTGACAGCGCGTGGGGTCAGCGATCTGGTCCGGTTTTGGCTTGGCGAGGACGGCTTTGAGCCCTTCTTGACGACCATCAGAGCAGAGCGGAGCGCCTCATGAACGCGAGCCCGCATATCTCACCGGGTTTCGTCGCGAGGCCGGAGAGGTGTTGTGAGATGTGGTGTTTGCGACCTGAAGGCTGTGCAGTCGTACTTGACGGTACGTCGAGCAGCCCGATGGGAGCAAACGCCGCAAATCGCTGCAGATCTCCGGCCGCAGCAGGAAGTCGGTGAGATATGCGGGCTAGGCAGAAGAGCGCGCTCCTCGACCCCCTGTTCAACGACAATCCCATCGCCGCCCAGGTGCTCGGCATCTGCTCGGCGTTGGCGGTGACCACCAAGCTCGAGACCTCGGTCGTCATGTCGATCGCCGTCATTGCGGTGCTGTCGCTTTCGAACCTGACGGTGTCGTTGATCCGAAACCTGATCCCGCCGTCGATCAGGATCATCGTCCAGCTGACTATCATTGCGTCTCTGGTCATTGTCACTGATCAGGTGCTGCAGGCCTTTGTGTTCGATATCTCCAAACAGCTCTCGGTCTTCGTCGGTCTGATCATCACCAACTGCATCGTGATGGGCCGCGCAGAGGCCTTCGCCATGCAGAACCGGCCGATCGACAGTCTCCTCGACGGGCTCGGCAACGGCCTGGGTTACAGCCTGATTCTGATCGTGGTCGGCTTTTTCCGCGAGCTGGTCGGATCGGGCAAGCTCTTTGGCTACCAGGTGCTTCCCCTGGTCTCGGACGGTGGCTGGTACCAGCCCAACGGGCTTTTCGTGTTGGCGCCGGGGGCCTTCTTCCTGATCGGGATATTCATCTGGGCGCTCCATACCTGGAAGCCCGAGCTGCAGGAGGACTGAGATGTTGGAGCACTACCTCAGCCTCGCAGTCAAAGCGGTTTTTGTCGAAAACATGGCGCTGGCCTTCTTCCTCGGCATGTGTTCATTCCTCGCTGTTTCAAAGAAGGTCGACACCGCCCTGGGCCTCGGCGCTGCGGTGACTTTCGTGCTCACCGTCACGACCCCGCTCAATAATTTGATCTTCAACTACCTCCTCAAGGAAGGTGCACTGGTCTGGCTCAACCCGGAGTGGTCGACCATCGATCTCGGGTTCGTGCGCTTCCTCGCATTTATCGGCTCGATCGCGGCTTCGGTGCAGGTGGTGGAGATGGTGCTCGACCGCTATGCACCGAAGCTGTATGCGGCACTCGGCGTCTTTTTGCCCCTGATTGCCGTCAACTGCGCCATCCTTGGCGCGTCGCTTTTCATGGTTGAGCGTGATTACACGCTGCCGGAGAGTGCGGTCTTCGGATTCGGGTCAGGCGTCGGTTTCCTGCTCGCAATCGTCGCATTGGCGGCGATCCGAGAGAAAATGATCTACTCAAACGTTCCGCCGGCCCTGCGCGGGCTCGGTATCACCTTTTTGGTAACCGGGTTGATGGCCATCGCCTTTATGGCGTTTGCGGGCATCCAGCTCTAGGTAGGTACGTCGATGCTCACTATCGTCCTCGGTGTCACCGTTTTCGTCGTCGTCATCATCACCCTGGTGGTGATGCTGATGGTCGCCCGTTCGCGGCTGGTGGCTTCGGCCGCCGTCACCATCACTGTCAACGACGACCCGGATAAGGCTATCGTCACCCCGGCCGGTGACACCCTGCTCAATACGTTGTCGGCGCAGAAGATATTCATCCCGTCGGCTTGTGGCGGCAAGGGAACGTGCGGGGTCTGCAAGCTCGAGGTGCACTCCGGCGGGGGCGCTCTTCTGCCCACCGAGACCTCCCACGTCAGCCGCGGCGAGGCCCGTCACGGGGTGAGGCTTTCGTGCCAGGTAAAGGTCAAACAAGACATGAAGATCGAGGTCGAGCCCGAGATCTTCGATGTCCGAAAGTGGCGGTGCCGGGTGCGCTCCAACCGCAACCTTGCCACGTTCATCAAGGAGTTGGTTCTGGAGCTGCCGGAGGGCGAAGCGGTGCCGTTTCGGGCGGGCGGCTACATCCAGATCGAGTGTCCACCGCACGTCGTCAACTACTCCGATTTCGATATCGAAGACGAGTACCGTGGCGACTGGGACAAGTTCAATATGTGGCAGTTCGTTTCCAAGCTCGATGATTCGGTGACCCGCGCCTACTCGATGGCCAACTATCCCGGCGAAGAAGGCATCATCATGCTCAACGTGCGCATCGCCTCTCCACCGCCGAATATGCCAAACGTGCCACCGGGCAAGATGTCGTCCTACATCTTCAATCTCAAACCGGGCGACGAGGTGACGATCTCCGGACCCTTTGGGGAATTCTTCGCCAAAGAGACCGGTAGCGAAATGGTGTTCATCGGCGGTGGCGCCGGTATGGCGCCGATGCGCTCCCACATTTTCGATCAGTTCCGGCGCCTCCACACCGATCGCAGAGTGTCGTTCTGGTACGGCGCCCGGAGCATGCGAGAGGCCTTCTATCAGGAGGACTTCGACCGAATCGCGGCCGACAACGACAACTTCGAGTGGCACCTGGCATTGTCGGATCCACTGCCCGAGGACGATTGGACCGGCGACACCGGCTTCATCCACCAGGTGGTGCTCGAAAAGTATCTCAAGAACCATCCGGCGCCGGAAGACGTTGAATATTATATGTGTGGACCACCGATGATGAACCAGGCGGTGATCAACATGCTTCTGGATCTCGGCGTCGAGCCTGAAAACATCATGCTCGACGACTTTGGCGAGTGACGCCGGGAGAGCTATTCATGTCTCCTTCTCCGCTACGCCGTCTGGTGGTGCCGGGGCTCTTTGTCGCCGGCCTCTTTGCGGTCTATTTTTTGCGCCAGGGTCCGTCCAATGCCGTCTCCCGTGAGCTGGCGGTCACGGGTCCCACCATGGGCACCACCTTCAACGTCAAGGTGGTGACGGACGATGTGACCGAAACGCACCGCGATCGCTTGACGCAGATCGTGCGCGAGGTGGTGGATGGTGTCGACGACACCATGTCCACCTTTCGTCCCGAGTCCGAAATTGAAGAATTCAACCGTGGCGGGACCGAACCCTTTGCGGCGTCTTCGGATATCCTTGAAGTTGTAACCGAAGCACAACGGGTGGCGCGTCTGACCGGAGGCGCCTTCGACGTCACCGTCGGTCCGCTGGTCGATATTTGGGGTTTTGGGCCTTCCGGCGCGACCGCTACTCCGAGCGAGGACGAGATCCGACAGTTGGTGGCGGTTACGGGCTTCGAACAACTCGAGATCGATCTCGAAGGCGGGACACTGCGCAAGGCTCGGACCGACTGCCGCATAGATCTCTCTGCCATCGCCAAGGGCTTTGCCGCTGATCGGATTTCGGCGGCGCTCGCGCGGCAAAACCTGGCCCACCACATGGTGGAGGTCGGCGGCGAGGTGCGGGCCCGCGGTCTCAACGGCGCCGGGGATGTCTGGAGGATCGGTGTCGAACGACCCACCACCGGCGGTCGATCGGTGCATGTCGTGGTTCCCCTCGCCGACCTGGCGCTGGCAACTTCGGGGGACTACCGCAACTTTTTCGAGCGCGACGGTGTACGCATCTCCCACACCATCGATCCGCGCACGGGACGGCCGATTACTCACGACCTCGCCTCGGTCTCGGTCATCCACGCGAGTTGCATGACGGCCGATGCCCTGGCCACCGCCCTGGGGGTGCTCGGACCCGACGAAGGATTCGCGCTGGCCGAGCGTCAGGACATTCCGGCGCTTTTCCTTATCCGGGTCGAGGACGGAGTCTTCGAGGAACGGCACACGAGCGTGTGGGCGGCGCTGGTCGAGAATGAAGTGGCTGCGGAACCGGTTGGATAGGAAAGGCGATGCAGACACTTCTCCTGACGTTCGTGATTTTCACTCTCGCGGTTCTCCTCATGACCGCGGGCGTTCTGGTCAGCGGTCGCAGCCTCCGCGGATCATGCGGCGGCCCCAGTTGCAGGTGCAACGCCGAAGGCGAAGATCTGAGTTCATGTGAATTCGAAGAGTCGACGCTTCCCACCCACCCTTCCCAGTTTTGAGTTCTTAGTTTTGAGTTATCCCCCGCCCAACCAGCAGGCGCAATGGGGGGTGGGTGGGAACTCAAAACTCAAAACTCATAACTACGCTGCGGCGGTCATCCCCCGGATATCGACTGCTCCGCCGCAGCGTCCGGTGGCGTTGGATCGTCCGGGTCGTCCCAGAATCCATGCGGAAGCACGACCTTCTGGGTGCCGCTCCTCTTGCCGCGGCGGACGAGGTGGCCATGCTCCGGAAACGGTTCCTGGCGATTGATGGTGGCGAGCGCCTCCTCGAGCTCTGAAAGGTGCTGCACCCGCATCAGCCGATCGCGCAGGCGGGCGCTCGACTGGAAGCCCCTTGTGTACCAGCCGTTGTGTTTGCGGAACGAGATGATGGCCTGGCGCTCGCCGAACCAGTCCACCAACATTTGCGCGTGCTCAATCATGAGATCGGCGACCTCGCCAAAGGTCGGTGGCGTCTGTGGCTCGCGGCCGGCGAAGGTGTCGTCGAGGTCGCGGAAAAGCCACGGACGTCCGAGACAACCGCGGCCGACGGCTACGCCGTCGCAGCCGGTCTCCCGGACCATGCGGAGGGCGTCCTCGGCGACCCAGATGTCGCCGTTGCCGAAGACCGGGATTGACGTGAGAGTCTGTTTGAGCTCGCCGATCGCGTGCCACCTGGCCTGCCCGTCATAAAGTTGCGCGGCGGTACGCGCGTGCAGAGTGACGCCGGCGCACCCCTCGGATTCTGCGATACGGCCCGATTCGAGGAAGTTGAGGTGTTCGTCGTCGATCCCCATCCTGAATTTTACGGTCACCGGCACCTCTTCGGCCGCCTTCACCGCCGCGCGAACGATCGAAGCCAGCAGCCGCGGCTTGGCCGGGATGGCGGCGCCACCGCCCTTGCGGGTCACCTTACGCACCGGGCAGCCAAAGTTGAGGTCGAGGTGGTCAATGCGGCCCTCACCAACCAGACGGCGCACCGCTTCGCCGACAAAATGCGGATCGATGCCGTAGAGCTGGAGGCTGCGTGGGCTTTCGTCGGGACCGAAATCGGCCAGCTTGAGGGTCTTTTCGCGACCCTCGACCAGCGGCCGGGCGGTGATCATCTCGCTGATGTAGAGCCCGGCCCCGAACCGGCGGCACAGGGTCCGAAAGGGGTAGTTGGTGACTCCGGCCATCGGCGCGAGGACAACCGGCGGGGAGACCTCGATCGGTCCGATGTGAACTGTCGGCGGAGTCATTATTGAATTCCAAAATGGAAAACGCCGCGGCGGCCGCGGCGTCTGGCAGTCGAACGACTCAGTCGCATTACTTCAAGAGATTCTCGAGGAAGGTCGAGATCAGCACCACGCCAAATCCGGACGCCCCTTTCGGCAGCCCGTTGTGCTCCTTCTCGTGGTAAGCCACCCCGGCGATATCGAGGTGTGCCCAACTCACCTTCTCGGGGACCCACTGCTTGAGGAACGTTCCCGCGGTGACGGCCCCGCCCCAGCGCGAACCGGCATTCTTGATGTCAGCCCACTCGCTCTTGAGATAGTCGACGTACTCTTCATAGAGTGGCATCGGCCACACCCGCTCGCCGACCTCTTCGCCGAGCTTGCGGAGCCCGTCGATGAGCTCCTGATTGTTGCCCATCATCCCCGCGGCCTCGTTGCCAAGGGCGACGACACAGGCCCCGGTCAGGGTGGCAAAGTCGATCACGATGTCCGGGTTGAAACGTGCCGAGTAGTGCAGCGTATCGGCAAGAATCAATCGGCCTTCTGCATCGGTGTTGTCGATCTCGACGGTTTTGCCACTGGCGGTAGTGATGATGTCTCCAGGCCTGGTTGCGGTTCCCGAGGGCATGTTCTCGACCGCCGGAATCAGACCTACAACCTTGATCGGCAGGTCGAGTTCGGCGACAGCTCGCATGACGCCCATGACGGTTGCTGCGCCGCACATGTCGTATTTCATCCAGCCCATCCCGGCGGCGGGCTTGATCGAAATGCCGCCGGAATCGAAGGTCACGCCTTTGCCGACCAGCACCACCGATTTCTTTGGTTTCTTGGGCCGGTGCTCGATGACGATCACCTTTGGTTCGTGCTCGGAGCCCTGGCTTACGGCGAAGATGCCGCCCATCTTTTCCTTCTGCAGCTCCTTCACCCCGAGAATGGTGACCCGCAAACCCTTCGCCTCTTCGGCCATGTCCTTCGCAGCCTGTACAAAGGTCTCCGGGTTGAGGTCGTTGGCGGGACGATTGCCGAGGTCGCGTGCCAGTACCTGGGACGTCCTCAGCAGGCGAACCCGCTGCAGCCGCTCCTCCAGTTCTTCCTCGGTCTCTTTGACGAGGGGTAGGATATGGAGGCCGTCGATCTTCTCGAACTCGTTCTTCTTCGATTTGAAGAAGTCGAAAGTGTAGTCCGAGATCGATGCCTCGCGGAGCGCGAAGATGCGCGACTCAGCACTGGTTAGGCCGTGGACCTTGACCGGAACGCCAAGCGCTATCTGGTACTCGCGGTTCTTGGTCGCCTGGCGCATGACCCGGGTGAGGATCTCGCGGAGCTTCGAGTGGGTGATCTCCTTTTCGCTGCCGACACCGACGAAGGTGATCCTGTGGGCGATGTCGAGTGGACACTCGCCCGAAATGATCTCGCCTTCCTCACCGCGTGGGCCGAGGGCTTTGGCCTTCGCCCGCAACGATTTGCGCTCCTTGGCCGAAAATTCGAGTCCGGAGAGCGGATCGCTGTCGGTGCTCTGGAGAATGTAAATACAATCGAGGGGTTCTTCGGGGGCTGTGCGGAATTGATGAAGATCTGCCATTGGGTGAGGTCAATCCTCCTCTAAAAGTCGTCAATTCGGCGGGAAATTGTAGCACACTCCCGTGAAAAATGGATAAAGGTTCTGAGATCAATGATTTAGATGCTCAAAACGTGCTGGAATCCGAGTCAAACGCTCGAATCCGGCATAAAGGTTGCTTGAGTACGGACGGCAATCGCGAAAAATTCAGCCGTCGGTCCGTCGAACGCAGTGAAACGCACCGCTGTCAATGACGACTCGGAATGGTTGGTGAGCCATGATCGTGCCTCGTCGACGATCGCCAAGGTGCCCTCCTTCTTGGGATAGCCGAAGATACCGGTCGAAATTGCGGGTAGGGCGATCGAAGTCGCGCTCAACTCCGTCGCGCGATCGAGGCTTGCCCCTACCGCTGATCGCAGAGAGGCCTCCTCGTTTCCTTCGCCCCAGATCGGACCAACCGCGTGGATCACCCAGCGACACGGGAGGGCGCCCGCCGAGGTGACTGCGGCGTTTCCGGTCGCAACCGGCGCGAGCTTGTTTGACTCTTCCTGGATCACTGCGCCGCCGCGCGCGACAATGGCGCCCGCAAGACCGCCGCCGTGGGCGAGGCGGGAGTTCGCCGCATTGACGATGGCGTCGACCCGCTCCGACGTCATGTCGCCCAGCACCGCCTGGAGGAGGCAGCGGCCCAGAGTGTGTTCGGCCAGGATGCGAGGACCCATGGGGGAATTCTAATTCATCACAGCTTTGGTGCCGGGCGCGAGTAGACTCGGCGCATGAGAAGGATCGAGTGGGACCATGGGGAGGAGGTCGGCACCCAGCTGACTGCCCTGGTTTCCAAATCGAGCGAGATCGGGTACCTGGTCGTGGCCTTCCCGGAGGGAGGCGACGGCAGGCCGCTTGCGTGGTCGACTCTGGAACCGTGGACCAGGAGCCGAGCGGTAACAGTGGCCGATGTGACCGGCGCACTCGCATCGCCGGCGCTTGACGTCGCCCTGTGTTCGGATCTCGTTTACCTGCGTCCGCGCGCAGTGCTGCGGCTGTCGCTGTCGCCCGCACCGCCTTCCGACGGTGTGATCTGGGCCCTGGGGAGAGCGGGTCGTGCGGCCCTCGCCCGTGGGCTGCTGGAGACGGGAGACCTTTCGGCTGCCGATGCCGTAACCCTCGGTGTGGCTACGGGAATCGTTGCGGCTGACGAGTCTCTGCCCCTCCCGGAGAGTATGTCAGTCGCGTCGTTGACGGCAGCTCGAGACCTGATGCGCGCAGCCGCGCACGGGAGTTCGGGACTCGCCCTCGAGCTCGCGTCATTTCGCCTGCTCTTCGCCGCCGGCGATCCCGAGGAGGGCGCTCGCGAATTCTTGGAGAAACGCGACCCAATGTTCTGATAGAACGGGAACGTCTTCGTCCCCGTGTTTTTCTGTACTGTTCGCTACGGCTCTGTAAACGCAAAGGCGCAAAGACGCAAAGAGATCATTTCGAGTTTTCCTTGGCGTCAGTCTTCTCGTCTTCGCTGTTCCAACGTGGCTGCGGTTAGGGCCCTCATACCCGCATAGCCGTATAGCCGTATAGCCGTATAGGCCGCAGCTACATGCTAGTCTCCCATCCATGCGCGATTTTCTTCGCGTTCTCGGGTTGGCGCGGCGGCACGTGGCCTGGATTCTGCTCGCGGTGATGAGCATGGTCGTGGTGGCCGGGGCGACGGTCTTCACCTTCAACCTGGTGCGCCCGATCTATGACAAGGTCATGCGTCCAACGCCGGACACGGAGTCGGTTCTTGAGCTTCCGGCGGCCGGGGTGGTTGCCGCGCTCGACGCGGCCGCCGCCCGCGCCGAGAACTCTTTGCAGGGTTGGGTTGGTGGCAACAGGGTCGCCATCCTGGCCCTGGCCTTGCTGACCATCGTCGTCAAGAATCTCTTTGTTTTCATCGCTCGATTCGCTTCGGCGCGTTTCGGTCTCGCGACGATCCGCGATCTGCGCCACGCCCTTTTCGAGAGTTTGCTCGTCCAAAGCCCCGCCTTCTTCCACGATCGCGCCACCGGAGTTCTCGTATCCCGGGCAACCAACGATCTCCAGCTTCTCCGCGAGGCTTTGGCCGAGCGTTTCGGCGACGTCTCTCAGGATCTGGTGATGGTGCCGGTGATCTTCGTCTATCTGTTATCCCTTGATTTCCGCCTGACCATGGTGACCGCTTTTGCCGCGCCGTTGCTCTTTGCTCCGGTCGTTCACTTGAGTCGCCGGTTGCGGGCACGTGCCCGTCAGGCCCAGGAGGGTACGGCCGACGTTGCGGTGGTGATTGACGAAACGGCGCGAGGTATTCGGGTGGTGCAGAATTTTGGCATGGCCAGTTTCATGGCAGATCGATTCCGTCGCGCCAACCAGCGACAGTACGTCGCAAATCTCGCGGCGCGTGCTATCCAGGCGGCTAACGCGCCGGTGATGGAGGTGGTCGGAGCTGTCGCGGCGTTGGCGGTGATCAGCTACGGGGGGTCGCAGATCACAGCCGGGGATATGACCCTTGGCGACTTTTCCGCCTTTGTCCTCGGCGCGTACGCCGTATATAACCCGCTCAAGAGACTCAACAAATTCAACCTCGTCCTGCAGCCCGCGGCGGTGGCCGCGACCAGGGTCTTCGAAGTCATCGACGCCCCGGCGGCCGTGAGCGACCGACCCGGCGCCCGTCCTGTCACGGATCTCGGAGGGGGAATATGCTTTGAAAACGTCGGTTTCGCCTACCCGCAACACCGGAGCGTATTGCGCGGGTTCGAGTTCCACCTGCCGCGTGGAGCGACCGCAGCCCTGGTCGGGGCGTCGGGCGCCGGCAAGAGCACCGTCGTACAGCTGATTCCGCGTTTCTTCGATGTCCACGAGGGGGCGGTGAGAGTGGGCGACCACGACGTGCGGGATCTCAACCTCGCGAGCCTGCGGGCGCAGATCGGGTTGGTAACCCAGGAAACCCTCCTCTTTAACGACACCGTGCGCACCAATATCGTCTGTGGTCGCGATGGCTTCAGCGACGATGTCGTTGCGGCGGCGGCAAGGGCCGCCGATGCCGATAACTTCATTCGAGATCTGCCGGATGGGTACGACACCGTGATTGGCGAAGGTGGAGCGAGGCTCTCGGGCGGCCAGCGTCAACGCCTGGCCATCGCCCGCGCAGTGCTCGCAGATCCGCCTATTTTGATTCTCGATGAGGCCACATCGGCGCTCGACGCAGAGTCAGAGGCTCAGATTCAGAATGCCCTGGGGAATTTCATCCGTGATCGGACAACCCTTGTCATTGCCCATCGGCTGGCGACCATTCGCCGCGCCGATGTCATCGCTGTTCTCGCGAACGGTCGGATCGCCGAGCTGGGGACGCACGACGATCTCCTCGCTGCTGACGGTCTCTATCGGCGGATGGTCGAGATGCAGGAGATAACCTAACCTGAGAACGATCAATCGTTTATTTTTGAAGCCGAACCTAGTAATCTGAGGTTTCGAGCAATCTGGAGTAAAGATATGGCTCTCATGAGCATGACGGGGTTCGGGCGCGCACGGGCCGAGCTCTCAGATCGGTTCGGCGCGTCGGTGGTGGTGCGTTCGGTCAACCACCGATACCTCGACATCCAGGTGCGAACAAACCTTCGCGAGGAAACGCCCGAGATCGAGGCGGCCGTTCGCTCGGTGATTTCCAAGTGCTTTCATCGCGGTAGGGTGACCGCACAGGTCAACCTCGAGCGGATTCGTTCGGCGGAGGTGGATGTCGCAGTCAACACCGATGCGGTGCGCAAGGTACTCGACCAGCTCTCCAGCATCGCGGTGCCTGATGGTGTCGGCGCGTCGGCGAAGCTCGGCGATGTCCTGGCCGTGCCGGGACTGATCTCGGTGGCTTCACCGGAGACGATCCTCGAGGAACAGGAGGTGACCGGGCTGCGATCCGTGGCCTCCGAAGCTGTTCAAGAGGCGGTGGTGATGCGACGCGAGGAGGGCGGGCGCCTGGTTCAGCAGATCGAATCGGAGTTGGCGGAGGTGATCGTTTTTGCTGACTGGTTCGAGCCACAGATGTCGGAGTTCCGACAGCGCCTCCTCGATCGAACGAAGAAACGGGTCGAGGAATTGGTGGGAACCGCGGTCAAGGTCGATCCCGAACGCATCCTCCAGGAGGCAGCGGTGCTGGCTGACCGTGCCGATGTAGCCGAGGAAATCGTGCGTCTCAGGGCCCATTTCGAAAACTTCTCCGAGCGCCTGGCGGCGGGTGGGGTTGTGGGCCGCTCCCTGGATTTCCTCTGCCAGGAGATCCACCGTGAGCTCAACACCCTCGGTTCGAAGTGTCGGGAGCTCGGAGTCGCCGATCGGTTGGTGGATGCCAAGTCTGCTGCAGAACGGGTTCGCGAGCAGGTTCAAAACCTGGAGTAGGCGTGCTCGCGATATGATCGGAGGGCATATGGACGGGGGGGCGGCAGAGTTTTGACCAGCCCGATGGGAGAAAACGCCGCAGATCGCTGCAGATCTCGGGCCGCAGCGGCAGGCCGGTGAGATATGCAGGCTAAGCGGCGTGTCCTGCTGCAGACGCGGATTGCCCGCCACATCGCTTTCGCGGTGGTGGTCAGTTTGGTGCTCAGCGCGCTGGTGCTGGTGGTGTTTCGCCACCGCTCGGTGCGGCGAAATATGGAGCGATCGGCGCGCACCTACGCGTCGCTGATCAGCGAGCCCCTGACCTATCTCGTTGGATTCCTCGGCTCCTCCGGCAAGGGACTGCTCGATCAGCAGGTGGCGCAACTCCGCGAGCTCAACGACGATGTTGAACTTCTCGAGATCGTGGATGTTCGCGGCCACGTGGTATTGCGTGCTGAGGGGGACAACGTGGTTCTCTTCGGCGACGGGATCGAGGCGCCGGTGATCACCGATCGCGAGCTCCTGCGCGCAATTTTCGGCCTCGATCCGACCGCTCAGCAGGTCACCGAAGCAGATGGCAGCGACGCCTACCGGGTTGTGGCGCCGGTGGTCAAGCAGTGGGGCGAGCACGTCTACTCGCTGGTAGGGACATTCACCTACGCCAACGTTGACCGTCAGCTGCGATCTTCGCTGTGGCTCTCGGCGTTGATCCTGGCGATCGGTCTGGGTCTCACCCACTGGGTCTCTGTGACCCTCGCAGGTGGGATTACGCGCGACGTCGATCGTTTGCGGGCAGGGGTGTTGCGGATCCAGGAGGGCCGCCTCGAAGAACGGGTCTCCATCAACTCCCGAGATGAGATCGAGGAGCTCGCCGATGCCTTCAACCTCATGGCTGACGAGCTCGTGGCGACCATCCGGCAGCTGCGAGAAGCCAATCGTGAGCTGGAAACGCTCGACCAGACCAAGGCTGATCTGGTCGCAAATGTTTCGCACGAGCTCAAGACACCCCTGACTGCCCTCAGAGGCTATCTCGAGCTGATGTCCGAGGGTGGGCTGGGGACTGTATCCGACGAGGCGAACAGGGCGGTTATGGTGTGCCGGAAAAACGTCGAGCGACTGTCGTTGCGGGTCGAGGAGTTGGTCCAGCTGTCACGCCTCGACCGGTTCACCGCTCTCGACTCGGTACGGGAGGAAATCGATCTCAGGTCCATTCTGGAGGGAGTCATCGACACCTTCAGGCCGCGTATGGAGGGCGGCGGAATGCACTTCGTGTTGCAGGTGCAACCCGATCTTCAGGCAGTGGAAGCCAACCCCGAGCAGATCGAACGAGTCTTCCTCAATCTTCTGGATAATGCCGTCAAGTTCACACCGCAGGGTGGCACGGTCCTGGTGATTGCTGAAGCATGCGATCACGAACAGCAAGTAGGTGTTCTGGTGCGAATTCAGGACAGTGGAGTCGGCATCCCCCCAACCGAGCTGATCCGCATCTTTGACCGCTTTTACCAGGTCGACCCGAGCTCTCGGCGGCGATTTGGTGGCATGGGCCTCGGGTTATCGCTCGTGCGGAGCATCGTCGAGGCCCACCGAGGAGCGGTGTGGGCCGAGAGTGAAGAGAATGTTGGCTCGACCTTTTTTGTGTGGTTGCCCTACCGGGATTTCGCCCACGACGTGGGGAGTAAGGGCAGACCGTCTGCTAGACTCGAAGAGGCTGACTTTGATCGTCAGGCGGCGAGGGAGGTTTGATGGCGCGGGTTTTCGTGGTCGATGACGAACCGGACATGGTGGATCTCCTGGCAACGATCCTGAAGTCGGATGGCTTCCAGGTGGACACCGACACTGACGGACGTTCGGCCCTGGCACGGTTGCTGGCCGACCCCCCCGACCTGGTGCTGCTGGATCTGATGATGCCCGATCTCGATGGGATGGAGTTGCTCAAGCTGCTTCGCCTGGATGCGAAAGGGGCTGCGGTTCCGGTGCTCGTAGTCAGTGCCCGGAGCGGTCATCAGGACCAGCTCGGCACGCTGCAACTGGGTGCAAATGCATACATCTGCAAGCCATTTTCGCCGCGCGAACTCGTGCGCCAGGTCAGGCAGCTTCTCGAGACCTTCCAGGGCGAGACGAGTGCATAACGGCTTTGCTATCTCCGATCCCGTCGAGTTGAAGACGAGGATTCTGCAATACCGTGCGAGCCTGTTCGATCCAGTCACCAAGCTTCCCACCTTGCCCGTGGTTCTCGATCGGATCCGGCGGATGCTCGACGAACGCGGGACCCTTCAGGTTCTGCTGGTGCGGATCGAACATGAGCAGAATCTCGAGAGGATTGTCGGCTGGGAACGATACGATGCCGTTCTATGCAGTGTGGCGGGTCACCTGAGCGGGCTCCTCGAAGCCGCAACCGGCACCGGCAGCCTGCTGTGCCAGGAAAACGTTCGCGGAGACATTTTCCTCGTCATCCTGGCCGATCACTTCGAAGCAGGTCGCCTTCACGACTCTTTGATCGATGGGATCTCCATCACCCACGAAACCGGAGAGAGCGAAAAGGTCGCGGTTCGTGTCGGCCAGGGCGTGATCAAGATGCGCCCTGCACTGCGCGTTGAACGGACCATTTACAACGGTATCCTCGAGGCAAGGCAGGACTTTCACCGTCGCGGCGAGGCCCTCGATCAGGCGCGCCTCGACGAGGTGCGACGGATTCTCCGAGCGAGCTCGATTCGCACCCTTTTCCAACCAATTGTGCGCGTGCCCGACCGCGAGATCATCGGCTTCGAGGCGCTCAGCCGCGGGCCGGAGGGAAGCTATCTGGAGACCGCCGACAATCTGTTCGGGTTCACCGAGCGGGCGGGCATGCTCGGCGAGGTCGAGCTGCTGTGCGTGGATCGCGCCCTCGAAAACGCCAAGAATCTGCCGGAGGCTTCGGTTCTCTTTGTCAACATGTCGATGCTCGGCCTCGAGTACATCGAGTCTGAAGGGCTGGGTTTGACCGGTCGCGTCAAGGCCGCCGGCCGATCTCCCAGTGAGTGTGTACTGGAGATCACCGAGCGAACGTATGCCGAGAGCGCGAGCCGCCTGCGGGAGCGGATCGCCGGGCTGCGCAAACACGGTTTCCGTATCGCGATCGACGACATGGGCACCGGGTACAGCTCGCTTCACGTACTCGCCGAGCTGCAGCCGGATTTCATAAAGCTCGACAAAATGTTGGTGCGCGATCTGCCCGACGAGCCGATCAAACGCAACCTGGTGTCGGCGATCACCGGTTTTGCCCGCGACAGCCAGTCGATCGTCATTGCCGAGGGCGTCGAGACCGAGGACGAGGTCGAGACCCTCCAATCACTCGGCATCGAGCTGCAGCAGGGCTATTTCTTCGGCTACCCCGAACCCGTCAAAACTGAATAGCCTGTTTCCATCTCCGTGCTTGAATAGATGCTCGCCCGTCCGCGGTCCTTTTTTCTCGAATCAGCGAGGCGTCATCAACGCGCTTTTCTCAGTGCGCGCTCCCCGTGAGAGCCCCCTCTGACGATGTTTGGGCCTCGACGGCACCGGGGCTGAAACGATTGGCTCCCAAAATCGTCAGAGACGGCACGTCCGGTCAACGCGCTGTTCTCCGGTCACGTTGGAACCCATTCATTTTCTTGGTTCGTTTGGTGTCTTCGTGTTTTTGGGTGGGCGGGTGGCGGCTCATGAACCACAGAGACACGGAGACACAGAGTCGCACAGAGGAGATCGTTTGTGTGGGTCCTCGCTCGCCGAAATGAGTTTCCCACCCATTCAAAAACTCTCTGTGTGGGTGGGTGGGTGGCTCTGTGCCTTTGTGCCTCTGTGGTTAGCGTGCGATGAATCGGTCGACAGTGCAGATCCGCGGCAAGGCCTTGCTGGCCCCTATAGCGTATAGCCTATAGCCCATCGCCTTCATCCTCATCCAATCCACAACAACATCCCCGTTGCGACGAGGAAATAGACCGCCAGCGCCAGCGAGTCGTTGATAGTCGAAACCAATGGGCCCGAGGCCACTGCCGGATCGATGCCGGCGATATCAAGCACGATTGGCATCGCAGCGCCGAGGAGGCTCGCGGCCGACATCCCGATGGCCATTGACGGACCCAGGGCGACCCCGATCAGTGGATCCCGATGGAGCAGCAGGGCGAGAGCGGACGCGAAAGCCCCGCACACGACACCCATCAACAGGGCGACCAGGATTTCGCGCGCTATGTGGCGCAGAAATCGCGAGCGGGGAAGGGTGTCGAGGGCGAGACGCCGAACCGTGGTGGTGGATGATTGGAGCGATGTGTTGCCGGCCATCGCCATGATTGCTGCCGTGAATATGGACATCTGTTCGTAGAGTCTGACTTCCCGTGAAGCGAAGACGAGGACCATCGAAGAAAGCTGGGTTCCGGCGAGGCAGACCAACAACCACGGCAGTCGATAGCGCGCTACGTGGAGGATCGACTCCGATTCCTCCTCTTCGATCGAAGAGCCTGCCATCTTGTAGATGTCTTCGGTGGCCTCTTCCTCGATCACGTCGAGAATATCGTCGACGGTCACGACCCCCATCAATCGTTGCTGCGCGTCAACCACCGGGATCGCCATAAAGTCGTATTTTTCAACAATATCGGCTACCGCTTCCTGATCGGTTTCGACCCCCACCGATATGACGTCGGTCGACATGATGTCGCCGAGCCGGGCTTCTGGGCGGGCCGTCACCATTCGCCGGAGACGAACGAAACCGAGCAGGCGGTGATTTTCGTCTACCACGTAGACGGCTGCAATTGGAGTGTTCTCGGCCGCCGAACGCAGGTAACGTATGGCGTCATCGACAGTCTCTGCCGGCTGGAGGGCGACGACCTCCGGGTTCATGAGGCCGCCGGCGGTGTCCTCGGGGTAGGTCAGGAGGTGGCGCAGGACTTTCTCGTCCTCGGTCGAGATGTGGTGCAGGACCTTTTCGGTTTCGGCCACCTCGAGCTCGCCGATGAGGTCCGCGGCCTCGTCCGCGGGCAAGGCTTCAGCGATTCGCGCGAGACGCTCGGGTTCGATCTCCTCCACCAGCTCAGCGCGGATTGAAGCTGAGGTATCGGTGAGAACGGTGCCTGCGGATTCGATGTCAAGGGCCGATACGATGCGTTGACGATCGTCCGCCGACAGCAGGTCCAGCCACTCGGCGATGTCCTCAGGACGCACCAAACGCAGGAAGATCTTCAGCGCCTCCTCTTCCCCTTCGTGGAGGAGGGCATGGAACTCTTCCAGAAGCGCGTGGTCGGTGGTGGGTTCGGTCACATAGCCTCCGCCAGCGATCTTAGCGCAAAGCCTGGGAGCAGGGGAGAAGGGAGGGGGGGGGGGTGAGTTCCTTCAACCCTCAGGCCTCAAGCCTCAAGCCTCAAGCCCCACGTCTAAGGTCTAGGGGGTGTGGTTGGGGGTTATCGCTTGAAGAAACCTGACGACCCTTTGGCGCCGCCGCCACCGTCGCCGCCAATCTGCTGGTTGAGCTCGCGAATCCGCTCGTTGAGAGCGTTGATTTTCTGCTGCGCTTCCTCGCGGGCGCGCTGCACTTCGGAGCGGGCGATCTCAGCTTCTCGGCGCAGGTCGTCAGTACTGCCCGAGGTTTCCTGAACCTGCTCCCTGAGAGAGGTGAGATCGGCCTCGAGAGTCTCGATCTGCTCGTCCTTCTCCTGAAGTTTGGCTCGGTGCCGCTCTTCCATTTCTTCGTAGAGGCGCTTTGTCTCCAGAAGCTCGGTGATCTGAGAAAAATCTGCGGGCGACGGTGCCATCTCACCCTCCCTGAAACGGTCCTCGATAGCCGGAAAAATCTCTCGCAGTTTGAGCGAGAGATCGTCGGGTTCGCTCGATGAATCGATAGCCTGTTCGTAGGTGATTCGATTGTAGGCGAGGAGGGAGATCAACGACTGGTTCATGCTTTGCATGTGGTAGAAGTTGACCGAGTTCTCCATCTCCTCGAGGATCTCTTTGATCTCTCCGTTCTCGATGTGCTTGGAGATCTTGGGTGCGTTGACCAGGATCTCGCATGCGGGAATGCGGTGCTTGCCCTCCTGGTCCTCCACCAGTTGCATCGAGACGATTGCTCGAAGGACTAGGGAAAGCTGTCCCCGGACTTGCAACTGCTGGTCCGCAGGGTAGGCGTCGATGATGCGATCCACCGTCTGCGCAGCGCTGTTGGTGTGTAGGGTCGAAAAGACGAGGTGGCCGGTCTCGGCCGCAGTGATCGCAGTTGCCATGGTCTCCAGATCGCGCATCTCGCCGACCATGATTACGTCCGGGTCCTGCCGCATGCAATTCCTCAGAGCCTCATGGAAGGTGGGCGTGTCGGTGCCGACCTCGCGTTGCGAGATGGTTGCCTTGTCATCCTGGAAGAGGAATTCGATTGGGTCCTCGATGGTGACCACGTGACACTGACGAGCCTTGGCGATGAGGTTGATCATCGCTGCCAGGGTCGTCGACTTTCCGGAACCGGTCGGCCCGGTCACCAGGACCAGGCCGCTTGGGTACTCGGTGAACGATTCGATGACATCGGGGAGGTTGAGAGCTTCGACTCCCTGGATCTCGAACGGAACGCGGCGGAAGACCGCCGCCATGGTGCCCCTCTGGAGAAAAATGTTGCACCGGAAGCGCGCGACCCCCGGCACACCGTAACCCATGTCGACGGCCTGCTTTTCTTCAAAACGGTCGCGTTGTCCGGGCTTCAAGATTGCGCCGAGCATTTCTTCGACTTCTTCCGGCTGCAGGGGGTTCGCCTTGATCGGGATGAGCCGGCCCTGGATACGAAGAAGGGGCGGCCGCATGGGCTTGATATGGAGGTCGGATGCCCCCTTCTTGGTCATGAACATGAGCAGTTCGTTGAGCTCCACTAACCCTCCTCAGAGCCCGAATTCACTCCTTCGAGATTAACACACAGGGTTGCGACCTTCTGTGATTTGGAAAGCCTGAGACGGCATCTTGGGTCCGGATCTGCTGAATAATTGTACCGGTCTCCGATCAACGAATTGCAGTCGCAATCGCAATCGAAACCGCGGATTGACGAAGTATCCGTCGATAGCGATCCCGATAGCGTTTGCAATCAGACCAAAGGCCTCTAACTCTGGCTCACCGCCCAACAAAACAGTATGATGCGTGCATGAAGCTCTACACACGAACCGGAGACACGGGCGAGACCTCCCTTCTCTCAGGTGGTCGAGTCCGCAAGGATGATGCCCGGGTCGATGCCTACGGCACAGTTGACGAGCTGGCCTCACTACTCGGCCTGCTGCGTTGCGAGCCTCTGCCCGAGGACGTCGAGAGGCGACTGGTGGCGATCCAGGAGTCCCTCTTTTCGGTCGGTGCGGCGCTCGCCGACCCCGAGGAACGAACAAAGCACGATCCAGGCGCCTGGGACGCTGAAATGCTCGAGCGCTGGATCGACACCATGGATGGGGAGCTTGAGCCCTTGAAATCGTTCATTCTTCCGGGCGGCAGCCGGGCTGCCTCCGTCTCTCACGTTGCACGGGCCGTGTGTCGGCGGGCCGAACGGCGGGTCGGTGCCTTGGTCGGCGAAGAAGGAGGGGTGCCGGAGGGTCTCCAGTCCTTCCTCAACCGTTTGTCTGACGCGCTTTTCACGCTCTCCCGCTTTCTCAACGCCCATTCCGGCATTCCGGAGACCGAGTGGTAGTCGGCGAGATTGGCGCCCACTTGGTACAATCGTCATCTTGTGGAGGGGATGACGTGCAGCTGGATCTTGATTGCACCATCTGCCGACAGCAAACCCGTGAATAAAGAAAACCCTTTCAGAACTCAAGATGCGGCCGTCCAGTCCAGCCGTCGACGGATGGTGTGGGTGTGGGGAGGGTATCGAAGATGCAGCGACTGACCGTTAGCGAGGGCCATCTGGAGCAGCTTTTCGGCACCCGTGACGAGAATCTGCGATACCTCGAGGAACGTCTTGGAATCACCGTCAGTGCCCGCGGGCCCGAGGTGCAGGTAACGGGGGACGAGGACGCGGAACTCATTGCCACCCGCATTCTGGAGTCCTTTGACCGCATGCTGTCCTCGGGTGGCGCGATCACCAAGGAGGAGTACCGAACCGGTGTACGTG